>WBZO01002538.1_pt1 | contig 23407 bp, 19 predicted proteins | sample 5204261 | NCBI WGS metagenome assembly WBZO01 (sample SAMN12412400, study PRJNA552823) | activated sludge metagenome | isolation source: activated sludge from anammox sidestream of wastewater treatment plant... | place: USA: North Carolina | collected 2017-09 | reverse complement strand
ACCCGCGCCCAGAAGGCGAGTGGCGAGGCGTTCTACGTAGAGCTGAGTTTCGCCATTGTGCACGGGCGCGACGGCGCGGTGATCGGCGCCCTGGCGCACGCGCGCGACATCAACGACCGCTTCGAGCGGGACCGGGCGAGCCGCCGCCGCCTCCGCGAGCTGGAAGAGGAGCTGAAGGCGCTCAAGAACGACGGCGCGGCGCCCGCATAAGGCTCAGCTCCAGCGGAACAGGCGCCAGGTGAGCACGCTGGCCGCGCCCAGGAACCCGCTGACCAGCCAGAAGGCGGGCCAATCCCAGCCCTGGCCCAGCCAGGCGCCCTGCAGCAGCAAGATCACGTGGGTGAGCGGCAGCGTGTTGCTGGCTGCGACCATGGCATCGCTCAGGACCCCACGGGGCGGGCCCGCGCCGGAAATCATCATCATCACGAAGAAGAGGATGAGCCCCGCGCCCTGCGCCGAACGGCCGGAGGGCAACGCGCTCCCCAGGAACACCCCGACAGCGGCGAAGGCGGATGCGCCCAGGGCGAACGCCGCCATCGTTTGCGCCCAGGAATGGGGATTGTCCGTGCCATAGGTGATCGGGGACGTCACGCCGATGGTGACGGCGCCGATCACCATCATCCCCAGGCTCACGGCCACCTGTGAGCCCAGGACGGCCAGCAGAGGTACCCCGGCCGCTCGGAAACGGCGGAGTACGCCCTGTTCGCGGTAGCTCGTGATCCGCATGGGGAGGGTGATGAGCCCGATCGACGCCATGACGAGCCCCATGTAGGCCGGGACGTAGTAATCGGTGGGGCCGACACCTCGCCACACCTCGACCTCTTCGGGGTCGCCCGATTCGATCTCGTTCCCGAAAACGCTCGCCATGATGAACAACACGAAGAACGGGAACGCGAACGCGAAAATCACCGCCATCGGCTCGCGCCCAAACAACTTCACTTCGACCCAGGTGAGCCGCCACATCGCTCTCACGGCCGGCCATCTCCAGCCGAAAGGTTGAGGAAGACGTCTTCGAGCGTGCCGAGTTCCACGCGGAGGTCGGCCGGAGCCATCCCGCGCCCGACCAGGGCGGCCGCCACGTGGGCAAGCAGCGGGCCGCTCCCGCGTACCGTCACCCGGCCCCCCTCGCGGGTCACCCGTTCAACGCCTTCGACCTCCTCCAGCCAGGGCAGGTCGCCGTCGTGCGTGAAACGCACCGTGCTGTCCCCGGCGTACCGGGCGACCAGCCCCGGGACGGTGTCGACCGCGAGGACCGTCCCGTTCTGGAACACCGCCACCCGGTCGCAGAGGGCTTCGGCCTCCTCCATGAAGTGCGTCACCAGTACCACGGTGGCGCCCTGTTCACGCACGCCGCGGATGAGTCCCCACGCATCGTGCCGCGCGGCCGGGTCCAGGCCGGCGGTCATCTCGCCGAGGAACACCACCTCCGGCTGGTTGACCAGCGCAAGGGCGATGAACAGGCGCTGTCGCTGACCGCCGGAGAGCGTCGCGAAGGCGGAGTGACGCTTTTCGTAGATCCCCCAGTCGCGGGCGAGTGATTCCCAGTCGCGCGAACGCGGCGACATTGCGGCAAACAGGTCCAGGGCCTCCCAGACCCGGATCCGGTCTGGCAGCGATGATTCCTGGAGCTGGCTGCCGATGCGGTGGCGGAGCGCTTTCCTCTGCGTGCGCGGGTCCAGGCCAAGGATGTCGACCTCGCCCGAGTCCGGGTCGCGGAGCCCCTGCAGGCACTCGACAGTCGTCGTCTTTCCCGAGCCGTTCGGCCCGATGATCCCGAAGATCTCGCCGTGCTCGACCTCGAACGAGACGTCATCGACCGCGACGACATCGCGGTACGTCTTGCGGAGGCGGCTCACGGAGATCGGCCGTGTCGAACGGGTTGGCTGGCTGCCACTGCCCATCGTGCCGACAGTACACCTGCTCGGGGCCAGCGGACAGCCGCCCGGGGGTTCGTCTCAGGCGAGCAGGCGGGCCCGGAGCCCCGAGATGGTGGAGTGGCTGACGCCGAGGTCGCGCGCATATCCTTCGGCCGAACCGTGCTTCCCGCGCAGCGCCTGGAGCGCCGTCTCAATGGCATCGCGCGGCGCCGCGAGTAGTTGCCGCGCGCGCGCCTCATCGACACCGCGCTCGCGCATCTCGGGCAGCCACTGTTCGAGCATCGGCTGGAGCAATGGCTCGGTCAGCGTGTAGTCAGCGACGATCGTCTCGTCGTCGACGCCGGCGATTTCGAGCAGGATAGCGGCAGCCACGCCCGTGCGGTCCTTGCCGGCGGCGCAGTGGAACAACACCCGGCCATCGGACTCCGCGGTAACCTCGATGAGGGTGCGGTAGGCGTCCCGGCCCATTTCGAGGAAGCGCTGGTAGACGGTCCCGAAGCCGGGAAACTCGTGCTCCATACCGACTGGCGAGGCGTCTTCCTGGAATACCGGCGCGTGGATGTGGCGGATCCCGTACGGCGCCGGGTCCGGGGTCACGCTGCGCACGCGCTCAGCGTCGGACCGGAAGTCGATGATGGTGGTGACGCCCGCCTCGGCAAGGCCGCGCATGCCGGTCTCCGTGAGCCGGTGGAGACTGGCGGAGCGGATGACGGATTCGCTGGTGGTGCGCCCGGACGCGGTCTGGTAGCCGCCAAGGTGCCGGACGTTGTGGGCGATTTCGAGCCGCAGCTCGCGGTCGGTGATAGTTAGCTCCATGCAAACAGTGTTGCAGATTGGGATGAATGGGGCGTTAACGAAGCGGATGGGCCGGCAACACGCGCGCCCCGGCGGGTCAGCCTACTTCGCCCCCGGCTCCGCCCGCTTGATGTAGAAGGTCATGCTCTAAAATCCCCTTTTGCTCCCTTAACGTTAAGTCAACCCGGCTCAGATTTTAGATTCGGAACACGACGTAACCGTTCGGGCCTCCTCCATCATTATGGTGCCCACCATGGCACCATCCGGGCACCATGGCACCAAATGGACACCAATTGCTAAGGCAGATCTACGGCCAGCGTTCGGTCTCGATCCGTGCCCGTTCGCCCAGCCGCAACCGCTTCACCGTGATCACGTAGGTCCACTCGCTGGGCTCGTCATCATCCTTGCTCGTCCCGGCCCTGGGCTTCGTTGTGGAGCCCGCCTGCTCGCCGTCGGGCATACCGAGGAACTCGGTGAGCATGTGTCGGCCGACCAGCTTGCGGAACCCCAGGTCGATGCTCCGGATCTCGCCGCTCCGAATCAGCTGGTAGACCATGTTCCGCCCGATGCCCAGGATTTCGGCGACCTCCTCCGCAGTGAACGTCAGCTTGTCTGGCAGCTCCTTCATATTGCCTCTCCTCAGCAAGGTTGCCGGAGAGCCTGCCCGCCCTCCCCTCGCCCCGCAACTCCCCCACCCCCCAGCCGCGCCCCAACTCCATCCTTCCGCGGAAGGACTCCGGAGTGGCGCGCCGCGGTCACCCGGTCGCCCCGCCCGCTCCCCTCCCTCCCGCCTCTCGCCCGCGTCACCACGCCGCGGGGACGGGCAGCACGTCCGGCTACCGCTCCACTCCGCCGCCCACGATGCACCCTCCCCCATCCCCTCCTCGCCCCGTGCATCACCGGGCGGCTCCGTTCCGCTCCCGCCTCCCGGCCCGCCTTTGAGGGGCGCGGCGCGGCGCCGCCGGGATAACTCCGGCTTTCGCCTCCGAGGACGAATAACTCCGGCCTCCGCGCTCCCTCCCCGGCCCTCCCGCGCTCCGGCCTCCGGTGTGCGCCGCCCGCCTCCAACCGCCACCACCGGCGGGCGGCAGGCCGGGCCGGACCTCCGGGTCGGGCGCGCCTGTGGCCCAGGCTGTTTGTAATGCGCCCCTCCGGCCGGCCCTGAGAGCTGCGACTTGACCCGATTCGTTCCCTCGCGCGCGATCCCTCCAATCGCCCAAGACGCAGCCGCATTCGAGCTCCGTCAGATTCGCGAAGACGCACCTGTCCCGTTCGGGACGCCCCCGGGAGCCCCGTTTTCGCCGATTCGTTTCCGGAAGACGCACTCGCAAGTCGACCGGTTCCGTGCAGCCGCAACTTCCGACCATTTGGGCCATGGCACGGGTGCCGGTCAGTCCTCACCCGGCACGCCGCCAAGCGTACACTACTTGTTGGGCAGTAGAGGCGCTTCAAACGGAGGTTGCCCTGTGATCGCGCGCCCCCCTGATGGACCGGTGTCGGGAGATGGAGCGGCTCGCCGAGGCCGGAGCCCACGCCGGTTCGGAATCGTGCTGGCCGTTGCCGCTCTGCTCGGCGGGACGAGTTTGGCTTGCACCGATGGCCATGCAGAGATCGACTTCTCCCGGCCCGAGGCCGCGGTCGAGGTGGATACCGACCTGCGGCAGCTGACCACGACCGGTACCGAACTTCTTCGGGTCGGAGTTGCGCCTGTACTTTCGGCGAAGACCACGTCATCGCTCTACGAGGAATTGACCGACTACCTGGCGGCAAAGCTCGACCGTCCCGTCGAGTTGGTGCAGGGCAAGACGTACGGCGAAATCAACGACATGTTGAAGTCAGGCGAACTGACCGTTGCCCTGGTCTGCACAAACCCGTACCTGCAGGGTCAGGACGACTTTGGAATGGAACTCCTGGCCGTGCCCGTGATCCACGGCGAACTCGTCTACTACTCGTTGCTCATCGTGGGCCGGAACACCGAGTCCGAATCCCTCGGCAGTCTCCGGGGGGCTAGTTTCGCGTTCACTGACCCCCTTTCGAACACCGGGCGGCTGGTGCCGGCCTACCAGCTGGCACTGCTTGGGACGAATGCCGATGCCTTCTTTAGCCAGACGATTTTCACGTACTCGCACGACAGTTCGGTTCGGGCTGTGGCTGACGGAGTGGTGACCGCCGCTTCGGTCGACAGCCTGGTTTACGACTACCTTGCTTCGACGGAACCCGACCTTGTTGCCCGGGTCAGGGTCATCGAACGCTGGGGGCCCTTTGGCATCAATCCGATCGCCGTGAACCCGCGGCTGGATGAACAGACGAAGGGCGAGCTCCGGCGGGTGTTTCTGGAGATGGATGTTGAGCCAGAAGGTAGGGCCATCCTCAAAAAACTCGATATCGACCGCTTCGTGATTGCGGACGACAGCATGTATGACTCGGTGCGTGAGATGCGGGCCTACCTCCGCGAACGCGGACTGGCTCCGTAAGGGCCCGACCAGATGCGTGCGATCGCCGCCGCCATGAGTCTGCGAAGAAAGATGGTCATTGCCATCGCTGGATTGATCCTCGTCCTGGGGACCGTTGGCACGCTGTACGCCCGCGCCACCCTGTGGAACACGGCGGCGAACGAAAGCGACCGGCGGGCGCTGGCGATTTCTCATGAGCTCGAAAGCCACGCGGTCGACCTTCTCCTCACCAACGACCTCTTTGGTCTGCACCGCAGGGTGAGAGATCTCACCGCAAACCACAACGATGTCCGGTACGTGGTTGTGTTCGACGCGGCCGGGACGGTACGCGCGAGCACGTTCGCCGGCGCTCTCCCGGCGGGTCTCCGCGGGGCGAACAGCGTCCCGCCGGGAAAGCCGTTTTCCCTCGTGACCGTCAAGACGGACGAAGGCGAGGTGAGGGATGTCGCCTACCCGATCCAGGGCGGGCGGCAGGGGACGATTCGTCTCGGGTTCACACGCCAGTCAGTGCAGAGCCAGGTCGATACCATGACCCGCAACCTCTTCGCGCTCACTGGCCTCGCGTTGATAAGCGGACTCTCTGTCGCCTGGGTCCTCGCAACCGTGCTGACACGGCCCATCTCTCAACTGGCCGACGGCGCCCGGGCGGTCGGACGAGGCGAGGCATACAGCCAGCAAGAGCTCTATACCCATCCGGAGCTGGGCCAGGTCGCTGTAGCATTCGATGTGATGACCGCGCAGCTGAAGGAAAAGGAAGAGGAGCGAGCCCAGCTCCTCGCCAGGGTATTGTGGGCGCAAGAGGACGAGCGGAAGCGGATCGCGCGCGAACTGCACGACGATGCCGGGCAAGCTCTCACCTCCGTCGTCCTGGGCCTGACGCGCATCGAAAGCGCGGTCACCGACGAGGCCGTGCGGAGGCAGGCCACCGAACTGAAGGGCACGACGCACAGCGCACTCTCCCTCATGCGCGACCTTGCCCGGGACCTCCGCCCGAGTACGCTCGACGACCTCGGGCTGGTCGCCGCGCTCAGCCGCTACGTGTCCGACTACGGCACAAAGCACGGCATCGCGACGCACTTTCACGCAGCATCTTGCGAGGGCATGCGCCTCCGCACTGAAGCGGAAACGGCACTCTACCGCATCGCCCAGGAGGCGCTCACCAACGTGCTTCGCCACGCCAGGGCCACCAGCGTGAACGTTGTCCTGGAGTGCAGGGGCAAGGATGTCATCCTCGTCGTTGAAGACGATGGGGTGGGCTTCCAGCCTGGCCGTGGATCCTCCACACCCGGGCTCGGCCTGCTTGGTATGGAGGAACGGGCATCGCTCGTGAACGGCACGCTCACGGTCGAATCGGAGCCCGGGCGGGGCACTGTCATCTTCGTCCAGGTGCCCTATGCCTGACCAACAGCCGGCGACCACGCGGATCTTGATCGCCGACGACCATACCCTGGTGCGGTCCGGCCTCAAGCTCATCCTCTCCGCGCAACCGGACTTCGAGCTGGTGGGCGAGGCAGCGACGGGCGAAGAGACCATCGCCAGGGTGCGGGAGCTGCAGCCCGACGTCCTCCTCCTGGACATTGGCATGCCCGGCATCAACGGCGTCGAGGCAGCGCGCGTGATCCACCAGGAGTTCCCCGGGGTGCGCATCGTCGTCCTCACGATGTACGACGATGAAGCGTATCTCCAGCAGTTCCTGCAAATCGGGGCCGCGGGTTACGTCATGAAACAGGCGGCGGACGAGGAGCTGGTTTCAGCCATCCGCGCTGTGCAGCGAGGCGAATCCTTCATCCACCCCCTGCTGACGCGCCAGCTCATCGACCTCTACCTGAAACAGTCACAGTCACAGCCACAACCACAGCCGTCATCCGGCGAACGGAAGCCCGATCTCTCCCGCCGCGAGACCGAAGTCCTGCGGCTGGTTGCGCTGGGTTACTCGGCGCAACAGATTGGCAAGGAGCTCGGCATCAGCGCGAGCACCGTGGAGACTCACCGGACGCATGTATCGGAGAAACTCGGCCTGCACGGCCGGGCGCAGCTGGTGCGCTACGCGCTGAACGCGGGCCTGCTCGGAAGCGAACCCCAGTAGACCCCGTCCCATCGTGTTTTTCGGGGATGGCAGCTCTTCAGCCATCGCACATTTTGACGATGTCGCCTGGCCCGCCACGGCCCAAATCCCCGATGAAACTCCCACCGGACGACCGCTTCCACAGCGGCCATTTTGGCGCAGCCTTTGGAGTGCGCGGTGTCGACCGAAAATGACCGCGCCCAGGGGAGTCGTATGAGATTCAACACTCCGTCCGCCCGATTCGTCTCTGGAATGCATTCCAGAGGCCGGAATGGGGAGCCGGGCCAATGAACGCTACCCCCGAAAACAGTCCGGACGTGCGCCCGGAAGACACTACCGAGAACAGTCCGCTGCTCGGCCGTGACATGAGCCGGCGCGGCATCGTGTCGAGCCTGTTCAAGTTCGGCGCGGTCGCGGCTGGAGTGGCATCCGGCGCTGTGCCCGTTACGGCGCTCGCCGACGATAAACAGCCGGAAGGGACGCAGCCTGGAGCGAACCGGTTCCAGCTCGAGACCACCTCGGCCGACGACATGGTCATCCAAATGCAGTCGCAGCTGCAGACCGCGCTGCAAAAGCCCAAGGCCGATAGGCGCTGGGTCATGGTCATCGACCTGCGCAAGTGCGTTGGCTGCCACGCATGCACCATCGCGTGCGTCGCCGAGAACAAGCTCCCGCCGGGTGTTGTTTACCGGCCGGTCCTCGAGGAAGAGTTGGGGACGTACCCCCATGTCACGCGCCGTTTCATTCCTCGACCCTGCATGCAATGCGAAGATCCCCCGTGCACGCCGGTCTGCCCGGTTAACGCCACCCACACGAACGACGAAGGCATCGTCGTGGTCGACTACAACAAGTGCATCGGCTGCCGTGCCTGCCTGACCGCCTGCCCTTACGGCGCGCGAACCGCGGACTTCGGATACACCTACACCGAAGGCACCTCCAACGACGACGAAGTCGTTCTCGGGCGGGAACGGGCAGACGACTACGAGCGGGCGCCGAACTTCGAGTACGGCAAGCAGCGGACGCGCAAGGACCACGGCTCGCCGATCGGTAACGCGCGCAAGTGCCACTTTTGCCTGCACCGCATCCAGGTAGGCGAACTGCCCCAATGCGTCACCACCTGCATCGGACGTGCAACCTACTTCGGCGATGCAAATGACCCGACGAGCCAGGTCGCGAAGCTGATTGCTCTACCCAACGCCACGCGGCTCAAAGAAGAACTGGGCACCAAGCCCCGTGTCTACTACTTGATGTGAGGCAAACCATGTTGAAGGACACCGCACTACTCAAGAAAGCCGTTTACGTCGTTGGGGCAGTGGCATTAGCTGCAGGTCTCTACGGCTTCGCTATCCGCATGTTTGTCGGCGAACGGGACGTCAACTACGGGTCATACGTGACCTGGGGTCTCTGGGTTGCCATGTACCTCTTCTTCGCGGGCATCGCGACCGGCTCGTTCATGGTCGCAAGCCTCGACTACCTCTTCCGGGTCAAGCTCTTCAGGGGCACCGGCAAGTACGGGCTCTGGGGTGCGATGGTCACCATGCCGGCGGCATTGATGTCGATCGGCATGGACCTGGGCCACTATGAGCGAATCTGGAGGGTGTACATCCACCCGAACTTCGGCGCGCCGATGGCACAGCTCGTTTGGGGTTACACGATATTCACAGCAGTCGTGGCAGCCGCACTCATCCTGGTGAGCCGGAAAGCGAACACGCTGGTGGTCCAGGTCTTGATGGCCGTTGGCGTCTTCCTCGCGATCTTCCTGAGCGGCGGGGTCGGAGCGCTCCTTGGTGTGAACGCCACGCGCCAGTCATGGCACGTTGGCGGGCTGCCCGCGCAGTTCCCGGTCTTCTCCCTGGCCTCCGGGATTGCCCTCGTGCTGGTTGCGCTGGCGTGGTTCGCCCCGTCCGATGAGCGCCGGCGCCAGCAGCTTCGCGTCCTCCGGTTGGCGATGCTGGTGCTGCTGGTAGTAAAGGCGTACTACCTCTGGACCGACTTCTCACTCGCTTTGTACACCGGCTCGGAAGAAGGCTACGAGGCCGTCCGGCTCGTCCTCTTCGGCGATTACGGGTGGGCCTTCTGGATCCTGCAGCTTGGGCTCGGCATGGTTGTCCCCTTCATCGTCCTCGCCATCCGGTCCGGCCGCGGCCCGGGGATCGCGGACGGGCTGATGGGAGTGCTGATCCTGGTGGGATTCGCCGTCGCCCGCGCCAATATCATCTTCCCCGCCCTCGCGGTGCCGGAACTCGAGGGGCTGACCACAGCCTTCCAGGGCCCGCATCTGGGCTTTGACTACGTTCCGAGCTTGATCGAGTGGTCAGTGACCGCCGGTATCGTGGGTCTTGCGACTCTCGCGTTCCTGCTCGGCATCGACCGCCTTCGCCTCTTCGCCACAGATTCCGAGGTAGCAACCCAATGAAGACCGAAACAGCATCGACCACCGGTGCCACTCGACGGCCCGTAAGCCGCCGGGGCTTCCTCCGGGCAGCCGCGACCACGGGCGCCGGGGCGGCGTTCCTGGGAGCGATTCCCACCGTCCGCAGTGTCCTGGGCCAGGAATCGCACGGCGATACCTACGTCCTGTCACAGCCCGACCACCAGATCCACACCATTTGCCAGCAGTGCAACACTCAGTGTGGCATCAAGGTGAAGCTGATCGACGGCGTTGCCGCGAAGATCGATGGCAACCCGTACTCCCCCTGGAACCTGATCCCGCACCTCAATTACGACCTGCCGGTCGCAGAGACGGCCATGGTCGATGCGCCGATCTGCCCGAAGGGCCAGGCCGGCCTGCAGGCCGCGTACGATCCCATGCGCATCGTCCAGGTGCTCAAGCGCGCCGGGAAGCGCGGAGAGAACAAATGGGAAACCATTCCCTTCGACCAGGCGGTCACGGAGATCGTCGAGGGCGGCAAGCTCTTCGCATCCGTGCCCGGCGAGGAAAGCCGCGAGGTGGAAGGCTTGCGCCAGCTTCGCGCCGTCACGGACGCCAAGCTGCTCACGGCCATGGGCACGGCGGTCAAGGCGATTTGGGCCGAATCCGATGCCACGAAGAAGAAGGCGCTCGTCGAGAAGTTCAAGGTCGACTTCAAGGACGACATGGACAAGATGATCGACCCCGAGCACCCGGACTTCGGGCCAAAGAACAATCAGATTCTCTACTTTTGGGGCCGCAAGAAGGGCGGGCGAAGCGACATTGCGCACCGCTTCTTTGGCTCCGGCCTCGGGACCACGAACCGGCACGGCCACACCACCGTGTGCCAGGGGAGCCTCTACTTCGCAGGCAAAGGCATGGCCGACCAGTGGGACGGATCGAAATTCACCGGAGGCGCCAAAGCGTATTGGCAGGGTGATGCGGCATCCTCGTCCTTCGTCATCTTCGTCGGCGCTTCGCCGTTTGAAGGCAACTACGGGCCCACGAACCGCGTTCCTCGGATCACCAACAACCTCGCAAGCGGCAACTTCAAATACGCCGTGATCGACCCGCGGCTCTCGAAGACTGCGGCCAAGGCCTGGCGCTGGCTCCCGAACAAGCCGGGTTCGGAAGGCGCGATCGCCCTCGCCATGATCCAGTGGATCATCGAAAACCGCCGGTTCGACGAGAAGTACCTGAGCGCCCTGAACAAGGCCGCGGCCAGCAAGGTCGGGGAGCCCACGTGGTGCAACGCCTCCTGGCTTGTCAAGGTCGTCGATGGGCGTCCCGGGAAGTTCCTCCGCGGCACCGACCTCAAGCTCGTCGAAAAAGTAGATACGGAAGTCGACGGCAAGAAGGTCAGCAACTGGGTTGCATCCGGCGGGGCGAAGTACACCACCAATCCGTTCGTCGGCCTTGGCACGGACGGGAATCCCGTGCTGTTCGACCCGAACGACAGCAAGAACGTCGCGGTCGGCCAGCCCCTGGTCAGCACGAGCGTTACCGGTATCCAGGTGAAGTCTGGCCTCCAGGTGCTCTTCGAGTCTTCGCGTGAGAAGTCCATCGATGAATGGGCGGAAATCGCCGGGCTGGATCCGGCTGCCATCATCGAACTGGCGACGGAGTTCACCTCCCACGGGAAGAACGCGGCGTTCGACATCCACCGCGGCGTGAGCCAGCACACGAACGGTTACTACAACGTCCTTGCCTGGAACGCGCTGGGGCTGCTCATCGGGAATTACGACTGGCGTGGCGGGCAGGTCTACGCGAGCACCTACGACATCTCCGGCGCGAAGGCCGAGGGGCCGTTCAAGCTCGGGTCGGCGAATCCTGGCGCCCTGACGCCGTTCGGCATCAGCCTCATCCGGCACGACAACAAGTTCGAAGAGACCACCCTCTTCGATGGGAACTACCCGGCGAAGCGGAACTGGTACCCGCTCGCCTCGGATGTCTACGAGGAGATCATCCCCTCGGCCGGCGACGCGTACCCGTATCCGATTAAGGCCGCGTTCATGTACATGGGTTCACCCGTGTACTCGCTGCCGGCAGGCAACACCTGGATACCCATCCTCCAGGATGTCGAGAAGCTTCCGCTCTTCGTCGCCAGCGACATCATCGTCGGCGAGACCAGCATGTACGCGGACTACATCTTCCCAGACGTGACCTACCTGGAACGCTGGGAGTTCGGCGGCTCGCATCCGTCCATTACCTTCAAAGTCCAGGGCGTTCGCCAGCCAACCATCGCCCCGCTCACACCGACCGTCACCGTATACGGCCAGGAGATGGCGATGCAGTTCGAGGCGCTGCTCATGGCGATGGCGGAGAAGCTCGAGCTGCCGAACTTCGGTCCCAACGGTCTCGGTGACGGTGTCGACTATAACCACCCGGATGACCTGTACCTCCGCATGGTGGCCAACCTCGGCTTCGGCGAAGCCAAGGACGGGTCAGACTCGGTGAAACCGGCTTCCGAGGAGGAGATCGCTACCTTCATCGCCGCCCGGGCGCACCTTCCCAAGGCCGTGTTCGAGGTCGAGCGCTGGAAACGGATAGCCGGCGATCAGTGGCCGCTCATGGTGGCCGTACTCGAGCGGGGTGGCCGATTTCAGGCGTACGAGAAGGGCTACCCCGGCGACGGCGTGCGGCCCGGTTCGTTTGACGAGCCGTACATCGTTCCGACGGGCACAAAGTTTGGCAAGCTCATCAACATGTACCTGGAAAAGAACGTCGGTGTGAAGCATGCCGGCACCGGCAAGAGCCTGCCGCCGGTGGCCACCTACATCCAGCCGAGCATGGCGTTCGACGGGACCGTGCTCGACGACCGGGGTGACGGCTACGACCTCAATATGATCACGTACCGCGAGATCATGGGGACAAAGAGCCGAACCTCTGGCAATTACTGGTTGAAGGCGCTGCTCCCCGAGAACCAGCTGCTCATGAACGAGGTCGACGCGGAGGCGAGGAAGATCAAGGACGGTGATCGGGTGCGCATCACCTCCAAGTCCAACCCCGACGGCGAATGGGACTTCGGCAACGGCGACACGCAGGCCATCGAAGGGGCGGTGAAAGTCATCCAGGGTATCCGGCCGGGGGTTGTCGCCTTTGCCCTCGGGTGGGGCCATTGGGCCTACGGGTCGCAGGACATCACCGTTAACGGCGACACCATCAAGGGTGATAAGCGCAGGATGCTCGGCTTCCACGCCAACGCAGCCATGCGCCAGGACCCCGGGGTCACGGCCACCGCGCTCTTCGACCCCGTAGGCGGCAGTGCAGTCTTCTACGACAGCACGGTAAAGGTGGAGAAGGCCTGATACCGGCTGGCGGCGGTCCATCCAGCCCCTAACTCCCCGGCTGGTGTGGGGGGCCGGGTTTCCCGGCCTTCCCACATGGCCCGCCGAGTTTGGGGCGAGCATCCAAACTGCGCCCGCGGCAGCAAAGCCTGACCACCTTCCTGGCGCGACACAACGGGGCAGGCAGAGCACTCCCATTGCGCTTCGGGACACTCTGCTGGCGGGCCGAGCCACTCCTCCGGATAGGCAAAGCCCGCCAGCCCTGACCTGCATGGCTCGACTGCGCATGGCAGGCCCGTTGCCCCGGTGTGTCTCCCTCGGTCGCACGGTTCCGGATGGCACTGCCGACCTGTGCGAAACCCACCAACTCCCTTGGGCTGCTTGACCGCCCCCGCGGCCATACTTCTCCATACTTGGTCATCCGCGAATGGTGATCTATGGCGAAGTATGGTCGGCCCCGGCTCCAGGCAGGGCCCAGTACACGACGGACCCGCGCCCGAATCCATCTCGATCAGGGCGGATTCCCAGCCCCTTCGCCGCCCTCCGAAGCGTCCCCTCAGAAATCCCCGCCGCAGCGGCCGCTGCAAGCACATCCAGGCTCGGTTGGCTGCCGTGTGCGAGGAAACCGCTCAGGAACTCGCGGGCGGCGTCTCCCGGAGCGGGCTGCAGGTGGTTGGCGCCCCACAGCAGCCACGCTGCGCTGTGATGCGTCTCCCCGTCCCACACCACCCGGCCGACCTTGTCCTCTGTCTCCAGCCTGAATGCCAGTGCTGGGGCCTCCTCAGAAAGATTGCCCTTGCTCCACGCCAGCACACGGCGCTTCCCTGTCGCGTCATCAGGATCCTTGGCACAGAGCAGCACGGAGCGCGCCGCCCCGGCGAACCCTATCGAGCCACCCCCCGCGTAAATCGGGTTCCCCCGAGCGCGCTTGTGCAGGTGCCGAACTAGGACTACGGCCACTCCCATGCCTTCTGCAAGCTTCGCCAGCCTGGCGAGCACCTGCCGCACCTCCAGGTCGTTGTAGATGTTCGTCCCGCTCGGAATGAACGCAACGAGCGGGTCTATCACCACCAGCGCGGCATCCACGCGGACAATATCCGCCCGCAATGCCTCTTCGTCGTCGAGCGTCGGCGGTCTGCACTCCCAACGCTCGCCGGTGACGAACTCCCGCGACCCGATCCGGCTCATGTCGGCGCCGGCCGCCGCGAGGCGCGGTGCCACCGTGTCGGCCAGGTCGTCCTCCGCAGTCCAGAGGACCACCCCGCGTGGCTCGTTCGGCTCACCTCCTGGCAGTGCCTCCCCTTTGGAGACGCGGGCTGCGATCTCCAGGGTCAGCGTCGACTTCCCGGTCCCGGGATCCCCCTCGAGCATGGTGATCTTGCCAAGCGGAATTCGGCCCGCCCAGAGCCACTCAACATGCGTCGGTACAACGTCGGAAAGCAGCACGCGTCCGATGCTGAAGGGGTCGCTCGTCATGCATTGTCGCCAACGCTTGTGGGGCCGCTCGCTCCCACCACCTCACCCGTCAACGCCTCCAGCCCCGGCCGGCTGATCCTCCACTTCGTCCCGATCCGTACATGCGCCACCGGGAAGTCCCCCCGGCGCAGCGACTCCCATACCGTGCTGTAGCTCACGCCCAGCATCCTTGCGGCCTCTTCGATCCCAACAAACTTCGATGTGCTCGTCATGGTTGTCATGCACTCCTCTGCGGTTCTGTTGCGGAAGGGCCTGCTACCTCCGTAGTATGCCGCTAGGTGGTCTCGCATTGGAAGTACCTAAATTCTCCGCCCAAGAGCAACAAGCGTTCGAAGCCCGGCTTCGCCAGATGCTTGGATACGATGTGCAGGTACCATCACCGCGCACAACTCGCTTCGACGCATGGGAGGCCCGCGAGGCCACCGTTGATGGGGACTCGATCTCTCGGCTTTGGGTCCTGGGCCGCGGCGCCCCTCGGTTGGTCGAATTTGCCGCGGAGGCCCGAGAAGCATTTATAAACTGGCTCGCGTCCGACGACTCGGCGTGGCTCGACGGTCTCCGTCTGACTTTCCCTCCCGGGGAGGATGTTGACCACCCCGAGCACATGCCCGACATGCAACAGGCCACTGCCTCGCTGGTGCGCCTCTTCAACCTGGCCGGCGACCTCGGAATGGGTGTGCCCGTTCGCCTCGCCGGTGAGAATCGGCACGCGGTGGACGTCTACGGCTGGGCGTATCGTCTGTGGTCGTTGCGTGCGGCCCTCATAACGGCTCTGGCGCGCCTCGACTTCGAGATCTCGGGTATCGTCCCTCCTTCTCTTGGCTTTACGTTGGAGGCCCGCGACCCGGGACCCGTCTCGGAGGTCGAAGACCTCTATGACCGAGCGCGCGATATGCATGCGGTCCTCGGCCGCTTCTTCATCCTTTCCGGCATGGAGTGGCTGATCTCGGGTCGCCTTGTCGCGCCCCATCAGCTTGGAGAACCCTTCGGCGTCGCACCCGGGTCTGTCTCTCCGCTTCACGAAGTTTTCTTCGTCATCGCACTCAGCGTCGGCGCTCTCGACCCACCCTACCCCCTGCCCGGCGTCTACCAGTGCGCCTACCACCGCTGCCAGCGGGTCTTCCTGTCGAAGAAGACAAGAGTCAGCGGCAAGCTCCGTTTCTGCTGTCCCGAACACGGCAAGCGCTTCTACGCCGCCCGCCGCATGAAGGAAAAAGCAGCCCGCACCCGCAACGCATCCCAAACACCGGAGGAGTAACCATGGCCGGCACCATCACCAGGCGAGGAGAGCAGACCTGGCGCATCACTTACGACGTGGGGCGCAGCCCCTCCGGGCACCGCCTCCGCCGCACCGAGACCGTCCACGGTAACTACAAGGACGCCGAACGACGTCTCACCGAGCGCGTCAGCGAACGCGACCAGGGCATCGACGTCGAACCGAACCGCGTCACCCTCGAGGAATTCCTGGAGAAGTGGCTCCACAATCACGGCGTCTCGGCCCAGTCGAAAGCCCGCTACCGTCAGCTCATCCGCCGGCACATTCTTCCCACCCTCGGCTCCCTCCGGCTCCGCGCCCTGAAGCCCCTTCACCTGCAGACCTGCCTCACGACCGCCGAGACCAGCGTCTCGGCCAGCACTGCAAACGACGTGTTCACCCTCCTCAACATGGCGCTCGCCCAGGCCGTACGCTGGCAGCTCCTTGCCCGAAACCCCGCCCACGCCGTCGAACGGCCCCGTCCGGCCCCCCATGACGCGATGCGCGCTCTCACGCCGCCCGAGGCCGAACAGCTCCTCCGCGCCGCTGAGGGGACCGACCTCCACGTCCCCATCGCCCTGGCCCTCGATACCGGCCTCCGCCGTGGCGAAATCCTTGCCCTCAAGTGGCCCGCCATCGACCTCGAACACGGCCTCATCACCATCTCCGAGAACGCCCGCTACCAGCCCGGCGAAGGCGTCGTGTACGGCACTCCGAAGACGAAGAAATCTCGCCGGACCATTGCCCTGTCCGCCGACACCGTCGCCATGCTCCGCGACCACCGCAAGCGCCAGGCGGCCAACCGCGACAAGTGGCGCGCTGCCTGGTCGAACGATCACCACCTCGTCTTCACCAACGAAATTGGCGAACCGCTCCCGCTCGGCAGCTTTAACGCCCGTTTCAGCAAGATCGTCGCCGTCGCAGGCCTAACCCCGCTCCGCTTCCACGACCTCCGCCACACCCACGGCACCCTCCTCGCTGCCGCCGGCATCAACCCGAAGGTCATCAGCGACCGCCTGGGACACAGCGACGTGAAGTTCACCCTGAACCGCTACGTCAGCCCAACCATCGACCACCAGCGCGCCGCCGCCGAGACCCTCTCAGCCCTGCTCAGGTCCGCCAAATAGGCTCCCGTCCCGGAAACCATGGCACCAAATGGGCACCAACTGCGAAGATGCCTTAGCAATCAAGACGAGATACCCAGATTCAAGACCGCCTACTTCCCGCCCGGTTCCGCCCGCTTGATGTAGAAGGTCATGCTCTGCATCGCCAACACGGGGTCGATGTGGCGAATCGCGACGTCCCGCGGGACGTGCGCCGTGATCGGCGCATAGTTCAGGATTGCCCGGATGCCCGCCGCGACGAGCTTTTCGACCACTGACTGCGCGACGGCGGCCGGCACCGCGACGATGCCGATATCCACGCGCGCGCTTCGCAAATAGGTCTCCAGCTCGTCGATATGGTGGATGTTGACCCCGCCCACCTGGCGCCCGACGACGTCGGGACTGGCGTCGAAAGCGGCCACGATCTCGAACCCCTGGGGCCCGAAGCCGCCGTATTCCGCGATGGCCTGCCCCAGTCGTCCCACGCCAACCAGGCACAACCGCCACTGCCGGTCGATGCCGAGGATCTCGCGAAGCTTGGTCAGGAGGCTGTTGACGTTGTAGCCGCGGCCCTGCTTGCCGAACCGTCCGAAGTAGCTCAGGTCCTTGCGGATCTGGGCCGGGGTCACGTCAAGCAGCTCCCCGAGCGCCTGCGAACTCACGACCATCTCGCCACGAGCTGCCAGCTCGGCCAGGGCCCGCGCATAGACCGGCAACCGGTTGATGACGACTTCAGGGATCTCGAGGGTCATGGAGGGTTGTGAAATCCGTAACTTTCGAGGGACTATAGTGCGCTCGGCGCGTTGGGGTCAATTCACCGCGGCCATGGCGCACACGCCGTTTGCCTATCCCGCGAGTTGCCTTAACACGCTTGTAACCCCCGCCTCCACCAGCCGGTCTTCCGAAGGGTCCACGGTGCGCGGGTCCAGCAGCACCGAGCCGTTCTCGATGCGCCCGATCACCGGTGGCTGGTGTTCGCGCAACCCCCGTGCCAGGGCATCGGCCCCCGCCGAATGGCGAATCTCCGCGCACCAGGTTGGAACTCCCTGGCCCGGCAGCGAACCTCCGCCGACCATCGTGGTCGAGGACACAATCGCCCCGGCTTCACCCGCTGCCCGCGCCCAGCGTCTCGCCCGCCGCCGCAACGCCGCGGGGTCGCGGCGCAGCATCTCCCAGACGGGCACCCCCGTGTCCTGGCCCCCTGCAACGTATTGCATCAAGGTCGCATTCAATGCCGCGATCGTTACCTTGTCGACCCGGAGTGCCCTCGCCAGCGGATGCCGCCGTAACTCCGCGACAAGCTCGCCCCTCCCCGCGACGATGCCGCACTGGGGGCCGCCCAGGAGCTTGTCGCCGCTGAACAACGCCAGGTGCGCACCCGCCGACAGGCTTTCCTGGACTGTCGGCTCATGTACCAGCCCGTAGGCCCGCGTCTCCACAAGGCAGCCACTGCCCAGGTCGTCGATCAGGAGCACGCCTTTGGTCCGCGCGACCTCCGCGAGTTCGTCCAGCGAAGGCTCGGCCGTGAAGCCCACCACCTGGAAGTTCGACGGGTGGACCCGGAGGATCGCGGCGGTATCCGCGGTGATCGCCGCGTCATAGTCGCTTGCGTAGGTCCGGTTCGTCGTCCCCACTTCAACGAGCTGGGCACCGCTCTGCCGGAGTACGTCGGGGATGCGGAAACCCCCGCCAATTTCCACGGCCTGGCCGCGCGAGACGATCACCTGGCGTCCCTGGCCAAACACCTGGAGGACCATGAACAGGGCGGCAGCGTTGTTGTTGACCACGAGCCCGTCCTCGGCCCCCGTCGCCAGCCTGATCGCCTCGCGGACATGGTCATGGCGGCTCCCGCGCGTACCCGAAGGGAGGTCGAACTCGAGGTTCGAGTAGGCGCCGGCGTCCGCCATCGCCGCGAGCGCGGCGCGGCCCAGGGGCGCTCGCCCCAGGTTCGTCTGGAGGATCACGCCGGATGCGTTGACGACCTTCACGAGCGAGGGTGCGTGCCGATGCTCCAGTGCCGATAGGGTGCGGGAGGCCAGCTCCTCGACCGACGCGGCGGCACCCTGGAGCGCGTCCGCCCGGGCCTGCGCGAGGACTTCCCGGGCTGCGCCCGTGGCCAGCGTCCGCCCTGGACCTGACCGGGGAACGCCGGGCAGCGCCATGAGGATGGCATCGACAGACGGCAGGCCGCGGCGCGGGTCGCTGGTCACCAGCGAAGTGTACTCCGGGCAGGTGTATCGACGGCGTCCGGGGTGGGCTATCGATTCTACGATCAGGCATGGAGGCCATCTTCGATTGACCACGCTGGGATAACCGTTGACGATAAGGGCACCCTTTCTCGGAGACTCCTGTGAACCTGCGGATACCCGGACCGACACCCTGCCCGGAGGAGGTGCTCGCTGCCGGCGCGATGCAGATGATGAACCATCGCGGCCCTGAATTCGCCCAGATCCTCCGGCGCGTTACCGATGGCCTGAACTGGGTTTTCGGCAGTTCGACCGACGTGCTGTCGTTCACCACTTCCGGCACTGGCGGTCTCGAAGTCGCTGTCGTCAACACGCTCAGCCCCGGCGACCGCGTCCTCTCAGTATCCATCGGCTCGTTCGGCGATCGCCTCAAGAGCATCGCGAAAACGTACGGCGCCGACGTCGTCAGTTACGCGCTCGAATGGGGCGAAGCGGCCGACCCGGCGGTCGTCGGCAAAATGCTCGATGACGATGCCTCTCTCAAGGCGGTGCTCGTCACCCACAACGAGACCTCGACGGGCGTCACCAACCCCCTGGAGGCGATCGCGAAGGAAGTCCGCAAGCGCGACCGGCTCATCATCGTCGATGCGGTCAGCAGCATGAGCTCGATCCCCTGTCCGGTGGAGCGCTGGGAGCTGGACGTGGTGGTCAGCGGGTCGCAGAAGGGCTGGATGGTGCCGCCCGGTTTGGCGTTCGTGTACATGAGCGAGCGCGCCTGGAACGCCAATGCCGATGCGAAGATGCCCCGCTTCTACTTCGACGCCGCCAGGGCACGGGACTCGCTCGAAAAGCTCCAGAACCCCTGGACGCCCGCGATGTCGATTTACTATGCGATGGACAAGGCGTTCGAGCTCATTCGTGCCGAGGGCCTGGAGGGTGTCTTCACCCGCCACGAAGCCATCGCGAGCTACACGCGCCAGCGGGTCAAGGGCCTCGGCCTCAAGCTCGTCCCCGTGAACGAGCAGTTCGCCTCGAACACCGTGACGGCCGTCTGGTGGCCCGAAGGCATCGACGGAAAGGCGATTAGCAAGCGCGCCCGGGAAGAGCATGGCATCGTGCTGGGCGGCGGCCAGGGCAAGCTCGATGGGAAGATCTTCCGCGTCGGCCACCTCGGCTGGGTGCAGCAGCACGAAGTTGCCGAGGCACTCGATGTGGTCGAGAAACTGCTGAGCGAGGCGAAGGCGGCCGTATAGGGTCGCGCGCTCTCCACGCCAGGACCAAGCCCACGCAAGGCCCCATGCAATTTGCATGGGGCCTTGTCGTTCATGCATACTGCATACCACATGGACGCCGCCGAGTTCGCCACTGCCCGCATCTCCCTGGGCCTCTCACAATCCGCGATCGCCACCGCGCTGGGAGTTGACCAGGGCACGATCAGCCGCTGGGAGTCCGGCAAAGTCCGCATCCCGGCTGCCATCGAACTCGCCCTCGCCACGCTCAAGGAGAACCTCGAACCCATGCCAGAAAACCGCCGCCCGCGCATCCTGATCGCCGACCCCGTCGCACCCGAAGGCATAGAGCTGTTGCGCGCTGCCGGCGAAGTCGATGTGAACACGGGGCTCGCTGCCGATGCCCTTATCGGCATCATCGGCAACTACGACGCGCTGGTCGTCCGCAGCGAAACCAGGGTCACGCGGCCCGTCCTCGAAGCCGCGACGCGCATGCAGGTGGTCGGCCGCGCAGGCGTGGGCGTCGATAACATCGACCTCGACGCCGCCACCGAGCGAGGCGTCATCGTGGTCAACGCGCCCCAGGGCAACACCATCGCCGCGGCGGAGCACACGCTGGCCCTGCTGATGGCGCTCGCTCGTCACGTGCCCCAGGCCGATGCATCGATGCGCGCCGGCAGGTGGGACCGCAAGAGCTACCTCGGCACGGAGATTCGAGGCAAGACGCTCGGCATCGTCGGCCTCGGAAAGATTGGTTCGGAGGTTGCGCGCCGGGCGGTGGCGATGGAAATGCGCGTCCTCGCGCACGACCCCTTCGTCCCGGTGGAGCGCGTCCGGGCTCTCGGCGTCGAATCCGTCGACTTCGAACAACTCATCATGCTTTCAGACTTCATCACCGTGCATCCGCCGCTCACCGCCACGACCCAGGGCATGATCGGCGAGGCCGAGCTGGCCCGGATGAAGGACGGCGTCCGGCTCATCAACGTCGCCCGCGGGGGCATCATCGATGAGGCCGCCCTGGCTGCCGCCGTTGCGAGCGGCAAGGTGGCGGGCGCCGCTATCGATGTCTTCACCGCCGAACCACCGAAGGACAGCGCGCTCATCGGCGACCCGCGCATCATCGTCACGCCGCACCTCGGCGCTTCAACCGCCGAAGCGCAAGAGCGTGTGGCCATCGACGTGGCCGAGCAAATCGTCGAGGTCCTCGCCGGCAAGCCGGCCCGGTACGCGGTGAACGCCCCCATGCTCGCCCCGGAGACGCTCCAGGTGATCCAGCCGTACATGGCCGCCGCGGAAATGCTCGGGAGCGTCGCGACGCAACTGGTCACCGGCAAGCTCGAGTCGATCGAAATCGAGTACTACGGCGAGATCGCCGAGCACGACATCACGCCGCTGCGCGCCTCCGTGATCCGCGGCCTGCTCCGCCCGATCAGCGAAGAGAACGTGAACATGGTGAACGCCAACCTCGTCGCCCAGTCCCGTGGCTGGAACATCGAGGAGCGCAAGCGCACCTCCCACGACACATTCCTCAACCTGATCCACGTGAAGGTCGGCACATCTGAGTCCGAGGTGACTGTCGGGGGGACCGTCGAACACGGCCACCCCAATGTGGTCATCATCAACGGGCTCGACATGGACCTGGTCCCCGAACCGGGGACCTTCCTCCTGGCCTGCGACAACGAAGATCGGCCAGGCATGATCGGGCGGGTGGGCACGCTGCTCGGCGGGTGGGATATCAACATCCAGTCGATGCAGGTCGGCCGCCGCGGGCGCCGGGGCCGCGCCCTCATGGCTATCGCCGTCGATGAGAGCCCGACACCCGAGCAACTCGGCGCAATCGAAGCGATCGACGGCATATACAACGTGCGCCTGGTGAGGTTCTAGGCGCGACGTGCCTGCCTGGCGCGACAGCCGGGCCTACCCCCGTGGCCGCCCGTACCCGAACATCACCTGCGCGATCCGCCGGATCTGGATCTCCTCCGAGCCCTCCGTAATGCGGTAGCGCCGGTGGTGGCGGTAGATGTGCTCGAACGGCATGTGGCGCGTGTAGCCCACGCCGCCGTGTACCTGGATCGCCTGGTCGGCCGCGTTGCACACCAGGCGGTTCGCCCGGTAGTTGCACATCGCCACCTTGTCGCTGATTTCCATGTGGTCGGTGGAGTCGAGCTCCCAGGCAGTCTTGTACACCAGGTTCCGCACCATCTCGCATTCCGTCTGCAGTTCCGCCAGCGGCCACTGGATGGCCTGGCGGGTCGAGAGCGGCTGGCCGAAGGTGACGCGCTTGTTCGCGTACTTCACGGATTCGGTGATGCAGTACTGGGCGGCGCCCACGCCCGAAGCTGCCTGGCGGATGCGGTTCTCATGCGTGAAGGTGTTCGCCAGCGCGAGACCATCGCCTTCCTGCCCGAGCATCGCGTCCGCTGGCACGCGCACGTCGCTGAGGGTGACCTCCGCGTGGTCCGAAGGCATGTTCAGCGTCCACCACATGAAGTCCACAGAGAAGCCCTCGGAGTTCACGGGGACGATGAAGCAACTGATCCCCTTCGGCTTGCCCTCCTCGCCCGAGGTGCGGGCGAAGATCAGGTCGTGGGTGGCATTGTGCAGGCCGCTGTTGAAGCGCTTCTGGCCGTTGATCACCCAGTCGTCGCCGTCGCGGACCGCGCGCGTTTCGAGCCAGCTCGCGTCGCTGCCATGGTCTGGTTCGGTAAGCCCGAAAGCGACGCGCGTCTCGCCCGTGAACATGCCATCCAGGAACTGCTTCTTCTGCGCCTCAGTGCCATATCGCTCCCACATCTTCACGGTCGGGAAGTTCCCGACCACGGACGACTCGTTCTGCAGGTCGTTGTGGAGCCCGAGGCCCTTCGCCGCCAGGTGTTCGCGAATGACGGCCATGCCCAGGTTGGTTCCGCCCTTCCCGCCATACTTCACCGGGAGCGAGTAGCGGAGGAACCCCGCCCGGTCGGCGCGCCGCCGCATTTCGGCCAGCAGGTCCTCCCAGTCCTTGCGCGGCGTCCCCCCGTTCTCGAAGTCCGTCCGCGCGAACTCCCGCCGGTGGTCGAAGAACCGCATGTTGTCGTCCTGCTGTTCGAGCGGTCTGATCTCGTCTTCGATGAACTGATCGATCTGCCCGAGCAGTTCCCTGATGTCGTCCGGGATGGTGAAGTCCATGGCTTGTGTGCCTCGCTGCTTGTTCTGCAGTCCGTTCGTACGCCCTCTGAGGGCGCAGCGCAACAGCCGGAGGGAAAGCGCGAAGGCCGCCGGTCATCCGGCG
>WBZO01002537.1_pt1 | contig 23408 bp, 16 predicted proteins | sample 5204261 | NCBI WGS metagenome assembly WBZO01 (sample SAMN12412400, study PRJNA552823) | activated sludge metagenome | isolation source: activated sludge from anammox sidestream of wastewater treatment plant... | place: USA: North Carolina | collected 2017-09 | reverse complement strand
GTCCGTGCTGGCGCGATCAATAAGGATAGCCAACTCTTCGGCCGTGGCGACACGCTTACGCCGAACCTCAGGAGGGAGCTCCGCGTGATCACAGGCATTACGAGGTACGATATCGTGAGCCACGGCTAACGACAGGATCGTTCGCAGCACCCCGACCTCTTTTCTGATTGTCCCATTCGCCGCTTTCTGCTTCCGGCGGGTGTCGATATACGCATTCACCCCGGCCAGCTTGATTGACTCGATTGGCCCAGGGAAGTGCTCGCACAGCACTCTGACGATTGATTTCATTCTGGGAATATCTACGCAGCCAGACCTACGGAGCGCAGGGAAATAATGCTCGTCGGCGACGGACCGGAGCGTGGGAGATGATGGTTTCTGAACTCCCAGCTCCCCGCTCTTTGCTGCCTGAACGATCGTCGCGGCCATTTGTATAGCCCGCTCTTGCTTCTGCTCCTCGGTCAGATCGTAGCCGAGTAGGGGCCGGTGACGCGTCCCGCCGTATCGAAACTCGAGGTGCGTTGCTATACCCTTCGGCTTTTTACGATCCCGCCAGCCTATTTCCCCCACGACGCCCCTCTCCGATAGATCGACCGGCGATTTTGCGGCTTCGTTGGCGGCGGATCAACCACCCCTTCGGTGGGGGTGCCCTCTGGTCCGCCTCCATTCAGCCAACGGATAAATTCCTCACGAGGGTAGAGCCACTTCCTTCCTTTCCGCCTCCGACACGGCGGCTCCCAGGAATGCAACGTGTTCGGGTGGCATCGCGCCACGGCGGCGGCTTCTTCGTGGGTGAGGAACTCAACGTCGACAAGAATCATACGGTGGGCCTCCGGTGTATTAGTTGAGTGAGGTCAGGGTGCGCAGTCGGTCCTCAGCCTCTTTCAACTTTCCTGCTTCATACCGCCAGACGTTGCCGCCTGACGGACTGATCGACGCCAACAGCTCGCAGGTTCTGCGCACGTCGCAGCTGAGCTTGATAACTGCGATCAGCGTGTCGTTAATCTGTTTGTTCATACCACCCTCCGTGTTGAGATTGATCAGCACGCGAGGGAGCATAGCGCAGAGCTCAAAAATCTCTTACACCCACTTACATAGGTCCACTGAAAATATTTTCTGCGACTCAAGATTCAGCCGTTACCATCCGATACAGATACCGGCGTGGTCTAGGAGCAAGAGGGAGGCGGCATCCTGGTTTGACCCTCTTGCTCTCATCGTCCACACCACCCATCTCACCGTCGCCGCGTCCAATGCGGGGATTGTGATTTTTACCCGACTGCAGCCGGGTTTGATCTCGGACGGTGAGCTTGTCGGGTTCTAGTCGGGTGAAATCGCGGAAGCCAGCGAAGAGTCAAAGGAAGTCCGGCTAGGCTTCGCGCCGACGGCCAAGCCAGCGTTCGTCCAAGTTGATCACATCGGTACCAAGACGCAAATGCCCAGGAGTCGCGCATCTCCGATCGGGACACGAAGCATGGAGGATCGGAAGTCCATGAGGTATGCCACGTCGATGAGACAACATCCATGAAACGTGATGCGCATACCATTGCACGCCTGCAATGCGTAATCGAGCATATCCAGAAGAGTGTGGTTGAGATGGATAGATTAGGCAGTTTCCTTGTTTTTTCAGTGTATTAAAGAACTCGTCAGCAAACGCTCGATTGAACACCCAAGCGGGCAACGAGGTATGGTCTGAGACATATAGATCAGCTACCGGCGCCACACTCAACACTCGCGCTCCCATCTCTCGTCCGATCGACTGCGCAACATGCGGCGCCCTCGGGAAAATATCGAGGCAGAGGCAGCCCGGGCCAGCGGCCGCTCGGAGGCAGTACTCCGTCACACTCGGCGGCATCTCGCGGCTCATCGAGCCAAACGCCGGCAGCGGCACGTCCGGGTCCAGCGCCGGCCGGTCCCACGAACTCCACGCGTGCGTGAGGTCCGCTGTGATGGTCTGCGCCTCGAAACCTGCCCCGGCCAGCCCTGCGTTGCTCCCCCACAGGAAGAGCGAGCCAGTGTCGCCCGACAGGACGCGGCGGATCTCGGCGAACAGCTGCTGCTCCTGTGCTCGCCGCAGGCGCCCGGGCAGCGTGAGGAGCACCACGTCGACCATGCCGCTGGGCGTGCGCGAGAGCCATAGGAAGGCGTCGCGGAGGGCGGAGTCCGGGGTGTGTTCAGTGCCCTTGGTTTCAAAATAGTGGTTCATGGCCACCAACGTACGTACCCTGGGAGGTGGAGATTATGAGCATGTACCGGCGCTGTGATCACAAAGAGTAATGCTCCAATCAATAGTGAGGAGGGCCTGGGGGTGGACAATGCCATGATAAACTTGGCAGGGCGCGAGCTGACATGCTGGTCCGATGATCTTTCCCCTGGCACGTCATCGTCCTCAAGGGAAGAACAGAAAGTCTGCCTATCCGCCGTGTCAAAGTCGGGCTCGGGTCTGGAGAGGGGGCATCCACGGACCGAAGCGAGAGCAACCTCACGACCGCTCCTCCCCTCCCATTTCTCGTCCCTGCTGTTCACGTGTGCACTGATCGGGAAATCGATCTGCTGGGGCACGATGTGGTTGTCGTGTCACAAAATGTTGGCCGGCTTATGTTCGCCTACTGGATCAATGGGCGTCCATGGAAGGGACGTGGTCCAATTTGTGCCGCCGTCGCGACGGCCGGAATTTGCTGGCCGGGTGCATTTGGGCGGAGCTAGGTCGTCAGCCCCCGAGCCAGCCTACTTCCATTGGGGGTGCCGTTTGCGCGAAGACGCTCGCCACAGTAGACCCGGACTTGTATCGATAAATAGTTAGCTGTTCAGCACGCCATCTACCGCCCAAGTGAGCCTGGGAACCGGCGTGCTCTGTTGGGCGGCGAAGGTTGCAAGTGAATGGCCATCTGTTCTATTGTCAGAAAAACCGATCTATGTTTCTGACATCATGATGCCATGAAAGTCGCGCATCCAATTGCCAACAAGGTGGTAGCCAGGCTTAGATCCGCAGCAGCCGGGACGGTGGTCTCCGCAAAAGACCTCTTGGATTTAGGGCCTCGTGCTGCCGTCGATCAAGCGCTGTCACGCTTGGTCCGCCAGGGGCGAATTCAGCGCGTTCAACGTGGTCTGTATGCCTGGCCAAGAACAGGCACGTTGCTCAAACGGCCGGTGGTGCCGGCACCAGACGAGTTGGCCCAAGCGTGGGCGAAGAAAAACGGGTTACGGCTCGTTCCATCCGGCGCCTATGCCGCCAATCTGCTGGGCCTCACGACTCAGGTTCCCGCGAAGATTATCTACTACACGAACGGGCGGACGAGGACCCTCACCTTGGGGCCGTACTCGATTCGTCTCCTGAATCGTGGACCCAAGACCATGGATGTGCCGGGTCGGGTGAGCGCACTGGTTCTTCAGGCGCTACGCCATGTTGGGAAGGATGGGGTGACCCCTGAGAAGATCGCTCGACTTCGCACGGTGCTTCAGAGTCGGGACAAGGCCGAACTTGCGCAGGCGCTGACCCAGGCTCCTGCCTGGATGAAGCCGATCCTCCAACAGATTCTTGTGAAAGGAGCTGGGTAATGGATGGAGTGGCTGTGGCATCGCCTCAGGATCGTGCCGATTTGTTTCAACAAGCAGCGGCACAATTGCGCCCGGCACGGTCTCCCGTCATCATCGAAAAGGATTTCTGGGTGTGTTGGACGTTACGCCGTCTCTTTGAGGTGCTGCGTGTTCGACCCCAGTTAATTTTCAAGGGAGGCACCTCGCTGTCCAAGGCCTACCACCTCATTGAACGATTCTCGGAGGATGTAGACCTCTCACTGAGCCGTCGCGATCTTGGATTTGCCGACTCCCAGGATCCTGAAGAGCAAGGAATCAGCAAAAAAGAATCCCAGCGTCGCCTTGAGGCCCTGGTCGCGGCATGTCAGCAAGCCATCCGGGAGAGATTGCTCCCGGAGCTCCACAACGATTTTGCTCGGGTGATCGGGACGTCTGGGTGGAGCCTCGCACTCGATCCCGCGGATCCGCAAACCGTGATCTTTACGTACCCTTCGAGTGCTGTGTCGGGACGCGATGCGCATTACATTCGGCCGGCGATCCGGCTGGAAATGGGCGCGCGGTCGGACGATTGGCCGGCCGAGCAGCGGGTGATTCGTGCCTATGCCGCTGAAGCATTTCCTGAGGCGTTTCGAGTCGCCTCCTCCTGTTCGGTCCGCACTATGGAGGCCATACGAACATACTGGGAAAAGGCGACCCTCCTTCATGCGGATTACCATCGTCCCGCACAGACGGCATCGATGGAACGTGTCTCGAGACATTTCTACGATCTCTACCGGCTGTCGCAGCATGAGATCGGTCGGCAGGCCTTGACTCGCCTCGATTTGCTGGACCGCGTCGTCACCCACAAACGATTGTTCTTTGCCTCGTCATGGGCCAGGTATGAAACGGCCAGACCAGGGACGTTCCATCTTGTTCCGCGAGAAGAACGCCTGGCTGGCCTCCGGAGAGACTATTCGGAGATGCAGGCGATGATCTTCGGAGAGTATCCTGCTTGGGACGAAATTCTCAGTGGACTCAGGAGTCTGGAGCGCGACATCAACAGCCGCCCTACTGGAGAACCGCAGCCGTTCGCGCCTCCGCAAGGATGACGGTGTGCCAGGCCCTCCTCGGCAGTGTGACCTTGGATGTCACGCTGCTGAGGATCTCCACTCTGGTGCTTCTTTCATAACGGCCTGAAAAAAGAGATACTTTTGGTGGCCCGGTGCTCCACCACTGCCGGAGTGACCTGCCCTGTCACGCCCCACCATTATGATCATGGTCATCTAACCCAACGCGGAGGTGACCCATGAACGATCAGACCAGTCAGTCCGATGCGCTCCACCCTCTCTATGTCACCCTCATTCTCGACGAAAGCGGCTCCATGGAATCATGCGTCGGAGCCGCCCTGGCGGGATTCAATCAGTATCTTGCCCGTCTCCAGCGTGAGCCGGCCGAGACCCTCTTCACCCTGACCCTCTTCAATACCAGCAAAACGGAAGTGCGGTACCAAATGGTGCCGGTCGCGACCGTGCCGGAGCTGACGCTGCAGACGTATCGGCCGCAGGCCGGCACCCCGCTCTACGATGCCATCGGCTGCACGCTATCTCGGGCCGTGCGTGATGCGCCGGCCGAGGCCAGAAAGCTCTGCGTCATTCTGACCGACGGCCTGGAAAACGCCTCCCGTGAATATCGGCGTGAGCAGGTGTTCGACCTCATCAAGAAATGCGAGCAGCAAGGCTGGGCGTTTCTGTACCTTGGCGCGGACCATGATGTGTGGGCTGCCGGTGGCGATCTCGGCATCGCAGGCGACGGCCTCATCTCGTTTTGCCGCCGGACGGTGGACGACACCTTCGATCAACTGAGCGAGGCGACCGCCGACTACCGGCGCGGCAGGCGGCTCTCCGATGCTGCCTTGCGCCTCAAGCCAGAAACGCCGTCGAAATCGAAGCGGTCTGCAAAACATTCCCAGCCGGGTTCGTCAGGCCACGAAAGGAAAGAGCCATGACCCGCATGGGCTGTCTTCTGCTCATGCTCACCCTGGCTCCGGCAGCCCTCTGGGCGGAGGATCTCGGCAATCTGAGCGCGAATCCGTTTCTGTACGAGTCCACCGCGAACCCGTTTGGCGCCGGGAGTCCATTCGCGCCGAACGGCATCAACAATCCCTTCAGCCCTTACGGCAGCCCGTTCAGTAATAAATCGGGCACGAATCCCTTCGCCACCGACGCGCCGAGACTGTACGACCAGCAGGGCCACTACCGCGGTAAGCTGAGCGCCAACCCGTTCGATCCGGACTCGACCGCGAACCCCTTCGGCCGCTACGGCTCGCCGTTTTCAGGGGAGTCGATCAACAACCCATTCGGCGCCGGAAACCCCTATCGCTTGGATGCGCCGACGAATCCATATGGGCGGGGACTGAGAATTGAGGGAAGGTAAGGCCATTCGGACATGGCATGGTGGCCCAAAGTCGTATCCATAAGAATGAGGAGAACGCCCATGCGCTCATTTATACTTGGCATCCTTCTCGGCGTCTGTTTCGAAGGAGCCGTCACGGCAGTGGCGAAGGATTATCTCAACCGGTCGCCGCAACAACAGCGATACGATTACTTCCGGGAACGGCAGCAACAATTGGATGTGGAACACTTGCGCAAACAACTAGACGAAGAGAAGTTCGAAAGACATAGCCGACGCTTGCCTTGCTGAGGAGCCGAACGGAGGGAAGATGAAAAAGACGGCCGAGGGGCAGCTCGTCTACTCACCAAGCGATTTAGTGCGATATTTAGCCTCCCCCTTTGCATCTTGGATGGACCGGTACTATCTGGAAAATCCAGGGGCCGCCACACCGGACGAGGTATCAGAGGATCAGCGACTGATCGCAGAGACCGGCCATCAGCATGAGAAAGCGGTACTAAACGAACTAAAAGGATCCCGTGCTGGCGTGGTCGAAATTGCGACGCGCGATGTCACGTCTGCACGCAGTCAGACACTGGCCGCGATCACGGCAAAAGCGCCCATCATTTACCAAGCCACGCTGCACAGTGGCCAATTTGCCGGCTATGCCGATTTCCTCATGCTGGACGCAGCAGAGCGGTACCAGGTCTGGGACACGAAGCTGGCCCGCTCCCCCAAACCGTATTACGCGGTTCAGCTCTACTGTTACGCCGATATGTTGGCCGACATGATCGGCGGGCAAGTCTCCGATCGATTCGGGATCATCCTCGGATCAAAAGAGCGGGTCGAATTCCGCCTCGAAGACTTCATTCACTACTATCGGCACATCAAGAAGTCCTTCCTCGCCATGCAGGCAGGGTTCACGGGCCGACTCTCGGATCGGCCAGATCCGTTGCCACGAGCGGATCATTACGAGTGGACTTCGCACGCCCAGGAATTCTTCAAGCAAAAAGATCACCTCGTGCAGGTGGCCGGCATCACGGTAGGCCAGATCAAGAAGCTCCATAAGGCTGGCATCATGACGATGGCCCGATTAGCGGAAGCGGGTGGACGGTCGATTCCGAAGCTCAGTGGAGACACATTGGGAAAACTGGTCGCTCAAGCCCGGCTGCAATGCGCCACCATAACCGATCGTATAAAGAACGCTGACGCGCCGCCCCGTTATGAGGTGCTACCACACCAGGACGTCCACGGAAATCCAGTCGGGCTTGCCGCTCTCCCGCCCCAAGACCCAGACGACGTGTTTTTCGATATGGAGGGATATCCCCTGGCCCCTGGTGGCTTGGAGTATCTCTTCGGAGCCTGTGTCTGGAATCCCCAAACGCTGTCCTATCAGTTTAGAGACTGGTGGGCACACAGCAGAGACGAGGAGAAGCGGGCCTTCGAAGGGTTTATCGATTGGGTTTATGCCCAATGGAAAAACCATCCGGGCATGCACGTCTATCATTACGCCGACTATGAAGTGAGCGCGGTGAGGCGGCTCAGCACACGCCATGACACCCGTCAGGACGAAGTGGACGAGTTGTTGCGAAACGAGGTGTTTGTCGATCTCTATCGAATCGTCCGCCACGGGTTGCGCATTGGAGAAGACAGTTATTCCATCAAAGTGGTGGAACGCTTGTACCGCTCAAAGCGGAAGACCGAAGTCGCGACGGCGGGCGACTCCATCGTCCAATATAGTCGGTGGATGGAGAGCCAAGAGCCTGGAGATTGGAACAAGAGCGCCATTCTCAAAGCGATTCGGCAATACAACGAAGATGACTGCCAGTCCACCGGCCAACTCTCGCAGTGGCTGCGAAATCTGGCCCGCGAGAACAATATCCATCCCATGCCGGTGGCATCGGAACCAAACGAATCTCGGGAACTGCCGCCGGAAGTAATTGCCAGGCAGGAGACAGCCAGACGACTTCGCCAGCGGGGAGATGCCCAGGCCCTTGTGCTGGCGGATGTCGTTGACTTCCATCGTCGTGAGCAGAAGCCGGTATGGTGGCGGATGTTCGACCGCGCCGATGCCACCCCGGAGGAACGACGTGATGACCCGGGGTGTATTGAAGGCATCACTGCGGAGGGTCAGTGCATACCGGAGAAGCGGTCCCTCCTCCAGGCCTACCGCTACGATCCCTCTCAGGAATGCAAGCTCACGGACGGGGACACTGTCCGCTTCGCGCATAATTTGGATGCGACTTTCACTCTTGCAGAGATCGATGCCTCAGCTGGACGGCTCCAATTGAAAATCGGCAAGAAGAGCCTCGACGATAAGTGCGACGGCCGGTTTCCTCAGCAGGGTGCGCTTCTCGCCGATGAATTTGTCAATCCGGCGCCCATTCCAGAGGCCCTGACAGCCGTGGCAAATGGACATCTGTCAGGCCAACTCCACGCGTCGATTGAGGCCTTGCTGGTCCGTCGTCCGCCGGCCAAAACGATGCAGATGGCTGAGGAGTCGACAATTGACGCCGCCATTCTGATCGCCGGCGCCATGGCGGGAGGCTGCCTCGTCATCCAAGGTCCGCCGGGAACCGGGAAGACCTATACCGCCTCTCGCGTCATCCTGGCGCTGCTCACGGCTGGGAAATCGATTGGTATCGCATCCAATAGTCACAAAGCCGTGATCAATCTTATTGAGGAATGCGGCAAAGCGGCACGGCAATTAGGAGTCGAGCTGAAGGGAATGAAAGTCGGTGGTGACGGAGCTGAGGCCTTATTGGCGAGTAATCCCGGCCTTCAGTATGTTGGCAGCTCTAGTGATGCGCGGGGAGCCTATAGAGGAGGGGTGGTTGGCGGGACGGCGTGGCTGTTTAGTCGGACTGAATGGGAAGGTGTGTTGGATTACCTATTCATTGACGAGGCCGGACAGGTGTCACTGGCGAATGCCATCGCCATGGCGCGATGTGCCAAGAATCTTGTTCTGCTCGGCGATCAGATGCAATTGGAGCAACCGATCCAAGGTTCGCATCCTGGGGATGCCGGCTTGTCCGTGCTCCAATATGCGTTGAAAGACACACAGGTCAGCGTGCCGGATCTGCCGGTGTTCCATCCCGTCGTGCCGCCGGACTACGGCTTGTTCCTCGGCGAATCCCGCCGCATGCATCCCGCCGTCTGCCGGTTCATTTCCGACAGCATCTATGAAAGCCGGCTGTTCTCACATCCCAACTGCAGCCGCCAGCGCATCGAGCTCGCCCCCAACGGCAATCGTCTCATCAAACAAGAAAACGGCATCGTCTTTAGCCCCGTGGAGCATGACGGGAATACTCAGCAAAGTGACGAGGAAGTGGAGCGCGTAAAGGCCATCTATAACGAGTTAATCGGGCGTCCTTCTACCGCAAAAGATGGCGCTGTCAAGCCATTGAACTTGGAAGACTTTCTCTTCATTGCTCCCTACAACGCGCAAGTCCGTGCGCTGAAAACCGCACTGCCACAAGGGGCAAGGGTCGGGAGCGTGGACAAGTTCCAGGGGCAGGAAGCGCCCGTCTGTATCCTGTCCCTCTGTTCGAGCTACGGGGAATATGGTTCCAGAGGTTTAGCATTCATTCTCGACAGGAACCGCATTAACGTGGCGATTTCACGCGCCCAGTGCCTGGCTGTCGTGGTAGCAGACCCCAGAATTGCTGGAGCGATTCCCATCTCGCTTGACGAAATGAGGCTGATTAACCTTTTTTGTAAGATGCTGGAAACTTCAGCTATCCCTGATGTGTAGCGGATAATCTCCAATGTGAAGGCTAATCCCACCTTAGTTAGGGTGATTTCGCATCCCCAAAAGGGTTATTCTTGGCAAACTTTTGTGGAGAGTTTGGAGTGCTCGTTATTACACAACCAGTTAGGCATTATGGCGCTGAGCTGACAGCTGGAGCATTAAAAGTTCCAGAGAGCCGGATTATTGCTGATCTGCTTCTCAGAGGCGTAGCGCCAGAAGAATGGCATGAGACCCTTAATAAGCAGAATGCACTCCAAACCCGTAACCTTGAGACAGCGAGGCGACTAGGCAGACTGATCCGTCAGCGGCTGGAGTTAATGAATGCCGAGCTCTGGCGGCTCGTTCGTGATGGATCAAAGACCGTGGCTACGCACGCGTGTCTCGCGGCAGCCATTAAGCACAGCGCGTTGCTCGGAGACTTCTTAGATTTGGTCGTTAGGGAGCAATACCGCCTCTTCGCCTCAAAACTCTCACCAACTCTCTGGGAAGAGTATCTGAATGACTGTCGGGGCCGTGACTCTGCGATGCCGCTCTGGAACGACTCGACGCGGAGACGCTTGCGGTCGTCAGTGTACCAAACACTTGCGCAGGCAGGATTTTTAGACACCACTCGAACGTTACGTCTTCAACCAGTCCATATCGCCCTCGAAGTGCTTGGTTATTTGCGGGACCATCATGAAGAGTATGTGCTGCGTTGCATTCAGGTGTCTCCGTGAGTGATCTGCTGACTGATCGGCTTAACAAGATTCTTCCACGGATCATCTCCGATGAATTTCTGAGCGGCAGCGGCATCGGGAACGAGATATCTTTCTACATTTTTGACTACCCGCCTGAGGAGGAGCTCCAAGTACGAGCTCACCTTCGTTTCTTAGTAGACCACATTCCCAAACAAAAACCAGAGCTTCGTTTCACGCACATCAACCTGTTTGATCTAGTGCTGGACCATCTCAAGCGCCGGAAATTGCTCGAGAAGGCATTACAGATACAACGGGAGAAAGGTGACGAAGCTCTCAAGGCGGCGTTGGCTGGCCCCCTCCATCCTGAGAAGCTCGCATCGATCTTTTGTGAAGTGGCTCGGCCGGATCAGAATAAACTTGTTCTGGTGTCAGGTGTCGGAAGCGTGTATCCGCTGCTCCGAACCAGCGGCTTGCTTAGTAATCTGCAGAATGTGATGGGACCCATTCCTCTCGTGCTGTTTTATCCAGGAAAGTACGATCAATTGACCCTCAGACTGTTTGGGAAGCTGAGCCTGTCCGCGCACTTTGACGGTGTCGCAAAAAGCAAGAAGCCAGAACATTATTACCGCGCCTTCAGATTAGTGCCCTAACAGAGGCTGACTATGAACATTCAGAATCTCTTCAAGCGAGACCTGTTTCGCCCCATCAATGGAGTCGTCAAGGCGGATCAGTTGGACGAATCGTCCGTCTGGCAGGAGTTGGACGAATTCGTTGTGACAAGAGAGCTCGATCAGCATCTCCGCCGTTTTTTCTCGACGTATGGTGATGCGATCAAGCATCCCCAAGATCCCGATGTCGCAGGAAAGATTGGCGTGTGGGTGTCAGGCTTCTTCGGTTCCGGGAAATCACACTTTATTAAGGTGCTGTCGTACCTCTTGCAGAACAAGACCCACACGTATCAAGGACAGAGCAAGCGGGCGGTCGAGTTCTTCGAGAGCAAGATTAAAGATGCCATGTTGTTTGGTGACATCAAGCGAGCGGTCGCCTCGAATACCGATGTCATCCTATTCAACATTGACAGCAAGGCCGACCACCGCATTGGGCGCGATGCCATTCTTGCCGTGTTCCTCAAGGTGCTGAATGAGATGCAAGGCTATTGCGGTGATCATCCTCAGATCGCACATCTGGAACGCCATCTGGAAGGGAGAGGCAAGCTCGCACAGTTTCACGACGCCTTTCGCAAGACGACGAGTAGTGAGTGGGTGGCAGACCGTGATGCCTACCATTTTCACCGGGACGAAATCGTAAAAGCGCTCGGCGAAACGCTAAAGATGAGCAAAGAGTCGGCAGAGAAGTGGGTCGATGGGGCGGAAGGCAGTTTTGCCTTAACTGTCGAAAACCTCTGTAAGTGGGTCAAGGATTACTTGGACTCAAAGGGGGAAGGTCATCGCCTCATTTTCCTGGTCGATGAAGTGGGGCAGTTCATCGGGACAGATTCCCACCTAATGCTCAACCTTCAGACCATCACAGAAGAGCTGGGAACCATCTGTAAGGGCCGGGCATGGGTGGTCGTCACTTCCCAAGAAGATATCGATGCAGTGCTAGGGGAAATGAAACAGAGCAAGGCCAACGACTTCTCGAAGATTCAGGGACGCTTCCGGACGCGCCTCTCGCTCTCAAGTGCCAACGTTGATGAAGTGATCCAGTCTCGCCTCCTGGCCAAACGCGAGGAGGTAAAAAGCGACCTCCAGGAAGTCTTCCGAAAAAAAGGAGACATTCTCAAGAATCAGCTCACGTTCACCAATTGCGGAATGACCTTCAAGAACATCAAGGATGGCGAGGACTTCGTCCAGAACTATCCCTTCGTTCCGTATCAGTTCCAGCTCGTCCAAAAGATTTTCGAAGAGATCCGAAGACACGGTGCCACAGGTCAACACCTCTCGCGAGGCGAACGATCGATCCTCGATGCGTTTCAGTCGGCTGGCAAGCAGGTTGCCCTCGAAGAGGTCGGCATTCTCGTCCCACTTTATCGGTTCTACCCTTCAATCGAGAGCTTTCTCGACACCGTCGTCAAGAAGACGATTGATCAAGCCAAGGATAATCCCAGCCTAGACCAACTATTTGATGGCCACCTTCTACAAGTGCTGTTCCTCATCCGTTATGTCGAGGAGATTAAGGGGAACGTCGATAACCTGGTGACCCTATGCATTACGGAGATTGATACCGACAGGCTGGCGCTTCGTCGAAAGATCGAAGGGAGCCTCCAGCGTCTCGAAAAGGAAACGCTCATTAATCGAAGTGGTGATCTGTATTTCTTCCTGACCAACGAAGAACGGGACATCAATCGGGAGATCAAGAATGTCGAACTCAGCAGTGGCGAGGAAGCCAAGCTCATTGGAGAACTCATCTACAACGAGGTATTGAAGGAACAACGAAAGTATCGCTATCCCGACAATAAGAAGGACCTTGAGTTTAATCGGTTTTGCGATTTACTTCCGATCGGGAACCGCTTCGATGGCGCGCTACAATTCTCGGTTATCACGCCACTCAACGACGAGTACGAGCTATATGACAACGCCAAGTGTCTGCTCGACAGCTCACCTGAAGGAGGCAGCATTCTGGTCCGCTTGGGCAATGACGAGAGTCTGGGCCGCGAGCTCCGGACTTACCTCCAGACTGAGAGGTATATTCGGCATAAGAACGATGGCACACTTCCAGAGTCGGCGAAGCGCATTCTCCGCGACATATCCGGAAACAACCAAGACCGCCGAGCACGTCTAGTCACACTCTTAGGCGACATGTTCGCCGGAGCCGACTTCTATGCTGCCGGCCAGCCCTTGAAGCTGAAAGCCTCTACGCCATTGGCCGCACTTGACGAATCGCTGGGGTACCTCGTCAAGAACACCTTCAATAAGATGGGGTACCTGAGGCGGTTGTCTCAGGATCCATTAAAGGAAATTCAGGCCATCATTCGGAGTAACGACATCGGTCAACAGACGCTCATCTTGGCAACCGAGGAAGGCAACAAGCAGGCGATAGATGACCTACGCAATTATATCTCCCTGATGTCATCTACTAATAAGCAGATCGTGCTCCAGGACATGATCGACAAGCGGTACTCGCTGCGTCCGTATGGGTGGCCGGAAGACGAAGTAGTGATGCTGATCGCCCGTCTCTTGGTGCTGGGCGAAATCAGTCTCATGATGGATGGGACGCTGGTCCCGCTCGATAAGGCCTACGACGCCATCACGACCCCTGCGAAACGCCGTAAGATTGTAGTCCTCAAGCGGCAAACCACCGACCCAAAGGCCATTCAAGACGCCCGCACACTGGGGAAAGAATTGTTTCATGAGATGGGGCCTGATGGCGAGGATGCCCTGTTTGCCTTTCTGCAAAACAAGCTCAAGAGCTGGCAATCATCCTTGATGAGCTACAGACCGTTGGCGGAGACCGGCGATTACCCCGGTAGAGACCAGATCGCGGATGGCCTCCTAGTTGTAAAAAAGCTACTCGCTTCCGATAACAGCTATAAGTTCATCCAGCAACTCAACGAACAGAAGAATGAACTCCTCGGTTTCGGTGATCACTTCACCAATCTCGAACAGTTCTATGAACACCAAAAGCCCACGTGGGAAAGGCTACGGAAGGCCTATGACCGTTTTCAGCGGAATCGCCTTGAGCTTGAGAGGGACGCGCAGGCCGGAGTGGCGCTCAAACGAATGCAGCAAATCCTGAACGCGGCAAGTCCGTACAGTCTGATCAAAGAGACCGAGGGACTCATTGCCACAGTCAGTACCGTTAATAGCGCCCTCGTGGCGGCAGCTCGCCAGCAGGCTCTTGCCAAGATTGATGGGCACCTCGTCACGATCACCAGGGACATTGAGGCAGCCAAGGGAGACGCGGGATTTCGTGCTGCCTGCATGAGGCCATTGGAAGAACTTAAGGGCGCAATCCAGTCGGAAGAGAGTCTCGCCCATATCACACAAATAGAGGCGGAGGCTCTGAAAGAATTCGATCTTACGACCTCTCGGATCGAGGAGTTCGTTCGAAAAGCGGCGGAACTATCGAAGGAGAAAGGAAAAGGAACAGAGCTTCCCAAGCCTATACTCAAGAAGAAACGGGTGGTGGAACCGGCCAGCCTGGTAAAGGGGCCTTGTCTGGAAACAAAAGAAGACGTGGATCGGTTCCTCGACTTGCTTAGGCAGCAGTTGGAGCTGGCCATCGCCAACGACGAACGCATTGAGATTCGATAAGTTGCAGATAATGACCATGCTTTTATTGATACGAGAAGGCTGGACAATCGAAGTTGAACCCTCAACTTGGTCAGAAATACTCCTGTTTTTAACAAAGTGTGGATGGAAACCTTCGGTGCCCGTTCACCATCTTTTGGCCAATGATTTTACGATGACAGGAGACATCGCACAGAGCTTAGCCGCCGCAGGTCAGATTATGCTTGATGAGGCAATGAAAGACCCACTAGCTGCCTATTCGGTCATCAAATTTGACATGGGCAAGTTCGCCGAAATTGTGGAATTTGCGTCTGAAGGAGAATTCATCATATCTCGGAAGGTGTAAGCAACGCGTCTTTCATTTGTCCCTAATAAGTCCTCAGGCAAATCAATCGATGAACCGCACCAAGCTCAAGACCTATGCCCCGCAAGCTCGCCGGGAATTTATCCAGGCTATCACCGATCGGGCTGCCTTTTACGGGCTGACCGACAAAAAGATCGAGCCGATCACGGAGAAGGGGGATGTGGCCATCATCGCGGGCCGGGCCTTTCCACGTTCCATCGTGCCCAAGCGAAATGCGTTGGAAGAACGCATTGCCGAACAAGGCTTCGGGCACACGATGGAAGCGATGGCCTACACCTGGTTCAACCGCTTGGTCGCCATCCGGTACATGGAGTTGCACGCCTACCTTGATCACGGATATCGGGTGCTGAGCCATCCCGATCCCGGTAAATCGATCCCTGAGATTCTGGAACATGCCGAGCATGTCAATCTACCGGACCTCAAGAAAGATGCGGTCATCGATCTGAAGCTCGCCGGGAACAAGGAGAACGAACTTTACCGCCTGCTGCTCACGGCTCAGTGCAATGCGCTCAACAAGGCGATGCCGTTCCTCTTCGAGAAGATCGACGACGAGACGGAACTGCTGCTACCGGACAACCTGCTCCACTCCGACTCACTGATCCGCAAGCTGGTCGGGGAGATTGACGAGGAGGACTGGCAGGAAGTCGAGATCATCGGATGGCTCTACCAGTTCTACATCTCGGAGCGGCAAGACGAAGTGATCGGCAAGGTGGTTGCTAGCGAGGACATCCCCGCTGCCACACAGCGTTTCACGCCGAACTGGATCGTCAAGTACCTCGTGCAGAACACGCTCGGTCGGCAATGGGTAGCGACCTATCCCCAATCGGCCCTGCGGCAGCAGATGGCGTACTACATTGAGCCAGCCGAGCAGACAGCGGAAGTGCAGGAGCAATTGAAGGCGATCACGCCGACCAGCCTAAACCCTGAGGAACTCACACTACTCGATCCGGCCTGCGGCTCCGGTCACATCCTAGTCGAAGCCTACGATCTGTTCAAAGCGATCTATCAGGAACATGGCTACCGAACGAAGGACATCCCGGCCCTGATCCTGCAAAAGAACCTGTTCGGTTTGGAGATCGACGACCGGGCGGCACAGCTTGCGGCCTTCGCCCTGATGATGAAGGCCCGTGCCGACGACCGCCGCATCTTCGACAGCGAAGTGAAGCCAAACATCGTGGCAATCCAGGAGAGTAAGGGCCTGAACGCAGCAGACATCACGCACGCCCTCGATGCTCCTGCCACGACAGTCGGTGAGGGGCATGTCTCGCAAGGGGACATCGGCACACTGCTTTCCCTGTTCGAGAACGGCAAGACATTCGGCTCGCTGGTCCAGATTCCGCCGAAGCTGGCGGCGAAGCTGCCGGAGATCGAGAAACGGGTCGATGACGTGCTGAAGTTCGGCGACCTGACACACGCCTCAGCCCGTGTACTCAAGCCGCTCTTGCAGCAGGCTCGGCTGCTCGCATGGCAGTATGACGCTGTGGTTGCGAACCCGCCGTATATGGGCGGAAAGTACTTCGCCGGAAAACTCAAGGACTTCATTGCCGAGCAGTACAAGGAGGCCAAAGCCGATTTGTACGCCTGCTTCATTCAGCGAAATTTGGTCTTCGTCAAGGTAAACAGCTTCCTGGGGATGATTACGATTCCAAACTGGATGTTTCTGCCTTCCTTCGAGGAAATGCGGAAAGGTGTGCTGAATGCGCAGACAATCGACAGCCTCATTCACAATGGCCGAGGCGTGTGGGGTTCGGATTTCGGAAGCTGTAGTTTTGTGATTCGGAAGGCGAGCATTCCGCAATTTGAGGGAACATACAGACGCCTTTTCGACAAGCAGGGCAGCGTAGCGAGTAACGAGGAATTGGACGAGCGGTTTCACACCGCCGCCAACTTCCTCGGCTCGTCCAACGACTTTCAACCATTACCGGGGAGTCCAGTCGCTTATTGGCTCAGTGACCGGATTCGCTCAGTGTTTTCCGAGTCTGTCTTTCTTGGGTCGGTTGCCGAGCCTCGTCAGGGCATGGCTACAGCAGACAACGAGCGATTTTTGCGACGTTGGCACGAAGTGCCGATTGATAGCATCGGTTTCTCGCTTAACAGCCGAGCAATGGCGAAGTCATCAGGGAAAACGTGGTTTCCCTACAACAAAGGCGGTCCTTTTCGCCGGTGGTACGGAAACAACGAGTTCGTCGTCAACTGGAAGAACGATGGAGAGGCATTGTTTGCGTTCAAACCCCGTGCTGTGATTAGAAACCCGGAATACTATTTCCGCCTGGGAATCACTTGGACGATGACGAGTTCGGTGTATTTCGGCGTGCGCCACTCGGACCCTGGGTTCCTGTTCGACGTGAAGGGATCATCATGTTTCGCACCACCGGAACTGCACTCCTACGTCCTTGGATTTCTCGCAACTAAGATCACCAAGCACCTTATTGATGCAACCAATCCAACAACTGAAAACCAGATTGGCAACTTGGCGAACCTCCCACTGTTGCGGAGCCATTGTCAATCGGAGAAATGCAGAGAACCAATATCCGCACTGGTCCTAGAGTGCGTCGAGATTGCGAGGAATGATTGGAATGAGTGCGAAACGTCCTGGGACTTCCAAGGCCTTCCGTTCCTTTCGATAAGTAAGCCCGAACCATTGGAGATGTCCTGGAAGGCATGGGGAACACAATGCAGCCAACGTATCGTTCGACAAAAGGAGCTTGAAGAAGCAAACAACCGCCTCTTCATCGAAGCCTACTGTCTGCAAGACGAACTTTCCCCTGAAGTCCCCGACGACCAGATCACGCTCTACCGTCCTGACCGGGAAGAGGACATCAAGCGGCTACTTTCCTACGCCATAGGCTGCATGATGGGTCGATATAGCCTCGACAAGCCGGGGCTGATCTACGCCCACAGCGGCAACCAGGGATTCGCCCATAGCCAATACAAGACCTTCCGAGCCGACGACGATGGCATCATCCCGCTGCTCGAAACCGATTGGGGCATCCGGGACGACGCCACCAATCGGATCGTGGAGTTCATCGGTGTGGCTTGGCCGAAGGAACATTTGGAAGAGAACCTGAAGTTCGTCGCCGAAAGCCTCGGCCCGAACAACGGCGAGCAACCACGGGAGACGATCCGCCGTTACCTCGCCACGGGGTTCTACAAGCACCACCTGTCGATGTACAAGAAGCGGCCAATCTACTGGCTGTTCTCCAGCGGCAAGCAGCGGGCCTTCCAGTGCTTCGTCTACCTGCACCGCTACCACGAAGGCACGCTGGCCCGGATGCGCACCGAATATGTCATTCCGCTTCAAGGGAAGGTCGCAGCTCGACTCGAGCAACTAACCACCGCCATCCCACAGGCATCTTCCACCTCTCAGCGGAAAAGCCTAGAAAAGAAACGAGATATGTTTCTCAAACAACAAACCGAACTCCGGGCATTTGACGAGAAGCTGCGGCACTATGCCGATCAACGGATCGCGTTGGATCTCGACGACGGGGTGAAGGTCAACTATGGGAAGTTCGGCGATCTGTTGGCTGACGTCAAAGCCGTGACAGGCGGAACGGACGAGGGCTGATGGACACTCGTCAAATTCAGGACACGCTCGACCGCATATATATGGAAGAGGGGGTCAGGATTGTCTTTTGGAACGATCCCGACAAAGAGTTCAAGACCATTCTGCCTGCGCTGAACCTTGACGGGGTGAACATCATCCAGCTCAATGAGCTAGGTGCGCTCGAAGTGAAGATTCGTGTGGAGCGGGAGGACCCCACAGGGCGGTATCTGCTCTATGCCCCAAGTGAAGAGCCAGATTACGAGAACGATTGGCTCCTGGACATTCGCCTATACAGCCGCAGCTTCAGGGCCGATCGCGCTTCGATTCTTCTCAATGAGCTTGGCTTGAAGAACCTCCACCTTCGTCAGTATCTATCAGACCGCCGGAAGTTTTTTGACAACAAAGAACGGCTCCAGAAGCTGAAGAGCTTGGTCGAGCCCAACGATATAGCCAGCGACCTGGATCGAAAAATGATCGCCACGGTCGTGAAGGCAGAGCAGCCGGAATGGTTTAACATCATCCGTACGCTCTACCATGGCTATACTGACAACGGCGATGAGATCGACTTGCAGACGGAACCGGCAGCCTGGGAGCAGATCGAGAAGTTTGAGTTAGATAAACCTTTCTGGGAGATGGCCAACACCACGTTCGGCTATTCCGAGGCCACTCCGACACTTAAGAATCTTCTCCTCAGACTCTTTGTGACCGACTATGTGCATCATCTGAAATCCGCTCCACCAAGTGCGCTGGTGCATCTTATCCTCCCGACACAGGGGCGATCGAACGCCGTGGTTTGCCTCGGGCAATGGCGCGATAGCAGCAGCAAAGGCAGTAGCTATGACCGACTTTCCGAAGAAGTGGCGGACCTGATTCACGTGGAAGATTACTTGCTCGGCGTGGAAATCACTGATTTGCTCGATGTGATGACGTTCCTTGTGGTGGAACGGGGGATTGCCAGCCGTCTGCGTGAACGTGTGCAACAGACGGCAGACATGATCAACCCCGATGAAGTTCGGTCAATCGCAACCCGCAGGCAAGCTGGACACTGGGCCTCGCTCATGGTGAACGGTTCCCAGGCGATCCCGCGACGGGCGCTTCATGCGGTGTATGACGCGCTGGTTGCCGCGGCCGATTTCTTTGCCCTGAGGAACCAGCATCGGGATGGATTAGTTTTCCCCGATGCGACGGCTCTCTATCGGGCCTACGAGGAAAAGTTATTCCGTTTTGACCAACTGTATCGCCATTTCTGCGAAGCCGCTGATCATGCCGAGGCACAAGGCTGGAACATCCTGAAGCCGTTGCGGGAGTTGATCGAGGATTGTTATGCGAATTGGTACGTCCCAACGCTCTCATTAGCCTGGGGAAAGTTTCTTGATCCCCAAGGAACTACCCAGCTGCTTAGCAAGTGGCAGCTCGAACAGATCCCCAGCCAGCAAGAGTTCTTCAACCGTCAGGTGCGTCCTCGTCTCGAGGAAGCGGAGAATCGGAAGGCGTATGTCATCATCAGCGACGCGTTCCGCTACGAGGCGGCCCAGGAACTTACGCAAGAGCTTAATGGCACATACCGCTTTGAAGCGACATTGGCTTCGCAGCTCGGTGTCTTGCCCTCATACACCGCTCTTGGGATGGCGAGCTTGCTCCCTTACAACACGTTGTCGTTTAAGCCAAATGGCGACGTCTTGGTGGATGGGAAGTCCACCTCTTCGACAGAACTGCGGGGGGAAGTCCTAGGATCAGTTGAGGGGATAGCCTGCAAGGCCAGCGAGTTGGTGGCGATGAAGAAGGAACAAGGCCGTGAATTTGTGAGTGGTAAACGGGTTGTCTACATTTACCACGACACGGTCGATGCGATTGGCGATAAGGCTGCGACGGAGGAGAAGACATTTGACGCGGTACGTACAGCGATCGACGAACTGGCTTCTCTCGTGGCCTATGTCATCAACAGTCTGAATGGCAACCATGTGGTCATTACGGCGGATCACGGGTTCCTTTTCACAGAATCTTCGCCCGGTGAGCCGGAAAAGAGCAGGTTGGATGAGAAGCCAAACGGGACTGTGCGAGCCAAGAAGCGTTATGTGATCGGGCATAACCTCCCTGATCATGAATCCGTGTGGCATGGCAAGACCGCAGTCACTGCTGGTGCGGATGGCAGAATGGAATTCTGGATTCCCAAGGCCGCCAATCGTTTCCACTTCACTGGCGGCGCTCGTTTCGTCCACGGGGGAGCCATGTTGCAAGAAATCGTTGTGCCGGTGATCACGGTCAAGCACAAGAAAGATAAGTCCACTCGAGAAGACACCAAGGTCAAGTCCGTAACCGTGCATGTGTTGGGAGCCAGCCACAAAGTCACAACGAATCGTCATCGCTTCGAACTGATCCAAGGGGAACCAGTCAGCGAACGGGTGAAGCCGATCACTCTGAAGGTGGCGATCTACGAGGGAGATAACGCCGTCACGAATGTCGAGACCGTGACGTTTGATAGCACCTCAGATAAGATGGACGAACGCAAGAAGTGGGTTCACTTAGTACTGCAAGATCATCAGTATCACAAGAACACCGCATATCGGCTCATCCTGCGGGATGCAGACACTGGAATAGAGCAACAAAGTGTATCAGTGACTATTGATAGGGTGTTTGCCGATGACTTCTGACAACAAAGTGATCAATGCCAGCCTCGACGATCTCCTCAATCGCCATTTTGCCGGCAAGGTCGTACGCAAAGATCTGACCAAGTTGGTGAAAGAAGGGGCGAATGTACCCGTATACGTGTTGGAGTACCTCTTGGGCACCTACTGCGCATCCAACGACGAGAACATCATCAAAGACGGACTCCTTACGGTAAAGAACATTCTGGCCGAGAACTATGTGCGTCCTGATGAAGCGGAGAAGGTCAAGTCCACCATTCGTGAGCGTGGCAGTCTCAAAATCATCGATAAGATAACCGTGACGCTGAATGAAAAACGAGACGTCTATGAAGCCCTACTCGCGAATCTTGGTGTGAAGGGGGTTGAGGTCAGCACCAGCTACGTCAAGAAGTTTGAGAAGCTGCTCGTGGGAGGCATCTGGTGCATTGTGACGTTGCAGTATTTCTATGAGGAGAACCAGAAGGGCTCACCATTCGTCATTCAGGACCTGAAGCCTATCCAGATGCCGAACATGGATCTGGAGGAGCTCTTTCAAGGGCGGCGAGCGTTCACGGAAGAACAGTGGATTGACGTCTTGTTGCGATCAACAGGTATGGAGCCAACGAACTTCAGCGAACGCGTGAAGTGGCATTTATTGGCCCGCATGATTCCTTTGGTTGAAAACAACTATAACATCTGCGAACTAGGGCCACGAGGGACAGGCAAGAGTCACATCTACAAGGAAATCAGTCCCAACAGCATTCTTGTCTCGGGCGGCCAAACGACTGTCGCAAACCTCTTCTACAACATGGCGCGGCGGACGGTTGGACTGGTTGGCGTCTGGGATGTCGTGGCATTCGATGAGGTCGCGGGGATTACCTTCAAGGAAAAAGACGGCGTCCAGATCATGAAGGATTACATGGCCTCAGGATCCTTCTCTCGCGGACGGGATGCCATTAATGCCTATGCCTCTATGGTGTTTGTCGGGAACATCAATCAGTCCGTGGACACCTTGGTCAAAACCAGCCACCTCCTCGCGCCATTCCCGGAAGACATGATTGACCCGGCGTTCTTCGACCGCTTCCATGCCTATGTGCCTGGTTGGGAAATCCCGAAGATGAGGCCGGAATTCTTCACCAACCAATACGGCATGATCGTGGATTACCTCGCTGAATGGATGCGCGAGATGCGCAAGCGGACATTCGGCGATGCGATCAACAAGTATTTCAAGCTTGGTAGAGACCTCAACCAGCGAGATACCATCGCTGTTAAGCATACCGTCTCCGGGCTCTTGAAGCTGCTGTATCCCAATGAGGAGTACAACAAAGACGCCGTTCGTCGATGCCTCGAATATGCCCTGGAAACACGGCGGCGGGTCAAGGAGCAGCTGAAGAAGATCGGCGGAATGGAATTCTTTGATGTGCACTTCAGCTACATCGACCTGGAAACGTTACAAGAGAAGTTTATCAGTGTGCCCGAACAGGGAGGAGGCACCCTCATCCCAGACGGGCCGATGAGTCCAGGCGCATTACATACCATCGCGACGGGGAGTGGAGGACATTTGGGGCTGTATCGTCTTGAAACGCAGGTGACGGCAGGTAATGGCGCGCTCAAGACATCCGGGCTTGGTTCGAACAGCGCAGCGAAAGAGGCCATCAAGGTCGGTTTTGACTTCTTCAGGGCCAATGCTGCTCGCGTCAGTGCGTCGATCAAAGCTGGCGACCACGACTACCACCTCCATATTGTCGAACTTCACAATACTGGTCCCACCAATGCCTTAACACTCTCCGCGTTTATCGCGCTCTGCTCGGCGGTCTTCGGGAAGCCTATCCAATCGCAGATGGTTGTCCTCGGCAGCATGAGTCTCGGTGGCAATGTCATTCCCGTAGAGAACCTAGCAGAGTCGCTCCAAGTAGCCTTCGATTCGGGAGCTAAACGAATTTTGCTTCCTATGGCCAGTGTGCGTGATATCCCAACCATACCCGGCGAGTTGTTTGCAAAATTCCAAACCAGTTTTTACTCAGATCCCACAAATGCCATATTTAAGGCCTTGGGGGTCGAATGAGCAGAACTCAGCACTGATTGCAGCGGGGCGTAGGGAGAGAATGACTGCCTTTAAGAACACGGTTGACTTTTTCCTTGAAGATTTTCCGCGCACCCTTTTCCCCTTGGACCTGAACAGAATCCTTATAGAGAACTTCCCCGAGTGACGTTGACCCCATTCCGAGACAGCTCTTAAGGAGAGCAGACGACTTTTTCGGTGTCCTGTTCTTCCTGACGTTGCCTGACGAACTCGCTTGGCGTCAGGTGCCCAAGTGAGC
>WBZO01002536.1_pt1 | contig 23418 bp, 17 predicted proteins | sample 5204261 | NCBI WGS metagenome assembly WBZO01 (sample SAMN12412400, study PRJNA552823) | activated sludge metagenome | isolation source: activated sludge from anammox sidestream of wastewater treatment plant... | place: USA: North Carolina | collected 2017-09 | reverse complement strand
CGAGACGCGGCCCTTCGCATCGATCTTGTTGGTGAAGCGTCCCCGGAACGACTCCATAGGCCGTACTCATTCCCTCTTTCGGGCCACCCGGTCCCCTCGGGTTTGCCCAATCTCCCCGCCCGAGCGGCGAGTGCCAGCCGGGTCGGCTTGGCTACCATCCGGGACATCATGGGATAACATGGGAAAGTATGGGCGTCAACGGGAAAGCCTAGTAATTTCGCGGTTTTCCGCGGTATCTGGCTGTCTCGAAGCAGGATTCAACAACGTGAATATTTGAGAACAAAAGTAAAACATCGAACTGCAAAATCGGCGGGGATGGGGAAGGCTCGAACCCTCGCAGGGAAGTTTGGCGCCACGAGGTCGGGCCCGTGGCAGGACGGGGGCAGGCAATGCGGGAAAGCAATGTCAGATGGCCTGTAAGCCGGGTTCTGTACCCTTGCGGGCGATGACCATTCATCTGGGACGCCCGTTGCCGGACGCCTCGTGCAACCAACCCGGGCGGCAACCCGGAAACAGGCCCGCCCGGCCGAAGCCGGGACCTGCCGCCCCTATTTGGTCTTGCTCCCGGTGGGGTTTGCCGTGCCGCTCCCGTTACCGGCAGCGCGGTGCGCTCTTACCGCACCGTTTCACCCTTACCTGAGGGCCGAAGCCCGCTTCAGGCGGTCTGTTCTCTGTGGCACTTTCCCTGGGGTCGCCCCCGCCGGCCGTTAGCCGGCACCGTGCTTCCGTGGAGCCCGGACTTTCCTCTGCCCTTGCGGACAGCGGCCATCCGGCCATCTGACCCTTTGGAGATAGGGGCCTTTCCGGGCGAAGGCAAGCGGCGCGAGGGGCTTGCAGCCGGGCAATCGAGCGCCGACATTGCGCCTATAGTCATTCGACAGAACATGAACAGGGGAAATGCCGATGAAGGCCGCCGTCTATTATGAAAACGGACCGCCCAGCGTCTTCAGATATGAGGATGTGCCCGACCCGGAATGCGGGCCGCACGAGGTTCTCATCAAGGTGGAGGCCGTAAGCATCGAGGGCGGAGACACGCTCAACCGGGCTGGCGGCGCGCTCGCCTCGAAGCCGCACATCGTCGGCTATCAGGCGGCCGGAACCATCGTCGAGGTCGGCGCCGAGGTGAAGAACCTCAAACCCGGCCAGAAGGTGACGACCGTCAACGCCTATGGAAGCCATGCGGAATATCGCGCCGTGCCGGCGCTCACCGCCTGGCCGGTGCCGGACAATCTCGACATCAGGGAAGCGGCGGCGATCCCCGTTCCCTTCGGCACGGCCGATGACTGCCTCTTCGAGTTCGGGCGCCTCAAGGCGGGCGAAACCGTCCTCGTGCAGGCAGGCGCGGGTGCTGTCGGGCTTGCGGCGATCCAGCTCGCCAAGCGCGCGGGCGCGACGGTAATCGCCACCGCGTCGAGCGACGAGCGCCTCGCCCGGCTCAAGGAACTCGGGCTCGACCACGGCATCAACTACCGCACCCAGGATCTCGTCGCCGAGGTCAGGCGCCTCACCGACAACAAGGGCGTCAATCTCGTCGTCGATCCGGTCGGCGGCTCGACGCTCCAGAAGTCGATCCTCTCGCTTGCCTATCGCGGGCGCGTGTCCTTCGTGGGCCGCGCGGGCCGCGAGCCCATGACGGTCGATGTGCAGACCATGATGGGCGGCAACCAGTCGATGTCCGGCGTCTTTCTCGGCGCGGAGATCGGCACCGAGCGGGTGCGCGCCAATATTCAGCGCCTCATCGACGATGTGGCGGCGGGCAGCCTCAAGGTCGTGCTCGACCGGAGCTTCCCGCTCAGGGAGGCCGCCGCCGCGCATGAATATATCGAGAGCCGAAAGGCTGTCGGCCGCGTGCTGCTGATCCCCTGACGATCAGACCGCTTCGAGAAGACGGTGAAGGGTGGCGACGGTCGAAAGATCGGCCACCCCATCCACCCGCTCCGGGCGGAAATGACGCTGGAAGGCGCGCACGACCGCCTCGGTCTTCGCGTCATAGACACCAAGCACCTCGACGCCATAGCCATAGGTCGCGAGCCGGAACTGCAATTCCGCGACCGTGTCACCGCGATCGCCGGGCATGAGCGAGGGCCCTTCGACGATCGGAAACGGCTCGACCCAGACCCCGACGCCCGCCCGCGCGAGCCGCGCCCAGTCGAAGCGCTCGCCGGGATCGGACTTGCGCTCCGGCGCGATGTCCGAATGGCCGAGCACATGGCGCGGCGGGATCGGATGGCGCGCCAGTATCTCGCGGCAGAGCATCTCGACCGCCTTCATCTGCGCTTCCGGAAAGGGCGGCGTGCCGAAATCATGCCCGCCATTGCCGATCTCGATCCCGATCGAATGGCCGTTGATATCGCTCACCCCTGCCCAGCTCGAAACCCCGGCATGCCAGGCGCGCTTCTCCTCGGGCACGAGGCGGAGCACCTGCCCGTCCTCATCGACCACGTAATGAGCCGAAACCTTCGCCTCGGGGCTGCAAAGGAGATCGACGGCATCCGCCGTGGAGGCCATGCCCGTGTAATGGAGCACGAGCATGTCGATACGGACGGGCCCGGGCCGGTCGTTGAAATTGGGCGACAGCCTTTCTTGGGTGACAATGGTCATTCAGGGGTCCGTCCGGACGATCTGTTTCTGCCGCAGGGACACGATGAGCACGCCTGTCAGCGCGATCAGCGTGCCGACAATCACGCGCGTCGTCAGCACGTCGCCAAGCAGCGCCACGCTGAAAATGATCGTGAAAATGGGCGAAAGCAAGGTCAATGGCGCCGTCTGCGACACCTCATAGCGCTGCAGCAGATAGTAGATGCCGGCATGGCCGACGAGGCTCGAGGCGAAGGCGACATAGAAGACCCCGGACCATTGCAGCATGGTCGCGGATGTTATGAGTTCGATCTGGTCGCGCTCGAAAAGAAGCGAGCCGACCAGCATGACCGGCGCGGCCACCACCGCGATCCAGGCTTGTAGCTCGAAGACGCCCACGCGCTTGATCTGGCGTTGATAGATCGTGCCGACCGACCCCACGAGCGAGGAGGCGACGATGAAGACAAGGCCCCAGATGAAATGGAAGACCGTCGGGTCGAAGCTGATGACCATGACCCCGGCGAATGAGAGGCCGATGCCGAACCAGCGCCGCCAGTAAACCTTCTCCTTCAGAAAGATCACCGACATGATGGTCGAAAAGGGCACGCCGAGCTGGCCGACAATGGCGACGACGGACGGATTTGAAAGAGCGACCCCGGCGAAGAAGAAGCCGAACCCTATCGGGCCAGCGCAAAGGGCGATGATGAGCACCTCCTTCATGCGCCCCTCATGGATGCGCAGGAACGGAAAGAGCACCATGACGATGAGCGTGAAGCGCAGCGCCGTGAACATCATCGGCGGAAAATGCTCGAGGCTCACCTTGGCCGCGACCAGCGCGAACCCCCAGATGAGGTTGATGAGCATCATGAACGCGAGGTGCTGGGGGGTCATGTCGGACGGGCTGACGGTGCGGAACGGCGGGGCGCCCGCCCTTGTTAGCGCAGCCCCGCAGGCGCCGCCAGCGGCAACATCGAAAAGCGCCCGACTTTCATTTCAGGCGTCGCCCGGCCCCTTGGCCACAGGCCGGAAAGCGCCCCTCAGGTGGCGCTGTCGAGCCCCCTCGCCTTCAGGATTTTCTGATAGGCGACATTGATGGCCGCGAGCTTGTCATTGGCGATCTGCACCAGTTCCTCCGGCACGCCGCGCGCGATGAGCGTATCGGGATGGTTCTCCCGCACGAGTCGCCGGTAGGCTCTTTTCAGGTCGTCGTTGGAAATGTCGGGCGTGATGCCGAGCACGAGATAGGGATCGAGCCGGGGCGTGCCGAGATGGCTCGCCCGGATGCGCGCGAACTCCACTTCCGAAAAGCCGAAAATATCGGCAACCGTCCGCAGGTACTCGACCTCGGCCGGATGGATGACCTTGTCGGCCATGGCGATATGGAACAGCGCGTCGAGCACGTCCTCGAGCACGGCGGGCTTGCCGCGATAGATCCGCGCCACTTGCGCCGCATAGCTCTCGAAACCCGCAACGTCCTGCTGGGCGATCCGGTAGAGCCGCTTGACGTTTGCCCGTTCGGATTCGGGTACCTTCAGCACCTCCTCGAAGGCGCGAATCTCGGCATCCGTCACCTGCCCGTCCGCCCTTGCCATCTTGGCCGAAAGCGCGATCAGCGCGATGGTGAACACGACGTCATTGTCTTCGAGCGCGCGGTCGATCACGAGGTGGCCGGCGACCGCCCCGACAAGCGCGCCGAGGGGCCCGCCCACGGCAAGACCGACACCTGCGCCTGCTATTTTTCCCCAGATTGACATTGGTCAAGAGTAAGACGATTCAGCCAGCCCCGCACTTCGCAAATCTGCATGGGGCTTTGTGAAGGCGCTTCATGACGCAGATGTCACGCAACCGACATGCAAGGCGCTGCCAAGCCGCTGCGCCCCGCATGGGTTGATTTTGCTCCCGCGATGGGTCTAATCGCCTGAAGCGCGTCGATATCCGAGCGCCATCCTGCCCATTCCGCAACGACACGCAGCAGAGTTTCCATCATGACAAGCCGTTGGGACTTCTGGATCGATCGAGGCGGGACGTTCACGGACATTGTCGCCCGCGCACCGGACGGACACCTCATCGCCCGCAAGCTCCTGTCCGAAAATCCCGGCCGCTACGAGGACGCGGCGCTTCAGGGCATTCGCGACATTCTGGGCGTGCCCGCCACCGAACCTCTGCCACAGGCGCGGATCGGCGCCGTCAAGATGGGCACGACCGTCGCCACCAATGCGCTGCTCGAGCGCAAGGGAGAGCGCACGCTCTTCCTGACGACGCGCGGTTTCGCGGATGCGCTTCGCATCGGCTATCAGAACCGGCCTCACCTTTTCAGGCTCAGGATCGAAAAGCCCTCCATGCTTTTCGAGCGCGTGGCGGAGGTCGACGAGCGCGTGACCGCCGAGGGAGAGGTGCTGACGCCCCTCGACGAGGAAGGGACGCGCCGCATCCTCAAGGATGCCTATGCCGCCGGTTTTCGCGCCGTCGCCATCTGCTTCATGCATGGCTATCGCCATCCCGAACATGAACAGGCCGCCGCGCGGATGGCGCGCGAGGCCGGTTTCAGCCAAGTCTCGGCGAGCCATCATGTTAGCCCGCTGATGAAGTTCGTCTCGCGCGGCGACACCACCGTCGTCGATGCCTATCTCTCGCCGATCCTTCGGCGCTATGTCGATCGCGTGGCGGCGGCGCTGGGCACGGAAGCGCGCAGGCGCCTCTTTTTCATGCAGTCTTCGGGCGGGCTCACCGACGCGAGCCTCTTTGAGGGCAAGGATGCCATCCTTTCCGGGCCCGCCGGCGGCGTGGTGGGCGCGGTCGAGACGAGCCGCCTCGCCGGCTTCGAGCGCATCATCGGCTTCGACATGGGCGGCACTTCGACCGATGTGTGCCACTATGACGGCGAGTTCGAGCGCAGCTTCGAGACAGAGGTGGCGGGCGTGCGCATGCGCGCGCCCATGATGCAGATTCACACCGTCGCGGCAGGCGGCGGCTCCATCCTCCATTATGACGGCGCGCGGCTTCGCGTCGGGCCTGATTCCGCAGGCGCCGAGCCCGGCCCCGCCGCCTACCGGCATGGCGGCCCCCTCACCGTGACCGATGCGAATGTCATGGTGGGGAAGCTCCTCCCCGATTTCTTCCCGCAGATTTTCGGCCCTGGCGGCGATCTGCCGCTCGATGCCGAAATCGTGCGCGGGAAGTTCACGGCGCTCGCCCGCGAGATCGGCCGCAGCCCGGAGGAAACGGCCGACGGCTATATCCGCATCGCCGTCGAGAACATGGCGCAGGCGATCAAGAAGATCTCCGTGCAGCGGGGCCACGATGTCAGCGCCTATGCCCTCGCCTGCTATGGCGGCGCTGGCGGCCAGCATGCCTGCCTCGTCGCCGACGCGCTCGGCATGACGAAGGTCTTTTTTCATCCGCTCTCGGGCGTGCTCTCAGCCTATGGCATGGGGCTCGCCGACATTCGGGCAAGCCGCCAGCGCGCCGTCGAGGAAGCGCTGGCAGAAGAAAGCCTTGCCGCGCTCGCTGCAACCATCCGCGAACTCGGGCAGGAGACGGCGGCAGAAGTCGCCGGACAAGGCGTCGCGGCAGCGCAGATCGCCATCGTGCCCCGCCTTCATCTTCGCTATGCCGGCACCGATACGGCGCTCATCATCGAACATGGTTCGCTCGATGAACTCCGTGCGCGCTTCGAGAGCGCGCATCGCAAGCGCTTCGGCTTCGTCGCGACGGAAAAGCCCGTCGTCATCGAAGCCGTTTCGGTGGAGGCGGTCGGCCGCGACGCTGAAGCATCGGAAGCGCGGCGAACCCCGCGCGGCGAGGGCGAGGCGCGCCCCGCGCGGCAGGTCCGCTTCTTCAGCGAAGGCAGGTGGCACGAGGCGCCAGTCTATCTGCGCGAAGCGCTGGCGGCGGGCGACGCCCTGGACGGCCCGTCCATCATCATCGAACCACACCAGACCATCATCATCGAACCCGGTTGGCGCGCCGATGTGACGCCCCTCGATCACATCATCCTGACTCGCCGCGAAAAGAAGACGCGCGCCCACGCCATCGGCACCGATGCAGACCCGGTCATGCTCGAGATTTTCAACAATCTCTTCATGTCCATCGCCGAGCAGATGGGCTTCACGCTCGAAAAGACCGCCTATTCCGTCAACATCAAGGAACGCCTCGATTTCTCCTGCGCCGTTTTCGACCGCGAGGGCGGGCTCGTCGCCAATGCGCCGCATATGCCCGTGCATCTTGGCTCCATGGGCGCCAGCGTGCGCGCCGTGATCGAGCAGAACCCGGACATGGGCCCCGGCGACGTCTTCGTGCTCAACGCGCCCTATAATGGCGGCACGCATCTGCCCGATGTCACTGTCGTGGCACCTGTCTATGACGAGACTGGCGACGAGCGGTTGTTCTATGTCGCGGCGCGCGGCCACCATGCCGACATTGGCGGCATCTCGCCGGGCTCCATGCCGGCCCATTCGCGCAGCGTCGAGGAAGAAGGCGTCCTCATCGACAACTTCCGGCTCGTCGAGCGCGGCCGCTTCCGCGAAACGGAGATGCGCGCCCTGCTCGCTTCAGGGCGCTGGCCCGCCCGCAACCCGGACCAGAACATCGCCGATCTCCGCGCCCAGATCGCGGCCTGCGAGAAAGGCGCGCAGGAACTACGTCGCATGGTGGCGCAATTCGGCCTCGGCGTGGTCGAAGCCTATATGCGGCACGTGCAGGACAATGCCGAGGAAAGCGTCCGCCGCGTGATCGGCCGGCTGAAGGATGCGACCTTCGATCAGAAGATGGATGACGGCTCGCTCATAAAGGTTTCCGTGACGGTCGATGCCGGAACGCGCTCGGCGAAGATCGACTTCACCGGCACGAGCCCGACGCTCGCCACCAATCTCAACGCGCCCTCCGCCGTGGCGCGGGCCGCCGTGCTTTATGTCTTCCGCTGCATGGTGGATGACGACATTCCGCTCAATGAAGGCTGCCTCAAGCCGCTCGAGATCGTCATTCCCGAGGGCTCGATGCTCGCGCCCCGCTATCCCGCGGCGGTCGTCGGCGGCAATGTGGAGACGAGCCAGGCTGTGACGGACGCGCTATTCGGCGCCTTCGGCGTCATGGCATCCGCGCAGGGCACGATGAACAACCTCACCTTCGGCAATGCGCGTTACCAATATTACGAAACGATCTGCGGCGGGGCGGGCGCGGGCGCGGACTTCGACGGCGCGGATGCCGTCCACACGCATATGACGAATTCACGCCTCACCGATCCCGAAGTGCTCGAATGGCGCTTTCCCGTCATCCTCGAGGAATTTTCGATCCGGCGGGGCTCCGGCGGCAAAGGCCGGCACAGGGGCGGCGACGGCGCGGTGCGCGCCATCCGCTTCCGCGAAAAGATGACGGCCTCGATCCTTTCGACGCATCGCATCGTTCCGCCCTTCGGCCTCGATGGCGGCGAAGCGGCGGCCTGCGGAGAAAATCTCATTCGCCGCGCGGACGGACGCATCGAAACGCTCGCTGGCTCCGATCAGGTGGAACTCGACGCGGGCGACACCATCGTCATCAGCACGCCGGGCGGCGGGGGATTTGGCGAGCCGTCCACGTGAAATGTAACTCTTTCGAGTCGGCGCGCGTCTGAGCCAGCCTTGTGGCGCGAAACGGCACATGGCCTCCAGAGCACAGCCACGCCCCGGATGGCCGAATTCCGCCCTTCCCGGCTCTTGCAACAAGGCCACAATGTGGCCCGCCTACCGCGCCCGCGATTCCGCTTGCGCGGAGCATCAGCCTTGCGAAACTTTGCGCCGTGAACGGTCGGGCACAGCCCGGCGGCAACCACTTCGGGAGGCCACTGCTATGACCTTGTCCGCAAAAGTTGGTTACCTGGCCACCTGTCTCGCATTCATCTTTGTCGGCGCGATCACGATCGGCGTCTTCTGACGCCGATCGGATGGCTCAGGCCGCTTCCTCCTCCGATCCCGGCGTGTAGTTGAGGATCGGGGCGAGCCAGCGTTCGCATTCGGCAAGGGTCATGCCCTTGCGTGCGGCATAGTCCTTCACCTGATCGCGCTCGATCCGGCCGACGCCGAAATATTCCGATTGCGGATGGCTTATATATAGCCCGCTGACAGCCGCTCCCGGCCACATGGCGAAGCTCTCGGTGAGCTTGATGCCAGCTTCCTTCTCCGCGTCGAGCAGATCGAAGAGCGTGCGCTTTTCCGTGTGGTCGGGCTGCGCCGGATAGCCGGGCGCAGGCCGGATGCCCTGATATTTCTCGGCGATCAGCTCCTCGTTCGAGAGCCGCTCATCCTTCGCATAGCCCCAGAATTCGCGCCGCACCCGCTCATGCATGTGCTCGGCAAAGGCCTCCGCCAGACGGTCGGCAAGGGCCTTCGACAGGATCGCCTTGTAATCGTCGTTCGCGCTCTGGAAGCGGCTCGCCACCTCGTCTTCACCATGCCCGGCTGTGACCGCGAACCCGCCGATGTAATCGGCGATGCCCGTTTCCTTCGGCGCGATGAAATCGGCGATGGCCATGTTCGGGCGGTCGGAGTTCCGCCGCATCATCTGCTGGCGCAGCGTATGGAGAACGGTGAGGCGCTCCTTGCGGCTGTCGTCGGTGTAAAGCTCGATATCGTCGCCACCGATCTCATTGGCCGGCCAGAAGCCGATGACCGCCGAGGCCCTGAGCCACTTTTCCTCGATCATTTGCTGGAGCATCTCGCGCGCATCGGCATAGAGCGTGCGCGCCGCCTCGCCCATCTTGTCGTCCTTCAGGATCTGCGGATATTGCCCCGCAAGCTCCCAGGTCGCGAAGAAGGGCGTCCAGTCGATATAGGGAACGAGATTCTCGAGCGGATAGTCCGTAAAGACCTTCGTGCCGAGGAAGCTCGGCCGCGTCGGCTTGTAATTCGTCCAGTCGATCTTCGTCCGGTTCTCGCGCGCGGCGACGAGTGTCTGGCGATCCTTGGCGTTGCGGGCATTGGCGTGAGCGGCAGCGAGCTTCGCATATTCATCGCGCGTATCGGCGATGTACTTGTCCTTCGCCGTTTCCGATACGAGGCTCGAGACGACACCGACCGCCCGGCTCGCATCGGTGACATAGATCGCCTGACCGCGCTTGTAGTTGGGATGAACCTTGACGGCGGTATGGATGCGGCTCGTCGTCGCCCCGCCGATGAGAAGCGGAATGTCGAAACCTTCGCGCTCCATCTCGGCCGCGACATGACACATCTCGTCGAGGCTCGGCGTGATGAGGCCCGAGAGCCCGATCACATCGACCTTTTCCTTGCGCGCCGTCTCGAGGATCGTCTGCGCCGGAACCATGACGCCGAGATCGATCACCTCGAAATTGTTGCACTGGAGCACGACGCTCACGATGTTCTTGCCGATATCGTGGACGTCGCCCTTGACCGTCGCCATGAGGATCCTGGCCGCGGCCTCCTTCTGCGCCGCGCCCGTCCGCTTCTTCTCCTCCTCCATGAAGGGAAGCAGATACGCGACCGCCTGCTTCATCACGCGCGCGGACTTCACGACCTGCGGCAGGAACATCTTGCCGGCGCCGAAGAGATCACCGACGACATTCATGCCGTCCATCAGCGGACCCTCGATGACATCGAGCGGCCGCGCCGCCTCCTTGCGCGCGGCTTCGGTATCCTCCTCGATGAAGGCGTTGATACCCTTCACGAGCGCATGGGTGAGCCGCTCCTTCACGGGCAGTTCGCGCCAGGAGAGATCCTCCTCCTTCTTCTTGCCCGCATCTCCCTTGTAGCGCTCGGCAATCTCGAGCAGCCGCTCCGTCGCGTCCGGCCGGCGATTGAGGATCACATCCTCCACGCATTCGCGAAGTTCCGGCTCGATCTCGTCATAGATGGCAAGCTGCCCCGCATTGACGATGCCCATGTCCATGCCTGCCTGAATGGCATGATAAAGGAACACGGAATGCATCGCCTCGCGCACGCGCTCATTGCCGCGGAACGAGAACGAAACATTGGAGACGCCGCCCGAGACATGCGCGTAAGGCAGGCATTGCCGGATGCGCTTCGTCGCCTCGATGAACTCGACGCCGTAATTGTTGTGCTCCTCGATGCCGGTCGCGACGGCAAAGATGTTCGGATCGAAGATGATGTCTTCCGGCGGAAATCCCACCTTCTCGACGAGCAGATTGTAGGACCGCTCGCAGATGGCGAATTTGCGCGCCGCCGTATCCGCCTGGCCTTCCTCGTCGAAGGCCATCACGACGGTGGCCGCGCCGTAGCGGCGGATCTTTCGCGCATGTTCGAGGAACTGCGCCTCACCTTCCTTGAGGCTGATCGAATTCACGATCGCCTTGCCCTGCACGCATTTGAGTCCGGCTTCGATGATCTCCCATTTGGAGGAGTCGATCATGATCGGCACGCGGGCGATGTCAGGCTCGGCGGCGAGGAGATTAAGAAACGTCACCATGGCCTGCTTGCTGTCGAGCATGCCCTCGTCCATGTTGATGTCGAGCACCTGCGCGCCGTTCTCGACCTGCTGGCGCGCCACTGACAGTGCTTCGTCGAAGTTGCCCTCGACGATCAGTTTTCGGAAGCGCGCCGAGCCCGTGACGTTCGTCCGTTCGCCGACATTGATGAAATTCGCGGAGGCATTTGTCATTTTATTTTTCTTCCTGCGCCTGACGTCGTCTTGAGCGCATGCTGATGTTCGGCCGGCCGCCTCACGGGGCGGTGAAGGCTTCGAGACCCGAGAGGCGCAGACGCGGCTCGATATGGGGAAGCGGGCGCGGCGTCCTGTCCTTGACGGTCTCGGCTATTGCCTTGATGTGCGCGGGCGTCGTGCCGCAGCATCCGCCAACGACATTGACAAGCCCCGACGCGGCGAACTCGCCGACGAGTCGCGCCATATGCTCCGGGCTCTCGTCATATTCACCCATCTCGTTCGGAAGGCCCGCATTCGGGTGTGCGCTGACATTGGTATTGGCGATGCGCGACAGCGTGTCGATGTGCTGGCGCATCTCCTTGGCGCCGAGCGCGCAGTTGAGGCCGATCGAAAACGGCTTCGCATGCTGCACCGAGTTCCAGAACGCCTCCGGCGTCTGGCCAGAAAGAAGCCGGCCCGACATATCCGTGATCGTTCCGGAGATCATGACCGGCAGCTCGACCCCGAGTTCTTCGTAAACCTCGTCGATGGCGAAGAGAGCCGCCTTGGCGTTCAGCGTATCGAAAACCGTCTCGACCAGGATCGTGTCCGCCCCGCCTTCGATGAGGCCGCGCGTGGCGCTTTTGTAAGCCTCGCGCAGTTCGTCGAAGGTCACGTTGCGAAAGCCCGGATCGTTGACCTTGGGCGAGATCGACGCCGTGCGGTTCGTCGGCCCGAGCACGCCCGCGACGAAGCAGACGCGGCCCGGCGTCTCGCTCTCCGCGATGTCCGCGGCCTCGCGCGCGATCCGCGCGCTCTCGACGTTCATCTCATAGGCGACGGCCTCGAGCTTGTAGTCGGCCTGCGCGATCACGGTGGCGCTGAACGTGTTCGTCTCGGCGAAATCCGCGCCCGCCCGGTAATAGGCAAGATGGATGTCGCGCAGGATGTCGGGCCTCGTCAGCGAGATCAGTTCGTTGTCGCCCTTCAGATCGACCGGATGATCCTTGAACCGCTCGCCGCGAAAATCGGCCTCGGTGAGCTTGTAGCCCTGGATCATCGTACCCATGGCGCCGTCGAGCACGAGCACGCGCTCCTTGACGAGTTCCTTGAGCTTCGCGATGCGTTCGTCTCTGGTCATGATGATCCTTTCTCTCACTGCGCGGGAACCGGCACAGGCTCGGGCCGAAGCCCGATCACGTGGCAGATGGCGAAAGTGAGATCGGCCTGATTGAGCGTATAGAAATGAATGCGGTCGAAGCCGTAAGCGCGCAGGCGGCTCACCTGCTCGGCCGCGACATAGGCCGCGATCAGCTTGCGCGTTTCGAGGTCATCGTCGAGCCCGATGTAATAGTCGGCGAGCCATTTGGGGATACTCGCTCCGCAGCGCTCGGCCATCCGCCTGGTGCCCTTGAAATTCGTCGTCGGCATGATGCCCGGCACAATCGGCACGGTAATGCCTGCGCGCCGCACGCGCTCCAGAAAGCGGGCATGGCATTCCGTGTCGAAAGCGAATTGCGTGATGGCGCGCGTGGCGCCGGCGGCCACCTTTCTCTTCAGGAGTTCGATATCGGCGTCGATGGAGGCGGATTCGGGATGGCCTTCCGGATAGGCGCTGACACTGACCTCGAAGTCGGCAATCTTCCTGATGCCCTCGATCAGTTCAGGTGTCGACTGGTAGCCCTGCGGATGCGGATGATAGGGCGCGCCGAGTTCCGGCATGTCGCCGCGCAGCGCCACGATGTGGCGCACGCCCGCGTCCCAATAGCTGCGGATGACCTCGTTCACCTCCTCGCGGCTCGCGCCGACACAGGTGAGATGCGCGGCCGGCGTGAGCGCCGTTTCCTGCACGATCCGCTTGACCGTGGCGTGCGTGCGCTCGCGCGTCGATCCGCCCGCGCCATAGGTGACTGAAACGAATTCCGGCCGGAGCGACTCGAGCCGCCGAATCGAACGCCACAACGTCTCTTCCATTTCCGGCGTCTTCGGCGGAAAGAATTCGAAGGAGACGCGCGTCGCCTGCGCCTTGTTCATGGGCTCTCCGCTCATCCTTCGACTCCCTCGAGTTCGCTTCCACGCTCCGCGCGGCCTGCCGCATGTGCAAGCGCGGCGCGCGGCTTGTCGGCGGCATAGATCACAACCGTCAGCTTCGCCTCGTCCCCGCCCTCGGGCGGCAGACGGCGAAGCTCCCTGAGTTCAAGCCCGGCCTGATCGAGCCAGCTCCTGACTTCCTCTTCCGAGAAGCCGAGGCGGCGATGCGCCTGCTCTTCCCGGAGAAAATCGAGGTCATGCGGCGCGAAATCGGCAATGAGAAGCCGCCCGCCGGTCTTGAGGACGCGAGCGGCCTCGCCGACGGCCGCCGCCGGATCGTCCAGATAATGCAGCACCTGGTGCAGCGTGACGAGATCGGCCATCTCGTCCTGAAGCGGCAGATCGTAGAGATCGCCCTGCCGGACCGAGCACCTCTCGACGCCCGACTGTTCGAGATAGGCGCGGGCGAAGGCGAGCATTTCCGGGCTCAGGTCGATGCCGATCGCCGTTTCCGCCCGCGCGCCGATGAGTTCGAGAATGCGTCCCGTGCCGGTCCCGAGATCGACGAGCGTTCCGATCCGCTCGCGTGCGCCGAGATCGAGCAGCGCCTCCTCGACCTTCGCCTCCGGCACATAGAGCGAGCGGATGCGGCGCCATTGCTCGGCATTGGCCCGGAAGAATTCGGCGGCGCGTTCCGCGCGGGCGGCGCGCACGGCCTCCAGCCGCTCCAGATCGCGCGCGGTGGTGGGATCGCCCGCCGGGATGAGGCCGGTCAGCAATGCGGCGAGCCGCGCTCCGGCGCCCGACTGGGCACGCCTGTAGAAAACCCAGCTTCCCTCACGAAAGCGGTCGAGCAACCCAGCCTCGCACATGAGCTTCAGATGGCGGCTGACCCGGGGCTGGCTCTGGCGGAGGATCTGGGTGAGTTCGGTTACGGTGAGTTCGCTCTTCATCAGGATGGCAAGCAGCCTGAGGCGCGTTGGCTCGCCCGCCGCTCTCAGCCCTGTCAACAGCTCATCCATGCCCGCTCACCAGATCTCCGCCTCGATCAAACATAAACATATCTTTATGTTCAAATTCAAGCAGATTCTAGCCATTTTGCTGCAGCAATCAGGCAACACCTGAGCCACATCGGCATAAGAGAGCCACCCGCTCCGCTGGTTAACGGCTGGGGGCTGTGATACCAACTTGTCGCTTGAGCCCGCTGGATTGACGGCAGGGAATGCGCCACATTCTAGCGGCATTTACCGCGTATTAAGCAAGTTGACGAATTCTGGACGCGGCGCTCATGGCAGAAACTGGGGCTCCGACGGGAATTCCCGATCGGAGCCTTGTATTGCGAGGCGGGCGCCTTGGTCCCGACCGGTTCACGGTCATGGCGGCGCTGGGTGTGGGGAACGATGGACTTACTGGCCAGGACAGCGAATTTCGCGGCACGCGCGGCCTGCATCGCGCTCATGATCACGCTTGCGGCCTGCGCCACACGCCCCGATCCGTCGAACAAGGCGGCCGTTCAGGCCTATGAAGAGGCAAACGATCCGGTCGAGCCGCTGAACCGCTATTTCTTCGAGCTCAACCGCTTCTTCGACATCATTCTGCTGAAGCCCGTCGCGACATGGTATCAGGGCGTCGTTCCCGACCCGGCGCGCAACAGCATCCGGCATTTCCTCGACAATCTGGCCGCCCCCACCGTCCTCGCCAACGACGCACTGCAGGGCGAGTGGTCGCGCGCCGGCACCACGGCCTCGCGCTTCGGCATCAATACGACGGTCGGCGTTCTCGGCCTCTTCGACCCGGCAACCGGCTGGGGCTATCCGCAGCACAGGGAAGATTTCGGCCAGACGCTCGCGACCTGGGATACGCCTGAAGGCCCTTATCTCTTCCTGCCGGTGCTGGGCCCCTCGCCGCCCCGCGATCTCGCCGGCTTCGCCGTCGATGAACTGTTCTTCGATCCGCTCACCTATATCTACTGGGGTGGTCCGTACACGGTTCCCGTCACGCGCTTCGTCGTGAACGGCATCGACGTGCGCTCGCGGAACCTCGCGACGCTGGATCAGATCGAGCGGACATCCGTCGATTACTACGCGACCGTGCGCAGCCTCTATCGACAGACCCGCGCCAACGAGATTGCGAACGGCAAGACGAATACGCAAAATCTGCCGGATATCGACAATCTGAATTTCGACACAAACGAACCCCAGACTGTCGCTCCCGAGAAGTAGGAGCGACAGTTTCGGTGCCCTCCGAAGCCATGATCGGCCGCTTCGACGTGTTCGTCTGAAGGAGACAGGCAATGATTTCGCTCAAGTCCATGCGTCCCGCCCTCGCACCACTCGCGCTCGCGCTCGCCCTTCTCGGCGCAATCGCGATGTCAGGCACACCCGCAAGGGCCGCGAATGCCGATCCCGCCGCCGAGGCATGGGTTTCGGACATCTCCGCGAAGGCGATCCAGATCATCAGCGACAAGAGCCTGGACAAGACGGCGCGCGAAGCCGCCTTCAACAAGCTCCTGACCGAGAATGCGGACATGCAGAAGATCGCCGCCTTCTGCCTCGGACAGTTCCTCCGTGTGCCCACGCCCGATCAGCGCGACGAATATCTCAAGCTCTTCGACAATTTCGTCGTGAAGGTCTATGTGACGCGCCTCTCCGACTATCATGACGAGAAGCTGCAGGTGACCGGCTCGCAGCCCAAGGGAACGAACCAGGCCATCGTCCAGAGCCGGATCAATTTCACGAACGGCCGTCAGCCCGTCGAAGTCACCTGGTGGCTCCTGAAGAAGGACAATGGCTACAAGATCTTCGACGTCAATGTCGTCGGCGTGTGGCTGGCTCAGGAGCAGCGCTCCGCCTTCACCTCGGTGATCAACAATCACAATGGCGACTTCAACGCCCTGCTCGACCACCTGCGCCACCAGATCGCGGATGCCGATGCGGGCAAGCTCCCGGCGACCGGCTCGGCAAGCACCGCCCCCTGAGACGCTTCCCATCGAATTGAAAACGCCCCCGGACAAAATCCGGGGGCGTTCGCATTTTTGGGCTCCGGGCCTCAGGCGGCGGAAACGCCCAGCATCCGCTCCCATTCGCCGAGCGTGCGGTCGAGCCGGTCAACGATTTCGTCGATCTCGCTCGCCGAAATGGTGAGCGGCGGCGACACCCAAAGCGGCAGACCGCGGCGAAAGAGCGGACGCCGACGCGCACCGTAAAGAGTGGAATAGAAGACAAGCCCGTTCTTAAGCGCGAGGCTCTGGAACAACTGTTCCGCCTGCTTCTCGGGCGCGAAATATTCACGGCTGGCCTTGCTCTCGACCATTTCGAGAACCATGAAGAGCCCCCAGCCGCGCGCATCGGCAACCGTCGGATGCGCAAGCAGGCGCTCCTTCTGGGCGAAGAGCCGCTCCCCCATCTCGCGGCAATGGGCGATGAGCCCGTCTTCCTTGATGATGTCGATGACCTGCAGCCCCGCCGCGCAGGAAAGCGCATTGCCGCCATTTGTGAAGCCGTGAATGAAGGGTGTGCCGGCGCGAAAGACCTCGTTGATCGCGTCGCTCACCGTGACGGCGCCGAGCGGCAGGAAGCAGGAGGAGATGCCCTTGGCCATGGTCATGATGTCCGGCGCGACGCCGAAATGCTGCATGCCGAACCATTCGCCCGTCCGGCCAAAGCCGGTCACGACTTCATCCGCGATCAGCAGAACCTCGTATTCGTCGCAGATGCGGCGCACCTCCTCCCAATAGCGGGTGGGCGCTACGACACCATATTCGGAGCCGCAGCCATGCGGCGTCACGATGAAGGCCGCGACCGAATGCGCTCCCTCGCAATGGATGAGCCGCTCGAGATCGCGCGCGCATTCGACCGCCCACTCGTCCCGGTCGAGATGGGCGGGCTTCAGATGGTCCGAATACTGACGGACATGTGGCCATTTCTGAAGCATCGGATCGAAGGGCCGCATCGTCGCCGCATTTCCCGACAGCGCCATCGTGCCGAGCGTCATGCCATGATAGGATTCGTAACAGGCAATGACCTTGTGCTTCTCGGGCTTGCCCGCACCGACCCAATATTGCCGCGCGATCTTGACGGCGGTTTCCACTGCCTCCGAACCGCCGGAGACGAGATAGGTCGCATTGAGCCCCTCGGGCGCGACCTCCGCAATGGCATTGCAGAGCGCCGCGCGCGGACGGTTGGCGAGCACCGGATGCACATAGGCGAAGTCGCGCATCTGCGCCTCGACGGCGGCGCGCATGCGGGGATCGTTGTGCCCCAGATTGACGGCCATCGGCCCGCCCGAAGCGTCGATATAGCGGTTGCCCTTGGTGTCGAAGAGATGAACCCCCTCCGCTCGCGCCAGCTCCACATCCATCGGGTGATAGGAAAACACGTTCTTCCAGACGCCCTCAGCCTCGAGTGGCGCGGGCAGATTGGCCAGGCGGTCGCTCATCGCGGGGTCTCCCTTTGTCATGGCGTGAAGGCCTCACGCCTTATTTTGAATACTATTCAACTTTATAAATCTAAGTGGGCGCCCTGTTCGCGGTCAAACAATTTGTGTAGCTTTCAAATTCCGGTCAAAAGCCAGCCGCCCGATCAAGAACCGCATCCATGTCCGCAACGCTTGCGAAGAGAACGACGCCGCGCCAGGGGCGCGCCCGCATCCGCGTCCAGGCGATCCTCGAGGCCGCCACCAGGCTCCTGGTGGAAGCAGGCTATGACGCGCTGACGACCACGCGCGTCGCCGAGGAAGCGGGGATCAGCGTCACATCGCTCTATCATTACTTCGCCAACAAGCGGGCGATCGTCGCGGAGCTGACCGAGCACTTCGTCCGGCACCGCAAGAGCGATCTCGACATGCTGATCGAGCGCGCGAACCGGGGCGAGCCCTGGCCGGGCATCGTCGACACGCTGATCGACGACCTTACGCAAGCCTATCGCGCAGCGCCCGTCACCGCCGTCATCCTGCACGCGCTCAAGGCTGATCCCGAACTTCGCAAGCTCGACGACCGCATCAACGCGCAGGTAGCAAGGCAACTGACCCGCCTCCTCGAAGCCATGGGCATTGCGAAGCGCCGGGCCTCGACGCTGGCGCGGATCGCCACCATCATGCTCGATGCCTATGTGATCGAGGTCGTGCGCGTGCCGCAATCGGCGCTCGGCACTCTCTCGCGCGAATTCAAGAACGTCCTCACGGCCTATATCGCTCTCGACATGGCCGCCGCGCCGCGGCGCTGATGCCAGACGAGGCGCAAAAGAAAACGGCGCGGGAGAAACCCCCGCGCCGTTATGTCTTCGATCCTGTCCGCCTTCTCAGCGGCTGAAGCGCTTGTACTTGATCCGGTGCGGGATTTCCGCCTGCGGCCCGAGGCGACGCTTCTTGTCCTCCTCATAGTCCTGATAATTGCCCTCGAACCATTCGACATGGCTGTCACCCTCGAAGGCGAGGATGTGCGTCGCGATGCGGTCGAGGAACCAGCGATCGTGGCTGATGACGATGGCGCAGCCCGCGAAAGCCACGAGCGCGTCTTCGAGCGCGCGGAGCGTATCGACGTCGAGATCGTTGGTCGGCTCGTCGAGGAGAAGCAGATTGGCGCCCGATTTCAGCATCTTCGCCAGATGCACGCGGTTGCGCTCGCCGCCGGAGAGAACGCCGACCTTCTTCTGCTGATCGCTGCCCTTGAAGTTGAAGGCGCCGACATAGGCCCGGCTCGGCATGGTGATCTTGCCAAGCTCCACAATGTCCGTGCCACCGGAGATCTCTTCCCAGACCGTCTTGTTCGGATCGAGATCGTCGCGGCTCTGGTCCACATAGCCCATCACCACCGTCTCGCCGACCTTGAGCGTGCCGTTATCGGGCTTCTCCTGGCCCGTCAGCATACGGAAGAGCGTCGTCTTGCCGGCGCCGTTCGGGCCGATGACGCCGACAATGCCGCCGGGCGGGAGCTTGAAGGAGAGATCGTCGATGAGCAGACGATCGCCGAACGCCTTGGAGAGGTTCTCCGCCTCCACCACAACGCCGCCGAGGCGCGGACCTGCGGGAATGACGATCTGCGCCTTGCCTTCCTGCTGGCGGCCTGCCTCGGCGAGCAGTTCGTCATAAGCGCGGATACGCGCCTTGCTCTTGGCCTGGCGGGCCTTCGGGCTCTGCCTGATCCATTCGAGTTCGCGCGCCAGCGTGCGCTGCGTCGCTTCGTCCTGCCTGCCCTCCTGCTCGAGCCGCTTCTGCTTCTGCTCGAGCCATGAGGAATAGTTGCCCTCATAGGGGATACCCTGGCCGCGATCGAGTTCGAGGATCCAGCCCGTCACATTGTCGAGGAAATAGCGATCGTGAGTGACGAGAATGACCGTGCCCTTGTACTCCTTCAGATAGTTCTGGAGCCAGGCGACGGATTCAGCGTCGAGATGGTTGGTCGGTTCGTCGAGAAGCAGGAGATCGGGCCCCTCGAGCAGCAGGCGGCAAAGCGCAACGCGGCGCTTTTCACCGCCCGAAAGCTTCGCCACATCCGCATCGCCCGCCGGGCAGCGCAGCGCATCCATCGCCATTTCGATCTGGCTGTCGAGATCCCAGAGGTTCTGCGCGTCGATCGTGTCCTGGAGCTTCGCCATCTCGTCGGCGGTCTCGTCGGAATAGTTGACCGCAATCTCGTTGTAGCGGTCGAGAAGCGCCCGCTTCTCCTTCACGCCGTCGAGCACGTTCCCGAACACGTCCTTCGTCGGGTCGAGTTCGGGCTCCTGCGCGAGATAGCCGATCCTGGCGCCTTCCGCCGCCCAGGCATCGCCGGTGTAATCCTTGTCCACCCCGGCCATGATCCGCAGCAGCGTCGATTTACCGGCGCCGTTGAGGCCGACGACGCCGATCTTGACGCCCGGCAGGAAGGACAGGCGGATATCTTTCAGAACCTGCTTGCCGCCCGGATAGGTCTTGGACAGGCGGTCCATAACGTAGACATATTGATAGGATGCCATAGGCGGTTCGCTCTCGACGGTCTGGGGAATGTCGGGCCTCTTCTAGCCGATCGCGCCACGGGCGGCAAATCGGCCCTCGCCGCCCGGCCGTTCCTTTGGCTGTAGGCCGAAGCGGCGGGCGGTTATATGCTCGCCGCCGGGACAAGGCATCCGGACATCGCCAAGGCGGGAAGAAACAGAATGACTGCACCGACGGCCTTCGAACTGGCCAGCACCCGCAGGATAGAGATCGCGGCCCTCGCTCTCATGGGGCTGGCGCTCTATGCCGTGCTCAATCTCGGTCTTCTCGCCGCCTTCCTCGCCGGCGTGCTCGTTTATGAGCTGGTGCACATGATGGCGCCCTATGTCCACATCCCGGGCCTCACGCACCGGACGGGCAAGGCCGTGGCGCTGGCACTTCTCGCCTTTATCGCAACGCTGATCCTCTCCTCCGGCGTCGCGGGCCTCACTGCCTTCTTCACCGACAGCTCCGACAACGTCGTCATCCTGATGCAGAAAATGGCGGATATCGTGCTGACGGCGCGAACCCATTTCCCCGCCTGGGCGCAGGACATGCTTCCCGCCACGGCGCAGGATTGGGAGCGGGAAGCCGCGCAATGGCTGCGGGCGCATGCCGGCATCCTGCAAAGCGTCGGCGAGAATTTCGGCCGCATCGTCGTTCACATCATCGTCGGCGCGGTCATCGGCGGTCTCGCCGTGCTGGGCGAGGCGACGCCGACGCCCGCCAATCTGCCCCCGCTCCGGGGAGCGCTGCTCGGGCGCGCGCAGATCCTCGGCAATGCGTTCCGCCGCGTGGTCTTCGCGCAGGTCCGCATCTCCGCGCTCAACACGGTCCTGACCGCGCTTTATCTGGCGGCAATCCTGCCTGCGATTGGCATCAATCTTCCGCTTGTGAAGACCATGATCGCCGTCACCTTCATTGCCGGACTTCTTCCCGTTATCGGCAATCTCATCTCGAACACGGTCATCGTGATCGTGAGCCTCAGCGTTTCAGCCTCCGCCGCGATCGGATCGCTTCTGTTCCTCGTCCTCATCCACAAGCTCGAATATTTCGTCAATGCGCGCATCATCGGCACGCAGATCCGCTCGCGCGCATGGGAAATGCTGATCGCAATGCTGGCGATGGAAGCGTGGTTCGGCGTGCCCGGCGTCATCGCCGCGCCGATCTACTACGCCTATGTGAAGGACGAGCTTTCCGCGCGCGGCCTCATCTAGTCGCGTTCGAGCCCCGCAAGCCGCCAGGCCGCAAGCCAGCCGAGCCCGACCACGGGCACGAAGGCCGCGAAGAGCCAGAAGCTCCCCGCCGCCGCTGTCGTTGCGTCTATGCCATGGACGAAGCCGAGCAGATTGGCGATGGCGCCTGCGCCCGCCGAGCCGGCCGCGCCGCCGACAAGCTGCATCGTCGGCACGGCGGAAGATGCGACCGCCCTCTCCTCTCCGTCGACGCTCGAAAGAATGCGCCGCGCCATGAACGCCCAGGCAAGGCCGAAGCCGCATCCCATGATTATGGCGCTGGCGACGATGGCGGCCACGGGGCCGCGCGGCATCGCGATCGCAAGCCCCACCACGCCCGCAACGATGCAACTCGCGCCGAGGCGGATGAAGAAGCCGTGCCACCTGTCGGGCAGGCTTGAAACGGCGAGCGCCGCCAGCGTCCAGGCCATGGCCTCCGCGCCGATGATATATCCGGCGGCAAGCGGCGAACTCCCATAGAGCGCCTGCATGATCGCCGAGCCATAGACGCTGAAGCTGATCGTTCCGGCCGCGAGAAGGAAGATCATCGCATAGCCCGCCCCGGCGGCCGTTGCGGGGTTCCCGGTCTGGCGCGGCAGAAGGGGCGCGCGCGAGCGCGCATCGAAGCGAACGAACCAGAGGAGGAGCGCAAGACCCGCCACGCCGAGAGCAAGCGCGCGAGCGGCGTCCGGAAGGAGCCCCGCCGCCGCGATGGCGAGAATGCCAGACGTCAGGATCGCAAGCTGCCGGATCGGCAGCGGATGGTCGTCCCGTTGCGGATGCCCCTCTCCAAGCAGCGCGAGCGCCGCCGCCGCAAAGCCTGCCCCCTGCACCGCGAAGAGCCAGAACGACCACCGCCAGATGCCGGCTTCCGCGAATATGCCGCCGATCAGCGGGCTCAGCAGCGTGGCGACGCCCCAGACGCCTGAAATGGACGCAAGCACCCGCGCCCATAGATGCTCGGGAAACATCGTTCCGATGGCGACATAGCAAAGGCCGACGACCCAGCCCGCGCCCACGCCCTGAAGGAGCCGGCCGACAAGGAAGCTCGCGATCTCTGGCGCGATCGCGCTGACGATGCATCCCGCCGCATAGACGATGGCCGCCATCGCCAGGGCTCGCCGCACGCCGAACCGCATGGAGAATTGCCCGGCGCTGGCGCCCGCCACAATCGAGCCGAGCAGATAGCCCGCGATCGCCCAGCCGAAATAGGCATAGCCGCCAATGTCGCGCGCCACGCTCGGCATGATCGTGGCCGTCATCAATGCGTCCGCCGCATTGAGCCAGACCCCGAGGCAGAGAAGCGCAAACCGGGCGAAACGCCCCTCCCGCAACAGATCGCGCCAGCCGTCCTGCCGCCCCGCCTCGCTGCTCATTTCAAAAGCCACCCGTTCCGGAATTTTCGTTGCGGCAACGCCCTCATTGTCCGGCAGGCATGAGGCTCACCCGAACCGGGACCCGGATTCTGTAGCAGGAATGAAAGAGTTTGGGAGCCCGAACGGAAGCGCCTGGGGGCTATGCGCGCTTCATCGGCGTCCGCCCGCCAAGCCCGCCGCCTGGTTGTGCAATTCGATCGACGCCCGAATTTCGGAAAACTCGCCGGGGCGCGCATGCTCGGGCCGGTGCAACCCGGCTTCCCCCTCGACCGGCGCTTCAAGCAGCGCCTGGATCGTGTCGATGAAATTGTCCATGGTGGACTTGATCATCCAGAAATCGCGGGCCTTGCCACCTGCATCGACCGCCGAAGCGCGGGTCGCGACGGTCGCCCCAAGATAGATGCCCATGAAGACGAGGCGCTGATCGAGAACCCGTTCGGGAATATGTGGCAACAGGTCCCTTATGTACTTCAGGCACTCCCGATAGCCGGAATCCCACTCGCCGCCTTGCAGCGCTCTGACGATAATCTCGCGGTGGTTCATCGAAAGGGACGCGACGAAGAAGGCTTATCCCGTTGTCCCATCTAATCAAGATGTTGAATCGGCGCGGTGGACCGGTGCCGGCGGCCACATCTAACCGGCTCCAGGCGGCGGCGATACGG
>WBZO01002535.1_pt1 | contig 23420 bp, 19 predicted proteins | sample 5204261 | NCBI WGS metagenome assembly WBZO01 (sample SAMN12412400, study PRJNA552823) | activated sludge metagenome | isolation source: activated sludge from anammox sidestream of wastewater treatment plant... | place: USA: North Carolina | collected 2017-09 | reverse complement strand
GAGTTCCACGCCCGCCATGCCGACGACCCGGGCGTGGTCCTGGTGGGCGTGGTCCGCGACGACACGGAGGAGGCCGTCCGGGCCTACGTCGACGAGCACCGGATCGGGTGGCGCATCGGATGGGGCGGCCGCCTGCCCCAGGCGGCCGTCGACTACGGCACCACGGGTCAACCCGAGACGTTCGTGATCAGCCCGGGCGGGATCGTCGTGGGCAAGCAGCTCAGCCGGGTCACGGTCGCGAACCTCGAGGAGATGCTCGCCGCGGGGAGGCGGGCCGGGTGAGCGGGCGCCTGCGCCCGTGGGCCGTCTGGGGTGGTCTGGTCGTGGTCGTCGGCGCCGCGTTCGCCGTGGTGGTCGCCTCTCCGGGTGGTGGGCCCCGGACCCCGGCCGAGCGCGTCCACTCGGTGGCCGCCGAGCTGCGCTGCGTCGAGTGCCAGGGCCTGTCGGTCGCCGACAGCAACAGCCCCACCGCCCAGCGGATGCGGGCCGACATCGAGCGCCGAATCGTCGAGGAGCGCCAGACCGACGCCGAGATCCGCCGCGCCTACGTCGACCGTTACGGCGAGTGGATCCTCCTGCGCCCGGCCGGCGGAGGCCTCGACGCGCTCGTGTGGGCCCTGCCGGTGGTCGCGATCATGCTCGGCGCGGCGGGGATCGGGGTGGCCCTCTGGCGCTGGCGCCGACAACCCCGCCCCGAGGTCCGGCCCGGCGACGAGGAGCTGGTGGCCGACCTCCGGCGGACGTCGGCGCCCGCCGATCCGGCCGCGACGTCCGAGGTGGCCGCCACGAAGGCGACGGAGGTGCGGCCGTGACCGGCACGACCGCCCGCGGGCCCGATGTGCCGGCGCCCGACCGCGACGCCCTCGAGGCCGAGAAGGAGTTCCTGCTCCGCTCCCTCGACGACCTCGAGCGCAACCGCGACGACGACGACATCGACCCGGCCACCTACGAGCGCCTCAACCGCGAGTACACCGCGCGCGCCGCGGCGGTGGCGCGGGCCCTGCGCGACGGGGTCGACGAACGGCCCCGCTCCCGGCGCCTACCGACCGCGGCCCGCGTCGGCGTGGTCGTCGCGGTCGTCGCCTTCAGCGCCGTGACCGCCGTGCTCCTCACCCGCTCGCTGGGGGCGCGCCTCCCCGGGCAGGGCCCCACCGGCGGGCCCGAACCCGGGGCCGCGGCGACGGACCCCGCCCCCGGCTCCGTGGCCGCTCGCCTGGCGAGCGCCCGCGAGCACGCCGGCCGGGGCGACTTCACGGCGGCGCTGCGCCAGTACGGCGAGGTGGCGCGCCTCGACCCGTCCAACGTCGAGGCCCGCGCCTACGGCGGCTGGATGCTCGCCCAGCTCGGACTCCCCGACGACGCCGTCAAGGCCCTCGACCGGGCCATAGAGATGGACCCCGACTACGCCGACGCTCGGTTCTTCAAGGGGTTCGTCCTCTATCGTGCTAAGCACGATCCCGCGGCGGCGATCCCCGAGCTCCGGCGGTTCCTCGCCCTGGCCCCCGACAGCCCGATGGCCCCGCAGGTCCGCCGACTCCTCGAGCAGGCGTTGGCCGAGCAGAAGCAGGAGAAGTAGCGCAGAGATGAGCCCCTCCCCGCCCGAGCCGCAGATCGACGAGACGAAGATCTACCGGGTCGCCATTCGCACGGACCGCGGCGACATCGTGATGGACCTCGACCCTCAGCTCGCTCCCCGGACCGTCAACAACTTCGTGGGCCTCGCCCGCCAGCACTTCTACGACGGCCTGACCTTCCACCGGGTGGTGCCGGAGTTCGTGATCCAGGGCGGCTGCCCCGAAGGTACGGGGCGGGGAGATCCGGGCTACCGCTTCGACGACGAGCCCGTCCAGGGCGAGTACACGCTGGGCGCGGTCGCGATGGCCAACGCCGGCCCCGACACCAACGGTTCGCAGTTCTTCATCACCATCGACGACTGCACCCGCAAGCTCGCCAAGTCGTACAACCTCTTCGGTCACGTGGTGGAGGGCATCGACGTCGCGCAGCAGGTCCAGGTCGGCGACGTGATGCACCGCCTGGTGGTGGAGGAGCGCGACCGCGAGGGCTGAGCGGTCGGGCCGTTCAGAGCGCGTCGTACTGCACCGAGGTGGGCTCCGCGCAGCAGAACCACGGTTCGGTCAGGCGGGCCCGCCCCTCGCCGCCGTCGACCTCCACCTCGGGGAGGCCGGTCGCGGCCCGCATGCGGTTGTAGGTGACCGCGGCCGGCTCGCCCACACCCGCGGCCTCCTCGGCGATCGCCGCCAGCCGGGCCTGGAGCTCGTCGACGGCCGGGTCGGCGGAGCGCCAGGGATAGGTGAACCGCTCCGCGTCCCAGGGGCCGATCACCGCGCCGACGTCGTCGAGATCGAGGAGCAGCGATCCCTTCGGGATGAGGAGACGGATCGTGTACTGCACCGGGTCGACGTTGCCGACCAGGTCGTGGGTGGCCGTGAAGTCGAGGATGTCGCGCACGTCGGTGAGCGTGGTCCACGGAGTGAAGGGCAGCCACGACGGGCGGACCTGGATCCCGGCGGCGCGCAGGAGGGCGACGGCCTCGGCCATGTCGCCGGGGGTGTGCCCCTTGTCGAGCCGCTCCAGGACCAGCGGGCTGGTGTGCTCGAACGCGCTGACCACGAACAGGCATCCCAGCTCCGCCATCTCCGGCCAGATGGAGGCGTGGCGCAGGACGTGCTCGACCTTGACCGTGCAGTCGAACGTCACGTCGGGGAAGCGTTCGTGCATGCTCCGCACGATCCGCAACGAGTGGTGGGGGCCGTTGAGGAAGTCGGGATCGCCGAAGTCGATGTGGCGCGCGCCGGAGAGCACCTGGCTCTCGATGTCGTCGAGCACCGTTGCCGCGTCGACGACGCGGAGGCGGCCGTCGTAGACCACCGGTACGGGGCAGTGCCGGCAGCGGTGCACGCATCCGTGCGAGGCGTCGACGTGGCCGACCACGTGCTCGGCGCCGCCCAGCGCCAGGTGGGCGTACTGCTCGAGGGGAGGGAGCAGGTCGCGGGCGGGCGGCGCGGCGGGGGGACGGGCGGCCTCCCGGCCCAGCCGCACCACCGGTCCGGTGGCGTCGAGGTCGCCCTCGACCCAGCGGACGAGCGCGTCGCCGGTCTCGCCGGCGAGGACCACGTCGGCGACGTCGGCGCACATCGGCGCGTAGAGCCCGAAGCAGCAGACGGGCCGGTCGACCTCCGCCGCCACGCGCGACACGAGGCGGGCCGCGGTGTGCATCGGGACCGAGAAGGCGACCCGGTCGGCCCACCGGGCGAGCTCCGGATCCCACCGGCACACGGAGAGGTCGAGGATCCTCACCTCGTGCCCCCGCGCCCGCAGCACCCCGGCCGGCGCGGCCACGGCGAGTGGTTGGTGACCGAGCTCGTAGGCGGAGACGAGGAGCACCCGGCCGGGCCGGTCGGTGGGGGTCGCGGTCACGTGAGCACCACCTCCAGCTTCGCGTGGGCCCGGCGCAGCGCGTCCTCCACCTCGCCGGGGGTGTCGCCCCTCGCGAACAGGAATCCGAGGTAGCGGCTCCCCTCGGGCAGCGGCACCACCTCCTTGCCCGGGGCGATGGAGATCTCCAACCCCACGATGCCGGGCACGGCGAGGGCGGCGTCCTGACCCCGCACCTCGGCCAGGATCCCCGCCCCGGGGATGGGGAGCATCATCACCCCGGCCGCGGCCCGCTCCCGCTCCAGGCCGTGGAGGCCCTGACCCAGCGCGTGGCGCAGGATCAGCTCCTCGAGGTGGATCCCGGCCCCGAACCGCAGCGTGCGGGCGCACAGGCCACCGATCGTGCGGGCCGCCACCTCGATCACGGTCGCCCGGGCGGTTCGGTCCGCGGTGGCGGCCCCGTCGTCGCCGCCGCCGTCGATCTCGACGCGCACCTCGCCGTGAACCGGGCCCTCGGTCAGGCCCAGGGCCGCCGCGGCGCGGGCGACGGCCTCGGTCGCCGCCCCCTGGGCCACGCCGGGGAGCCGCGAGGGCGTCACGAAGAGCGTCTCCTCGAAGTACGGGCCCACCAGCGGATCGGGCTTGTCGAACACCGCGAGGACGTGGAGCCGCCCCCCGGCGAGGAGCCCCTCCACGGCCACCTCCGCGCCCGGCACGTAGCTCTCCACCATCAGCGGCTCGCCGGGCACGATGGCCTGGACGCGCCGGGCGGCGGCGCGGGCCTCGGCGGGGGAGTCGACCCGGATGACGCCCCGGCTGGCCGACTGGGAGACGGGCTTCACCACCGCCGGGAACCCGAGGGTCCCGGCGGCCGTGACGACGTGCTCGGCCTGGCTGGTGTTCGTGGGATCCGTGGCGGTGGCGGTGGCGGTGGCGACGGCGTGCTCGGCGGCCGCGGGAACGACGGTGTACCGGGGTTGCGGCACCTCGGCCACGTCGAGGAGGCGCCGGAGCTCGGCCTTGTCGCGGGTGGCGGCCGCGGCCGCCGGCGGGTTGTGGGGGAAGCCGAGCACCTCGCCGGCCGTGGCCGCGATCACCACCCCCTGGTCGTCGACGGCGACCACGGCGTCGATGCCGTGGCGGGCGTCGAGCGCCTCGATGGCGCGGGACGCGGCGGCCGGGTCGTCGAGGGGCACGGTCACCGACCGGTCGCCACCCGACACGTCGAGGGCGGGCGCGACCTCCGAGCCCACGACCACCTCCACGCCGAGCCGTCGGGCGGCCTCCAGGTAGTCGGTCGCCCGGTAGGTGGAGGTCGGCAGGAGGAGGAGCACCCGGGGCATCGGTCCTATCATGGCCCGCATGACCGACGATCTTCTGAAGCCGCTCCTCGTCATCACCGACGCCGCCCGCGAGAAGGTCATGGAGGTCCGGGCCAACGAGCCCGACCCCGACGCTCTGGCGCTCTGGCTCGAGGTCAGCGGCCTCTCGGGCAACAGCTACACGTACGACATGTACTTCCGCCGCCTCGACGAAGCGGGTGCCGACGACGCCGTGCAGCCCCACGACGACCTGCCCGTGGTCGTCCCGGCCGAGAGCGTCGACAAGATCCGCGGCGCGACCCTCGACCTCTCCGGGGGCGGGATGGTGCTCGACAACCCCAACACGCCGAGCCCGACGATGGGCGGCCCCAAGGGCGACGTGTCGGGACCGGTGGCCCAGAAGGTGATCCAGGTCCTCGACCAGCAGGTGAACCCGTCGATCGCGGCGCACGGCGGCCACGCCGAGCTCGTCGCGGTCGAGGACGACGTCGCCTACCTTCGTCTCGGCGGCGGGTGCGTGGGCTGCGGGATGGCCAGCGTCACCCTCACGCAGGGCATCGAGGTGGCGATCTTCGAGGCCGTGCCCGAGATCCACTCGGTGGTCGACGTCACCGACCACGCCAGCGGCACCAACCCCTACTACGAGGCCGCCAAGAAGTAGCCGCCGGACCGGATCCCCCGTCGGGCCGGGACCCGTCCCGGCCCGCGCTCGGCCGGCTCGCTACCGGTGGACCGCCCTCACGGCGTGAAGCGGGCGGCGTCCTCGGCGGCGTAGCGCCGCACCACCTCGTCGGCGTGGGCGTTGGCCCGTAGCGCCGCCACCACCTCGGCGACCCGGCCGGCCGGGATCGCGCATGTGACCTGCGAGTCGGGCATCCCCGTTCGCACGCGGCTGAGCGCACACCCGGCGCTGAGGGCGACGGTGTCGTGGTCCTTGGCCAGCGCCACGATGTGGCACTGCGGCTTGCCTTCCACCTGCAGGCCCGGTACCGCGTCGGAGAAGACCATGAGCTGGCGGCCGTCGAGGCGTAGGAACACGACGTCGGGGTCGACGGGCGTATCCGCCAGCGGTCCGAAGGTGACCGCGCCCGGCTTCTCCTTGACCACCGGGATCCGAGGCACGACGTCCATCGAGACCCAGCCGCAGCCCAGGATCTCCTCCACGTCGGCCTTGGTGGCCGCCTCCTCGAGGGTCAGGAACCCGTGGGTGAGGCTCCCGACGCTGCAGTTGGCGTGATCCTCGGCGACCGTGGTGAACGTCCGCTCGACGCCCTCCATCCAGAACACGCAGCCCGCCGCGACCGGACCGGTCCGCCCGTCGGCCGTGGGCTCGGGGCGTTCGCCCCCGTACGCGGGGACGCCGGGCGGCGGTTCGGCGCTGAAGGTGATGGCGAGCGGGGCGACGTCGAGGCCGAGGGTCGAGGTCAGTTCGTCGGAGAGGTCGCGCCATGGCTGATCGGGCATGCGGCCCACCCTACGCGTTCGGGCCGCGATTCATCTACCGGACGACTCGAAGATCGGCCGGGCGCACCGGTGGGACTTCGGGTGCCCGCGGGTCGTCTGCTAGAACCCGGGCGCACCCGAACGGAGCCGCCCGTGCCGTCGCCGCCTCCCGATCCCTCCCGTGCAAGCCGGCGCGCCGGGACCCGGCCGCGGGTCGGCGCGCCGGCCGTGGCCCTGGCGCTCGTCCTCGTGCTCGCGGGGGCCGCCGGCTGCTCGGACGGATCGGGATCGTCGTCGACTTCGACCACCGGCGCCCGGGGCGGTGCGGGCCGGGCCGCGTCCACGGCCACCTCGTCGCCGCCGCGACCGACCACGACCACCACGGGCAAGCCCACCCCGAGCCAGGCCCGTGAGGCCGCCGCCGCGGCCCAGGCGATGCGCGAGGCCGCCGTCGCCGTGATGATCCCCGTGTGGCGCGACGATCCCGGCCAGCGGGGCCAGCGCGACGCCACACTGGGCGCCTTCGACGCCCTGGGCGGCGAGACCGACGACGGTGTCCGCTTCCCGCCCGGCACGGTCAACTTCACCTCGACCGTCGCCACCTTGGCGGGCAAGGTCCGCATGGCCCGCGGCATGGGTCAGCAGCCCCTCGCGATCTACGTGGTGGGGGGCAGCGACACCGACGCGCTGGTGGCCGCGCTGCGCGCCTCGCCCGACCTCGCCGGCGTCCTGCTCTTCGACTCCGACGGCTCCCGCCTCGACGGCTGAGGCCCGCCGCCTACGCGCGCAGCGATCGGAGGCCGGCGACCACCTCGGGGAGGGCGGCGGCGAAGCGTTCGACGTCGGCGGGGGTGGAGTCCCACCCGACGCTCAGGCGCAGCGAGTGGTCGGCGTCGACGCCCATCGCCGCCAGCACCGGCGAGGGCTCCAGGGCCTCGCTCGAGCACGACGACCCGGAGTGCACGGCCACGCCGCGCTGGTCGAGCCCGAGCAGCACGGGTTCGGCCTCCACCCCCGCCACGCCCAGGCAGAGGATGTGGGGGAGGCGCCCGACCGGGTCGGGGTCGCCGTAGACGTCGATCCCGTCGACGGCCCGGGCCGCGCCCTCGGCCCGGACGACCAGGTCCGCCGCCGCCCGCGCCTCGGCCTCGAGGCGGCCGCCGGCGCCCAACTCGGCCGCGGCGGCGCCGAAGCCGACCGCGGCGGCGACGTCCTCGATGCCGCCCCGCCGCCCCCGCTCCTGCGCGCCGCCCACCACGAGGGGCGGGATCCGCAGCCCCCGCCGGACCAGCAGGGCGGCGGCACCCTTGGGGCCCCCGAGCTTGTGGCCGGTGACCGAGCAGAGGTCGGCGCCGAGCTCGGCGAAGGAGAGGGGCAGGTGCCCGGAGGCGGCGCAGGCGTCGACGTGGACGGCGATGCCGCGCTCGTGTGCCGCGTCCACGATCGGCGCCACCGGCTGGATCGTGCCCACCTCGTGGTTGGCGAGCTGGACGTTCACGAGCGCGGTCGACGGGCGGAGAGCCGCCACCACGGCGGCCGGGTCGACGCGCCCCGACCCGTCGACGCCCACCACCGTGACCTCCGCGCCCACCGTGGTGGCCGCCCGGCGGCACGCGTCGAGCACGGCCGAGTGCTCGACGGCGGTGGCCACGACGTGCACAGCCCCGTCGGCGCCCGCGGCCCGGGCCCGCTCGACTGCTCCCCACACCGCGGCGTTCGCGGCCTCCGTGCCGCTGGAGGTGAACACGACCTCGCGAGGCCGGGCCCCCAGCAGGGCCGCGACCTGCTCGCGGGCCTCCTCCAGCGCGATCCGCGTGACCCGGCCCTCGGCGTGGACCCGCCCCGGGTCGGCGTGGTGGGCGGCCAGGATCGGGAGCATCGCCTCGAGGGCGGCCGGCCGCAGGGGGGTGCTCGACGCGTGGTCGAGGTAGGCGCGCCCGGTCACCGGCCGGTCACAGGCGGGTGACGCAGTGCTCGTCGCCGTCGACGCGCCGTTCCGAGACCTGGAGGTGCCGGTGCTCACCGTGGAGCGCCTCGAGCATCCCGCGGATCATGGCCCGGTCGACGGCGCACAGGACGTGCGGGTAGTCCGACGCGGCCGCCCCGAACGGGCAGCACTCCGAGACGATGGTCGACACGCCGTCGCGGTCCTCGCCGCGGGCGGCGAAGCCGTGGGCGGTGAGCGCCTCGGCGATGGAGGCGACGGCGGAGCGGACGGACCGCTGCGAGTCGGCGGCCCCCATGCGTTCGGCCAGGGCGCGGCCGTACCGGTAGCCGACGTCGTCGGCGAGCGCCGCGGACTCGTCGGGGCCGAGCCGGTCGAGCGCCTCGGCGAGGAGGAGGGCGAGGATGTCGTCGCGGCGGGGGGCGAGCACGGCGCCGGCCCGGTCCTCGGTGCCGCGGTAGCGCTTCGACGGCCGTCCCGCGCCCCGGCCGCCCTCCGTGGCGTGCGGCAGGCTCTCCACGGCCAGGTACCCGCCGCCGGTGAGCTTCTCGAGGTGGTGGCGGGCCACGTTCGGGTGGATGTCGAAGTGCTCGGCGACCTCGGAGGCGGTGACCCCCCCGTCGCCCGGGGGTCGGCCCCGCACGAAGAGGAAGATCTCGCGCCGGGTCGGGTCGCCGAAGGCGCTGGTGAGGGCGGTGACCGTCGCGTTGAACTCGTCGGTGCTCATCGCGCGGCGGAGACGAGCGGTGGGGAGGGGCGCCGGGCCCTGATGGGCCGCGTCCGCGGGCATGGCCCTATTCTACCTATCCACGTAGTGGAAACCTCCGGGGAGTGACGATGGCGTCCGAATCCGAGGTCCGCGCCGCGCTGCGCGGCGTGGAGGAGCCCCAGCTCGGGCGCTCGATCGTCGAGCTCGGGATGGTCAAGGGCGTCACCGTCCGCGACGGCCTCGCCCTCGTCGACCTCGCGCTTCCGCTCGACCACGACCGCAGCACCGCCGAGCTGCGCGAGCGGACCGAGGCCGCGGTCTCGGCGCTCGGCGGTGTCACCGGGGTCGAGCTCACGACCCGACCCATGGACACCGACGAGGTGAAGGCCACGGCCTCGATCCTCAAGGGCGCCAAGCCGCTCATGGTCCTCGACGCGGCCGCGGCGGCGTCGGAGGCGCCCCGCCGCAACCCGTTCACCGACAACTGCACCCGGGTCCTGGCGGTGTCGTCGGGCAAGGGCGGCGTGGGCAAGTCGTCGGTCACGACCAACCTGTCCATCGCGCTGGCGCAGCTCGGCCACAAGGTCGCAGCCCTCGACGCCGACGTCTGGGGGTTCTCGATGCCCCGGATGCTCGGCATCGAGGAGCCGCCGGGTCTCGTCGACGACGTGATCGTCCCGCCCGCCGCCCACGGGGTCCGCCTGATCTCGATGGGCTTCTTCGCCCGCGAGGACCAGGCGGTGGTGTGGCGCGGGCCGATGCTCCACAAGGCGCTCGAGCAGTTCCTCACCGACGTCTACTGGGGCGACCCCGACTTCCTCGTCGTCGACATGCCCCCGGGCACCGGCGACATCTCGCTGTCGATGGCGCAGTTCCTGCCCAAGGCCGAGACGATCATCGTGACCACTCCGCAGCCGGCGGCCCAGAAGGTGGCGCAGCGGGCCGCGGCCATGGCCCGCAAGGTGAACCTCAGCGTGATCGGCGTGGTCGAGAACATGAGCTGGTTCCGCGGCGACGACGGCAAGGCCTACGAGATCTTCGGGAGCGGCGGGGGCCGGGAGCTCGCCGACGGGCTGAAGGTGCCCCTTCTCGGCCAGGTGCCGCTGGTGGCGGAGCTGCGCGAGGGAGGCGACGTCGGGAACCCGATCGTCGTCGCCGACCCCGACGACGAGGCTTCGGTCGCCTTCCGCTCCATCGCCGAGCAGGTGGTGGCGCACGAGCCGACGGCCGTCCGCCGGCCCGAGCTCAAGGTGCGCTGACGCCGGCGGCCGGGTCCGGCTCCTCCGTGGGGATCGGGGCTCCGTCCTCGCGCGCCTCCCGTCCCGCGCCGCGGTCCACGACCAGCGCCACGTAGACCGTCACCACGGCGATGATCGCCGCGCTGATCGCCATCACCCAACCGAACCCGCGGACGAAGGCGTCCATGGCCATGGGCACGATGCCCGGGTCGCCGAGCCCGAGCGCCGAGGCGAGGTTGTCGCCCGCGCCGCCCACCGCCGGTCCGGTGTAGGCGCCGCGGTAGCCGGCGGCGAGGACGCTGCCGAGGATCGCGACCCCGAACGCCCCGCCGACCTGGCGGGCGGTGTCGTTGATGGCCGACGCGATGCCCGAGCGCTCGGGCGGCAGACCGCCCATGACCAGGTCGGTGACAGGGGTGGTGGCCATCCCCATCCCCGCGCCCTGGAAGGCGAAGACCGTCACCAGCAGGGCGAGGTCCCGGCCGGTGCCGAGCGTGGCCAGGGCCACGTATCCGGCGGCGGTGACCGCCAGCCCGGTCACGAGCACGTTGCGGTGCCCGAACCGCCTCACCAGTGCGGGGCTGGCCGGTGCCACCGCGCTCCACGCGATCGTGGTGGGGCCGAACAGCAGGCCGGTGACGATCGGCGACCGCCCCTGCACGAGCTGGAGGTACTGGGTCAGGGCGAAGCCGGACCCGACCAGGGTGAGGAACACCGCCGTGATGACCCAGGTCGACATCGCGACCGGCGGGCGCCGCAGCACCCGGACGTCGAACATCGGCGCCTCGGACCGCAGCTCGACCACCACGAACGCGACGAGCGCCGCCGCGCCCACCACCAGGCCGGCGACGATGCGCGGGTTGCGGATCCCGTACACGGGCCACTCGATGACGCCGTAGAGCAGCGCCGCCAGCCCGACGACGGCCAGGGCCGAACCGGCCGGGTCGAGCGGCGCGGCGGCCGGGTCGCGCGACTCCGGCAGCAGGGCGCGCCCCAGCACCAGCGTGACGATCACGATCGGGATGTTGATGAGGAAGATCGACCCCCACCAGTAGTGCTCGAGGAGCCAGCCGGCGACGATCGGCCCCAGAAGGATCCCGACCCCCGACACCCCCGACCACACACCGATGGCGAAGGCCCGCTCCCGGGGCGGGAAGACCTGGGCGAGGATCGAGAGGGTCCCGGGCATGACCATCGCCCCCCCGACGCCCATGACCACCCGGGAGGCCACGAGCTGACCCGGGCTGGCCGACACCACGGCCCCGACCGACCCGATCCCGAACACCACGAGTCCGGCCAGGAGCACGGCCCGCCGCCCGAAGCGGTCGCCGAGGTTCCCGGCCGGGAACAGCAGCGCGGCGTACACCAGGATGTAGGAGTCGACGGCCCACTGGAGCTCGCTGCTCGTGGCGTCGAGCTCGCGCACCAGCGCGGGCAGCGCCACGTTGAGCGCCGTCTCGTCGATGATGATGATCACCAGCGATAGGCACAGGACCCCGAGGATCCACCAACGCCGCGAGTAGTGGTGGTCCGGGGCCAAGGGCGCCGACCCTAGCCCCGGCCCTCCGGGGCCCCGGGCTACGATTCGGCGGTCCGCGCATCGCCTCTCGGAGGACCGCCTCGCATGGAAGTCAGGATCGGCGTGACCTACAGCGCCAAGGAGCTGACCGTCGAGGTCGACGAGGGGGCCGACGAGATCGTCGCGGCCGTCGACGCCGCCCTGAACGACGACTCGAAGCCGGTGATGTGGCTCACCGACACCAAGGGCCGCCGGGTGGGCATCCCCACCGACAAGCTCGCCTACGTCGAGGTCGCCGACGAGGACGGCTCGGCCCGCATGGGCTTCGGCCGCCGCTGACGAGCATCTCGCCGCGTCGCCGCGCCGTCACCGTGCGGTGCCGCCGGTACCCGGTTCCGCCCACGGCACCGTTGTCGCGGGGGCGTCTGAACGCGTAGCGTGGTCGCCGCACCGGACGGGGGAGGCTGATGGTGGCGACGAGCAGCAAGACGACGGGCGGGACCGCGCGCCTGGTCCGAGGGCGGAGGACCGTGGCCCTGGCGGCCCTGGCCGTGCTGGTCGCGGCGCTTCCCGCGTGTGCGATGCCGGGCGGTCCGGGGGGTTCGAACCCGCGTGTGCCGCGGGTGGAGCCGGCCCCGCCCGCCACGCCGCTCGACTGCACCGACTGGCGCTACGGCCCCGCCGACCAGCCCGCGCCCGGGGTGATCCCGGCTGAGCAGGACCTCGACGACTACAAGCGCACCTCCCGGCGGGACACCCGTCCCGAGCTGTTCAACTCGCCGCAGAACCTCTGCGGCCAGAAGGGCTCGGCCGTCGACCTGGCGTGGGGGGTGACGAAGGGCCGCGACGACGTGCTGATCGCGGTGCTCGACTCGGGCATCCGCTGGCGCCGGCCCGACGCCATCGACGACCTCGCCACCAAGGCGTTCGTCAACATCGGTGAGGCCCACCCACCGTGCGCGGCGCCCACCGGCGACTGCAACGGCGACGGCGTGTTCGACATCGGCGACTTCGGCCCGATCGCCGACCGCAACGGCAACGGCCTGGCCGATCCCGAGGACCTGATCCTCGATCCGGCGTTCAGTGACGGCCGCGACGACGATCGCAACGGCTACGTCGACGACATCTCGGGTTGGGACTTCGTCTACGGCGACAACAACCCGCTCGACACGCCCGACTACGGCCACGGCACCGGTGAGGCGGAGGACTCGAGCGCGGCGGAGAACGGTTCCGGCGAGGTGGGTACTTGCCCGAAGTGCCGCTTCCTGCCGGTGCGGGTGGGCACCAGCTTCATCGCCGACGGTGGCCGCTTCGCCGCCGGGCTGATCTTCGGTCTCGACTCCGGCGCGGACGTGATCCAGGAGGCGCTCGGCGCGGTCACCAACCCGCGCCAGGCCCAGCAGGCGATCGACGCCGCCTACCGGCGGGGTGTCGTGGTGGTGGCGTCGATGGCCGACGAGGCCTCGAAGCACCCCAACCTCTCGTCGTCGCTGGAGCACACGATGACGGTCAACTCGATCACCACGCGGCGTCCGCTCCTCGGCGGCGACGTCGAGGGCTACCTGGCCCTGAACGGCTGCACGAACTACGGCGGCCGCACCTTCGTGTCGGTGGAGTCGGGTTCGTGCTCCTCGGAGGCGACGGGCATGTCGTCGGGGATGGTCGGGCTGCTCGAGTCCGAGGCGCGCGACGCCGGCCTGGCCCGCCATCCGGGCCTGGCCCGCTACCGCCACGAGGGTGTGCAGAACGTGCTGTCGGCGAACGAGGCGATGCAGGTGGTGCGCACCACCGCAGACGACATCGACTTCTCGACCCCCAACGCCGTGGACCCGGCCAACAACTTCGGCACCCCCACGGGCGGTCTCATCGACACGGTCCGCTACCCGACCACCCCGCACTGGGACGCCACCTTCGGCTACGGCCGGGTCAACACCTACGAGATGGTCAAGGCCGTGCGCGACGGGCGCATCCCGCCCGAGGCCGACCTGACCGGCCCACTCTGGTTCGACGTGCTGCCCGCCCGCGGCGTGGTCGACGTGACCGGCCGGGCCGCGGCGGTGCGGGCCCGTTCCTACGACTACCGCGTCGAGTGGGCGGCCGGCCTCCAGCCGCCGCTCCACCCCGACGTCGACGAGTGGCACGTGGTCGCCGAGCGCCGCGGCCTGCGCCACCCGGTGGAGGGTCGCCTCGGGCGCATCGACCTGGCGTCGGTCGCGGCCGCGCTGCCCGACCACGCCACCGGCACCCCGTCCGACCCGGCGACCGGCCGCCCCGCCGAGGAGCGCTTCAGCGCCCGGTTCCGCATCGTCGTCACCGCCCACGGCGGTCCCGGCGACGGGCTGACCGGCATCTCGCAGAAGCAGGTCTTCGTCCACGACGACCCGCAGCTCGCCCGCGGCTACCCGGCCCGCATCGAGGGCGTCGGCACCTCGAGCCCGGCCTTCGCGGATCTCGACGGCCGTCCCGGCGACGAGCTGATCGTGGCCACCGACGACGGCCTGGTCCACGCCTTCGACCGCCGGGGCCGCGACATCCGCGGCTGGCCCGCCCGCCTGGCGCCGATGCCGACCTGGCCGGCTGATTCGCCTACCGCGCGCCGCGACCACATCGCGGCCCCGGGCGGTCAGGTCGGGGTCGGGGCGCCGGTGGTGGCCGACCTCGACGCCGACGGCCGCCTCGACGTGGTCGTCACCGACTTCGAGGGCAACGTGTGGGCCTTCGCCTCGAACGGACGCCCCAAGCCCGGCTTCGGCGCGGTCCGCGTTGACGGCCGGTTGCGCTCCCCGGTGCGGGTCGATCCGCGCTTCTCGGCCGACGACCCGGCGGTGCAGAACCCCGAGAACCGGCTCCAGCCCGCGTTCCTGTCCCAGGCCGCGGCCGCCGACCTCGACGGCGACGGCCGGCTCGAGATCGTCGCCACCTCCCTCGACCGCCACGTGTACGCGTGGCACGCCGATGGAACTCCCGTCGATGGGTTCCCGGTCCTCGTCGTCGACCCGGCGACGGTGGAATCGGTCGATCCCGTGTCGCACTCGGTCACCTTCAAGGCCGGAGCCAACGCCAAGGAGGGCGGCGGGATGGTCGCGCCGCCGAGCGTCGCCGACCTCGACGGCGACGGCCGGCCCGAGATCGTGGTCGGCGCGCAGGAGGAGTACGAGGAGCCGATCAACGTCGGCGACGGCGCCTCGACCCTCGCCCTGATGGGCGCCGCCGGCTCCGAGATGGGCAACACCCGGGCCTACGCCATCTCTCCCGACGGCGCGGCGACGGTCCGACCCGACCCGTACCCGGCCTCCGCCAACCCCCACGCCGTCGCGTACCTCCCGGGCTGGCCGGCCCGGATCGGCATGCTGTCGCTCGAGGTCCTACCCACCCTCGGAGCGGGGGTGGCGGTGCGACCGGCGATCGGCGACGTGAACGCCGCCCACCCCGGACCCGAGGTCGTGGTCGCGGGCGCGGTGGGGCCGGTATACGTCCTGGGCTCCGACGGTCGCAGCGTCTTCGGTCAGGTCGGCGGTCGCGACCTTCCTCTGACGTGGTCCGGGGGGCTCGGAGGCGAGGGCAACGCCCGCTTCGGTCCGCAGCGGAGCTCGAACGACATCGTGGCGGCGATCGCCAACTTCGCCGGTCCGTCGATCGGCCGTCTCGACGCCGACGACCGTCCCGACGTCACCTCGCCCACCTCGGGTCTGACCCGGCTCCTCGACGTCGAGGGCGACGACCACCAGCTCCCGGCCGACGACCAGCTCGGCGCGTGGAGCGGCCTCACCGGTGACGCCCTCGCGGGCTTCCCGCAGAAGGTCTCCGACATGGCGTTCTTCGTCAGCCCGGTGGTCGCCGACCTCGACGGCGACGGCCGCAACGAGACGATCGCCGGGAACGGCGTCTACATGCTCGAGGCGCGCCACGCCGACGGCACGGCCCCGGCCGGCTGGCCCAAGCTGACCGGCGGATGGTTGGTCGGGTCGCCAGCGCTGGGCGACCTCGACGCCGACGGCCGGGCCGAGCTGGCCGTGGTGCGCCGCGACGGCGTGCTGATCGTCTGGCACACCGCCCAGCCGGCTGCTCCCGGGCAGCCGGCCGGCGACTGGCCCCGCTCCGGCGGCAACGGCGCCAACACCGGTTCCTACGAAGGCTGACCGCCACCGGCTCGGCAACGGCGCCGCGACGGGTTCCTACGGAGCCTGAACCCCGCCGGTAACGTCGGGCCCGTGGCCGCCACCCCGGATCTCCTCGCGCGGCGCCTCGTCTTCGTCACCGGCAAGGGCGGAGTGGGCAAGAGCACCGTCGCCGCCGCGCTCGGCCTGCTCGCGGCCGAGCACGGCAAGCGGGTCCTGCTGGTCGAGGCCGACTCCAAGGGCAACCTCACCGACTTCTTCGAGCACGGCCGGGTCGGGTTCAAACCGGTCGAGGTGAGCCCGTCGGTGTTCGTCCTGACGATGGACACCGAGGCCAGCCTGCGCGAGTACCTCAAGCTGCACGTCAAGGTCCCGGTGATCGGCCGGCTCGGCCCGCTGGCCCGCGTGTTCGACTTCGTGGCCACCGCCGCGCCGGGCGTGAAGGAGATCCTGACCATCGGCAAGGTGGCGTGGGAGGTGCGCGAGTCGATCGAGGGCCGCGCCGGCTGGGACGTGGTGATCGTCGACGCCGCCGCCACCGGCCACGTGGTCGCCCAGCTCGGCGCGGCCGACTCCATCGGCGAGCTGGTGTCGATGGGTCCGGTGCAGTCGCAGACGGCCTGGATGAGCGAGCTGCTCGCCGATCCGGGGATCACGTCGCTGAACATCGTGGCCACGCCGGAGGAGATGCCCGTCAACGAGACGATCGAGCTCGTGGAGCGGGCCCGCCGGGAGCTGAAGGTCCCGTTGGGGTCGATCATCGTGAACCGGGTGCTGCCCGAGCTGTTCACCCGCGCCGACGAGGAGGCGTTCGATGCCCTGCCGCCCGACCTCGCCGGCGACGGCACCACCGCGGTGCTCGACGCCGCGCGCCTGGCGGTGTCGCTGAGGCGGGCCCGGGCCGGGCACCTGTCGCGCCTGCGGGCCGAGACCGACCTGCCGCTGCTGTACCTGCCCTACCTCTTCGTGCGCAGCCACGGGCTGCGGGTGACCCGGATCATGGCCGAGCGCCTGGGCGAGGAGCTGGGCCTGTGAGCCGGCGCTCCCGGCGCGGACCGGTGCAGGGGCTCGAGCCGCTCCTCGCCGCCAAGGAGATCGTGATCTTCTGCGGCTCGGGAGGTGTCGGCAAGACCACCATGGCCGCCGCCGCGGGGTTGGGCGCCGTGAGCCGGCTGGGCGGCAAGGTGCTGGTGCTGACCATCGATCCCGCCCGCCGCCTGGCCAGCGCGCTCGGCCTGGAGGGCTTCGGCAACGTGGAGAAGCGGGTCCCGGCCGAGGCCCTCGCCGCCGCGGGCATCGAGACCCAGGGCGAGATGTGGGCCGCGATGCTCGACACCAAGCAGTCGTGGGACGAGCTGGTGATGCGCCACGCCCCCGACGAGGAGACGGCCTACCGCATCCTCGAGAACCGGCTGTACCACAACCTCACGGCCCGCTTCGTGCAGAGCCACGACTACATAGCCATGGAACGGCTCTACGAGATCCACGCCAGCGGCCGCTACGACCTGATCGTCATCGACACACCGCCTACCCGCAACGCCCTCGACTTCCTGGAGGCGCCGGCCCGCATGGCCGACTTCTTCGGCGGGCGGCTGCTGCGGTGGCTCACCATGCCGTACCGGGTGGGGGGCAAGCGCGGCGCGCGGGTCATCAACGTGGCCAGCAAGCCCTTCTACCAGCTCGCCGACCGGGCCCTCGGCAGCCAGTTCCTCCAGGACATCGCCGAGTTCTTCCTCAACTTCCAGTCGATGTACGACGGCTTCGTGGAGCGGGCCAACGCGGTTGAGGCGCTGCTCCGCGACAAGCGCACCACCTTCGCGGTGGTCACCACGCTCGAGTCGGCGCCGCTGCACGAGGCCGAGTTCTTCTGCGAGGCGCTGGCCGAGCGGAAGCTCCACCTCGGCGCACTGGTGCTCAACAAGACCTTGCCGCCCTACCTGCTCTCCCCGGCCGGGGCGCGGGCCGCCCGACGCATGGTGGCCGAGGCCGACGACCTCGGTCGGAGCCTCGCGGCGGGTGGGGGCGAGCCGGCCCTGGCGGACGCGGACCGCAACGCCCGCGTCCTGCGCACGATCGGCGAGTCGTTCGCCGACTTCGCGGTGGTGGCCAAGCGCGAGCAGGAGCTGCGGGCCGAGCTGAGCGAGGCGCCCGACGTCGTCGCCGACGTCCCCAACCTCGACGCCGACGTCGCCGACGTCGCCGGCCTCGACCGGATCGCCGAGCACCTCTTCACCCCCCGCTGAACCTCCGCCGGCACCGGGAGGATGCCGGTACCGCCGTCCCGGAGCGGCCGGGAGGTGCGGCGCCGGCACCACCGACCTCCGCGCGGGCGGCCGCCCGTGACCGCCGGGCGGGGCGGCGGCCGGTACGATCGCCGCCGTGCGGACCCTCGGCGAGCTGGCCCTGCGGCACACCGACCTGAAGGTCGGCGACCTCGAACACCTCCAGAGCCTCGTGTCGTCGTGGCGCATCCTCGCCGACCTGTCGTTCTCCGACCTCCTCCTCATGGCCCCCCTGTCGGGCGACGACACGGAGCGCTTCGTGGTGCTGGCCCAGCTCCGGCCCACCACCGGCCAGACCCTCTACGCCACCGACCTGGTCGGCTCGGTGGTGGGGGAGGCCGAGCGCCCGCTCGTGGCCAAGGCCTGGCGCAGCGGCACCCTCGTCGTCGGCGACGCCCCGATCCTCGGGTCGGCCGAGAGGGTGCGGGTGCACTGCATCCCGGTGCGCCGGCGCGACCACGTCGTCGGGATCCTGGTGCGCGAGTCGACCACCCGTTCCACCCGCCGCCACGGAGACCTCGAGCGCATCTACCAGGAGACGTTCGATCACCTGGCTCGGATGGTCGCCGAGGGCACCTTCCCGTTCCCGTCCTACGACGTCGAGCCGCAGGAGTCGCCCCGGGTCGGCGACGGTGCCATCGTCCTCGACGCCACGGCCCGGATCCGCTTCGCCAGCCCCAACGCCGTCAGCCACCTGCACCGGATCGGCATCCACGCCTACACCCCGGGCCTCCAGCTCGCCGAGGTCGGCTTCGCCGAGGAGGCCGTGATGACGGCGCTGAGCGTGAAGCTGCCCGTCACCGAGGAGATCGAGCGGGGTGAGACCTCGATCCTCCTCCGGGCCATCCCCCTCCTAGGGGGTGGGGAACCCACCGGTGCGCTCATCCTCCTGCGCGACGTCACCGACCTCCGCAGCCGCGACCGGATGCTCCTCTCCAAGGACGCCACCATCCGGGAGATCCACCACCGGGTGAAGAACAACCTCCAGACCATCGCCGCGCTCCTGCGGCTCCAGCGCCGCCGCCTACGCTCCGACGAGTCGCGCCAGGCGCTCCTCGAGTCGGAGCGCCGTATCCGCTCGATCGCCATCGTCCACGAGACGCTCGCCCGCGAGCCGGGCGGCGCGGTGCGCTTCGACGACATCGTCCGCCCGCTGCTGCGCGCGGTGGAGGAGGCCCTGACCTCGCCCGACCGGCGGGTCCGCTTCGAGGTCAAGGGTACGGCGGGCGAGATCCCGGACGGCATCGCCACCCCTCTCGCGGTCGTCCTCAACGAGTTGGTGCAGAACGCCGTCGACCACGCGTTCCCCGAGCCGCGCGACCCGCTCGGGGGCCGGGTGGTGGTCGAGTTGAACCGGACCGACGGGACGCTCGCCCTCGACGTCTCCGACGACGGCATCGGCCTGCCGGAGGGGTTCGTCCTCGAGGACGCCACCGGCCTGGGGCTGACCATCGTCCAGGCGCTCGTGACCGGTGAGCTGGGCGGCACCATCGAGATGTCGGGCGGCGACGGCACCCACGTCCACGTGGAGGTGCCGGTGGCCCTGCCCGAGCCGACCGCGCCCTGACCGGGCCGGTATCCTCGGCGCGCCTGTGGGGATACGAGAGGCCGACGGCCCACGCAACGGGCGCCCGGACCGCACCGGGGGCTCCCGGCGCTCCGGGCGGGGCGCCGCCCTCGCCGTCGCGGCGCTCGCCACCACGCTCCTGCTCGTAGCCGTCGGCGGGTACACCCGGGGCAGCGGCAGCGGGTACGGCTGCCGTGACCGCTGGCCGCTGTGCCACGACGGCGCCCTGGGCGGCCTCCTGCCCCGGGCCGACTTCCACATGATCGTGGAGTGGAGCCACCGCTGGCTCGCCGCGGTGGTGGGGGTGCTGGTGGTGGCCACCGCGGTCACGGCCTGGCGCCGCTACCGGGGCGTCGCCTGGGTGGTGGGGCCGGCGGTCACGGCCACCGTCCTGGTCTTCGTCCAGGCCTGGCTCGGCGCGCTGGTGGTGAAGAACGACCTGCACGCCGACCTCGTCTCGCTCCACCTCGCCAACGCCATGATCGTCACGGCGCTCCTCGCCGTGACCGCCGTCCGGATGCTCGCCGCCGACGGTCGCCTGCCGGTCGCCGCCGCCGACCGCGGCTGGACGGTCGCGCTGGCTTCGGCGGCGGTCCTGACCTTCGCGGTGCTGATCCTGGGTTCGGTGGTGCACAACGAGTACGTGGGCGGCTGGCCGCTCGTCGGCGGCCGGCTGATCCCCGACCTCGACGGCAAGGTGGTGGCCGTGCACTTCGTGCATCGCTTCGCCGCGGGGGTCGGCCTGATCGCCGTCGGCTGGCTCGCCTACGACGTGGTGCGCCGACGGCGACCCCGCGCCGAGGCCGCGATGGTCCACCTGGCCCTGGCGTGCTACGTCGCCAACGTCGTGTTCGGGGCCCTGCACGTGGTGACCGAGGTGCGCTCGAGCGCCATCGTCGTGGCCCACCTCGGCATCGCCTCCACCGCCTGGACCGCCCTGGTCGCGGCGGCGCTGCTCTCCCTGAACGAGCGATCCCTGGCGGCGGAGGGGGCCGGGCCGCCCGGCGAGGCCGAGGGCCGGACCCGGGTGCCCCTTCCCACCTGATGCAACTCCTGTTAGCCTCGCGAGGATTGCCAGGGATGGAGGTGGGTCCCTGGCCCCGGGGATAGGGGGAACCGTGTTCGCGCTCCAGATCAAGCTCGACCCTGAGAAGCTCAAGGAGCAGCAGGCCGCCGAGGAGGCCGCCAAGGCCGAGGCCGAGGCGGCCAAGGCACAGGCCCAGGCCGGCGGGGCCGACGACACCGTCGACGACACCGGGGGCGGGTCCCCCGAGCCGGGCGGCGGCGACCCGGGCGAGTAGCCCTACCCTCCGCGCCGGCGCTGCGGTCGGCCATGGGAAGCACCGATCTCTCCGAGCGCCTCCGTCGCCTCGCGCCCACCGAGGCCGCGGCCCGGGTCGAGAGCCTCCTGTCGCGCACCTACGAGTACCGCGGCTGGGAAGACGTCTACCGCGACGAGTGGACCTGGGACGACGTCGTCAAGGTCACCCACACGCGGGTCAACTGCATCTCGGCCTGCTCGCTCGACGCCTACGTCAAGGACGGCATCGTCTGGCGGGAGGAGCAGAACGCCAACTACCCGCAGGCCTTCGACGACGTCCCCGACTTCAACCCCCGCGGCTGCCCGTCGGGATGCGCGTACAGCATCCAGATGTACGACCCGACCCGGGTCCGCTACCCGCTCAAGCGGGTGGGGGAGCGCGGTGAGGGTCGTTGGGAGCGCCTCTCCTGGGACCAGGCGCTCTCGGAGATCGCCGACCGGATCATCGACACCATCGTCGAGGACGGCGCGGAGTGCATCGTCTTCGACCACGGCACCACCAACATCGACAACGGGATCGGCACCCCGGTCGAGTCGCACCTCTTCGGAGGCGCGCTGGGCGGGAGCAGCCTCGACTCGTGGGCCGGTGTCGGCGATCTTCCCGTCGGCCTGATCCAGACGTGGGGCACCTACATGAGCGAGGGGACCTCCGACGACTGGTTCCTCTCCGACTACATCCTGATCTGGATCGGCAACCCCAACTACACGCACCCCTCCGACGCCCACTTCATGTGGGAGGCCCGCTATCGCGGCGCCAAGGTGGTGTCGATCGCGCCCGACTTCAACGCGTCGACCGTCCACGCCGACCGGTGGCTCAACGTCCGGATGGGCACCGACGCCGCGCTGGCGCTGGGCCTCGCCCACGTGATCGTGGAGGAGGGCCTCCACGACGCGCCGTTCGTGAAGGAGCAGACCGACCTCCCGTTCCTGGTGCGCGACGACGACGACCGCTTCCTGCGCCAGAGCGACGTCGATCCCGACGGTCCCGACGGCAGCGGCGAGCGCTTCTACGTCTGGGACGCCGCGACCGGGACCCTGGCGCTAGCCCCCGGCACGTGGGGCGCGCCCCTGATGACCCTGGAGCTCGACGGCCTCGACCCCGCGCTGGAGGGCGCCCACGAGGTGACCCTCGCCGACGGCTCCACGGTGACGGTCCGGCCGGTGTTCGAGCGGTTGCGGACCCGCCTGGCCGACTACCCGCCCGAGCGGGTGGCCGAGATCACCGGCGTCCACGCCGAGAACGTGCGTACCGTCGCCCGCGAGCTCGCGGCCGCGCGCTCGGCGATGATCTACGCCTCCTGGGGGGCGTGCAAGCACTACCACTCCGACCTGTTCCAGCGGGGCATGGCCTACCTGGTGGCCCTGACCGGCAACACGGGCGGCAAGCCCGGGTCGGGGATCAAGGTCTCCACCTGGTGGCCGATGCCCGGCTTCGTGATCATGGGCGAGGGCGGTGAGCTGCGCACCACGCCGCCCGAGGAGCTGCCCGTCGACCGCCTCCAGATGATGCAGGCCTCGAAGATGATGTTCGAGATGTCGCCGATGCTGCGCAGCACGCCGCTGATCCCGTGGCTCTACGCCCACGACCCGGAGTGGCGCGAGGCCGCCACCCGCTACGCGGATCCGGTGCTGCCCCGCCCGGTCGCCGACTACATGGACGAGGTGATCGAGAAGGGCTGGCAGCCCATCTGGCCCCGCCCCCCGAAGAAGCCCCGCTTCTTCTACTACTCGGGCCCGAACCCGCTGCGGCGCTGGCCCAACCCGAAGACCATCCGCGACAGCCTCTGGAAGAGCATCGAGACGATCGTCGCCTGCGACTTCCGCATGTCGACCTCGGCCATGTGGTCCGACTACGTCCTGCCCGCGTGCGGCTACTACGAGAAGCCGGGGATCAAGTACACCCAGTCGTACCTGCCCTACGTGGTCGTCGGGCAGCGGGCCGTCCCCGAGCTCTACGAGAGCCGCCACGAGTGGGACATCGTCCTCGGCCTGGCCCGCGCCATCCAGGAACGGGCGACGGCCCGCGGCGTCGACGTGTTCCACGACTCCAACGGCCTGCCCCACGACCTCTCCCGCCTCCACGACGACATCACCGGCGGCGGGTACTACGACGAGGGGCCGGGCGGCGAGGTGCGCGCCCTCGACTACATCCTCGAGAACTCGCCCGTCACCAAGGCCACCGACCTCGGCGGCGATCCGTGGAAGACGGCCGCCACCGAGGGCATGGTGAAGATCGAGTCCATCGACCCGGTGCAGCTCGCGGTGGGCCTCAACTCGGTGATGAGCGACTTCGACCCGAGCCGCCCGATCAACCAGTTCGCCTGGTTCGTCAAGGACAAGAACCCGTGGCCGACGCTCACCGGCCGCCAGCAGTTCTACATCGACCACCCGTGGTTCCTCGACGTGGGCGAGGAGTTGGTGTGCCACAAGGAGCCCCTCGCCGCCGGCGGCGACCACCCGCTGCGCCTCACCGGTGGCCACACCCGCTGGAGCCAGCACGCCATCTTCCGGGCCAACGAGACGCTCCTGCGCCTCCAGCGGGGCGAGCCCGTCGCCTACG
>WBZO01001187.1_pt1 | contig 23422 bp, 18 predicted proteins | sample 5204261 | NCBI WGS metagenome assembly WBZO01 (sample SAMN12412400, study PRJNA552823) | activated sludge metagenome | isolation source: activated sludge from anammox sidestream of wastewater treatment plant... | place: USA: North Carolina | collected 2017-09 | reverse complement strand
TGACATTGCCGTTCTTGACGACGATGTGAATGGACGGGACGGCTTGCAGGCCGTAGCGGTAGAGCGGCGAATTGAAGTTGAAGATCGCGCGCGCTACGTTGCGGCGGATTTTTGCGTCGGAGGGCGAGATCGGCAAGACCTCGATCTGATTGACGACCTTGTTGACTCCCTCAATCTTCCCGACCACATGCTCCGCGTCCGATTTCAACGTCGGGCGCACGACCTCTCCGCTCAGAATCACCGTGCCGTCAGGCTCCACCTGATACGACAACCAGTCGAACAAAGTGTAGTAAGGCAACATCACAAGTTCGTGCCGCACCTCTTTGACCAGATACGTTTGTTCCGAGGCCTGTGACGCTGTGAACGACGGCGCCACGTTGCCAGCCAACGCCATTGTGCTTGTGGCGAATGCGAAAGATAAGACCATCATTGTTGTCAGTATTTTCTGTTTCATAATTCAATCTCTCCTCTTCTTCGATTTTCGGGGGGCGCCTTATCTAATCGCAAGAGCCGTTCCAGACGCCGCAAGCCGACCGCCCGGCTCGCAAACAGGAAACTATCGGATAGGAAAATAAGGCCTTCCATTTTCCTGTCCGGCACTTTCCTGTTTTCTTTCGATTCTTCACTGGCGAATTGTTTGGGACAGATATGAATGACTCGGACAAAACTGTCGCAGTCTCTTCCTACCGGCGACCTCACGAACCAGGCCCCGTCTTCGCCCGACAGATCACCGCAGGAAAAGAGTTACGGCGTCCAGGCATAGTCCGGGCGAACCGGCACATCGGTTGCCAAACAGATTGTTGTCAGGCGCAAAGCCTGACGAACCGACACTGAGAGGAGGCGTGAGGTTATGAACTACTTTTCTTTCAACTGGCAATGGCTGACCCGGCGCGCCGTCGCGCGGTTGGCCGGAGCCGCAGTTTTGCTGATGGCGGCAGGCTCTATGAGCTTCGCCGATGATCCTGCGTTGCGCGTGGCGCGTGTCAGCCTGACTGAAGGCCAGGTCAGTTATCAACGAGCCGCTGATAACGACAACGGCTGGACAGGCGCGACGGTCAACACGCCGCTCAACGTCAACGACCAGGTGCAGACGGGCGCCGACGGACGCGCCGCGATTCAGCTCACGGGCCGCAACCTCGTGCGGCTCGACTACGACACCAACTTCAGGATCACTCAATTCAACACCGGAACGACGCAACTCGCCCTGCCCGCAGGCACGGCGACTTTTCGCATTGACAGTCTCGACCCGCGCCAGTTTCAGTTGACGAGCGCACAGGAAGCCGGCGACTGGGGAAATGTTTATTTCGAGATAGACACTCCCGCCGCCGCCGTCACGCTGCTGAAAGACGGAGTCTATCGCATCAACGTGCGGCAGGACGGAACGACCGAGGTGGAAACCTGGCGCGGCGAAGCGGAAGTCTACAATCAAAAACTCGGCGTCGTGAGCGTCAAGCAGGGCAGCGAGATGATTGTCGGAGCCGGCGCCGATTCTTACCGGATGGCGCGGGCCGCCGATAAAGACGAATGGGATCGCTGGAACGAAGGGTTGGACAGCGAACGGCTCTACACGCCCACCAGTTCCGTGAGCGCGCATTATGTGCCGGCCGGATTGCCTGGCGTTTACGATCTGGATGTCTACGGCGACTGGTGGTACGCGCAGGATTATGGCTACGTCTGGTCGCCGCGCGTGATCGCAACCGGCTGGGCGCCTTATCGCGTGGGCGCGTGGCGATGGGACCCGTTTTTCGGCTGGACGTGGATATCGTCCGAACCCTGGGGCTGGGCGCCTTACCACTATGGCCGCTGGGCTTTCTATTCGGGGAGATGGTGCTGGGTTCCGCGCGGAGGTTTCTCGGCTGGCGTCGCGTGGTCGTGGTCGCCCGCGCTGGTGACCTTTGTCGGTTTCGGCTCGCCCGGGGTTCACGTCGTTGGCCGCGACTGGATTGGCTGGGTACCGCTCGCGCCGGGTGAACGATTCGTCCGGCAGACAACCATCATCAACAACACGACGATCAATCGCACGACGATCAACCGGACAGTGACTGAATTGAGAAACTATTCGGCGCCGGGCGGACTGACCGGGATGAGCGGGCGCAGCTTCGCTGACCGGCGGGTGGTCGTCAACAACATCATTGCGCCGCCGAGGGATGTCAATCTCAACACGAATGTCCGGCTGATGGCGCCGCGCAGCGAAGATTTCAGGCCGCAGCGCGCTGTCGCGACGCGAATCTCTACAGCGGCGACCATGCCGGTTTCGCGCTTTGCCTCAAGGCCGGTGATCACACGCAATGCAGGCGTGACGCCGTCAATGCCGAATCAGGCTTTGCCCGCGCGAGGCCAGGCGATGCCGAGGCCGCCGGTCGAGATGAGGAATGAAGGGCCGGTCAATCGTCCCGAGCAGCAGAGAATCGAACCCGTCGCGCCGCCGCGCCAGATCGAACGCGGAAACGGCGCTGGAATTGAGCGTCACGAGACGCCGCCAACGATGGTCAGGCCGCCGCGGTTGCCAGAGGTAAATCGCCACGTGGAGTTGGCGCCTCCACGCGTCGAACCGCCTGCGGGCTTTCGGATGGAGCGTCCGGCGCCGATGCCCCCGCAGAGACGGCCAACCGGCGCAATCCGCCCCCCGCGCGAGCTTCGATTATTCAGGCGGTAAAGGAAACGAGTTATGAACAGGCTGTTACTCACAATCTGCATCATCCTGATCGCTTTTGTCCTGAGCTGCTTCTCGGTCTACCGGATGCATCTTCGACATTGCGGACTGGCGCCGCACAGCGACGCCAACGCCGCCATCGTCAAAAAGGACTGACAGGAGAGATTTCGATTGTGAATGAGAGTGTGGTGAAGCAGTTGGCCAGGACCAACTCCACAACTTTGAAAGCGGGCGAAAGGTAAGCTTCAACCCTCGCCGCAGTAAACAGTAGGAGAAGATATGAAAAAGCAAGCTTTGAAAGTTTTCGTCATTTCCGGTCTTTTCACCTTGCTGATGAGCGCTTCGGTTTACGCGCAATCCGATGGACGCGTCATCGCCGATATTCCTTTCGCGTTCGTGGCCGGGGAAAAGACGCTGCCGGCGGGCGAATACGAGATCAAACGAGGAATGCCCAACACCCCCGACGTGCTGCTGATCCGCAGCGAAGACAACAATCGCAACGCAATCTTCGTGGTGGCTGAGGAGGCTCAGGCCCGGCGGACGCCGGACAAAACGGAACTGGTCTTCAACCAGGTCGGTGACACGTATTTCCTATCGAAGATCTGGGTGGCCGGGGACGACATCGGACGCGAATTGCCGACAACGCACGCCGAGCGCGCGTTGGAGCAAGGCGAATCGCAGCATTTAACCAAAGCGGTGAAAGTGATACCGTGCCGCTGCAATTCGTAGTCGCTCTCGATTCGGACAGGTGAGCGATAGATCAAGGGGACAGGCAGCCTCGGATGGCGCTTGTCCCCTTTTTCAAAAAGGCAACGGTAATCGGCTGGCGCACGGATTATTGTCGAACATTGAAAGCGAGACGCTCAGCAGTCTCAAGAGTCGCATGGTTTTCCGCAGTAGAATCCCGCAATTCCCAAAAATCCCCTGCCGTCTCAGCCGGGGCGTGTTTTCCGCGTTCGCTCAAGTAATAGAGAATCGGCACGGTCATTCGAGACAGCAGCAGCGAGGCGATTTCTCCGGCCATCAGCGAAATCGCCAGTCCCTGAAAGATCGGGTCGAAGAGGATGACGAGCGATCCGACCGCGACCGCCGCCGCCGTCAGCATCATCGGGCGAAAGCGAGCCGCACCCGCGTCAATGACCGCCTCCGCGAGCGGCATTCCCTGTTTCAAGCGCAGCTCGACAAAATCCACCAGGATGATCGAATTGCGAACGACGATCCCCGCGCCCGCGATAAATCCGATCATCGAAGGCGCCGTGAAGAACGCGCCCATCAACGCATGCACGGGCAGAATGCCGATCAGCGAGAATGGAATCGCCGCCATAATCGTCAGCGGCGTTTTGAAGGACTGGAACCAGCCGACGACCAGGATGTAGATCAGCGCCAACACCGCCGCGAAGGCCAGCCCCAAGTCGCGGAAGACTTCGTAGGTGATGTGCCATTCGCCGTCCCACTTCATCGCGTATTTGTCAGCCAGAAACGGTTGCCGCGCGTAGTAAGGTTCCAGCGAATAACCTTCCGGCAGCTTCAGTTGTTCAATCGCCTCGTTCAATTTCAGAATCGCAGAGACCGGACTCTCTTCGCCGCCTGCGACATCGCCCGTCACATAAGTCACCGGCATCAGGTTCTTGTGGTAGATGCTTTTTTCGGCGACTCCCTCTTCGACGCGCACGAGTTCGCCGAGCGGGACGAGATTGCCTCGCTGTCCCATCACCTTGATCCGCTTGAGGTCATCCACGCTGGAGCGTTCGGCGCGCGTGAGTCGCAGCGTGATCTGCGCGTCCTCCTTTTCCTGCGGCTTTTCCTGCGGCTGGTGAAGCAGCCCGGTGTTCATCCCTTCGACCGCGATGCGCAGTGTGGCCGCGACCTGTTCCGCCAATACGCCATTTAACGCGGCTTTCTCTTTATCCACGACGAACCGGTATTTCGGCTGATCATCTTCGACGTAAGAATCCACATCCACCACGCCCGGCGTTCGGTCGAAGATGTCCCGAATCTGCCTGGCGATCTCGATCTGCCGCCCGTAATCAGGCCCGTAAATTTCCGCGACGAGCGTTTGCATCACTGGCGGCCCCGGAGGGACTTCGGCCACTTTCACCCGCGCGCCGTACTTCGCGGCGATCTGTTGAATCGCCGGACGCGCGCGCCTGGCGATGTCGTGACTCTGCAAGTCGCGTTCGTTTTTGCCCACGAGGTTGACCTGAATATCGGCGACATTGGGGCCGCGCCGCAGGAAGTAATGCCGCACCAGGCCATTGAAGTTGTAAGGCGAAGCCGTGCCCACGTACATCTGGTAATCGGTCACTTCGGGAACCGTCCGAATGTAATCGCCGATCTCGCGCGTGACGGCGGCGGTTTGTTCGAGCGGCGAGCCTTCGGGCATGTCTATGATGACCTGAAACTCGCTCTTGTTATCGAACGGCAGCATCTTCAATCGCACGAGTTTCAATGGCCCCAGCGACATCGAAGCGAGTAACAACAATACGACGCCGAGCAAAAAGCCGTAGCGCCATTTCGGCGAGCGAATGAGTTTGCCCATCACCACGCGATACAACTTCGTCACACGCCCTTCTTCGCCGCCTCCGTGATCGCGCCCGTCCATTTTCTTAAACAGACGCGCGCTCGCCCACGGCATGACTATGAAGGCTACGAGCAATGAAAAGATCATCGCCGCTGTCGCGCCGACCGGAATCGGCTTCATGTACGGCCCACCCAAACCGCCGACAAAAGCCATCGGCAGAATCGCCGCGATGACGGCGAAGGTGGCGAGGATCGTCGGATTGCCGACTTCGTCAACCGCCTCGACGATCACGTCGAGCGTCGAGCGGCCTTTGTTTTCGGGCAGACGGTAATGACGCGCGATGTTTTCGACGACGACGATGGCGTCGTCAACCAAAATTCCGATGGAAAAGATCAGCGCGAAGAGCGTGATCCGGTTGAGCGTGTAACCGTAGAAATAAAAGACCGCCAGTGTGAGCGCCAGCGTCACGGGAATCGCGGTCATGACGATGCCTGATTCGCGCAATCCGAGCGTCAGCCAGATCAACGCCGCCACGGAAAAGATGGCGATCATCATGTGCAGCAGCAGTCCGTTCGACTTTTCGCTCGCCGTCTCGCCGTAATTTCGCGTCGTGGTGATGGTCACTTCCGCAGGAATCAGATCGCCTTTGAGTCGCTCGATTTTTTTCAGAACTTTGTCGGCGATCTCAATCGCGTTCACGCCTTTGCGTTTGGCGATGGAGATTGTGACCGCCGGCTGGACGGATTGCGGATTGCGGATTGCGGATTGCGGATCGCGGCCCTTGGTTGTGGATGATTGCGGATTGCTGTGCTCGTGTTTACTTGCCACGTCGCCCAAGCCGAACATCACGTAATCAACAGGCTCTTCCGGGCCGTCATCGATCTTCGCCACATCGCGGAGGTAGACCGGGCGATCATTGAAGACGCCGATGACCACGGCGCCGATCTCTTCAGCGGATTGCAGAAACCCGCCGGTCTCGACCAGGAATTCGCGATTGCCGGATGAAAACCCGCCCGATTGCGTCTGCCGATTCGATTGTTCCAGCGCGGGGACAATGGTCGCGGGCGCGACGTTGTACGCGGCCATGCGGACTTCATCCAGCAGAACGCGAATCCGCCGCCGCTCGCCGCCGATGATTTTCACTTCGGAGACATCGTTGATCTCTTTGATCTGATCGTGAACCTGCGCGGCGATGCGCCGCAATGTGAAATGGTCGTAGTGGTCGCTCGAAAGCGTCAACGCCAGTATCGGCACGTCGTCAATCGAGCGCGGCTTGACCAGCGGCTGCGACGCGCCCGGCGGAATCAGATCGAAATTCGACATCATCTTTTGGTTCAGGCGGACAATCGCGTCTTCCTCGTTCTGGCCGACGTAAAAACGAACTACCGCCATCGCCAGCCCCGGCGATGAAGTCGAATAGATGTACTCGACGCCCGGAACTTCCCAGAGCAATTTTTCCATCGGCCTGGTCACGCGCTCTTCGACTTCTTTCGCCGAAGCGCCGGGCATCTCGACGAAAACATCAATCATCGGCACGATGATCTGCGGCTCTTCTTCGCGCGGCAGCATCAGAACCGCGCCCAGGCCGAGCAGGATCGAGGCCACGACGATGAGCGACGTCAGCTTCGAGCCGATGAAGGCGCGCGCGACTTTTCCGGTCAGTCCTGGTTTCGTCTTCATTGAACTTTCACTCCGTCTCTCAGATTCGCGACGCCGTCAACCACAATGCGCTCGCCGTCACTCAAACCGGAGAGAGCTTCAACGTTTTCGCCGTAAATTTTGCCGGTTTTGACGAGGCGCAAACGAGCGACGCCTGCGTCGTCAACCACAAAAACACCGGTCAATTGGCCGCGTTGCGCCACTGCCTTCTGCGGAATCAGGATCGCCTGCCTCTGCCCGCTTGCGAAACGGGCGACGCCGTAAAGGCCAGAGCGCAACGACTGGCGCGCGGGCAGATCAATTTTCACTGTGTAACTGCGGCTCATCGGATCCGCGACGGGCGTGATCTCTGAGACGTCGCCTTCCAGGTCGTCCGCGCCAAGCGCGCCAATTCGCACACGCGCCCGCTCACCCCTTCCGATTTTGCCGAGTTGTGATTCTTCGACGGCGACCTCCAGCCTGTAACGCGAGTTGTCTTCAATCGTCAGCAGCGGCGCGCCCGGCGTTGCCGTCGAACCGACCTCCGTATTTTTCGACACCACCACGCCGCTGATCGGAGAAGCGATGCGCGCATAGCTGACGAAGACCCGGGCGTTTGCGATCTCGGCTTTGGCTTGATCTATCCCGGCCAGCGCCTGCTGTCTCTTCGCCGCCAGCATTTTCAGATTGTCGGCGGCTCGCCGGGCTTCGGCTTCGGCCATCTCCTGTTTGGCCTTCGCCTCATCGAATTCCTGCGCGCTGACGGATTTTCGCTCAGCCAACGATTGGTAGCGGGCATAGGTTGAATCGGCCAACCGCTGATTGGCTTCGGCGGCTGCCTGCGCCGATTTCGCGGCGTTGATCGCCTGCTCGACTTCAGCCAGGCCCTCCTGCGCCTGCCGCAAACCGGCCTCGGCCTTTTGTAGTTGCGCGTTTGCGTCGCGGTTATCAATCTCGATGAGGACCTGGCCGGCGCTCACCTTATCGCCTTCACGCGCGCGCAAGCTGATGATCGTTCCCATAATCTTTGACGATAAGACGGTCGTCGTCTTTGACCGCGCCGTGCCCGTCGCCTCGTAGTAATCTTCGACCGGCGACATTGAAACGCGCTCGACGCGCGCGCCTTTGACAATCGAAGGAGCCTTCGCCGCAGCCTCCGATTTTTGTCCGCACGATGCGACCGTTATCGCCGTCAATCCGATCAACGCCAGAATGGCAAATTTCGTCTTCATCTCTTCCTCAGAAAAACCAGGTAGTGACGAATAATGGCGTTTGAAAATTAACTGCAACAACAGCGTAGGGGCGGGTTTTCCCCGCCCGGATCCGCTATTGAGAGGCCTGGGCGGGGAAAACCCGCCCCTACTGTTGTTGCGTTATTTACTCAAAGACCATTATTCGTTACTACGTGGTGTGATACCTCAAACAAATGGCTCAACATCCGTCAACCTGCCGGTCGCCAGCAGGACGTTGGCATAACCGACGTAGTGATCGTAGCGAGCCGCGAGCAGGTTCAAGCGCGCGCGCACCATCGCCGTCTCGGCGCGCAGGACTTCGGTGATCGTCGTCAGCCCTTCGTGGTAACGGTCCTGCACGATGCGCAAGGCCTCAGTGGCGTGGCCGATTACCCGCTCGGCGACGATGAGCCGTTCGCGCGCGGAGACGTATTCCTGATAGGCCCGCACGACTTCAAGGCGAATCTGATTCGCCAGTTGTTCCTGCTCGCTCGCGGCAAGCTCAGCCGCCGCCCGCGCCTGCTTTATTCGCGCCTTGCGTCCAGCGTCGAACAGATTGAACGTGACGCTGGCGCCGATCAGATAATCGCCGCTTCCGTCATAAATCCATTTGTTCGCGCTTACGCCGGCGTTGGCGAACACATCAACGCGCGGCAGGAATTCGCCGCGAGCGCCTTTCAATTGCTCCCGCCGCGAATCCCCGGACAATGCGGCGCGCGAATAATCCGGGCGATGATCGAGCGCCGTCCGCATCAACTCCTCCTGCCCGGCTACATCGAATGTTCTGGCGACGAGCCGCCCGCTGACATTTTGAGGCGCGTCCACCGGCAATCCGAGCGCGACGTTCAACGCCGCCCGCGCAATGACGATCTCGCCCGCGGCCTGAATCTGCTGTTGCCGGAATTCGGCAAGTTGCGCTTCCGCCGAGAGCAAATCCGAACTGACCGTCGCGCCGGCCTCGACGCGGTCGCCGCTGCGCTTGACGTCGGCCTCCGCCAGTTTGACCGATTCGTCAGCCACCTCTTTCTTCATCTGCGCCAACAGAACTCCGTAATACGCCTTGAGCGTGTCGAATCGAATCCGCTGCGCCATCTGATCGGTTTGCGCGTCAGCCTGTTTCTGATTGAGTTTGGCGACGGCGACGCGCATCGCCGTCTGCCGCCCGTCGAAGAGCGGCGCTTTGATCGTCACGCCAAAGCGAAAATTGTTGAGCGGGCCGGGATTGTTGAGTGACGACAGGTTGAAATTCTGCGGCGTGAAACGCCCCTGTTCGAGCAGCGAGCCGAAAACGAAAACCGGATTATTGCCATTGATCCAGGTCTCGCTGAGTTGGATCAACGGAAAGCGTCCGGCTTTCGCCTCCTGCGCCTGCGCGTCCGCGATCTCGCGGCCTGAAGCCGTCGCGCGCATCAGCGGATTGGTTCGCAACGCGATCTCAACGGCCAAAGGCAGCGTCAAAGCTTCAGGCGCGCTCGCCTGCTGCGACGCCTGCGCTGAACCGCCGACCGCCTCCTGCCCATAAACGACCAGGCCCCGGCCAGCAGCCGCAACAGCGATGACGACGAATGCGATAACGATTCCGCGCCAGCGCCGCGAGAGTTTCTTTGAGATCCCGTTCATAAGTTCGTATTTCTCTTTTTGCGCCGATCATTTGGGCAAGTTTCATATTCCAGATAACGATTGGCCTCACGAGCCGGCGCCAGAAAGGAAAATGTGGGAAAGGAAAATAGAAGTGGAATCAGGAATTTATTTTCCTTTCCCACATTTTCCTTTCTGGCGAAAACTGTTATCCACTTTTCGCTTCCTATGAAGCTTGCCGATCATTCGACCACATCTACGTTGAAACCAGCCTCGCCTCGCTCGGCCGTGGCCAAGCGGTTCTGCCCTATACCCGTCGCCGCCGACTCAGCAAAAAGCCGGCGCGACTTCTTCGACGCGTTTCCTAACCGCCGGGCTGAGGTTCTCCAACGTCGCGAGAACCCGTTCGTGGGTCATAGCCGAGCCGAGATACGTCCAGCGGTTGGCCTGAAGCTGCGCCCGGCTGAACTGATCCTTCTCGTCTGCGTTCAACTCGCGTCTGGTCGCCCGCGTGAAAGCGTCGAGATCGAACCCGACCTGCTGCTTGAGTCCCGCGTCAAGAAAGCCGCCAATCTCCAGGTACTCTTCGACCGCCGCTTCGATCTCGCGGTCGCTGCGCCCTCGAGCGAGCGCCTCGACCATCAGAGTGTCGAGCTTGGCGTGCTGCGCCTCTTCCATCCAGTGATGTTTGAGCAGGCTCTTGAATTGCGGGTCGAGCGACTGGTCGTCTTTGACGCTGTCCAGGTAATGGCGCTGCGTCATCCACTCGATGTGCAGAATCGTCAGCGCCACGGCCAGCGGATCGTGCGCCAGCACGGCCTGAGCGATGGCTTCAGGCGGGCCGATTACAGCGCATTCGTGGCCGAAGCCGCGCTCAAACTCTTCACGGAAGCGTTTGAAGAGGTGGATGTGTTTGGCCTCTTCGCCCGCGAATTGCAGCAGCGCGCGCACGCGATAATCGTCGCCATGAAGCTGCGGGCGGGCGTGATCCAACACGAACGGCAGGATGAACTCTTCCACCAGACCGAAGATGCCCAGGTAAGCGGCGCCTCTTATCTGATTGAGCGCGCGCTTTTCGTTTGCGCGCAGAAAGCCCAACGGCTCCACGCGCGCCAGCGATTCCGGCATAAACGGTTTCGAGAAATCGAGCCGCTTGTCGTCGCCGATGATGTCTTCGATGCGCCAGTTGACCTTCTGGGCGTTGGCCAACGTCGCTCGATAAGAGTAGCGGCCCTGGCCGTTTTCGGTCATTTCCTCGCGCCGTTCATTGGTCTTTTGCCAGGCGACAGATTGCGCCTGCTCCGGATTGCAATTGTTCTTATTTGTTTCACAGGTTCTGATCATTTTTCCTTCTCCTTTAATCAACAAAATTTTTCCAACGAGGGCATCGCCTCGTGATGGCGAAAGTATCCGGAAATCGAGCGAACGAATCTATGATTGAGACTCCGGGAGTATTGATTGAAACGCCAAAATCGGTTGGAATCACGATCAGGAGCGAAGGGAGCGAGAACGTATGGATGTGCTTTCTGATGTTTTGCGTGTGGTTCGCCTGACAAGCGCGGTGTTTTTCACGGCCAGGCTTTCCTCGCCCTGGTCTATTGAATCTCCGCCTTCGGATCAGCTCGCGCGGTCATTGAAGCTGCGCGCCGAGAGCATCGCGCTGTTCCACGTGCTGGTCGAGGGGCAATGCTGGATATCCGTGGAAGGTCAAGCTCCGCTCAGGATGGAGGCGCGCGATGTCATCATCTTCCCGCATGGCGATGCGCACGTTATGAGCAGTCACACGGGCGCAAGGCCGCGGCCGATCAGCGACCTGCTCCCGTCCCAACCTTCGGAGGAGATACCGCAGTTGGATTACGGCGGAGGCGGAGAAGCCACGCGTTTTGTCTGCGGGTATCTTCACTGCGACCAACGATTCAATCCGTTGATTGGAGCGCTGCCGACCATGCTGTGTGTGTGTGGCCAGGACAGCGCCCGGCAAAGCGAGCCGTCTGAAGTAGAGATGGCCAGGCGCCCCGGCGTCATCCTTGCCGATGCGGACGACTGGCTCGCCGGTACTTTGCGGCACACCATCGAGGAGGCTGACGGAGCGCGCCCCGGCAGTTTCGCGATGTTGGCTCGATTGACCGAATTATTGTATGTGGAGGTGCTTCGGCGTTACATGCAGCAACTTCCTTCCGGGCACACTGGCTGGCTGGCTGGCGTGAAGGACCCGGAGGTCGGTCGGGCGCTGAGGTTGCTGCACGCCCGGCCTGAGCGTCAATGGACCGTGGAAGACCTGGCGCGCGAGGTCGGCGCCTCGCGTTCAGGATTGGCTCAACGGTTTACCGAGTTGACCGGAGAGGCGCCGATGCGGTACCTGACCGGCTGGCGCATCCAATTGGCGAAACATCTCATACTTCAAGCGGGCCTCTCGATTGCCGAGGTGGCCGATCGCGTTGGTTACGAATCGGAGGCGGCCTTCAACCGGGCATTCAAACGCCACGTCGGCGCGCCGCCTGTAGCGTGGCGAAAAAAAAGCTCCTGAGCGACAACGCGAAAAGGATGTTTGAAACTCTGCCGCATTGCCAAAGATGCGAGCGAAAAGCCCGCCGGGCGCTTCGCCCGCTTGTAGCGGTTGAGCCGGTTCAACTAAGATGCCTGCTTAAACCAGCTATGGCAAAAATCCTTTCTCTCGATCAATTGCTAGCGGAACGCGAGCGGCTGCGGCAGGCGGGCAGCCGTGTTGTCTTCACCAACGGCTGTTTCGACCTGATTCATCCCGGTCACGTAAATTATCTTCAGGAGGCGCGACGGCTCGGAGATGCGCTGATTGTTGCGCTTAACAGCGACCGTTCGGTGCGCGAACTGAAAGGCGAATGGCGCCCGATCCTCAATCAGGATGAGCGAGCCGTGGTGATGGCCGCGCTCGGTTGCGTTGATTATGTGACCATTTTTGACGAACCAACGCCGCGCGAAATCATTACCGCATTGCTGCCTGACGTGCTGGTCAAAGGCGGCGATTGGAGTGTTGACGAGATTGTCGGGCGCGAAGAGGTCGAGGCCGCAGGCGGGCGGGTATCGAGTTTGCCTTTTATCGAGGGCTGTTCGACTTCAGATGTGATCGAACGGATTGTGAGTCGGTATGGCGGATAAATCGCCTGCCGCGTAGTGGAGTTTGCAGTGTCTGCTCTCTTTCAACGAATCGAAGAGGATGAAAATTTTCAGCGGCTGGTGGCCGAAGCGCGCGCAGGCAAACGCTTGTTGCGTGTCGCCGGATTGGTCAATGGCGCAAAGGCCATGACGCTGGTCGCGCTGCAGCGCGCCATTGGCCGCCGTCTGGCGGTAGTCAGCCTGAAAGATCGCGATCTGGAAGACCTCGAACGCGACCTGCGATTTTTTTACCGCCAACTCAACACCCGCGCCGAATGCGAGAACGAAATTTTCATTCTGCCCGCTTCGGAGTCCGATCCGTACAGCGGCTCTTCGCCGCACGCTGAGATTCTGGAACGGCGCGCTCTGGCTTTGTGGCGGCTGGCCGCAGGCGCAGGCGACATCGTGATGCTGACCAGCAGGTCGCTGATGCGCCGCTTCGTCGCGGTGGACGAGATCAAACAGGCGACCGTCAGGCTGCGCGCTGGCGAAGAACTACCGCTCGATTACCTGATCGAACATTTATCCTCGGTCGGTTACGTGCGCTCCGATCCGGTCGGGAACATCGGCGAATTCTCTTCTCGCGGCGGCATTCTGGATTTCTATTCGCCGAGCGGCAGTCTTGGCGACGACGGAGCGGCGCGCCCGGTCCGCGTCGAATTTTTCGGTGACGAAATTGATTCGATCCGCGAGTTCGACCCTGAGACGCAGCGCTCGACCGGCGAAGTCAAAGAGACGTTGATTACGCCGATGCGCGACGAACGCGCGGGCGCGAGCGATTTTCGGCAATGGGCAAAGCTTGCGCGCGAACATTGGAGCGACGAGCGGTACGAACGCGCGCTTCGTGATCGAACGGCTTTCGCCGACGAGGGCGAAGAGTTTCGGGGATGGGAATACCTGATGCCGCTGGCGCGTCCGTTGACTGCTTCGGTCTTCGATTACCTGCGCGACTCTGTGCTCGTGGTTGATGAACCAGCCGAAGTCGAAAAACAGGTTCGATCAACGCTGGAAGAATTGCAGCGCGGTTACGAGCGGGCGGAAGCGGTGGATGAGCTGGCGCTTGCCCCCGGCAAGCTGTTCCTGACGCCGGATGAGATGCGCGAACAGATAGGCCGCCTCGCACGCATAGAATTGCGATTGCTGGGCAGCGCCGCGCTGGCTTTTGAAGAGGAGTTGAGCACAGAAGATGTCAACGCAAGCGCGAAAATCGAAGTAGCGGATGAATCCAGACTGGCCGCGTTCATCAACCGCGAACCATCCGCGCCGCTCTTCCTTTTTCCGTCTGAGCCGAAGACGACGGAAATTGAAATTCCTTCGCGCGCCGTGCGCCGCTGGCACGGACGTTTCGGCGATCTCACCGCTGAACTCAAACGTCAGGCGGCTTCCGGTTATCAAACGTTTTTCGTTTTGCCCAGCAGCGGCGTCGCCGACCGCGTCGGCAAAGCGCTCAACGAATACGACGCGTTGGGCGCGGCGAACATAATTGTCGGCGATCTGTCTTTCGGTTTCGCGCTGCCGCAATCGGCTCTCAACATTTACACCGAAGGCGATCTTTTCGACGAAGCCGCGCATGTCGAAAGGCCGGCGAAAACCAAGAAGTCAATCGCCTCGTCGTTCCTTTCCGATTTCCGCGACCTGAAAGTCGGCGATTACGTCGTCCACATTGATCACGGCATTGGCCAGTTTCAGGGGCTGGCGCTGTTGGACACCTCCGGCCCGGAAACTTCGGCTGAGGTTTACGCGCGGATGATCGGCGAGCAGGCGAAGAACGACGGCAAGGGCCGGCGCGAATTCATGCTGCTGACATACGCCGATGGCGCGAAACTTTACGTGCCGGTCGAACGGCTCGATCTGGTTCAAAAATATTCCAGCGGTGAGGCGCACACGCCGACGCTCGACCGGCTGGGCGGCATCGCGTGGCAGAAGACGAAGGCCCGCGCCAAACGCGCGATGCGCGACATGGCCGAAGAGCTTTTGAAGCTTTACGCCGAACGCAAATTGGTCAAAGGTTACTCTTTCAGCGGCGACACTCCCTGGCAGCAGGAATTTGAATCGGCCTTCCCGTACGATCTGACGCCCGATCAGACGACGGCCATCACCGACGTGAAAAACGATATGGAACAGTTGACGCCGATGGATCGCCTGCTTTGTGGAGACGTCGGCTACGGCAAGACCGAAGTAGCGATGCGCGCCGCGTTCAAGGCGGTTATGGATGGCAAACAAGTGGCCGTGCTTGCCCCGACGACGGTGCTTTCCTACCAGCATTACCAGACTTTTCGTTCGCGTTTCGCAGCGTTCCCCGCTCGCGTCGAACTGCTCTCGCGGTTCCGTTCTCCGAAAGAACAGAAAGAGGTCGTGGGGGCGGTTGAATCGGGCGCGGTGGATATTTTGATCGGCACGCATCGCATACTGTCGCGCGATCTGGCGTTCAAAGACCTCGGCCTGGTGGTGGTTGATGAAGAGCAGCGGTTTGGAGTCGCGCACAAAGAGCGGTTGAAACATATGAAAAAGCGCGTTGACGTTCTGACGATGAGCGCTACTCCGATCCCGCGCACGCTGAACATGTCGCTGATGGGAGTGCGCGACATGTCGGTCATCGAAACGCCGCCGCGCGACCGGTTGGCGATTCAAACCAACGTCGTGCCGTTTTCCGACAACATCATCCGCAGCGCGATCGAACAGGAACTGCAACGCCAGGGTCAGGTCTTCTTTGTTCACAATCGAGTTGAATCAATTGACACGGTGGCCGAGCTGATCCATCGCATCGTGCCGCAGGCGCGGATCATCGTCGCTCACGGACAGATGGGCGAAAAGGAGATGGAGCAGGCCGTGCTCGATTTCGTTGATTACAAATACGACGTGCTGGTCGCCACCACGATCATCGAAAACGGCATTGATATTCCGCGCGCCAACACGATCATCATCAACCGCGCGGACGCATACGGTTTGTCGCAGCTTTATCAATTGCGTGGCCGCGTCGGTCGTTCCAACCGCCGCGCCTACGCCTACCTGCTTATTCCGTCGGAACAGGAACTGTCGCCGATCGCGCGGAAGCGGTTGGCGGCAATCCGCGAGTTTTCCGATCTCGGCGCGGGCTTCCGCATCGCCGCGCTCGATCTGGAACTGCGCGGCGCGGGCAATTTGCTCGGCGGTCAGCAATCAGGCCACATTGACGCCATCGGCTTCGATCTTTACACGCAGATGCTCGAACGCACCGTCCACGAACTGCGCGGCGAAGAGATCGAGGAAGAGACGGGCACGCAATTGAATCTGGGCGTGGACACGCGCATCCCCGACGATTACATCAGCGACATGAGCCAGCGGCTGCGCACTTACAAACGCATCGCCTCGGCGCGTTCAGATGAAGAGTTGAACCGCATCAGCGAAGAAGTCGCCGACCGTTACGGACGATTGCCGATGCCGGTCGAGAACCTGTTCAGCTACGCTCGCGCGCGGCGCGAGGCCGAGCGTCTGGGAATAATTTCGATTGACCGCGTGGGCGAAAGCCTTGCGATCAAACTCGGCGAAAAAGCGCGCGTCGAACCTGACCACCTGCTCAAGTTCCTGGCCGAAAACAAATCGGCGAACTTCAGCCCGACCGGAGTCTTGAAAGTGAAGCTGGATGTCGCTGGCGATGATTTGCTGGCCGACAGGGTATTCACCGCGCTGGGCGAGGTTCTGAGCCGGTTGCAGAAGCAATGATGGAATTTACCGCGTGGGCAAGGTCTTACCAAATTGCCTCGTTCCTTTTCGCGCGCTTCCCTCATTGCTTGCGGCGTAACTGGCCGCATCGTACAATCCCGCATCGCCGAAGACGATCAGACCCGATTCATCACCTTGCGGGCAAATGCAATTATGCGAATTAAATTCTTAGCGCTTGCTGTCGCGCTACTTTGCGGCGCGTTCGCCGGATGCCGTTCGACTAAATCGTCCTATCTGGGAGCGTCGGAAGACAAATCGCCGGTGATCGCCGAAATCAATGGCGAGGCGGCGCACAAGGCCGCTTTCGAGCGATTCGTTAAATCGCGCCTGTCGGATTTCACTGATCAGAGCGAGCAGAATCAGGCCGAAAGCGACCAGCAACGCAGCCAACTGCTGGATGAATTCATCAGGCGGCAGTTGATCGTGCAGGAAGCAAATAAAAACAACATCGAGCCTACGGACGAGGAGATTCGCCGCGCGCTCGAAGAGCAGCACAAACAGACCAACGCGCAGGGATCGGATCAAAACCTGGTGACTCTTGAAAGCGGCGAGCGGCGGATCGAGATATTCAACGACCTGCTCATGCTCAAATATCAAACTGAAGTCCTGAAGCTTAAAGATGCGAAGGTGAGTCCGCAGGAGATTGAGAATTACTACAATCAGAACGCGGAACGATATCAGGGAAAGTCGGGATTTCTGGTGCGCGAAATTCGTGTGACGGATGAGGCTCAGGCGCAGAAGCTGTACCGGCAGGCTCTGGCCAAACCCGCCGATTTCGCCGTGCTGGCGAAAGAAAATTCCGAATCGCCGACGGCTATGAACGGCGGGTTGATGGATTACGAGGCCCAACGCCTTCCGCAAGTGCTCGAACAGGCGATCACGCCTCTCAAAGTCGGTTCGATCAGCAAAGTGGTGAAATCGAATTACGGATTCCATATCTTCAAGCTGGAACAGCGCGCTGAGCCTGTGCCGCTCGAAAAGGCGCGAAAAGAAATTGAAGACAAGCTGTTGAGCGAGAAGAATCAGGCTTTGATAGACGACCTCAACAAACGTCTGGTTTCCAATGCGAAGATCAGCATTCACCGTGACCGCCTGGGGTTTAATTATGTGGGGAGTTTGTGATCCAGGCGCGTCGCGCAAGTGTTTCATTGTCGCGCGTTCATTGAAGGCGCGTCTTTAATAAGCCGAAATGCAATACTGCCGCAGCGGGAAAGGTTCTTCGCTGCATGTTCTTCAAAGGAGTTTTCTATGAAACTGACAAAAGTTGTCCTATTGCTGGGATTCGCGCTGCTGGGCGCCAACCTCGCCTATGCTCAGGAAAGCGATGTGAAGCCGATTGATGAAGTCATTGCGCGCGTCAACGCGGGCGTGATCATGCGCTCGGCATTCGAAGCCGCGCAGCGCGACGTTCTGGAAGAACTGAAGAGACAGGGGCTGAAGCCCGAAGAGCTTGAAAAGAAGTTCAACGAATGGAAACCGCGCATTCTGGACGAATTGATCAATACCCAGTTGCTCGCGCAGCGCGCGAAAGACCTTTCGATCAACGTTGACGCGCAGGTCAACCAGCAGTTGCTGCGGATGATGAAAGAGAACAACTGCGAAGGCGAGGAATGCCTGAAGCAGAAAATGCGCGAGGCCGGTTATGACATTGACGAAGTCAAGCGCGTTCTCGGCGAGAATTTCTCCAAAGAGGCGGTACTCAGTCAGGAGGTTTACGGCAAGGTCTATCGGAACCTGACCGAGAAAGAGAAGCGGGAGTTTTATGACAAGAATAAGCAGGGGTATAGCGAACCGGCTGAGATCACGCTCAGCAACATTTTCATAGCCCTCGGCAAAGACCCGAACCAGGCTCTGTTGCGCGCGAAAGAAATTGTCATTCAGGCGCGCAGCGGGGCGGCTGACTTCAAGGCTCTGGCGCAGAAGTACACCGAGAGCGAGGCAGGCAAGAAGAATCCGTCGCTGGGCACGTTCAAAATTCCCGAACTCAATCCTGAAGTAAAGGCTGTAGTCGAGAACGCCCAGGCGGGGACGATTACTGATCCGGTCAAACTCGACACCGGCTATTCGATCTTCCGTGTTGATCAGCGCAAGGAGGCGAACCTGCTGGCCTTCGAGGATGAGCGTGTTCAGAACCACATTGCCCGCTCGCTGGTCGAGCAACGTTCGGGCGAGCAGATCGAACAGTACCTGACCAAATTGCGCAACGACGCGTTCATCGAAATTGACGCTCGCTACCAGTTCGAGAATTCAAAAGTGAAATCCGCGCAAATCAAACGCGTTCCCTACTCCGAAGACAACGGCAAGAAGAAGAAAGACAAGAAGGAAAAAGAGAAGAAGGCCGAGGAAGCGACGAAGGCTACAGCCAATAACAAACCGTAAGTTTCAAGCAAAGAAGGGAGAGTACGGAAGAGACGGAAATAACGGAACAGACGGAAAAAACTTGTTAAGTTTTTCGTTTGTTCCGTTATTTCCGTCTCTTCCGTACTCTCCCTTTTTATTTCGATATAGGTTTTTCAGTTGTTTCAGGCGCGCTGCGTGGGATATAAATCCCGGCATGGAAAAGATATTCATCCGTGATTTCACCCCAAATCAGACTATCAGTACGACATTCCTCGTCAAATCAAAGGAACTGCGAAACAAGAAGACCGGCGGGCAATTCGCGCTGATCACGCTCTCCGACAAGACGGGCGACATCGTCAGTCAGTGGTGGGACAACTTTGAAGACTCGATTGACACGTTCGACCGCGATGACATCGTTTTCGCGCGAGGGTTGGTCACGGTCTATCGCAATCACCTTCAGCTTTCGATTCATCGGATGCGTCCATGCCAGGAGCACGAATACAGCCTGACCGATTACTTCCCCACCACGAAATACAACGTTGACGAGATGTTCGCCGAATTGATGGCCATCATCGGCGAATTCAGAAATGAATACCTGCGCCGCCTTCTCCAAAATATCTTCGCGGATGAAAATACGGCTCAGAAGTTCAAGAAGGCTCCGGCGGCCAAGACCATGCATCATCCTTACCTCGGCGGATTGCTCGAACATTCGCTGTCGCTCGTTAAACTTTGCCGCAAGGTCGGCGCGCATTACGAAGGCATTGACGTTGACCTCTTGCAGACCGGCGCTGTGTTGCACGATTTCGGAAAGATTGACGAACTGGCGTACGAGCGCGGATTCGGCTACACGAACGATGGCCAGATGATCGGCCATCTGGTGATGGAAACAATGATGGTGGCCGATCACATCAAGGAGATTCCCGATTTTCCAGACGACCTGCGCCGCCATCTGCTGCACATGCTGCTGACGCATCACGGCAAACTCGAATACGGCTCGCCGAAATTGCCTTCGACCCCCGAAGCCTTGATGCTGGCCTATCTGGACGATCTCGATTCGAAGGTCGAAGCCATGCAGCGGCTGATCGCCGAGCCTCAGATCAACGGCGATTGGACTCGCATTTCGCCTATGTTCGAGCGCCCGATCTACCGCCGCCGGACAATCGAAACCCCGGCGTTGGCTGATGCCGTCGCGAATGACAATCAGGCAATAGCCGTCGCAGCCGCATCGTCGCAGCCGGAAAAGGGATCCACCGGGCAGCGCAAACAAGCGGCGCGTCCTGACAGCTTCAACACACCGTTCGATCAACTGTCTGACTTTTTCAAGAACACAGAACAAAACTGACAGAACTTATAGATCGTGATCAGGCGCCATTCGTCACTCACGTTCAATTCATCCTCCCAACCTGTGACTCTGCATCTGAATTTTCGCTACGACGCGGCGGCTCACTGGATTTTTGAGAGCCTCGCCTATTTCATCGGCTTCCGCATCTATCTTCAGCTACGCAACCGCTCAGGCGATGTTGTGACAACTGAACAGCGGTGGTTGGTGGTCGCCGCGGCGATTGCTGGCGCGGCTCTGGGCAGCAAAGTTCTCAACTGGTTTGTTGATCCATCGCTTTTTTTACGCAACTGGAACAATCCTTATTTTCTGATGAGCGGAAAGACGGTGGTTGGCGGCTTGATCGGCGGATTGTTCGCCGTTGAATGGGCGAAGCGGCGCATCGGCGTCAAACAGCGGACAGGCGATTTGTTCGCAATCCCGCTGTGCGCCGGGATAGCGGTTGGCCGTATCGGATGCTTTCTGGCTGGATTAGAGGACGATACTTACGGCGTTACGACAAACCTGCCGTGGGGCGTTGATTTCGGCGACGGCGTCGCGCGGCATCCGGCTCAAATCTACGAAGTCGTCTGGCTCGGGTTGATTGCGCTTTGGCTGCGCCATCTTTCGCGCAAACCGCATCGTCAAGGCGACCTGTTCAAGACTTTCATGGTCGCTTACTTCGCGTTTCGGCTGTCTGTAGAGTTCCTCAAGCCTGGAAATGCAATTGCCGGTTTAACCGCGATCCAGTGGGCTTGCGCGGCGATGTTGATCTATTATGCGCGCGACTTGCCTTATCTCATCTGTGCCAGAAAGGTTGAAAAGAATGACTGACCGCATACGCCCCTATCTTTACTACGACATTGCGATCTCGATCTGCTCGACCTGCTACCGCAAGGTCGAAGGCAAGATCGTTTTCGAGAACAATAATGTCTACCTGCTCAAACGTTGCCCGGAGCACGGCGCTGAGCGAGTTCTGGTCGCTGATGATGTTGATTATTATCGCCGTTTGCGCGAGGTCTTCATCAAACCGCCGGAGATGCCCTACCGTTACAACACTCCGGTCAAATGGGGCTGTCCTTACGATTGCGGTTTGTGCACGGATCACGAGCAGCATTCGTGTCTGACGCTCATCGAAATCTGCGACTACTGCAATCTGAAATGTCCGGTCTGTTATGCTGAAAGCGGGCCTCAGCGCCAGCAATTCCGCAGCCTGGCCGAGATTGAAAAGATGCTCGACGCTGTCGTGCAAAACGAGCGCGAGCCTGATGTCGTACAGATTTCGGGCGGCGAGCCTACTCTCCATCCAGATTTTTTCAAAGTTCTCGAAATGGCAAAATCGCGCCCGATCCGCCATCTGATGGTGAACACCAATGGCATCCGCATCGCCAAAGAGGAAGAGTTCGCCAAACGACTGGCCGAATTTATGCCCGATTTTGAAATCTACCTGCAGTTCGATTCGTTTAAAGCCGAAGCATTGAAGGAACTGCGCGGGGCTGATCTTCGCAACGTGCGTGAGCAGGCCCTGGAGCGTCTCAACCGTCTGGGAATTTCGACGACGCTGGTTGTGACTTTGAAGAAAGGTCTCAACGATGACGAGGTCGGCGCGATTATTGATTTCGCGCTGCGACAGCCCTGCGTGCGCGGCGTGACGTTTCAACCGATTCAGGCCGCAGGCCGCCTAGAAGGCTACGACCCAGCGCGCGACCGGTTGACGTTGACCGAAGTGCGGCGGCGGATACTGGAACAGACCACGGTATTTAAACCCGAAGACATCATTCCCGTGCCGTGCCATCCCGACAGCCTGGCTATGGCTTACGCTCTGAAACTCGGCGGCCAAGCGCTTCCGCTGACCGGCTTGATTGATCCGCAGGTATTGATCAACGGGCGTCGCAATACGATTGTCTTTGAACAGGACGACGAAGTGCGCGAACACATCTTTAAACTGTTCGCCACCAATCATTCGCCGCAATCGAGCGCGGCCAGCCTGCGCGATCTGCTCTGTTGCCTGCCGATGGCCGTTGTCCCTGAAGGACTGTCTTATCAGAATCTCTTCCGCGTGATTATCATGCAGTTCATTGACGCTTACGATTTCGACGTGCGTTCGGTGAAAAAGAGTTGCGTGCATATTGTTCACCCCGACGGGCGGTTGATTCCGTTCGACACGTACAATCTGTTTTATCGAGATGAACTGGAACAGACGCGACTCGCGCCGCTGCGCTGGATCGCGAAAGAAATGTAAGAGATGGAAGAACAACGCTCACAGCAAGGAGAAATCTGGCGGGGCATCGGAGTGGCGGCGCTGTTGCATTTGATTCAGATCCCGCTTGCCGTATTCACGATGTTCGTCTCGCTGATCTTTGTGGGGATCAGCCAATTGGTCTACATCATTCCCGCGATCATCTTCTATTGGCGCGATGGGAGGCGCAGTGTCGTAACAGGTTTGGTTATCGCGGCGGCGATCACATTTCTACTCAACGCTACCTGCACCGTGCTCGTCTTCAGTAGTCTGAGCTTTCATTGAAGTGGACTACTTGATTGCCGGCCCTCCTTCGTGCAAGCTATAGCCTCTCTCGCAGCGATCAAAATATCTCAAACGTGAATAACCAGGAGGCCGCAAGTTTCATCATGATTTCAGGAATTCTTCTGGCCGCAGGCGAATCGAGCCGGATGCGAGGCGCGTTCAAGCCCCTGCTGAAATGGGGCAAGCGCACGGTCATCGGTGAATGCGTTCATCAGATGCGCAATTCGCAACTGGCCGAAATCTTCGTCGTGCTCGGCCATCGTGAAATGGAAATCCGCCAGAGTCTGGCTGGATCGGGCGTGCAATACGCAATCAACGATGATTATCAGCGGGGAATGCTTTCTTCGATCAAAACTGGTCTGTCTATGCTCAGTCCGAACGAGGACGCCGCGCTAATCGCGCTGGTTGATCAGCCGATGATCACGAAAGAGATCATCAACAAGCTGATTGAGGCGTTTTATGCAGGTGACAAAGGCATTGCGCTGCCAGCGTATCAGGGCAAACACGGGCACCCGATCATCGTCGCCGCAAAATATTTCGACGACATCATGCAGCTTAATGAAAATTCGACCGAAGGTATGCGCGGATTCATCGCCGAGCATCGCAATGATACGCTGGAAGTCCCGGTTGATTCTCCAGCGGTCATCGAAGATATAGACATCCCCGAAGATTACGAGCGGCTGAGCAAGCAGGTCGAACCGATTTACGAATATCACAAATGGCATCCTTGAGTGGGAATGGGGAGTGGGGAGTGGGGAGGGAGGACGTCTTTTCTCTCACTCCC
>WBZO01002533.1_pt1 | contig 23450 bp, 28 predicted proteins | sample 5204261 | NCBI WGS metagenome assembly WBZO01 (sample SAMN12412400, study PRJNA552823) | activated sludge metagenome | isolation source: activated sludge from anammox sidestream of wastewater treatment plant... | place: USA: North Carolina | collected 2017-09 | reverse complement strand
GATGAATGATAATCAAATGTAGATGTTGCAATGGTCAATGAAGTCCAATCGGTATCATGGCCATATACAAGATCAGCAAAAGCGGATGCGGTATTCGACCCCCATAATGTGAAACCTTTTGCGCCGCGATGGGTTTCAATACCGGAGTTGTGGTAATTTTCATAATATAGGCGGCGGATTATTTTTGCAGTTCCAAGATCAATGTGAAATCTATTTTGTGTCGTTCCATCAGAAGCATAAGCATTACGAAGAGAACTGCCAGTCAGAGATTTTGCAGGGTCAGTACAGAAATAAGGCAAAAAATTTGGTGGATAATACGTAGTCGCCTTAACATACGTATCGCTGTGCGCTGGTGGGTATTCTGATGTATAGGTCGTCATGCTACGTCCGCCTTGAATCCGGTCAAACTCGCGTTGATATATTTCACCGTCCCGGCATTGGCGACCACGGCGAACAAAAGGTCGCCCGCGCTGAATCCGAGTGTCCAACTGGTAAGCGTTGTGTTCTCCGCTTTGTTCGTTCCTGCCAGAACAATCGGGACAGTCCCGGAAATATTGTAAGCCGTACCAGGTGCGCCGGTATACGTGGAATAAGCCAACTTGCGGAATGTGACACTCGCCGTACCATTGGCATCCGAGAATAACCGCGCCGCCGTTATCGTTCCAGCGAACGGAACCTCAATCGGCCCGTATGTGGCATTAGTGACAACCGCCGTCCCATTAGCATCCCCGATTGAAAAGCCCACAGCGAACCGGTCAGGTATCCATGCCATTTTTTGAGCCTGAGCCGGGGCTACTACCAGTTTCATCCCCGCTGTTCCGCCAACCGCCAGCCGTGCGGATTTGTCGGATGCTGTGCCTACAGCCAGATCCCCGGCAGCGTCAAAAATTGGATCTGTCGCAACAGTGGTTGTCGTGTAAACGCCTGAGTGTAAGTGTGTACCCGGCGCGGCCTGTGTGGCAGCCGTCCCAAGATTGACTGAGATAGTCGCCGTGCCATTGGCAGCCGCCCCGGTAATAGTTATAGCCGTTCCAGCTTCAAGCCGTGCCTCGCCTGTCAGGGTCGCATCACCGCTGCCCCATGTCAGGAATTGTGAGTTTATCGGCGCGTAAGTAGCCGCGTGCAAGTGCGTTCCCGGAGCCGCGTTTGTCGCCGCTGTGCCAAGTTGCACGTTCACGGTCACCGTAGCGCCCGCCCCGCCGTCCACAATGGTTACAGCAGTTCCAGCCCCGAGAACCCGTTCTGCGGTCAGATATGAATTGAGAGCCAGCGTAAGGTATTGCGCGTCCGTAGGCGCCCCGCCTGCTGTACCACCTGCCGGAGTAGACCAACCGCCCGCGCCGTTGAAGTATTCCGTTGACACCCCGGATAATGCCGGCGCAAGCCCGGCTGATGCAGTCCCGGCTAATGCTGTACCCGCGTATACGCCCGCGTGAAGGTGTGTACCGGGTGACGCCTGCGTTCCTGCCGTGCCAAGTTGTAGACCGGCTGACATCAGGTCGGTAACGGTGATCTGTTTTGTGTTTCCATCGAAAACCGGCAATACCACCGTACCGGACGGTGTACCGGATAATTGCGTCAGTTCATTGATATATTTATCTGCCATTAATGACCTCTTTCATAACGATAAACTTCCTTCCCCAACCAACCTGACCGTTAAAGTCATAGCATGTTGCAAATGTGACATCACCCTTTGTGAATATTCGATAATGAATATCGTCGGATGTATAAACATAAACTCCATCTGTGTATTTTGTCGCCGGGTTGTATGGGTCAATTGCCTGTAAGATTATCGTTTCGATTGCCTGATATTCTTTGACATGCCCGTCTGCATAATGGATTGTTGCCTTATCAGTAAAGTGCTTTCCGGCTAATGTGTTATGGGCTATGAAAACACCATCCACAAATTCAGCGACTGAATATTCATCAACCGGTGGTATTCCGCTATGGTCAACGGTGAACATGATACCGTCAATCTCTATCATAGTCGGACTGGAAAATCCGCTGATTATGAATGTCGCTAGAATTAGGAAGTGGAGTATTTTCATACTTATATATTACCTTATTCGTCAAGCATCATAATAGACCGTAAACCTTGAACGATGCTCCAGGTAAGATACTATAACCAGCGAAAAGCGGCCAATGAAACTTTACAGATGTTATAGGACTATCGCTTTTATAAATACTTGTCGTTATATTTTCAAACCAATTTCCCGTGCTTGCAGTTCCGTTACTATAAGCTGATGTTGTTCTAACCATTTTATTCGTAACGCTTGACGAATAATTAAATATTGTAATTTCTCCAACTCCGGGTAGATTACCTGGTATGGAGAATATTGTATTAGGTATTAAATCTGCCACTGTACTTGTTCTGGTTATATCAACCTTGTTTGCTGTAGTTAAATATACTCTAGTTGAAAAATAATTTGACGCCTTGCTATCATCATTAACTTGCATTGACATAGCTAAGAATGCAGTGCCAGAAACCTCAAATGAAACATATATTTTCAAATGTGTATATGCCTTCGACAAATCAGTAATCGAGATAGTGCCATCTGTCACTGTTCCGGCCAACACAGTTCCACCAAGTAGCGACATCCCACCACCGACCCACGTTGGAACAGTACCAGACCCAACAGTTAGCACATCGCCAACATTACCTATACCTAATCTAGCCTTTGTCGTGCTTGACGTGTAGTAGTCAATATCTCCGGCTGTCGTGCCAACCCATACCGCATTAAAGTTATCACGCAATTGCTCGTTGAATTGAGCCTCGGTAACTGTTTCTCCATAAGTCCATGTTCTAGGTGTGGTAAATGCCATAGTTCCTCCTAATAACCCAACTTCGTGGTAACGCCAATTTCAGAATAACCCACTACTCCCAAATACCAGAGAGTATATGAGTCCTCACTAGCCGGTTTGACGTACCAGCTATACCGTATAACGCCGTTCGGCAGGATGTCATATTCCACGCCGTTGATAAAATAGTCGTGATCAATTCCGGCTATCGGTTCCGTTAGATGAATCTTGCTACCCGGTTCACATACCAGAAAAGCAACCATGTGCTTTTCGTCACGGTTCGCGTAGAACGTGACTTTGTATACAATGGTTCGAGGGTCTTTGTATTGAACCTTCAATACAGCGGCGAACGATGCCGCCGTTAGTGGGTTATCCTGGTATTTCATGTCAAGGTCAAGCGACCGCGTACCGTGCGTAGCCTCCGAGGTGGTATCCTCGTCAATCAATTCCACCGGGTCGTAGATGTAAACGCCCAGCCCGCGCGCCTGTAGTTTCGTAACATATCCCGCCGGCCCGGAATTGGCGAACGTGTAATTGACACCCTCTGTACCGTAGTCCGCCGTGACTGTCAGGTTTGCGGTGTAATCTGTGCCTGACCCGTTTTCCGCGCTGTTGAATGTGTAATCCACCGTTCCGGCTGGGGTTTCCATACTTCGCCCTGACACATTCTGCACGCCGCCTTGAGGGTCACGGTAACGCAGGAATACGTCTGAAACAGTCGCCGAACCGCCTACCTGAATGGGTTTCTGCAATGTAGCCAGAACCGTAGCGGATGTGTCTGTTTTTCTCGGGTAGGCTACGGCTCTGATTTTGTTGTAGATATACTTCCCGTTGCTGGTCTGCATTTCCACGAACGTGTTGTCAAAGTCCGCGTCAATGCTTCCAGCCACGTTATCCACGATGATCTTTTCACCCGCCCCGGCCAGAATGTACCCGCCGGTGTCCCACAATAGATACTCATATCCTGCCACGCCTACGGGGAGTTGTTTCAAGGCGGTAGCGTCATTGCGGGTATAGCGGCCTTCAACCGTCAGGCATTCATCGTTTGTCGGGTCGAATTTGTTGTAGATGTACCCGAGTTCGGATAAGGCCACTTTGGTCATTTCTGACATGGCGGTCGTTTTCGACCTGACCGTATCGAACACGGTATTGAACGTGTCCTGCCCGGTGTGGTAATCCGTTGACTTCGGCGCAATCGGCATGTTCGCCGTGATAAGCGGTACGATCTCATTGATCTTCTTTGACGTGGTGAAATCAGGCAGGTACATTTCATGGATGGCGGTCTGTTCCATGTAGTCGCAGACGGTAACATGTGTCCGCCGCGTACCGTACTGACCGCACTCCACCTGAATACCCTCGGGAACGATGCGCCCGTAGAATTTGGTGTACGTCTCGCCGTTGTAGGTAACGCGCACGCGGAATGGTATGCCGGTCTGAAATCCGCTTCTGACGTGTGGCCCGTCCGGTGAGTAATACCCTGCTGTTCCTGCGCTGTTTTTCTCGGAGTTGTCGAGACTGAATGAAATCTGACCGGCCTGCGCTATGCGGTCAAGCGGCCCGTTAGCCAGGATACCATAGCTTGCGGATACCCCGAGTGTGGATATTACATCATCAGTAATATCCGTCCACGGGCCAGCCGTTCCGGAAAACTGCATCTGGTAAGCGATAGACGGCGTCACACTCATTGCGCCAATCCTTGAATTACGCCATCCCGAACGGCGCGGCCGATCAATGACGGCAGATTGCGCAGCATCCGTGCGGTATCGTCAGGCACACCAGCCTGTGTGACTTTGACCTTTTCGCCGGATTGAACGCGCATACCGAACGAGTCGCCGGAGTAACTTGGTGGAACGGTGAAGGACGCGCCGGAGGCGTAGCCGCCAAGAAGCCCGTTATCTTCATCCTCGTGTCCGCCGGTTTGTCCGCCATAAGAGACATAATGTGTCCGGACATAAACATCTTTATCAGGAATACCAGCAAGAACATTGGCAAATTCTTGAGCCGATGTTTTAGACCCGTCAATCTCTTTGGTTATGTTCCCTATACCTTCGATGAGGTCTTTAGTTGGCTGGTCTATCAGCCCCATGTTTTCAGCCATCTTTGTATAAACATCAAGGTCTTTGGCTGATAAACCATCCAAAGCGGCATATTTCAGGAACGTATTGAGAATGAATGTGTTGTGCTCTTTTTTGTAGGCTTCCTCGTTAGCTTCAATAGCCCGTTTGTTTTTGCCTAATTCTTCCTCAAGTGTGGCAAGTTCCTTCTTCTGATCAGTCGTAAGCCATGATTTACTTTCCAATTCAGTAATCTTGTCAACGATTTTCTTGTTTGTGCCCCATAGTTCGTTATTCTTCTCGTTGAATTTGTTGTAAGTTTCTGTAACATCACCCGAAATGTATGAGCTAACTTCTGAGAATTTAGCCTTCAGTTCATCCTCTGAAAGTACCAGTTCGTTTGTTTTCTCTGTCGTTTCTCTCATGACAGAGTTGTACATTTCAAGAGACTTGGCGCGGTTGTAGGAAGCCTCGGTCTGTAGCCCAAATGCTTTTGTCAGCGCATAACTTGACTTCCCGGCTTCAATGTCATCCATGATCATCCGCTTGCGGACTTCTGTTAATTCGCCTGTACGGATTCTGGCATTCAATATCTCGTCTGCGTATTCTCTGTATGAGCCAGCGGTTTTTAGCGTCTGTCTTTCATGTTCGGCGTAAGCATCGTTTACGCTATCAGTCCATTTAACTAGAAGGCTGAACGCTTTCGCGGCATTAGTTAGCGGGACTATTACAGTGTTCCCGATTGTGTATTTGAACCCCTGCATCATATCGCCGAGGTCGTCCATTGCTTTCTCGTATTCCCTCGAAGCGTCGATGTTCTCCTGCGTCATTACAAGGCTATCAGACTGACTTTCAAGCATGGACTTGATGCCGTCTGCCCCCTGCTCCATCATCATTGCCATACTGACACCGGAACGCCCGAACGTATCCATAAGGAATTTAGACCGCTCAAGCCCCGGTTCAAGTTTGGTGTATTGGTCTGATAACTTCATCAGCCCTTCAACGGATACGTCAATTCCCTTACGTACCGCGCCCTGAAGGGCTGTGCCTAATTCTTCCTCCGATATAAGCAGGTCATCAGATACCTGGATTAGCCGCGATGTAGACTCCGCGCTATCTCCGGTGATTTTTGATAGGTCGCGTACCGATCTAGCGTATGCTTCTGTCTCAGATAGTGCCTGTTTTGCGAATAACGCGATAGCTCCTATCGCCGCGCCCGCTCCTGCACTGGCTAAGTTCAATCCAGTCATGGAAGATATTGTTTCGGCTGCCCCCTTATTTAATCCAGTCAGCGCAGTTTTAGAACTCGATAAGCTCTTATTAAGTTTCGTCGTATCGCCGGTGATCTCGGCGTACAGGGTAGCTATTTTTTTACTAGCCATTATTTTTTGCCTTTTTTCGGCCTTCTTCAACCTGTAAGAATTCGAGCCAATCAGCCTGTGACAAGCTATCTACATAATCAAGCGTCCATCCGAAACGTTCGACAAGTACCCATCTTTTCAGTTCGTACGGTGCGGGCTTATTCCACTTCACAGCGTCATAAACCCGCACGGCTAGTTTGGGTCTGTGATAGGCCGCGATGCTTTTTTGATGATTCCACCGACGATCTTACGAAGGTCATCCATAGGCAATGGTTCAATATCTGATTTAGCAATCCCTGTACATTTCTCGATAGTCAGATAACTTGCTTCGTCGATAAAAGCAGGGTTTTTTAAATCGTCATATTCCTTGACGGTGATCTTCGACAGGTCAATCTTTACTTCTGTGCCGTTGCTCAATACGCAATCAGCCATTAGTTCGTTCCTTCAATCCGCGCACCGTTCTGTTGGAAGTCAACCTTCACTTCTGTGCGGTTGTCGAATGGATAGCTGAAGTTAGCGCCCATTGAAATGGCGGGCATCGTGTATTTAGGTTTTGACGCGGCTGTACCTTCAGGCGACCAGATGATCGTACCCGGCGTGCCTTCTGATAAGCGGCTGAATGTCAGAGTGCCACCACTGGCAGTTCCAGCCTGCAACAGAGCCGTCATACTCGCCTTACCATCTTTCAACGTGGTAAGGTATGTTTTGTTGGTGTCCGCCCCGGCTGTCTGGTCAACCAGATCAATGGATGGAGCGTATTCGAACAGGGTTTGATCGCCTGAAATTGTCACCGTTCCAGTTGTGTCAACCCATTTCACATCTAAAGCACTACCGGTATAAGCTGTCATAGTTTCTCCTTACGAATCAATCGAAATCCGATAAACACCGCCCGCCATATAGATCGTCTGGTTAGCGTTGTCAACTTCTGTATTCTCAATGTCGGTTTCCCGTTGTGTGTTGTAGTTACTCCATCCGGTCACTGTTATGGTTTTGTTGTGTAAGAGCGCGTCAAGTTGCGCGTCAATAGAGCCAGCCATCGCGGGTGATACTTTCGAGTAGCCGCGTACAAAATAGAGCATGTCTTTCATCCGCGAGGGTGAGAGATTAAGATCACCTCCTCCCTGAATGGAGAACACAACATAGGGGTATGCCGTGTTATCCGGCGCCTGTTCGTAGTAAATAGCCGTACCGCCAAGTAAGTTTGTCAGGGCGGTTCCGCCGGTCAGCACGGTATAAATGCCAGCATTCAGCGCGTTCATTTGACCAAGTCCTCCCACGCCTTGCCGTCGTTGTACTTGTTGGTCACGGTCTCGAACGCCGGTGTCAGGTAAGGACGTTCCCCGCCTTTACGTACCGCGCCGGGGTACTCGACATATTCCGCATACTCCACGCACGCGCCAACGAAAGCAGACCCTTTCGGCGGAGTTGGAAACTCTTCTGTTTCTGCATCAGGATTTTTCGCTTTCGCCGCTCTTGACGCCTGCGCGTATCCGTTGTGGTCGCCTGTCACTGTGTATATGCTGTTCTTTAGTGCTGTGGTGTCATATGGGGCGTTTTTCTTGGCTTCCGCTTCAATCTGGAACGCCGCGCGCCGGATTATGGCATCACGATTTACATTAAGCACCTTGCAGATGCGATCCAATTCTCTGGTATCCAGTACAAAGCGTCCGCTCATGGCAACTCCTCAACAGTGCATCGCAAGACGACCGGGCACGATTTATCAGCGTCAACACTGGTGATGATGTATGTCTCTGTCCCATGCGCGAAGCGGTTAGCTGTCGTTATGCTGGTGTTGTATGGAACGGTCAGAATATTTTCAGAGAATGGAACCAGAGCGCCGCCCGATAAAACCTTCATGCCTCGCTTATGGTCCAGCCTGCAAGACGTGACAGCGGCTGTTCCCCATGTTGAAGCGAACCCGCCAATTCCATCTGACGAGCGCGTCTCGGTTAAGATCGTTCCAGTATCAGGCATCAACAGGTTAGCCTGTTCGCGCATATAGGACAGGTCAGCGGTTGTGAACATTGATGTCTGTCCGTATCATGTCGCCGGTTTGAATACCGGCTCTGGATTCATATGTGGCCGCCATTGATATACATGCGGCCATGAATTGGCTTCGCTTGATGCTGTGATTATCTGTGGTGAAGTCAAACATTTTCGTGGCATTAGCAGCCTTGCGTTTCCACACGTCAGCCGCCGCAAGGTTTAAGTCATAACTGCGCGCTGTCAAATGCAGGATTGAGCCGGCCGTATCATTCACGAATGTTATGTGCCCGTTGGCATAATCTACACTGTAATTAGCCGTGCCAACTATTGCGCCGTTCGCGTCCTGAATGTAGAGCAATGATCCGCTTTCCAGGTTGCGGTATGGTGTGTAGAACTCTTTGTATTCTGTTACATTCAAGCTGTTCACCGTTGGTGTAGGCTCAATGTATTCATGGTTGATGTCCGTCCGGCGCATATCAAGCGCGTTTTGCAGGTGGTCGTCACTCCAATAACCGACTGTCCCAATGGCGAAATCGGCTGTGCCGGCATCACACATCCCGCGTAATTCTGTTATCAGGTCGCTCATTCCGGTTCTTGCCATAATCACACCCTGAAATTGATATAGTCATCCGCCATCGCGGCTTTCATCATGTCAAGCCGGTTCTCCCACGGGTTTATCCCATGCCAGCCATAAATTACCGGGTTTGTAACCATGTTGACGTTGATCGTCGCGTTAAATTTGTCATCCATCTTGAACACTACATCTGGATATTTTTCGGCCAGCTTATTGAAACTTCCCTGTTCCATCCACTGAACATCGCCTGGGTATTCCGCGATCCATTCATCAAGAAATTTGACTGCTTCAGGCGTGTTTTTCACGAACAGAACTCCAACATTCAAGTGTCTGGGTATTCCGTTTGCCTCATGCACACACGCGCCAATACTGCCTGTGCCCGTGAAAGCCGAACGCAGGTCGGTACCAAAATCCCATATTGCCGCGTCGTTGTCTATCCAGAACGCATACTCATATCCTTGCTGTAAGGCATCCCGCAACATGTAGATTTTGTGCCACGCGCCACGCAGCTGGTCTTTTGCCACATCACCGAACCGGGCGATATAGTCCATCTTGTGAGCGTTGGCATAAGCGGAATGGCGGGCAAAAATCAATCGCAGTGCCTGTTTTGACAGGTCGCCTTCTGTGTTGCATTGCTGTAAGATAATCGCGTTATTCATAATGCCGCCTTCGCAACCGCCGCGTTGTACTCTTTCAGCAGTTGCGCTTTGTCGCCGAGTACGCTCGCGTTGAGTTCTTCCAGTACGGGCGTCCAGTATTTCTCCATGACGTTGTTCACGTCGTATTCCTTCGCGCCGGCTGTGGCCTTCGTTCGGGATGACGGTTTCAGGTATTCCGCGTGCATGGCTAACTCAATCGGCCTGATACGCGGCTTCAACTGGAAGGCGTTAAGCCCTGTGTAGTCCGGGTCTGCGTCTGATTTGTCGATCATGTGACCGGAGAAACACAGTTCTTCCATCGCCGTCCATGCGCCGGTAATAACCGGGCAACCGCAGGCTTGCGCTTCTATGAGCGGGATGCCGAACCCTTCGCCTTTGCTCACCAGAACATGCACGTCAAGCGCGTTGTACATCATTGCCATAATGTTGTCTGGTATCCCGAGGTAAAGGTGGTACTGGTCGGGGAAAATCACATCCTTGCCCGGCTGTAGACCGAGCGAGTAGCAAAGCTGGTGCATGTTGATGCCCTGCGCTTCACCGTTCAACGATAGCCCGGTATGGCAGTAGAAGATCGCATCAGTGTGCACTTTCTTAAAATCACGAAACGCAGTCAGTATTTCAACAAATGATTTTCGTGAGGGATTGCCTTTGTTCATTGCCACCATGCCGATGACATAAGCATCCTTTGGCCAGTTTAATAACCGGCGAGCTTCCGCTTTATCCATTGGCTTGTAGACGCTGGTATCCACACCATGCGGTACATAATAGCTATGCAGTCCGGCTTCCTGTACAATCCTCTGCCCGAATTTGCTCATGGCAATCCGACGGTACGCGGTTGTAAGATTGCGTTTCACCAGTTCTGGTAGATTGATGTGATCAATCGGATACCAGGGTATCCATTTCAATCCGGGTGCTATCTGCCCTGTCTGAAGTATCCATGTGTCTGTCAGGGTAAGTAGTACATCTGCCCGCCAGTTTTGCGCATGCGCGCTCATTACGTCATTGCCGTATGCTTCGAAGAATCCGGGATAGATAGGAACGCCGTTGATATGCAACATTCCGCCTTGCAACCCGTAGTACGCCATGATCGCTGTTTTGTAGCCTAATTGGTCGATACGGGGGGCAAAGAGCCGGGTCTGTACGCCATAACCGGTGTTTGCCCAGGGGGAATTACTGTCCCAGAGTATGCGTATTTTTTCGTTTGTAATGTTCTGTTGGTCTGTCATGTGCCCTCATACATGGCCCTCGATATTCGGGCATGGAAGGGGCGAGGGTATTCCCTTTTCGCGTGTACACGCTATCCATGCCCGTGGGATAAGCACGATTACGCTGTGCCCATTCCCTTGATCTGCACGCCCCAGGTCGGGCGCATAACTCCATAGGCGTATTCCATACGCCCGTTCAGTTCGATACCTCCACCGCCGCGTGATGCGTCGCGCTGCGGTTCAATATTGAACGGCAGGCGAATGTCAAGCACCAATGCCTGGCGGTTGAAAATTCCACCGACAGAAGCGGAGCCGGCTGTGATGTTCGCATCGACGAAGAAGTCGATGCCGCTGTAGCTCCCCTGGTAGAACGGAGCGATGACGCTGTCCATGAATTGCTGGTTGTTCTGGATAAGCTGCGGTACTCCTGCGGTTCCACCAGTAACGTAGTACCACTGGATTGGTGACAATACGCAGATATACGGGCCTGGGATTTTATTCTTCCGCATGGTTGCTGATGCCAGCATGATGTGAGACATTGACAAAGCGACCGATCCGCCTCCGATGGTCCCGCCGGTCATAGAACCGAACAATCCAGCGAGCTGTGTATCAACACCTTCGCCGAGCGTGGTACCGAGGAATTGCCCGGCATCTGCCTGCGCTCCCATTGGATCGGTGCGGATACGCTTGTCAGTCAGGAAGATTTGCTGGAAGTAGAGCGATGGGGTCAGAGTACCAGCTGCGGTCGCGTGGAAAGCCTGAGCCGTTCCGTCAGTGTTTTCGTCAATGGCAGCAAACGTGCCGCCAGAGTAGGTTGACCACACACGCGGTCGGCTGTCTGACAGGTCGCCTTTGACAGTGACGAGTGGAGCCATTACATTAGATTCGGCAGCCGCGAACAGGGCAATGTCATATACATTGCCTATAAGTGTTGACATGGTGCCGTAAGTTGATTCAGAAGCCATACATTACTCCTTTTCTGTGAATATCACACCGCCGCCCTTCATCCAGTCGAGCGAACTGTTTTGCCCAGTAAGGCGGTCATAACGTGCGCGAGGCGATTCTTTCGCCTCACCGCCTTCGCCTGGATACGTAACACCGGGTGACGGTTTCTTCTCTTCTTGTTTTGGTAAAGCGCCAAGTATCAATTTCGCGTCGGCTTCAAGTTCTTCATCTGTGTTGCCTTGAATACGTCCGGCAAACACGGCTGGAAGACCGACTTTTTCAGCGATAGCCCGTTTCTTTTCTGCCAATTCCTTAGCGGCAAGATCGGCCTTGACTTTATTGAGTTCATCCTCGCGCTGTTTTGCGAGTTTTTCCCATTCGGCGTTCTTTGCGAGAGCTTCGGCTTCAGCCTTTGCTTTTTCCGCTTCAATCCGCTTTTGTTCAGCCGACTTCTCACGGGACAGGCGCTCTTTGATCATCTGTTCCACTTCTGCTTCGGTGAAAGTCTTACCCCCGGTTTTTTCCGGCTCGGTGGCCGTTGGTTTGACTTCTAGTGTTTCAGTGGTTTTTGTAACGTTCTGTGTTTCGTTTGCATCTGGCATTTTTTCCTCTTTCCGGTTTTTCCCGACTTGGTGGTCGTGAGGTGGATTAAACGAAAAACGCCCACCCTTGATCTCTCGATCAAAGACAGGCGCGGCTATCAAAAGCGGGGTCTGTAATTCTTATAGGCGTATATTCAATTGTTGAATTTAGAATAGCAGATAATCAACACTGTGTCAAGTATCTTTTTCCGTTAATGATACAGATATATTCTTATATTCAGGAATGTTATATTTCTTCCGAATTACGGCGATTATAGCTATTAAGGCGCGACAAATAATATCAGCTATTTCTTTATCCGTCACCAATAAGCTCCTTCAACGGTGTTTCACCGCGCATGGTTCCATATACATCATCATCATGCTGTTTTGATAACGTGCTAAATTCAAACTTGCCATCTTTCCAGGCATCATACTTCGCATCACCCATATATTCACGCTGTTTGCTTTCGGGCAGTTCTTTGAACCATTCTTCACCCGTCTTATCGAGCGGGGACTTCGCGCCAATGACTGCTGGTAACATCGCACATAATCCATTATGATGATCGTCAAGCGTTTCATCCAGCGTGTGAAATGTCCCGTGCATGGCAATACAGGAAGTGCAGCTTTCATCGTCGAGCGCCGACATCCAGTACCATCCTTCAACTACATCCGAGTTCGCAATGTAGCTCGCCCTGTTCGCTTCGCGGTAGGTGTATATCTGTACCGTGCGCGTCATGCGTAGCGCGTCTGTCAATGCCATACCCATTTCACGTTCGATGATCTTCGCTATCGCCTTCGGGTTTTTGCCGATGCCTATGTTATCCAGTAGGGCGCGTTTTATGCGCTCCACAGTATACGGGGCGAGTTGTGACAACCTCTGATACAGCGCGCCGTCCTCTTGCAGGAAACCGAGTAAAGTCTTGATGACTTCCGGGTTGATGTTGTTCCACTGTGCCACGATTGCCGGATCGCCGCCAAGCGCGCGCACAAGCCGTTTCGCATCAGACATTCCAGCGGTAATCTCCTCTGTTGCCAGCTTGCGTATCTGGATACCAACGTAATTCTGGTAACTTTCCAGTTCTGCGGATACCTGACGGAGCAATTCCTTGAACCTGTCAAGTTCGCGCAATGATTTCTCTGTCAGCTTTGGCATCGTCGATATCTTGTCAGTCAATAACGTGATCTTATCCTGCAACTTTTCATAAATGGACTGGTAAGTCTCTATGAGGTCAGTCAGTGCGGCAGCATCCCGCTTTTCTACTGCCTTGCGGAATCGCTCGGCCAATTCGATAACATCAGATACGGGCGGTTGGTCACTCATTCATCACCTGCTCTAGTTCTGGCAGTTCAGGGTACATATCTTCCATAGGCATTGACACGATCTGCCCGTTCACCATCTTGCTCTGTATGCGCGGTGTCTGCTGCTGTTCAAGGGGGCATTTCAGCACGGTGATAAACGCGTGTTCGTTATTGAGGTTCATATGAACCAAATCATCAATAGTCCAATACAGACCGTCTGGATAAGAATAGCTCAATATGCCGTAGGCATTCGCGATGTTGGCGATATCAGGCATGGTAAACCCGCTTTCAGCATCAGCGCCAACGCGCCGCCCGAAATACTTATCCTGCATCATGGCAATCGAACCATAACCGCCGTTGGCAATCACAAAAAACTTGATAGGCAGGTTCAGCCGGCGCACGACTTCCAATTCCTGCGCGTTCAATTGGAACCCGCCGTCACCGGTCACACAGATAGTCCGCTTCCTACCACTTGCCAGACAAGCCCCGATTGCCGCCGGTACATCCGTACCCATAGCACCAAGAGCCGGGGCGAATACGAACCGCTGCCCTTCCTTGACCTTCCATGTCTGCAAGATGATATTAGCAGACGGGCCAGACGAGCCAATCGCCAGCACGTCATCCGGTTTACTCGCCTTACACAGCGCGTCCGATAACTGGTAGATATTCAGGTCGCCTTGCATGTGTTCTGGCAACATGGCAGGGTAGCGCACATTCAACTGCTTGCACCAGGATAGCCACTCGCCGTCATGGGTATCGAACGCCTGCGGATAACTCAAATAGTGTTTCAGGTCATCGGCTATGAACTGGATAAAGCCTCTCGGGTACTTGCGGAACTCCTCTGTGTCAATGTCAACCTGGACCCGCTTTGCGTTCTTTGCAAACAGGTCATAGCGGAATCCGACTTGATCCGGGTCGAGCCTTGCACCGAGTACTAGCACAAAGTCCGCCTTCTGTTGGATGATGTTCGCCGCTCTCTGACCTATGCTCCCCGGCCTGCCGCAATACAACGGGTGGTCATCTGGTAGCAGGTCGATTGCCTTCCATGTCAACAATACGGGAATGTTCAGCCGTTCGATGAACGCTCTAAACTCGTCTACCGCATGAGCCGCGCGCACGCCGTACCCGGCAAGGATGACAGGCCGTTTTGCTTTGTTCAGGTCTTTGATGTAGTCGTGGTCGTCAAACATTGGCGACCTCCATAGCCTGAATATCCTGTGGAATGTCGAGCCAGACCGGGCCGGGTCTGCCAAATGTCGCCTTGTGGAACGCCGCGTCCATGATGCTCTTTATCGCTCCGGGTTCTTCAATCAGACTGGCATCTTTGGTAATACTGCGTACCATCGTTACAATATCCACCTCCTGCGATCCAAATGAACGGATACCCAAGTCGCGTTTAAGCGTGTCCGTGCGAGCCTGACCCGATAGAACCAGAACAGGGTAACTATCCATCCAGGCTGCCGCTATTCCTGTTATGGCGTTGGTCGCACCTGGCCCGGAGGTGACAAGACACACGCCAAGCCCGTGATACATGGCATAGGCTTGCGCCGCGAAAGCCGCTCCCTGTTCATGCAGCATGGATACCGCATGTAGTCCAGACTTACCGAGACTGTCTACAAGGTGCATGGCCCCGCCGCCGGGCACAAAGAACACGGTGTCAACGTATTCAGCTACCCGTTGCATGATGTAGTCTGATAACTTCATTCACCCTCGCTTATCCATTCCGCGTAGCGGATCAATTGCTGTTCAAGAAGATAACTCTCATTCACGCCAAGCTCTAACCGCGTCGATGCGGTATCGGGCACGTAATATGGTGCGCGCTCAATAAATCCATCGTTAATCACCTGTATTTCCGCATCAGGATTGATGACCTGCTTTACTCGTTCTGCCAGTTTAAGGATGCTTATTGGATTCTCACTACCCACGTTGTAGACGCGTCCCGTCTCGCCATTGAGCATGATATTCCACAGCCAGACAGATAGATCAGCCCCGTACATATACGACCTGACCGCGCTGCCATCACCGAATACAACCAGTGGTTTATTTTCAAGTGCGTTCTTGACAAAGTTTCCAACTGCGAAGCTTCCCGGTCTTAAATACGGCCCGCAGAACGTGAACAGGCGCGCTATCCGCACATCAACGCTGGTCGATAGCAGGCTGTTTTCCGCGTCTATCTTGCCGCGTCCGTAATCATTCAGGTTCTTCAGGCACACCGCGCCGGATGAAGCGTACACAATACGGCGCGGAGTGCAGGATGTTAATTTATCCCTGACAAACCGGTCATATACTGGCGCCAGATGAAAGATATAGTCAAAATGTTTCGGGTTGTCATTCATCCACCGGTTAAACGCGGTATGGTCAAGCGCGCAGAATGTGAATTTACGGTGCTGGTAGATGGTTGCCGCGTATAAGCCCTGAATGAGCCAGTTGCCAACAAAGCCAGACCCGCCAGTTATCAGTATGCTCTTGCCGTCAAGACCGGAGAAGTCAACTCGCCGGGATAATTCGGCTATTTCGGAATCGTATTTCACGGACGTACTCCCTCAATTTCTCGATCACATAATCTATGTGCTCACTGTTCAATCCATGCCAGCAGCCGATCCAGAACGATTTTTCGTAGACAGTGTCACTATTGGTCAACAATCCAGACACACGGTAATTCACGCCGTGCATTGACCTGTGCCGGGTGATGTTCCCGGCGAATATGGGACGGGTCGCAATCTCATTGCTTTCCAGAAAGCGGATAACGTCCATGCGGTCGCTCTTGATGGTCAGTGGAAAGCCGAACGGTATCATGCCTTCGATGTACTCTGGCAGGATGAACACGTCTGCAAGGTCTTGTATTCCTGCGAGTAGTTGCCTGAAATTGGCGACCCTTTGCCCGTTGAACGCCGGTAGCTGTTGGAATTGCGCGCAGCCTACCGCCGCCTGTAGGTCTGTCATTGATAGGTGATAGCCAATTCTTGAATAACTGTACTTGTGGTCATATCCACTATCGAACCGCTTGCCGCATGTATTGTCGTCACCGGGGATACACCAGCAGTCACGACCCCAATCCCTGAATGAGCGTGCCAGCTTTGCCAGTAGTTGATTGTCTGTGAATACCGCGCCGCCTTCGCCACAATTCAGGTTGTGAGCCGGGAAGAAAGAGCACGTCCCAATATCTCCAAAACTTCCGCATTTTGTTCCATTGATTTCACTCCCTAAAGCGTCACAGCAATCCTCAATAAGCCAGAGGTTTTTAGATTTACACCACTGGCGAATACTGACAACGTCATACGGTCGCCCGAGTGTGTGAGCCAGTATCACAGCCTTCGTCTTGAACGAGTACGCCGCTTCCAGCCGTTCAAGTGTTGTGTTGTAACTCGGTATGTCAACATCAACGAACACGGGCACGGCGCCCACCTGGATTATCGGGTTTATGGTTGTCGGGAAACCGCACGCCGCCGTGATCACTTCATCACCCGGGAGGATGCGCCGTTCCCCGAGTTCTTCAGCGGTCAACGCGCTCATGGCAAGCAGGTTCGCGGAAGATCCACTATTACACAGCACGACCGAGCGCACGCCGATAAACTCACGCAGATAATCAGCAAATTGCTTCGACCACTTGCCCGTTGTGTACCAGCCGTTGAACGAGGCGAGGTTGTCATGTTCTTCTGGAAGCACAACCGAGCCGGATACAGGGACGTTCATTCATCCTCCCGGTACGCATCAAACGTGCGTTTCAGCCCGTCATCCAGTGAGACAGTCCGAGACCAGCCCAACACTTCACGCGCTTTTCTGTCATCAAGCCGTTGGTTGCGTATCTCGTGGTGTTCTTCCCCAATGTGTTTTGGCTTCTTGCCCGCGCCCATGAGCACGATGGAATTAACCACCCCGTTGACTGTCGTTTCATCACCGCCAAAGTTATACGCTCCTGCCGGCGCATTACCCAACAGCATGTACCCGGCGACCGTGTCATCGATATGCACAAATTCCCGCGTCTGTTCACCGTCGCCGTAGATGACCGGCGCTTTGCCAGCCAGCACAGCCTGAATCGTTTTCGGTATCAGCCGGGTATAGTTGTTGTCGCCGTATCCGTAGATGTTGCATGATCGGCTTATGCTGATGTTCATGCCGTACAGGTCGATGTACATGTTTGCCAGCATGTCAGCACATGCTTTGCTCACGTCATACGGGTTTTTGGCAAGGAACGCGCCGCTCTCGTTTACAGCATCCCGAACAGCGCCTACCTCTCCATACACTTTGTCTGTCGATGCTATGACGGTTTTCTGCACGGTTTTCAGGTTGCGGGCAACGTTGAGAACATTCAACGTGCCCCGGATATTAGTGTCAATGGCATGACGCGGGTAGTCGTTGGCCACCAATACCTGCGACTGCGCCGCGAGGTGGTAGATGATCTCAACACCTGCTGATGACGCGATATGTTCAAGCCGGTCATAGTCGCGCACGTCCAACCCGTCAAGAATGTCATAGCCTGTGACTATGGCACCCTGACATTCGAGCGCTCTCTTTAGCGCTGTACCGACAAAACCGCGTGAGCCTGTTACAAGTACCCTCTTCTTGTTCCAGTTCAATAGTTACATTCCTTTCGTGAATTGTTTTAGGAAATACTGGCCGAGGTTGCCCTGGTTTTTGTCAGCTTCCTTCTGGTCAGCGTCAATGCGTTCTTTTTCATCGTCCCATTCGTAACCGCGTATTGTGGCAATCGTCTGCTTCGAGACAATACCCATGCGTTGATCGGCTTCCAGCATGGCTATCTGGCTTGTTTCATCAACGGGAAGAATTTCAGACCATCTCACGATGCCGCCATCGTCGCCTTTCCCGGATAAAACCAGCAACCTGCGGTTTATCTCGACGAGCGCGTCACCGTATACCTGCCTTTTTGTTTCGAGCCGCACTATGGCATCTATGAACAAGACGCGCAAGCCAAAGTTAGTCAGAGCACCGATCTTGTCGGTGAACGATGCAAGGTCTACTGTCTGTGTAATGCTGAATAGCGACCGCTGTAGGAATTGCAGGAAATTGAACGACGACGCGAGGTCGCTGCTCATCTCGAGGTTGTATCCCTTTGCTTCTGGCGTTGGTAGGAAGATAGCTCTACCTGGTTCATCAGCCAGTTCTGTTTTGCCAACACCAGAGAACACGGTTTTTGGGTGCGCGTAATGGCGGATGATCTTGATCATGTTCGACGCGGTGAAATTAAGACGGTCCTGAAGAACGATTACGTCGTCCGTAATATCAGCGCGCCCATATGGTGATAATCCATCGGGCTGGTTTTGCCAGTGATGTATTGGCGGGAAGTCATATTCCCAACTGTCGCGTTCATCCTCGATCCAATTCGAGCCGTTCGCGTTCTTGTATTCAGTTATCCACTCCCATCCTACATCGGCGCGTTGAATAGTCTGACGGTATTGCACTTCCTTACCGTCTTTCTCACCAGTCCATTTGATAATGTACTTTTCGACATACTCAATGTCATCAGGCTTTGTGACGATTGATACCAGCTTTGGGTCTTGAGGAACTATGCGAGTATATTTTTGCCCGTCGCGTCCAATGACACCGTCAGGTATGAGCTTCACGTAACACGTGCCCGATTCTGAACCGAACATCGCCAATTTTTGCAGCAGTATGTTCCTCTTGTTAGCGTCCCAGGTTGCATCGATGAATTGCTGTATGTGATTATCCCCTTTTCCAGGCATGTCAAACTCAATACCCTTGCCAAATAACATAGATACAGCACGGTCAACCACAAGGCCGACAAAGTTAACGGTAATATTGTCATCCGCTCCGTTGCGGATTTCCAACTGCCGTTTCTGCTGTCCGCGCCGATAATCGCGCCGCTTCTCTATATATTTCTCGCGTACATCATCAGGCATATCTCCCCAGACAGCGTCTTTGAAAAATGCTTTTATCCCATCAAGTATTCCCATGCTGATCTCCTGCTTAATAAATCCAGTTATCCACAACTTCGGCGATAAGATCCCGGCCTTCTTCCTCATACGCATACCGCGCGCCGTCAATCAAATGGTTGTTCTTGTCGACCGGCTCACGCAGTGCATTGCCGTCCTTGTCCTCTTTCCACTTGTAGGACTGGAACTCATTGCGGGTGTTGATACAGCGTTTGTCAATGACTATGGTCTGTTGCTGCATCCACTGGATGCCATGCGTGATACTGTCCTTACCTTTCAAGGCAGGGCGGGCGTTCACGCCGTACTTACGCAGTTCGGCAATTGATTTCGGTTCCGCGCTGTCGCATACAACCGCGTCGTGTGTGTTGGTAACGGTTTTAATGACTTCCAGTCCGTTCTCGTCATAGTCCGATATGGTCTGCGTGAAGCCTATCTTTGCCAGTACCGCTTCTGCTAGCAGGTCATTGGTCAGCCCGCGCTCATACAGTTCATCGTAGAAATAGATGGTCTTGTGCTTCTTGTCGTAGTGCGTGAGCGGCATGGCTGCCGGGTCATCAGAAAAGCCAAAGTCCAACCCGAGACGGCGGTTAGTGCGCAAATTCTCAGGCAGGTAGTACGGGTCTTCAGGGTCGAGCAGGTCTGCAATGACCACGTTCCTGAATATGACGTTCCCGAGTACGCCCCAATTGCCGAGCGTGTACACGTTGTAGAAGTACGGGTCGCTTTCGTTTTCCAGGTCTTTGATGTCGCCCGGTGTCAGGAAGCGGTTATCTTTGTAGGTCGTTTTGAGAATGAGTAGGTCATCACCGCGATAGACGGTCTGGTCATCAGCCCACGCGACCTTGACGAAGTAATCCTGGTAAATCCAGTGTGTTTGCAGAATAGGATTGAACGATAATGTCAGCCGCTTGGGTACAGCAGAATTACCGCCACGCTGACGCTTGATAAGTTGCTTCAAGTCAGGGCGTTCTAGTTCCGTTGCTTCTTCACACCAGATGTCAGTGATCACACCTTTAGCCGGCGTGAGGGATTTCAATTTCTCAACGTCATCCAGACCGGCAAAGATTGCCTGATACCCGTTCTGGCAGGTAATGACCATGTCGGACTTGTTGATGCTGAATAGCCCGTTTACGTTCCACTCTGCAATGACCTTGCAGATTTCGGTGAACACCGAGCCTCGCAAAGTACGGGCAACCTTGCGGGTAATCAGAAAGTTTCTCCCGCCTTTCATCAGGGCATAGACACAGCGTTGTGCCAGAAACTTTGACTTCCCCGAACTGGACCCGCCGTAGAATATCTCTGTGCGCGTGGTATCTTCGAGGTACCCAATATACGCATCATTGAACACAGCCGGGTCTATGACTACGTCAGTCATCAATATCCTTTATCTTGACTGTGATGGTATTCCCGCTTGTAGTCACATCCAGTTTGTCGGTTGCCTTTCCGACAGTCCGGTCTAATATTTCTGTGGCGACGTTCTGTTTTACCCGTTCATCGCGGCTCTTTAGACCAGACACCTTTACCTCTGCTGCTTGCTTTACCGCATCCTGTAATACCAGCATGGCCTGTACAGCCTGTTCACGTTGTAATCGATACGCGACTTCTTCCAGGTGGGCTCTTTCTTCTTCGGTCCATTTGTAATAGACATTCTTGCCCAGTCCGGCGTTGCGAAGAGCTTCTGCTGTAGAAACAGACTTTGCCCTGCTCAGAACATAAGCGAGCTGTTTATCCTGCAATCCGTTTAAAACTGTCCTTAAATCGTCCAAATCTATACCCTTTTATTCCTCTGAAGGTTTAAGAACGGCTACAACGTTTACTAATTCGCTTTGATGCTTCAAAAACCATGATGCCTGTTCTTTGCTATATTCAGGCAGACACAAGATTACGTTTACTGTGTGATCCATCATGGTCTTTACCTGCTTAACCTCTGCCTCAAATTCAACAGCAACCGGCTCAGCCATGAATATCCTTCCATGCGTAGCACGTCCACTTGTAGGCAATAGCCAGCGTGATAATGCCGGTCAGCCAGCAGGTAACGATCTCACTCGTAGTCATAAGCTGGTTGTTCCTCTTTCGGACATCGATAGGGGCGGGTCGGTGATACCAGTAATAGACATGCGGGTCGTCCGTGGCCGCGCCCGCCCCGTATCTACTGTTATTTGGCTACTTCAAACTGGTTGAGTTCGGCATATACCGCCGCTTCGATGGCAGCATCCACCTGGGCCAAATCAATATCGATCCCATATTGAGACAGCCACGCTTCAACCTGCGCCAGAGCAAACGCTTTCTTTTCTTCTCCGGTCTTTGCCAGCCCAGACTGTTCGGCGGCCTGTACAGCGGCGACGGCAAATTTTTGCAGCAGATCAAACGTATCCGGCGATGCAGCCTTGATCTCGGCTGTCACTTTGTCGATCTGTTTCTTGAGCCAATAGCCGATCATTGTTCCAATCGGCACGGCAATAAGCCCGAGCACCGCCACGATCGCTTTGTTCAATACATCCATCCAATCAACCATTTGTTCATCCTTTCGTAAATCAAAAAAGCCGCTTCACAGCGACCTTTGGTTATCAGTCACAGTAAAGCGGCCTTTAGGTTACATAAGCCAGATTATTTAGTTTTGCGGTATTGTCGTCTTATCTCGCTCGTTCGGGGGCAAATGCCACAGGCTATCTCGATTGCGTCAATTATCGCCAGCAGCCCGTCTCTAACGCCTTTCCAAAGTTTGAGATTTACCTCGTCCAATAAACACAGTATAGCGATAATGATAATCATTGTCAATAAGCGGAGTAGTCAGGTCAGAACGCAAAGCGAAGACCAGCGCGGAGAACGGCAAGAAGGCCGCCAGCGGGCAAAAATTCACCCTCCGTTCCAATTTTCACACTTTTGGGTCCATCAACATCCGCGCCGATGTTGACACCAACCTATCAAACAGCCAGGTCAAGCGCATTGACCGCGCCCTCTGCGGCATGGATGACTGTGTCTGCGGCGGGATCAATAACTGCACCGTAGAGGATCAATCCGGCAATCGCTATGAGTTATGCCACAGCAACAACAGAGATGGATCAACATCCTACTGGATCACCACGACGTATTAACAACAGACCGGCGAAAGCCGGTTTTTTATTTCCAGTACCACCTGTCAAACGGAAATATACTCTTATCATAAGAGCACGGTATCAATACGATTGTCAAGAAATGTAATGCGTAAATAGTGATTAATGTCACTTTTATTCTATGCAATATTGGCTATACTGTTATATATCAAACAGGAGGCGTTATGGCGGAAAAACAATATTATGGCAAGCGGTACATCATCCCAGACTGGGATGCGAAAGGTAATCATCAGATGTTTTACCTTCAGTCCGATGGAACCTGGATGGATACATTCAACGAAATAACGCGCACACAATCATGGATCGACAAGCATATCGCGCCTTATTTCAAACTAGCGCCAGAAAACATTAGCCTGGTTGATTACCTGAAAGAAAAATGATGGATGCTGATCCGGTACTCGTATTTATCTTTTTCATGGCTGGAATGTTAGCCATAGCAATATTCACATCAGAACATCACGCGAGTTTTTAAAACCTTACAAGGCAACTACTGGTTGTGTCACTCTAAAGGCTTCGGCTTGTCGGGTAATCAACCAGATTGCAAATGGCGGCCTTTGCCGCCCAACTCGTCCAGCATGGCCTAAGTTAGCTGGAGCCGGACGTCGTAACCGGCACACAGGAGGAAACGATGAACCAAGAACAAGTGAACGAGAAACGTAAACTGCACGAATTATGGCGCGAAACAAATGGCAAAGAAGGCGAACGATGGGTATGTGAATACCATGCTGACCTGAGTGGCGCTGTCCTGAGTGGCGCTGACCTGAGTGGCGCTGACCTGAGTGGCGCTGACCTGAGAGTGGCCGACCTGAGCGGTGCCGACCTGAGAAGCGCCGACCTGAGAAGCGCTGACCTGAGTGGCGCTGACCTGAGTGGCGCTGACCTGAGTGGCGCTGACCTGAGTGTCGCTGACCTGAATGGCGCTGTCCTGAATGGCGCTGACCTGAGTGTCGCTGACCTGGGTG
>WBZO01002532.1_pt1 | contig 23461 bp, 26 predicted proteins | sample 5204261 | NCBI WGS metagenome assembly WBZO01 (sample SAMN12412400, study PRJNA552823) | activated sludge metagenome | isolation source: activated sludge from anammox sidestream of wastewater treatment plant... | place: USA: North Carolina | collected 2017-09 | reverse complement strand
GGACGCCGCGCGCATGGCGGCGGAACGCGGCGTGCGCGTCTACACCGTCGGCTTCGGCACGGTCGCGGGCGGCATGGCCGACGTCGGGGGCTGGTCGATCTACATGCGCTTCGACGAGGAGACGCTCAAGGCCGTCGCCGACGTCACCAAGGCCGAGTACTTCCACGCCGGCAGCGCCGCGGACCTGAGGAAGGTGTACCAGCAGCTCAACACGCAGTTCGTGCTCGAGCGCAAGGAAACCGAGGTCGGCGCGATCGCCGCCGCGGTCGCGAGCCTGCTCGTCCTCGCGGCCGCGGCGCTCTCGGTGCTGTGGTTCAACCGGAGCGCGTGAGCGCGCCGCGCTACGCGGGCGGGTTGCGCGGCTTGCGGGGCGCGCGCGCGAAAGCGCGGTCGTAGGCCCAGTTCGGCAGGCGGCGCAGCAGCGCGCCGACGAGCGCCATCTGCCACGGCACCACGGCGAAGGCGCGGCGGGCGTCGATGACGCGCGCCATGCGGCGCGCGGCCGCATCGGGTGCGAGGATGAACGGCATCGGATACCGGTTCACGCGCGTCATCGGGGTGTCGACGTAGCCGGGGCAGAGCGTGACGACGGCCACGCCGCTGCCGGCGAGCTCGACCCGGAGGCTTTCGAGCCACGCGATCGCGGCCGCCTTGGACGCCGAGTATGCGCCGGAGCCGGGCAGGCCCCGGAACCCGGCCACGCTGGCGATCCCGACCAGAGTGCCCGCGCCGCGCGCGCGCATCGGCTCGACGAAGGGCTGGAGCGAGGCGGCGAGCCCCACGACGTTCGTGCGCAGGATGCGCTCGAGGGTCGCGAGATCCTCGGCCGCGCCGCCCGAGGTGCCGGTCGAGATGCCCGCGTTGGCGATGACGAGATCGGGGAGGCCGCTGCGCGCGACGAAGTCCGCGGCGGCCGTGCGGACCGCGGCGGCGTCGGCGACGTCCGCGCAGTACGTGGCCGCGGGGACGCCGAGCTCCTGCGCCAGCGCCGCGAGCGGCGCCGCGCGGCGCGCGAGGAGGCCGAGGGCGGCGCCTTGCCGCGCATAGTGCCGGGCGAGCGCGGCGCCGATGCCGCTCGAGGCCCCGGTGATGAAGACCGTGCGCGGAATCGGGATCTGCTGCTGCGGGGGCCTACTTCCTCGCCGGCGCCGCGGCGAGGTCCTTGCGCGCCTGCCCGATCAGCGCGTCCGCGGTGTCGAGCATCCGCTGCGCGCTGCCGCCCGCGGCCACCAGGTAGCGGCCGTTGACCATGAGCGCCGGCACGCCGTCGATGCGCGCGTCGCGCACGAGCTGCTCGGCGCGCTTGAGCCGGCTCTCGACCGCGAAGGACTTGAGCGCGGCCTGGAACTTGGCCACGTCGACGCCCTGCTTGCCGAGCCACTCGCCGAGCTGGCGCTCGTCGGTGATGCGCAGGCGGTCCTTGTGGATGGCGTCCATCAGCGGCTTGTGCAGCTTGTTCTCGAGGCCCATCGACTCGAGCGCGTAGAACACGCGCGCGCTGATCTTCCAGCGCTCGTTGAACGTCGCCGGCACGCGCCTGAACTGGACGTCCTGGGCGAGCTTCGGAACCCAGCGCTCGAGCAGCGGCTCGAGGTCGTAGCAGTGCGGGCACTCGTACCAGAAGAACTCCACCACCTCGATCTTGCCCGGGGTGTCGGTGGCGATCGGCGGCTCGATGTGGAGGAAGGGCGCCTGCTGCGGCTGGGCGAGCGCGGCGCTCGCGAGCGCCGCGGCGGCGGCGAGCGCGGCGAGCGCGCGCGGGATTCGTGCGGTCATGGTGATGTCCCTTCAGTTCTTGATCTTGACGAGCGAGGCGTCGATCGCGTTCTGCGCGAGCGTCTGGCGCACGCGGTTGATCTCGTCGAGCTGGGTGTACGGCCCGAGGCGGACGCGGTACCAGGTTCCCTTGTCGGGCAGGTTGGCCGGCTCGACGCTCGCCTGCAGCCCGATTAACGCAAGACGCGCCTTCAGGTTGTCCGCGTCGGCCGGATTCTGGAACGCCCCGGCCTGGACGAAGTACACGTCGCGCGGGGCGCCCGGCGCCTGCTTCGCGGCCGCGCTCCTCAGCTCGCGCTCGGTGACCGGTTCCTCCTGGCCCGGCAGGATCTTGTAGAAGTCGAACTTCGGCTTCTCCGCCGCGCCGGCCTTCGCCGCCTCGGCGAGCTTCTGGTCGGCGTGCGGCGGCGTCGCGCGCGGCGCCTGCCCCTTGTGCAGGAACGGCACCGGCGCGTTGGTCACGTAGATGGCCGCGACGGTGGCCACCGCGAGCCCGAGCACCAGGCCGATGAAGATGCCGAGCAGGGTGCCGCCGACGGGCTTGCGTTTCTTCTCGCGCGGGCGCGGCTTGTAATCTTTCACGGCGGGCGGCGCTACATCCGTTCCGGGGCGCTCACGCCGAGCACGGCGAGGCCGATTGCGAGCACCTGCCGCACGGCCGCCGAGAGCGCAAGTCGCGCGAGCCGCACGCCGTCCTCGGGGACGAGGACGCGCACCGCATTATAGTAACTGTGGAATTCGCCGGCCAACTCGCGCAGGTAGAACGCGACCAGGTGCGGGGCGAGCTCGGCCGCGGCGGTCTCCAGCACGTCGGGGAAGTCGCCGAGCCGCGCGGCGAGCGCGAGCTCGCGCGGCTCGGCGAGCGCGTCGAGCGTGACGCGTGCGAGCCCCGCGGGGTCCGCCGGGTCGCCGGGAAAGCGCCCGCGCGCCTCCGCCAGCATGCGGCAGATGCGCGCATGGGCGTACTGCACGTAGTAGACCGGATTCTCCTCCGACTGCGACTGCGCGAGATCGACGTCGAACGTGAACTCGGTGTCGCCCTTGCGCGCGGCGAGGAAGAAGCGCACCGCGTCGCGCCCCACCTCGTCGATCAGCTCGCGCACCGTGAGGTAGCTGCCGGCGCGCTTGGAGATCTTCATCTCCGCGCCGCCCTTCATCACCGTCACCATCTTGTGCAGGACGTAGTCGGGGTAGCCGGCCGGGATGCCGAGCCCGAGCGCCTGCAGCCCCGCGCGCACGCGCAGGACGGTGCTGTGGTGGTCCATGCCCTGCACGTTGATCACCTTGCCGAAGCCGCGCTCCCACTTGGTCACGTGGTAGGCCACGTCGGGGACGAAGTACGTGTACCCGCCGTCGGACTTGCGCATCACGCGGTCCTTGTCGTCCCCGTAGTCGGTGGTGCGCAGCCACAGGGCGCCGTCCTTCTCGTAGGTCCTGCCGGAGGCCACGAGCCGGGCGACCGTCGCCTCGACGCGGCCGTCGGCGTAGAGGGAGCTCTCCAGGTAGTAGTTGTCGAACCGGACGCCGAAGGCCTGCAGGTCGGCGTCCTGCTCGCGCCGCAGCGCGGCCACCGCGAAGCGGCGGATCGACTCGATGTCGCCCAGGTCGTGGCCGACCTCGTCGAGGTAGGCCTGGGCGATCTCCTTGATGTAGTCGCCGTGGTAGCCGTCCTCGGGGAAGGGCGCGTGCTCGCCGAGCAGCGCCTGCGCACGCGCGCGCACCGACACCGCGAGGTTCTGGATCTGCTGGCCGGCGTCGTTGTAGTAGAACTCGCGCGTCACGCGCCACCCCTGGCGTTCGAGCAGGGCGGCGATCGCGTCGCCGAGCGCGGCCTGCCGGCCGTGACCGACGTGCAGCGGCCCGGTGGGGTTCGCGGACACGAACTCGACCATCGCGGCCGCGCCCCGGCCGCGGTCGGAACGGCCGTAGTCGGCGCCGCGCTCGAGGATCGCCCGCACGACCCGCTGCTTGGCGGGCGGCCGGAGGCGGAAGTTGATGAACCCCGGGCCGGCGATCTCGGGCGGCTCGATCCAGTCGGACGCGGGCAGCGCCGCGACGAGCCGCTCTGCGACCTTGCGCGGCGGTGCCCCGAGCGTCTTGGCGACCTGCAGCGCTACGGTCGTCGCAAAGTCCCCGTGCGCGGGGTCGCGCGGGCGCTCGATCGCGACCGCGCCCGCCTGGACGGACGGCGCGATCCCGGCGAGGGCGCGGGCGACGAGCTCGGTGAGATGGGCGCGGATCTCGGCGGACATGGGCGGAACGCGTGTTGCGCCGCGGGAAGGCCGCGGATTATACCGGACCCCCCTCCCCGAACCGCCGGAACGGCGTCACGCGCCGCAGCGGCGCGGGGCGCCTGGCGACGGCATGATCGAGATCAAACCGCTTTGCCGGCCGGGCGCTCAATCTTGTGCGGTACGGTAGCCGGAAGGAAACGGCCATGTCGGAAGCGATTGCCGGAGTGTTGATCGCCGCGGCCCTCCTCGCGCTCGCGGTGGTCGCGGGGCGCGCCCTGTGGGTGATCTGGCGCGGAGCGATGATCCAGGAGCGCCCGCTGCTGATGCACCGCATGCTCAAGCGCCAGGGCGTGTCGATCGACGGGGTGGAGGACTACGCCACGCTCGAGCAGGCCTGCCGCGCGGCGCGGCGCTGCGTCGCGTGCCGCGACGTCGAGCTCTGCAAGGAGTGGCTCGACGCCGGCAAGACGCAGGGGTACGAGGCCTTCTGCCCGAACTGCGAGTTCATCGAGCGGCTCAAGACCAAGGGCGAGGAAGCGGCGGCCAGGTCCGCCGTCCCGAACGCCTAGTCGCGCGCATCCACCGCGCTCACGTCCGGCCCGAGGGCCGGTCGCGCGACGGGATGCGGGCCATCCAGATCGCCAGCAGCACGCCGAAGACGGCGAGCGCCGCCTGCACGCGGCGGTCCTCGACGGCGAAGACGATCGAGGCCGCGAGCGTGGCCGCCATCAGCGCGATCGCCGTCCACTTGGTGCGATACGGGATCGACCGGTGGCGGCGCCACTCCAGGATCGTCGGCCCGAACGCGCGGTTGTTGAGCAGGGCGTTGTAGAACCGCGTCGAGGCGCGCGCGAAGCACGCCGCCGCGAGCAGCATGAACGGCGTGGTCGGCAGGACCGGCAGGAACGCCCCGAGTATGCCCAGGCCGACGAAAGCGATGCCCGCCACGACCAGCGCCACGCGCACCGCGCGCGACGGGTGCACGGCGGTCTCGTGGCTGTAGTCCTGCGGGGTCATCGGACGCGCGGCGGGAAGGCGCGCCCGACTGTAATGCGCCGGCGGGCCGGGGGCAACCGGCCCGCCGCGCCCTGCGGCCGCTCAGCGCGCCGCCGCCTCCGCGCTCTTCCCCACCGGGGCGACCACGGCCGGCTTCTGCGCGCCGAGCGCGGCGACGTCGCCCGCGACCTCGCCGCCTTCCTCGATCACGATCCGGCCGTAGCGGATCTTGCCGGACACCTTTCCGCTGGGATGGATCACGAGCTGCCTGCGGCAGGTCAGCTCGCCGTCGAAGCGCCCGCGGATCTCCGCGATGTCGACGCCCACCGTGCCGTGGAACGACCCGTTCTCGGCGATCTGCATCACCCGGCTGTCCATCGAGGCCTCGACCCGGCCCTCGACCACGAGCGTGTCGCAATCGGTGATCTCGGCGCCCTTCAGCTTGATGTCCGGGCCGACGATGAGGCGGCTGCCCTTGGTCTCTTCGGCCTTCGCGCGCGGCGCCTCGGGCTCGGGGGGCGGCGCTTCGCTGCGCACCGGCTCGGGCTGGGCGGGGGCGGCAGGCTGATTGGCCGCCGGCAGGTCGAAGCTGCGGCTCTCGCGCCGCTGGCGGTCGGCCGGGTTGAACAGCCCTTGTCGATTCAGCATGCTTCCTCCTTGAGTGGACATCACCGCGATGCCGACACCGTGCAGCAAGGTCCGTGCCTCGCGGCCGCGCCCCTGCGCACGCGCGTGCGGTCGCGCGCGCGCGGTGTCGCTCGCGCACGACGACGGCCGCCCGACGTTTGCCAACCCGCTGTTTCGGGGGCAGACTGCATGTCGCCCGCGCACGACATGGCCTGACGCGCGCGGGCACGCACCCGATCGGATCATCGATGCCTCGCACCCTGCCCGGCCTGCGTCCCGGCACGAGCGACGACGCCGCGGAGATCGCGACGCTGTCGCGCGATCTCATCGAGCGCGGGCTGGGGTGGAGCTGGACCGCCGCGCGCGTCGCGCGCGCGCTGCGCAACCCGGCGGTGGCCACGGTCGTCGCCGCGGCGCCGGCGTGCATCGCGGGCTTCGCCCTCATGCATCTCGGCGACGAGCACGCCCATCTCAGCCTGCTCGCGGTGCGGCCGGAGTGGCAGCGCGCGGGCGTCGGCCGCCAGCTCCTGACCTGGCTCGAGGAATCGGCCCTCGTCGCCGGCATAGGGGTCGTGCGGCTCGAACTCCGCGCGGGCAACCGGGCGGCGCACCGCTTCTACGCGCGGCTCGGGTTCGTGGAGACCGCGCGCGTGCCGGCGTACTACGGCGGCGTCGAGACCGCGGTGCGCATGGCGCGCGACATCCGCCGCGGCGCGCCCGGCCCCGTGCCCGACATCGGGCGCCTGCTGAGCCGGTGAACGCTGCGGCGGCGCGTGTCCGCGCGCCGGTTCCCCTTCACCGCGGGCGGCGCAAGCGTTTACCATCGGGCCGACGCACGAACAACTCACCGCAGGCGACAGGACCATGGGCAAAGGCGACCGGCGCACGTTTCGCGGCAAGCTCTTCAACGGCTCGCACGGCAAGACGCGCCGCAGGAAACCCAACCGCGGCGCCCAGGGCAAGAAGCGGTAGGAGCGCGCGCGGGACGCGCGCGGTGAACCCGCTCGCGGCGCGGCCTGCGCCGCCCGGCGTCGGGGCGATTCGATGAGCGTCGAGGAGCGGCTGCGCGCGCTGGGGCTCGCCCTGCCCGCGCCGACGCGCGCGCCGCCCGGGGCGAAGCTGCCGTTCGCGTGGGTGCACATCGTCGGCGACCGCGCGCTCGTCTCCGGGCACGGACCGACGAACCCGGACGGCACGCTCGCCTCCCCGCTCGGCAAGGTCGGCGCGACGGTCACGCTCGAACAGGGCTACGCCGCCGCGCGGCTGACCGCCCTCGCGATGCTCGCGAGCCTCAAGCTCGCCCTCGGCGACCTCGAGCGCGTCGACCGGTGGGTGCGCGCGTTCGGCATGGTGAACGCCGCGCCCGGCTTCGACCGCGAGCCGGCGGTGATCAACGGCTTCTCCGACCTGATCCTCGCGCTCTGGGGGCCGGAGCGCGGCCAGCACGCGCGCAGCGCCGTCGGCATGGCCGAGCTCCCGTTCGGGATTCCGGTCGAGATCGAGGCGGAGGTGCTGCTGCGGGGCTGAGCCGCGCGCCGCGCCGCTCAGCGCGCGGGGACGGTCCAGAGGTGGAGCTCGTGGCGCCGTCCCTCGACCACCATGGTCTCGGTGTGGTCCGGCGGCCAGTCCCCGATGCGGTATTCGTGCGAGACCACGCGCGACCCCGGCGCGAGCTCGCGCGCGAGCTTGGGCCGGAGCTTCGCGTTCACGCTCGGGAAGAGGTAGAGCGTGACCACGGTCGCCGCGCGCAGGTCGGTCGCGAACAGGTCCTCGATGCGGAAGCTCACCCGGTCGGCGACGCCGAGGCGCTCGGCGGCCGCGCGCGCGTCGCGCACCCAGACCGGGTTGATCTCGATGCCGACGCCCCGCGCCCCGTAGCGCTGCGCGGCGACGATCGGGATGCGCCCGTCGCCCGACCCGAGGTCGTAGACGACGTCGTCCTTCCCCACCTGCGCGAGCGCGAGCATGCGCTCGACCACCGGCAGGGGCGTGGGGACGTAGTTGATGTCGGGCGCGCGCTCCTGCGCCGCCGCGCACGCGGCGCCGAGCGCGAGCACGAGCGCGCAGCGCCTAGAACTCGATCGGGTCGACATCGAGGTGCCAGCGGACCGGGCCCGTCTTGAGCGCGCGCAGCGCCTCCACCCACGCGCGCAGGAACGCGTGCAGCGCCGGCCGCGCGGGCGACTGCACCAGCACCTGCGCGCGCGCCTTGCCGGCGAGCTTGGCGAGGGTCATCGGCACCGGATCGTACACGGTCACGCCGTCGTGCCCGGGCGGGGCCTGCGCCGCCGCGCGGGCGAGGTGCGCGAGCGCGTCGCGCATCTCGTCGGCCTCTGCGCGCAGCACCGCCTCGTGGACCGCGGGCGGGAAGCCCGCGGCGCGGCGCTCCGCGAGCTGCGCCGCCGCGAAGCCGGCGAAATCGTGGCGCGCGAGGGCCTGGTAGAGCGGATGCTGGGGATAGCGCGTCTGCACCAGCACTTCCCCCGGCAGGTCGGCGCGCCCGGCCCGGCCGGCGACCTGGTAGAGCTGCGCGAACAGCCGCTCGGGCGCGCGGTAGTCCGCCGCCACCAGCGCCGCGTCCGCCCCGATCACCCCGACCAGGGTCACGCGCGGGAAATCGTGGCCCTTGGCGAGGATCTGCGTGCCGAGGAGGATGTCCGCTTCGCCGGCCGCGATCGCGCGCTGCATCGCCTCCCAGCGCCCCTTCGCGCGCGTGGAGTCGCTGTCGATGCGCAGCAGCCGCGCCTGCGGGAAGCGCGCCTCGAGCGCCTCCGCGAGGCGCTGCGTGCCGCGGCCGAACGGCACCAGGTCCACGTTGCCGCAGGTCGGGCAGTGCCGCGGGACGGGGGCGGCGTCGCCGCAGTGGTGGCAGCGCAGCCGGCGGTCCGCGGTGTGCAGCACGAGGTGCGCCGCGCACCGCGCGCAGCCCGCGGTCCAGCCGCACGCGCCGCACACGAGCACCGGCGCATAGCCGCGGCGGTTGAGGAAGACGAGCGCCTGCTCGCCGCGGGCGAGGCACGCGGCGATCGCCGCGGCGAGCGCCGACGACACGCCCTCGGCGGGTGCCTCGGTGCGCGTGTCGACGAGCCGCACCTCGGGCAGGCGGCTGCCCGCGCGTGCGCGCTCCGGCAGGTCGAGCTGCCGGTAGCGGCCGGCGCGCGCGTGCGCGTACGACTCGAGCGACGGGGTCGCCGATCCCAGCACCACCGGCACCGCGGCGGCGTGCGCGCGGTAGACCGCGAGGTCGCGTGCGGAGTAGCGCACCCCTTCCTGCTGCTTGAAGGAGGCGTCGTGCTCCTCGTCGACCACGACCAGGCCCAGGCGCGCGAACGGCGCGAACACCGCCAGCCGCGTGCCGAGCACGATGTGCGCCGCGCCCGACTGCGCGGCGAGCCAACCCGCGGCCCGCTCGTTCTCCGCCGCGGCGCTGGTGAGGGTCGCGACGCGCGCGCCCGGGAACCGGCGCGCGAACAGCGCCGCGAGCTGCGGGGTGAGGTTGATCTCCGGCACCAGCACCAGCGCCTGGCGACCGCGCGCGAGCGCCGCCGCGATGCCGTGCAGGTACACCTCGGTCTTGCCGCTTCCGGTGACGCCGAGCAGCAGGAACGCGGCGTAGCGGTCCAGCGCGCCGGTGATCGCGCCGACCGCCGCTTCCTGCGCCGCGGTCAGCGGCTCTTCGGGCAGGAGGGCGGGTGCGGCCTCCGCGAGCGCGCACGGCGCGGCCCAGCCCGCCTTCAGCAGGGCGCGCAGCGCGGCGCCGCCATCCAGCGCGCCGGCGGGGACCGGCCCGGCCGCGAGGCGCTCGAGGAGCGCGCGCCGCTTGCGGCTGCGCGCCGGGAGGGTCGCCATCGCGGCGCGACCGGCCGCCGTGAGCGCAAACGCCGCCGGCGGCAGCTGCAGCGGGCGCGGGCGCCGCAGGCGCGGCGGCAGCGCCGCGTGGATCACCTCGCCGAGTGGCCGGTGGTAGTAGTCGGCGGCGAAGCGCGCGAGCGCCAGCCAGTCGGGCGCGAGCGGCGGCGCGTCGCGCAGGACCGCGCCCGCGTCGCGCAGCTTGCCGGCGGGCACGGCGGTCGTGTCGGCGGTCTCGACGACCACGCCGACGACCGCGCGCGCGCCGAACGGCACGATCACCCGGCGGCCGACGTCGAGCGCCGAGGCACCGTCGCACGCGTAATCGAAGAGGCGCGGCAGCGGAACGTCGAGCGCGACGCGCAGGATGGTCATGACTCGGGCGAGTGCCTCCGCTCCACGCGTTGCGCGGAGCTAATCGGGATTCGAGAAATGCGACGCTAACTGCCTGTACGGGAAATCGGTTTGACGTTTTTTCACAGTTTCTGTGGATAACGCTGTGAATAAGGCCGCTGCGCTTTCGTAACGTGCCAGACGCAAAGGGAAAATGCGCTGCGCCCAAAATCGCGCCGGACAGAAAAGATATTTCGTTTCAGTCGCTTGGAAGACTCCTCCCTAGGGAGCCGCCGGGAGCGCCAGTATCCATGCGGGGGGCACGGAAGTGTGCATAAGTCAAGTCGCCCGTTGGTGTGCGGCGTCGAGACGCGCCGCGCTACGCGCCCGGATCCCGGTGATAGCGGGGGCTCGCCGCCCGCACCGTCTCCACCAGCGCGGCGACGTGCTCCGGTGGCGTCTGGGGCACGATGCCGTGCCCGAGGTTGAACACGTGGCCCGGTCCGCTGCCATAGTCGGCGAGCACCCGCTCGGCCTCGCGGTGAACGACGTCGGGCGCGGCGAGCAGGACGAGCGGGTCGAGGTTCCCCTGCAGCGCGACGCGGTCGCCGACCCGGCGTCGCGCCGCGGCGAGGCTCGCGGTCCAGTCGAGCCCGACCGCGTCGCAGCCGCTCGCCGCGATCGCCTCCAGCCACGGGCCGCCGCCCTTGGTGAACACGATGCTCGGCACGCGCGTCCCGTCGGGTGCGGGCGCGAGCGACGCGAGGACGCGCCGCACGTAGGCGAGCGAGAACTCGAGATACGCGTCGTGCGCGAGCGTCCCGCCCCAGGTGTCGAACAGCATCACCGCCTGCGCGCCGGCCGCGACCTGGGCGTTCAGGTAGTCGGCGACCGCCCTGGCGTTGACCGCGAGCAGCCGGTGCGCGAGATCGGGGCGCGCGTAGAGCAGGCGCTTCACGGTGCGGAAGTCGGCGCTGCCGCCGCCCTCGACCATGTAGCAGGCGAGCGTGAAGGGGCTGCCCGCGAAGCCGATCAGCGGCACGCGCCCGGCGAGCGCGCGCCGGATCTCGCGCACCGCGTCCATCACGTACGCGAGCTCGACGTTCGGGTCCGGCGCGGCGAGCCGCGCGATCGACGCCTCGTCGGCGGTGGTGCGCTCGAAGCGCGGCCCTTCGCCCTCGGCGAAGCGCAGCCCGAGTCCCATCGCGTCCGGGACCGTCAGGATGTCGGAGAAGAGGATGGCCGCGTCGAGCCGGTAGCGCGCGAGCGGCTGCAGGGTGACCTCGGTCGCCGCGGCCGGGCTCTTGCAGAGCGCGAGGAAGCTGCCCGCGCGCGCGCGGGTCGCGTTGTACTCGGGCAGGTAGCGCCCGGCCTGGCGCATGAGCCAGATCGGCGTGTACGGCGTCGGCTCGCGCCGCAGCGCACGCAGGAAGACGTCGTTCTGCAGGCGGGCCACGCGCTCAGAGCCTCTCCCGCATGAGCCGCGCGGTGACGAAGCGCCACTCGGCCGCGGTGACGGGCGTGATCGAGAGCCGGCTCCCGCGCTGGAGCACGCCCATCTGCGCGAGCGCCGGGTGCGCGCGCAGCTCGGCGAGCGGCACGAACCGGGTCTGCCGCACGAGCCGCACGTCGACGCTCACCCAGCGCGGCGCGGCGCGCGTCGCCTTCGGGTCGTAGTACGCGCCCGCGCGGTCGAACTGCGAATCGTCCGGATACGCCGCGGCCACGATCTCCACCACCCCCGCGATGCCCGGCGCGGGGCAGCTCGAATGGTAGAAGAACGCCCGGTCGCCCACCCGCATCGCGTCGCGCATGTAGTTGCGCGCCTGGTAGTTGCGCACGCCGGTCCAGGCGGTCGTCCGGCCCGGCGCGGCGGCGAGGTCGCCGACCGAAAACTCGTCAGGCTCGGATTTCATCAGCCAGTGGCGCATCGGGCTCGCGCAGAAAAGAAGACGCGGGCCGCAGCCCGCGTCTTCGTCGTAGGCGCCCCCCGCAGATGCCGTTCGGCCGCTCGACTTGAACCGTTTCGGTTCAAGGTGGTCGCGTTCCGGTCGCCTTCAGGTACGTCCGACGAGGGGACGCGCACAACGGCGACACATGGGTCCGCGTCCGGGAGTACGCATTGGTTCAAGCGATCGCTTGGCCGTCACGCACACCGCAGGGGACATTGACCGGTACCGGGATCTCCCGGACGGCGCGCGCCCACTTTCGCAATCGCGCGCCGGAAACGGGCTGCTACAGCAGCTTCTCCTGCGGCGCGAGCGCCTGCTCGAGCGCGGCCTGCATCGAGGCCATTCTACGCTTGAGCTCGGTCATGTCAAAACCGTTCGCGCCCGGCTGCGGCGCGTTCGCGCGCGCGCGCTCCTCCAGCAGCTCGTGCGCGATGTTGAGCGCGGCCATCACCGCGATGCGCTCGGCGTTGCCGACGCGCCCGCCCGACTTGATCTCGCCCATCTTGCGGTCGAGATAGGCCACCGCCTCGAGCAGCGACTCGCGCTCCTCCTCCTGGCAGCTCACCTTGTACGTGCGGCCCATGATCGCGATGTCGAGGGCCTTCGCCGTGCTCGCGCTCATTCGGGAATCTGCCTCAGTAGTCCCTCGAGGCGCTCTCTGGCGCCGTTGACTTTGTCGGTGAGCCGCCTATTGTCGCTCTCGAGCCGGGCGAGCCGCTGGCGCAGATCCGTGTTCTCGGCCCGCAGCCGCTGGCAGAGCTCCACCGCCTGCCGGATGCGCTCCTCGAGCGCCGAGAGTTCTGCCTCCATCGGCGCACTATAGTTGTGAAAATCGAGTCCAGTCAAGGAGTAAGGCGGCGTTCTAAATGTATTTTCGTGATGCCCGACACACCCGGTCCCGCGCCGGCCGGAGGGCGCGACGATAACCGATTTCGCCGCCGGGAACCGCAGCGCGCCGTGCGGCGCGCCGCCGCCCGGCCTGTCGGGGCGACGTCACCCGCCCGAGGCGACGCACATCAAAAACCGGCGGCGCGCGCAGACAGTAGAATCGGCTCGCTCGTTCGTGGTGCCCGCTCGCGCAGTCCGCGCCGGCGGGTGAAACGGGAAACAGGTGCGGTCGCCCCGCTGGACGCAAGGACGGCCAATGCCTGTGCTGCCCCCGCAACGGTAAGCAAGCCTTAGCTCGCGTCACCCCGCCACTGTGGCCGCCGGCCATGGGAAGGCGACGCGAAGGAGCGCGCCCTGCGCGCCCCGGCTTGCGAGCCCGGAGACCGGCCGCGAACGATCCGTCCGGCACGCCACGGGCGGCGGCGATCGCATCGCCCCGTCGTGCGCGCCGGGTTTGCCAACGCGAGGCCGGCCTGCGGGGACGCAAGCCGGCGGGGGATCGATCCATGCCTGCACGCCTGTCGCGCGCCATTGCGGCGCTCTGCGCTCTCACGTTCGTCCTGCCCGTCCACGCCGCCGACGACCCGGCGGACGAAATCGTCGTCACCGCGACCCGCACGCCGACGCGCGCGAGCGCCGTGGTGAGCGACATCAGCGTCATCACGCGCGCGGAGATCGACCAGGCCGGGGCATCCAGCCTGGCGGAGATCCTGCAGGCGCAGCCCGGCCTGGAGATCACGCAGAACGGCGGCCTGGGCACGGCCCAGAGCGTGTTCCTGCGCGGCACCGGCCCGACGCAATCGCTCGTGCTGGTGGACGGGCTGCGCGTCGGGTCGGCGACCACCGGCACGACCGCGTTCCAGACGCTCACCCCGAGCCAGATCCAGCGCATCGAGATCGTGCGCGGCCCGATGAGCAGCCTGTACGGCGCCGACGCGCTGGGCGGCGTGATCCAGATCTTCACCCGCGCCGAGCCCGGGCCGGTGCGGCCGCGCGCGTCGGCGGGCTACGGCACCTACAACACCCAGCAGTACACCGCGGGGATCGGCGGGGGCGAGGGCAGCACCACCTTCGACCTGGGCGGCGGCTACCTCTCGAGCTCGAGCTTCAGCGCGGTGCAGGACCAGACGAGCCCGTTCTACCAGCCCGACAAGGACGGCTACCGCAACACCGCCGCGACGGCGCGGATCGCGCACCGCCTCGCGCCCGAGCACGAGCTCGGCGCGACGGCGTTCTGGTCGGACGGACGCACCCACTTCGACGGCTTCTTCAGCACCTTCGACGACTACACCGACCAGACCCTGTCGGCCTTCGGCGCCTACAGCCGCAACCGCTTCCTGCCCGAGTGGCAAAGCCAGGTGCGCGTCGGCCGCGGCACCGACGACTCGACCACCGTGTCCGGCCCGACGCGCAGCGTCTTCAAGACGGTCCAGGACCAGGTGGGGTGGCAGAACGACATCACGACGCCGGTGGGCACCGTGCTGCTCGCCGCGGAGTACCTCGATCAGAAGGTGAGCGGATCGACCGACTTCACGGTCGACAGCCGCACGGTCTGGTCGGCGCTCGGCGGCTACACCGGCCGGTTCGGGCCGCACACGCTGCAGGCGAACCTGCGCCTCGACGACAACTCGCAGTTCGGGGCCGAGACCACCGGGTCGATCGGGTACGCCTACGCCTTCGCGCCCGGGTGGCGCGCATCGGCCGCCTACGGCACCGCGTTCCGGGCGCCCACCTTCAACGAGCTGTACTTCCCGCCCGCGTTCGGCTGCCCGGCGTACGGCAACCCGAACCTCGAGCCCGAGTCGGGGCGGAACCTCGAGGCCGGGGTGCGGTACGAACGCGGCGGGCAGAAGGCGGGCATCATCGGCTACCGCAACCGCGTGAGCGACCTGATCGTCGCGGCCGCCATTCCCGGCAACCCGTTCTGCGTGCGCGCGGAGAACGTGCAGGAGGCGGAGATCACCGGCGTCACGCTGACCTACGAGCTCTTCCTCGGCGGCTGGACGGCGCGCGCGAGCGCCGACTTCCAGAATCCCAAGAACGAGACGCTCGACCGGCAGCTGCCGTTCCGCGCCAGGGAGCACGGCGCGGCGAGCGTCGCCTACGGGGTCGGCCCGTGGCAGGCGGGGGTCGAGGTGGTCGCGTCCGGACCGCGCTACAACAACGTCGCGAACACCCAGCTCCTCGGCGGCTACGCGGTGGTGAACCTCTTCGGCGAGTACCGCTTCCGCGACGGCTGGTCGCTCTTCGCGCGCATCAACAACCTCCTCGACAAGGACTACGAGCTCATCCGCGGGTTCGCGACGCCGGGCTTCAACGTGTTCGCCGGGGTACGCTACGCGGTGCGATGACGGACGCCTCGCGCGAACTGATCCTCGGGGGCGCGCGGTCGGGCAAGAGCGCCCTGGCCGTGCGCCTCGCGCAGGCCTCCGGCGCCGCGGTGCGCCTGGTCGTCACCGCGACTCCCGACGATGCCGAGATGGCCGATCGCATCGCGCGCCATCGCGCGGCGCGTCCCGCTACGTGGCGGGTCGTGGAGGCGCCAACCGCGCTCGCGGCGGCGCTGCGCGCGGAGTGCGCGGCCGACCGGATCGTCGTCGTCGACTGCCTCACGCTCTGGCTCGCGAACCTCGTGCTCGCGCCGGAGCTGCTCGAGCGCGAGCGCGCAGCGCTGCTCGAGGCGCTGCCGGCGCTCCCGGGTCGCGTGCTGCTGGTCGCGAACGAGGTCGGGCAGGGCATCGTGCCGGAGAACGCGCTCGCGCGGCGCTTTCGCGACGAGCAGGGCGCGCTCAACCAGGCGGTGGCCGCCGCCTGTCAGCGCGTGGTCCTGGTCGCGGCCGGAATCCCGCTCGTGCTCAAGGGGCCGCCGCTCTGACGCGCGGGCGGAAATGGGCGGCGATGCGCGCGAGATCGAGGTGCCCGCTCACCGCGTCGGCGAGGCGGTCGATATGCGCTTCGCGCAGCGCGCGGTAGTCGGGCGCGCCGGGCGCGTCGAGCCCGGCCCATGCGAGCAGCGCGTCGCGCGCCTCGGGATGGTCGAAGAGCCCGTGCAGGTAGGTGCCGAGGATCTGCCCGTCGGCGGAGCGCGCGCCGTCCGGTCGCGCGCCGAGCCACGCCACCGGCCGCTCGAGCGCGGGGCCGGTCGTGACGCCCATGTGGATCTCGTAGCCGGCGACCGCGGCGTCGGCGAAGGCGAGGCGCCCGGCGGCGCGCTCGAGCCGCTTCGCCGGCGCGAGCGTCGTCTCGACCTCGAGCAGGCCCAGGCCCGGGGCCGCGCCGGCGGCGCCCTCGACGCCGCGGGGATCGTCGAGGCGCACGCCGAGCATCTGGAAGCCGCCGCAGATCCCGATGACCTTGCCGCCGTAACGCAGGTGCCGCGCGAGCGCCCGGTCCCAGCCCGCCGCGCGCAGGTGCGCGAGGTCGGCCTGCACGCTCTTGCTCCCCGGGAGCACCACGAGGTCGGCGGCCGGCATCGGCGCCGCGAGGTCGGCGAACTGCAGGTCGACCGCCGGGTGCAGCCGCAGGGGATCGAAGTCGGTGTGGTTGCTGATGCGCGGGAGCACCGGCACGACGACGCGCAGCCGCGCGCCGGGCTTGTCCGGCCGCGCGCGCGGGATCGCGTCCTCGGCTTCGAGATGGAGCCCGTGCAGATAGGGCAGCACGCCGAGCACCGGCTTGCCGGTGCGGCGCTCGAGCCAGTCGAGCCCCGGATCGAGCAGCGCGCGGTCGCCGCGAAAGCGGTTGACGACGAACCCGACCACCCGCTCGCGCTCGCTCGGCGCGAGCAGCTCGAGCGTCCCGACCAGGTGCGCGAACACCCCGCCGCGGTCGATGTCGGCGACGAGCAGCACCGGGCAGTCCACCGCCTCGGCGAAGCCCATGTTGGCGACGTCGCCCGCGCGCAGGTTGATCTCCGCCGGGCTGCCCGCGCCCTCGACGACGATGCAGTCGTAAGCGCGCTCGAGCCGGCGGTAGGCGTCGAGCACGGCGCGCAGCGCGCGCGGCTTGTACTCGTGATAGGCGAGCGCCTCCATGTTCGCGAGCGGCCGCCCGTGCACGATCACCTGCGCGCCGCAGTCGGAGTTCGGCTTGAGCAGGATCGGGTTCATGTCGGTGTGCGGCTCGAGCCCGCAGGCCTGCGCCTGCACCGCCTGCGCGCGGCCGATCTCGCCGCCGTCGACGGTGACCGCGCTGTTGAGCGCCATGTTCTGCGGCTTGAACGGCGCGACGCGCACCCCGCGCCGCGCGAGCACCCGGCACAGGCCGGCGACGAGCGTGCTCTTGCCCGCGTCGGAGGTCGTGCCCTGGACCATCAGGGTCGAGTCGATCATGCGCCGATTATCGCATCGGCCATTCGCGCCCCATGACGAGCGCCGCGCTCGCCGCCGCCGCGCTCGCGCTCGACGCGCTGTGCGGCGAGCCGCGCCGCTTGCATCCGCTCGTGGGCTTCGGCGCGGCCGCGGCGCGGCTCGAGGAGCGGCTGCTCGCGCCGCCGGGGTTCGCGCAGCGGCCTGCCGCGCGCCTCGCGGGCGCCGGGGCGGTGGCGCTGCTCGTCGCGCCGCCGGTCGCGCTCGTCGCGGCCGCGGGCGCGAGCCTCGCCGGCCCGGCGGTGGACGTCGTCGTGCTCTACTGCGCGCTCGGCGCGCGCAGCCTCGCGCAGCACGCCGCCGCGGTGGCCGCGCCCCTCGCCGCGGGCGACCTCGCGGCCGCGCGCGCGCGCGTGGCGCTGATCGTGAGCCGCGACACCGCCGACATGGACGCCGCCGACGTGAGCCGCGCGGCGGTCGAGTCGGTGCTCGAGAACGGGTCGGACGCGGTGTTCGCGACGCTCTTCTGGTTCGCCGTCGCCGGCGGCGCGGGCGCGCTCGCGCACCGGCTCGTCAACACGCTCGACGCGATGTGGGGCTACCGCACCGAGCGGCTGGGCCGCTTCGGCTGGGCCGCGGCGCGGCTCGACGACGTCCTGAACTGGCTGCCGGCGCGGCTCGCCGCGCTCACCTACGCGCTCCTCGGCCGCACGCGCGCCGCCCTCGCGTGCTGGCGCGACCAGGCGCACGCCTGGTACAGCCCCAACGCCGGCCCGGTGATGGCCGCGGGCGCCGGGGCGCTCGGCGTCTCGCTCGGCGGGCCCGCGCGCTATCACGGCGCGCCGAAAGCCCGGCCCCCGCTCGGCTGCGGCCGCGCGCCCGACGCCGCCGACATCGACCGGGCGGTGCGGCTCGTGCAGCGCGGGATCGTCGTGTGGCTCGTCGGGCTCGCGGCGCTCGACCTGGCGAGGGGGTGGCTTGCTTGAGCACGGCGGCGGCGTCCTGGCCGCGGCGCGGCGCTACGGGCATGCCCCGGAGCAGTGGCTCGACCTGTCGACCGGCATCAATCCGGTCGGATGGCCGGTGGGTGAGATCCCGCCGGAGGCGTGGCAGCGCCTGCCGGAGGACGAGGACGGCCTGCTCGACGTCGCGCGCGGCTACTACGGCAGCGCGGACCTTGCCGCCGCCGCGGGCTCGCAGGCGGCGATCGAAGCCCTGCCGTGGCTGCGTCCGCCCGGTCCGGTCGCGATCCTCGCCCCCACGTACGCCGAGCACGCCCGCGCCTGGCGGCGCGCCGGCCACCGGGTGCTCGAGGCGTCGGCCGCGGAAGTGCCGGCGCTGCTCGACCGCGTCGACGCGCTGGTGGCGTGCAACCCGAACAACCCGACCGGCGAGCGCCTGCCCCGCGCGCTGCTGCACGCGTGGCAAGCGCGGCTCGCGGCGCGGGACGGCTGGCTCGTCGTGGACGAGGCGTACGCCGACGCGGATCCCGCCGAGAGCCTCGCGCGCGACTGCGGGCGCGCGGGCCTGATCGTGCTGCGCTCGCCCGGCAAGTTCTTCGGGCTCGCCGGCATCCGGCTCGGCTTCGCGCTCGGCTCGCCCGCGCTCGTCGCGGCGCTCGCCGAGCGGCTCGGCCCGTGGCCCGCGAGCGGCCCGGCGCGCTGGGTCGGGGCGCGCGCGCTCGCCGACCGCGCGTGGCAGCAGGCCGCGCGCGCACGGCTCGGCGCGGCCGCCGCGCAGCTGGCCGCCCTGCTCGACGCGCACGGTTTGCGCGTCGCGGGCAGCACGGCGCTGTTCGCGTGGGTCCCCACGCCGCGCGCCGCGGCCCTGGGCGAATTCCTCGCGGCGCGCGCGATCCTGGTGCGCGTCTTCGCCGCGCCGTCGGGCGTCCGGTTCGGCCTGCCCGGATCGCCGCAGGCGTTTGCCCGGCTGCAGGCGGCCTTGGCCGCCTGGCGGCAAGGCGATGCGTAGTCTCCTCGCGCTGCTGCTCGTGTTCGCGGCGCATGCGGCGTGCGCCGAGGTGGCGGTCGTCGACGACACCGGCGCACGCGTCGTGCTCGCCGCGCCCGCGCGGCGCATCGTGAGCCTCGCGCCGCACGTCACCGAGCTGCTGTTCGCGGCCGGCGCGGGCGCGCGGGTCGTCGGCGTCGTCGACTACAGCGACTATCCGCCCGCGGCCAGGGCGCTCCCCCGCGTGGGCGGCTACAGCCGCATCGACTTCGAGGCGATCCTCGCGCTCAAGCCCGACCTCGTGGTGGGGTGGCGGAGCGGCAACGGACCGGACACCCTCGAGCGGCTGCGGCGCCTCGGCCTGCCGGTCTTCGCGTCGCAGCCGGGCACGCTGCCGCAGATCGCCCAGACCATCGAGCGGCTCGGCGCGCTCGCCGGGACCGCGGCGGCGGCCGACCGCGCGGCCGCCGCGTTCCGCGCGCGCTACGCAGCGCTGCGCGCGCGCTATGCGGGCCGCGACGAGGTGCGCGTGTTCTACGCGATCTGGCATCGCCCGCCGATCACCGTCAACGACGCGCACATGATCAGCGACGTGATCCGGCTGTGCGGCGGGCGCAACGTGTTCGGCCGGCTGGCCGCGCTCGCGCCGACGGTGAACGAGGAGGACGTCGTGCGCGCCGACCCGGAAGCGATCGTCGCGAGCGGCGACGGCGACGAGCGGCCGCAATGGCTCGACGACTGGAAGCGCTGGCCGCGGCTCACCGCGGTCGAGCGCGGCAATCTCTACGCGGTTCCGGCGCAGCTCATCCAGCGCCCGACGCCGCGCGTGCTGGACGGCGCCGAGCGGCTCTGCGCCGCGCTCGAGGACGCGCGGCGCAAGCGGCCGCGCTGAGCCGCGGGCGGCGCTCAGCCCGGGACGAACACCGGCCCGCGCGGGCCCTCGATCCGCGCCACCGGGTGCGCGTAGAGCCGCCCGAGCGTGCGCGGCTCGAGCACCTCCGGCACCGGCCCCTGCGCCGTCTCCCCGCCGCCGAAGATGAGCAGCGCGTGCGTGCAATAGCGCGCGGCGAGGTTCACGTCGTGCAGGGTCATCACCAGCGCCTTGCCCTGCGGCGTGGCCGCCGCGGCGAGCGCGTCGAGGATGGCGACCTGGTGGTGGAGGTCGAGATGGCTGCTCGGCTCGTCGAGCAGCATGAGCGCCGGGTCCTGCGCGAGCAGCGCGGCGATCGAGACCCGGCGCCGCTCGCCGCCGGACAGCGTGCCGAGGCGGCGCTCGTCGAAGCCCGCGAGCGCCACGCGCGCGAGCGCCGCGCGCGCCGCCGCGACGTCCGCCGCGCTCTCCCAGGCCCACGGGGCGACGTGCGGATGCCGTCCGGCCAGCACCGCCTCGAGCGCCGTGGCCTCGAACGCATCGTGCTCCGACTGCAGCAGCATGCCGCGCAGGCGCGCGCGCGCGCGGCCGCTCGCCGCGGCGAGCGGCCGGCCGTCGAGCAGCACCTCCCCGGCCTGCGGGGGGCGCAGGCCCGCGAGCGTGCGCAGCAGCGTGGTCTTGCCGACGCCGTTCACGCCGAGCACCGCCCAGCGCTCGCCGCGCGCGACGCGCAGCGCCAGCCGGTCGCAGACCGTCTTGGCGGCGATCTCGACCGCGAGCGCGCGCGCCTCGAGCAGCGGCGCGCTCATCGGCTGCGGCGCACGAGCAGCGCGAGGAAGAGCGGCACGCCGATGACCGCGGTCACCACGCCCACCGGGAGCTGCTGCGGGGCGAGGAGCGTGCGCGCGAGCGTGTCGGCGAGGACGAGCAGCGCGCCGCCGCCGAGCGCGGCCGCGGGGACGAGCACGCGGTGGTCGTGGCCCGCGGCGAGGCGCACGAGGTGCGGCACCACGAGGCCGATGAAGCCGATCGTCCCCGCCGTGACCACGGCCGCGGCGGTGAGCGCCGCGGCGACGAGGAGGACGGCGAGGCGCGTCGGCGCGACCTCGACGCCGAGGAGCGCCGCCTGGTCGTCGCCCTGGGCGAGCAGGTTCAGCTTGCGCGCGAGCACGAGCGCCGCGGCGCCGCCGACCGCCAGGGCCGCCAGGGACGGCCCGCCGCCGGTCGCGAGGCTGAGATCGCCCATCAGCCAGAAGAGCATCCCGCGCAGGCGCTGGTCGGGGGCGACCGCCAGCATGAACGTGACGACCGCGCCCCAGCCGGCGGCGATGATCACGCCGACGAGCAGGAGGCGGGTGGGCATCCACCTGCCCCCTACGCGCCCGAGCACGAGCACCAGGGCGGTCGACGCCGCCGCGCCCGCGAACGCCGCGCCGGGGACCACGAGCCCGGCGGCGCCGGCCAGGATCGCGCCGAGCGCGCCCACCGCCGCGCCGCCCGAGATGCCGAGCACGTACGGGTCGGCGAGCGGATTGCGGACCAGCACCTGCATCAGCACGCCCGCGACCGCGAGCAGGCCGCCGGTCGCGAAGGCATCGAGCGCGCGCGGCAGGCGCAGCTCGCGCACGATGTCCCCGTCCAGCGCGCCGGGCGGCGCGCGCAGCGCGTCGAGGACGGCGCCCGGCGCGATCGCGACGCTGCCCGCCACGAGCGCGATCGCGACGCTGGCGAGCGCGAACAGCGCGAGCGCGCCGAGCAGGAACGCGTGGCGCGCGCCGATCATCGCTGCGCCCAGACGGCGCAGGCCACCGCGACGACCGCGAGGAGCGCGGTCTCGCAGACCTCGACGCCGGCGCCGAGCGCGTCCCCGGTCATGCCGCCCAGCCGGCGCCTGAGAAAGGCCCACCACAGCGCGATCGCGACCGGCGCGACCGCGAGCGGCGCAAAGACCCACACGCTGGCGGCGAGGAGCGCGATGGCCCAGACGGCGACGCTCGCGCGCTGCGCGCGCCAGGCGAAGCGCTCGCCGCTGCCCGGCGCGAGCGGCGGCAGCGACTGCGACCAGACCACCGCGCCGAGACGCGCCCAGGCGGGGACGAGGGCGAGCGCGACGAGCAGGGCCGCGTCGCCGGCGATCGCCGCGGCGCGCCCCGCGTCGGCGAGCGGCGGGAGCGCCCGGGCCGCGAGCGCGAGCAGGACGAGCTTCGTCGCGAGCACCAGCACCAGGGCGATCACGCCGAAGGCGCCGACGTGCGGATCGCGCAGCACTTCCAGCACGCGCCGCGGATCGCGGTGCGCGGCGCCGAGCGCGTCGGCGAGGTCGGCCAGCCCGTCGAGGTGCAGCGCGCCGGTGATCCACACCCAGACGAGCAGGCCGGCGATCGCGCCCAGCCACGGGTCGACGCGCGCGCCGAGCGCGAGCGCGGCGGCCACCGCGGCGCCGATCACCGCGCCGACGAGCGGGAACCAGATCGCCGCGCGGGCGAGCTCCCCGGGCTCGAACCCGGCGAGCCGCGGCGTCGGGAGCCGCGTGAGGAACTGGAACGCGAGGACGAGCCCGCGCATCGTCAGGCGGCGAAGTTGAGCGCGAGGAGCCGCGGCGGCTCGCCCGCGGCGAGCGACAGGCGGCAGGTCGCCGCCGGCGGCAGGGCGATGCGGCCGAAGCTCGTCGGCGGCAGGCGGAGCGCGTCGGCGACGAGCGCCTGGATCACGCCCGCGTGCGTGACGAGCAGCGCGTGCCCGCGCTGCGCGCTCGTCCACTGCGCGAACGCGGTGCGCACCCGCGCCGCGAAGTCCAGGTAGTGCTCGCCGCCGGGCGGCGCCACCGCGCTCGGGTCGCGGCGGAACGCCGCGAGCCGATCCGGATCGAGGGCGCGCGCCTCCTCGGTGTCGAGCTCCTCCCAGGCGCCGAAGCGCAGCTCGGCGAACTCCGCCGCGACGACGAGCGGGAGGCCGCGCGCCGCCGCGACGCTCTCGGCGAAGGTGCGGCAGCGCACGAGCGGCGAGGACGCGATCGCCGCGATCGGCGGCTCGTCGATCGCGGTGAGCGCGCGCTGCATCTGCGCCCAGCCGGTTTCGCTGAGCGGCGGGTCGGAGGCGCCGCGGAAGACGTTCGGCCGCCCCGCCACCGCGCCGTGCCTGAGCAGCGTGACGAGCAGCGGCCCGGTCATGCGCGCGCGGCGACGCCCGCCTCGGCGAAGGTGGCCATCTCCGCGTGCAGCTTCAGCGCGGCGTTCACGAGCGGGACGACGAGCGCGGCGCCGGTCCCTTCGCCGAGGCGCAGGGCGAGGTCGACGAGCGGCTCGAGCCCGAGCGCGCGCAGCGCGTGGCGGTGGCCGCGCTCGACCGAGGCGTGCGAGGCGAGGAGCCAGTCCACGACGCGCGGCTCCACGGCGCGCGCCGCCAGGGCGGCGGCGGCGGCGATGAAGCCGTCGACGAGCGCCGGCACGCCGCTGCGCGCCGCCGCGAGGAAGTAGCCCGCGATCGCCGCGATCTCGAGGCCGCCGAGCTCGGCGAGCCAGTCGAGGCCGTCGCGCGGCGCGCGCGCGCGCGCGCGCTCGAGCGCGTGCGCGACGATCTCGACCTTGCGCGCGTGCGTCGCGGCGTCGATCCCGGTGCCGTGCCCGACGATGCGGTCGGGCGGCTCGCCGCCGAACGCGCACACGAGGCACGCCGAGG
>WBZO01002531.1_pt1 | contig 23472 bp, 18 predicted proteins | sample 5204261 | NCBI WGS metagenome assembly WBZO01 (sample SAMN12412400, study PRJNA552823) | activated sludge metagenome | isolation source: activated sludge from anammox sidestream of wastewater treatment plant... | place: USA: North Carolina | collected 2017-09 | reverse complement strand
ATGCGCCTCCTCGCATCGGCCGGGTTCATCGCGCCGGCCGCAGCGCAGGCCGTGAACGTGGATCTGGACATGATCCGGCCCACGGATCTGCAGCGCGTCTGGGAGGTCATCGAGAACGACAAGCGGTCGGAGGCGGTGGCGCTGGACGCCCTTCTGCCGCGCGTCCACCAGTTGCTGCTGCGCCCCGACCCGGCTGCCGCACGCCTGCGCCCCACCGGCGAGGACGCCCCGCCCATCCTTCCGATCCTCCTCGAGGATGACGTGATCACGGTCGCGATCGCCTCGCCGGAGTACGCGGACGCCGCACGCCGCCTCGCCGGGCAGTACCAGTACGCCCTGCGGTTGGCTGTGGCGCGCGAGGACGAGATCGACGCCGCCCGCATCGACCTCGCGACGCTCGACTTCAGCGCCATCAGCGAGGCGTATGTCGCGTTCGGACGCGTGCTGGAGCAGCGGTACCAGGTGCGCCGCGTCCACGTCCTCAACCTCTTCCGGCGCATGCAGGAGACCGGCGAGGCCCTGGACGTGGCCGCTCTGCGCATGCAGTTGTTCGAGCCCGAGGAACTGCGCGCCGCCTTCGCGGACTACCTGAACACGGACGCGCTCTCGCTCGCCCGCACGGACCGCCTGGAGACGATGCCCGGCGCGGACGGGCACATGGTCACCCGCCGCGTGCTCTTCGACCCCGTCCAGCACGACCTCGCTGCCCGCCTGCCACTGGACGTGGCGCTGGACACGGGCGCGCTGCCCGTCCGCCAGCACGAGGGCGCGATTGTGGTCGCCATGGCCGACCCGCTGGATCACCGCGCTGTGGCGCGGATTCAGGCGGTCCTCGGTGAGCCGTTCTTCGTCCAGCCGGCCACGCGCGACGATATTCGCGGCGCGGCACAACGCGCCCACGGCAAGACCACCATCGGCGACCTGCTGCTGGACGCCGACCTCATTACCCGCGAGGACCTGGAGCGCGCGCTGGAACTGACCGCGCGCACCGGCATCCGGCTGGGTGAGGCGCTCATCTCGCTCGGCCTCGTGTCCGATGACCAGCTGAGCGAGCAACTCGCCAACCAGGTCGGCATTCCGTTCATCGGCATCCGCGGCGCGGAACTCAACCGCGCGGTCGGTTCGCTGCTGCCCGAGGAGATGATGCGGCGCTTCCAGGTGGTGCCGATCGCGCAGGCCTCGGACGGCCGCGTCACGGTGGCGATCGCCGACCCGGCCGACCAGCGCGCGAAGAACGAGGTCACACGCCACCTGGACGGCAACGTCGACTTCGTGGGCACCACGCGCTCAGACGTGCGCGACGCCCTGGAGCGACTCTTCCACGAGCAGTACCTGGACTTCTCGGCGAGCGAGCTGATCCGGCGATCGCCATCGGAGTCGGCCTACCGCGTCCTCAGCACCGGCCAGAAGTTCTTCTTCATCGGCCTGGTGATCTTCCTCGTCGCCACGCTCTGGCTGTTCCCGATCGGGACGCTGACCGTGCTGATCGCGATCAGCACCTTCTTCTACCTGGCGTTCTCGACCTACAAGTTCTACCTGATCTACCGCGCGCTCTCGCACACCCTTGAAGTCCCCGTCACACCCGAGGACGTCGCAGCGCTCGACGACCGCGAGCTGCCGGTCTACACGATCCTCGTGCCGCTCTACAAAGAGTCGGAGATCCTGCCCGCGCTGGTCGCCGGCCTGTCCCGGCTGGACTACCCGCTTGAGAAGCTGGACGTGAAGTTGCTGCTGGAGGAGGACGACACGGAGACGATCCGCGTCGCGCGCGCCTCCAACCTGCCGTCGTTCTTCGACATCACGATCGTCCCGCACGGCCAGCCGAAGGGTAAGCCGAAGGCCTGCAACTACGGCCTGCTGCACGCCCACGGCGAGTACGTGGTGATCTTCGACGCGGAGGACATCCCGGAGCCGGACCAGCTGAAGAAGGTGCTGGTCGCCTTCCGGCGGTCGGCCGACCACGTGGTCTGCGTCCAGGCGAAGTTGAACTACTTCAACCGCAACCAGAACGCCCTCACCAAGTGGTTCACCACTGAGTACTCCACCTGGTTCGACCTGTTCCTCCCCGGCCTGGACGCCGCTGGCGCGCCGATCCCCCTCGGCGGCACCTCCAACCACTTCCGCATCGACGCGCTGCGGAAGGTCGGCGGCTGGGACCCGTTTAACGTCACAGAGGACGCCGACCTGGGCCTGCGCATCTTCAAGATGGGCGGCGCGACGGTCGTGGTGGATTCGACCACGTTCGAGGAGGCCAACTCGGTCGTCGACAACTGGATCCGCCAGCGGTCCCGCTGGGTGAAGGGGTACATCCAGACCTACCTGGTCCACATGCGGAACCCGCTGCTGCTCTGGCGGCAACTCGGCCCCGCTGGCTTCCTCTCCTTCCAGCTGGTGATCGGCGGCACGTTCTTCGGGTTCCTGCTGAACCCGCTGCTGTGGGGGCTGACCGGCATCTGGTTCATCACCAAGTGGGGGGTGATCCAGGAGATCTTCCCCACGCCGATTTACTACATGGGCTCGGTCTCGCTGTACGTGGGCAACTTCGCGTTCGCGTACATGAACGTGGCCGGCTGCCTCCGTCGCCGCTACTACTCGCTGGTGAAGTGGGCGCTGCTCTCCCCGGTCTACTGGGTGCTCATGTCCATCGCGGCGTGGAAGGGCTTCCTCCAGCTCTTCTACCGCCCGTTCTACTGGGAGAAGACCGTCCACGGCCTCTCGAACGTGTCCGGCCTCCATGCCGCGGGCATCGAGGAACACGAGTAGGTGTCCGCCATCCGTCTCGGCGACCAGATGGGCGGCGCCCAGGCTCCGCGCCGCGAAGCGCTGGTCCGTCTCCGCTACGGACGCATCGAGGTCGCCGCGACGCTTGTCGCCGCCGTGTACGTGGCACTGGCGGTGTACCTCGTCGGGCAGCACGGACTCGGGGCCACCGACGCCATGGTGCGCACCGCGCGCCTCGCTACCGTCTGGGACGGCTTTGACCCGACGCTGATCGGGTTCGGGTTCGACCGGCCGCCGCTCTTCACGCTGCTCACCGTGCCGTTCTCCGCGTTCCCGGCGCTGCGCGACGGCGGGCTCGCCGCGGCGCTCGCCACGGCGCTCACCGGCGGCATCGCCGTACAGGCCGCCGCCGGCGTGGCGCATCGCGCCGGGCTGACAGCGTTCGCCACGTTCCTGTTCGTCGCCGCCTTCGCCCTCAACCCACTCCTCGTGTTCGCGGGTGCGGTCGGACTGCCGGAGGCGCTCTACGCCTCGCTCGTGCTCACGGCCCTCTCGCACTTCGGATCATGGCTCCACCGCGAGTCGGTCTCCTCCGTGATCGGTGCCGGCGTCGCGCTGGGCATCGCCTTCCTCGTGCGGTACGACTCACTCTTGCTGTCGGCGGCGATGGGGCTCGCGTTCTGGCGGATTTCAGCAGCCCGCGCACGCTCGGCGGAGGCGGACGCGAACCTGGCGTCGATGATGGCGTTCAGCGTGCCGATCGTGTTCATGGTCGGCCTGTGGACGCTGATCTCCTGGTTCCCGCACGGCAACCTCGGCGAGTTCATCGGCGCCGCCCGCGACATCACCCGCCTCGGCGGCGAGGATGCGCGACTGCTCGACCGGATGCGCGAGTTCAACGCCGCGCCACTGGAGGGCGTCGTGTGGGTCGCGCGCTGGGCCAGCGTGATCGCCCCGGCCTCGGTCATGGCGATCGTCGGCCTCCTCGTCTGGGCAGCCATGCGCCCCTCGCGCGAGCGGTTCGCGCTCGCCTTCGTCTCCGCCGCGGTCGTCCTGCCGGGTGGCGTGGCGATGGCCGCGGGGCAGGCGCTGCCGCAGACTTCGCACCTCTTCGTCGCAATCGTGCCCGCGTTCGCCATCCTCGGGTTCCGGCAGCAGCAGATCACCGACGGCTACGCGCCCGATGTGCTGGAGGTGCCCCGCCGCCGCTCGCAGGCGCTCTGGTGCGCTGCACTCCTCATCGTGTCCTTCGCGTCCGGGGCGGCGGCGCTGGTGGCGCTGCCGAACACGGACCGCCCGGCCGCTGGTGTCCGCGCCGTCCTCGGCGGCGAGGCGGTCGACGCAGTCCCGCCGAGCGTCGCCGCCACGGCGGAGTGGATCCGCGACAACGTCGGGGCCGGGCGTATCGTCGCGGACACGAACCGCCACGCGGAGGTGATGCTCGCCACCGGTGATCTCTCGCGATTCCGCACGGACGCGGACAAGGCGGAGGAGGCCGTGGCCTTCGACCCCTACCAGTTCGCCGACTTCGTGCTGACCCGTCAGCGGCTGCCCGGCCAGGGCGAGGGCCGCATCGAGCGGCCGCACCCCTCGATGTATGAGAGCGGCACCACCTTCACGCGGCTGGAGTTCGAGGCGGGTGAGTACCGCATCTACCGCGTGCTGGGGCCAGCGTTACCATGAACGGGATCGCGGAGAGGCCCGCATGACCGACTACACGCGCGAAATCTGGCTGCGCATCTTCATGCTCGCCATCTGGCTGGCGCTGGCGATCGGCGCAGTCTCCGTCCTCGACCCGGAACGTGACACCTCCGCCGTGGTGGCCGCGGCGCTGGCGGTCGTCGCCGGTCTCTCGATCCTGCGGCCCTTCCGGGGAAGCCACCTGGCCGTCGCCGCGCTCGCCGCGATCGCTTACGCCGTCGTGCAGGGGCTGCGCGCCTCCGCCCCCGGTGCCGACCCGAACGGCACGTACATCCCCGCCGCCGCCGCAGGCGCGTTCGTGATGGTCATCACCGCCATCGTCGGCGACACGCTCAGGGGCGCCCTGCGCGCGTACGACTCCGAACTCACCGCGCGCGCGCAGGTGATCGCGGAGATCGAGGCGGTCGACCCGGAGACCGGCGCCACGAAGCGACAGCACGCCGAACGCCTCATGAACCTCGAGGTGGAGCGCGCACGCCGCTACGGCCACTCCTTCACGCTACTCATGATTGGCCCGGACGACTGGGCGGACTACGTCGCGCGGAGCGGCCGCGACGCGGCACAGCGGGCCAGCGCGCAGCTCTCGCAGGAGTACATCGGACGCCTGCGCACCGTCGACACCGTGATCCAGATGGGCGACGGCACCTACGCCCTGCTCCTCCCGGAGACGGGCATTGAGGGCGCGCAGGTGGTCGCCGAGAAGCTCGCGGTCGCCGCGCAGGAGATCATCGGCGGCGAGGTGCGTTGTGGCATCGCCGCCTTCCCGGACGACGAGGTCACGGCGTCCGGACTGATGCGCGAGGCGGAAGAGGCGCTGGAGTTCGCCCGCGCCGCGGCGATCCGCGTCGCCAGCCGCTCGCTGCTCTCTTAGCCGCCGTCCTCGCCTCGCTCAGAACGCGCGCGACGCTGCAGCGTCGCCGCCACCGGCGTGGCACGCGTCGTTGAGCGTGCGGATCGTCGGGCGCGACACCGGACCCTCGATCACGGTGAGCGAGGTGTTGTCGACGCGGATTGGCGGCGTGGTGAATCCCGGCAGGCCGAGGACATGGCCCACGACCTGCGCGATCGTGCCGCCATGCGTCACGCAGACCGCCACATCGTCCTGGTGCCGTGCGAGCAGTTCGTCGAACGCAGCCGCCACCCGCTCGCGGAACGCGAGCATCGGCTCGGCGTCCGGGACGCCGGCCGCCCAGTCCTGGCCGTGGCCGGCGCGCAGTCCCCAGCGCGCGCTCGCGTCCGCCCACGTCAGCCCCTGCGCCGCGCCGAAATAGTGTTCCCGCATCCCCGGCGCCTCTGCGACCGGCAGGCCGAGGGCGCTCGATACCGCCTCGGCGGTGGCCCATGCGCGCGCCAGCGGGCTCGCGTACAGCGCATCCACGCGCATGCCGCGCAGCCGCTCCGCGACGAGCCGCGCCTGTGCCTGGCCGTCTTCCGTCAGCGGCTCGTCCAACCAGCCCTGAATGATGCCGCGGCTATTGCCGCGCGACTGCCCGTGCCGCACGAGGATCACGGTCATCGCCGCACGCCTTCCACGATCCCAAGGAACTGGCCGAGGATGCGCGCGGTCGCGCCCCAGATGAGGTGCTCCCCGTACTGGTAGGCCGACGTCGCCTCCACCTGGCCGTCACGGTCCACAACCTTCCACGCGTGCGATGAGGGGTCGAGAAGGTGCGCCACGGGGACGCTCAGCAGTTCGCTCACCTCGCGCCGCGCCGCCACGGTCGCCTGCACACCCTCCGCCATGAGGCCGACGTACGGCCGGATCAGGTAGCGCGAGCCGCGCGTCACGGTGTCGTCCAGCTGGCCGAGGACCGTGACCGCCTCCGGTGGCACGCCGACCTCCTCGTGCGTCTCACGCAGCGCGGTGTGGAGCAGGCTCGCGTCGTCGGGATCGCGACGGCCGCCGGGGAAACTGATCTCCCCCTGGTGGTGGCGCACGGTGTGCGTGCGCACCTGGAAGAGCACCCGTTCGCCCTCCGAGCCTGCTTCGAGGAGCAGGAGGACGCCGGCGGCCGTGAACCCCTCGTCGAGTGTCAGTTCGGTGGGGCGCATCGCGGCAAGGGCGGCACGGATCGCTTCGCTCACAACGGGGACCTCCGGCGTTGTCGAGACGCGACGTGGTAGGCCAGCCAGGATTCGAACCTGGGACCGATCGGTTATGAGCCGACTGCTCTAGGCCGCTGAGCTACTGGCCCGCACGCCGTGACCATCTTACGCCCGCGCACTCAGCACTTCCGGCCTCAACCGCAGGCGGTCTGACGGTCGGGTTCACTGAAATTCAACTGCGAAATCCTGACAAAATCTCGCAGAGTCGCTTCTCAAGGGTTACCTTCTGACGCAGGGGGGGATCATGACCAGCGACACCAACGTGACGCCGCACGACGTCGCCGCCGAGGAGCGCCAGTTCGTCGCTGCCATGGTGGACGAGGTGTCGAACGCCCTGCAGGTCATCCTGGGCTACGCCCAGATCCTCCACGAACTCGACGATGACGAGCGCCCAGCAGCCGTCGAGGCGATCCGCGAGCAGTCCGAGCGGCTGCGCCGCGTCCTGACCGACCTCACGAGCGCATCCCGGGACGAGTCCGGACGCGGGCCCTGGCAGGCCCCCTCCTAAACCCCGCTTAGGCGGCGCCGCCGAGCGTCGTCGACGATGCTTCCTCGTTCCCGGAGAGCAGCCTCCGAAAGAACGCACGCCAGCCCTCCAGGTCGCCGGGCTTCTCCGCCGCTACGCTGGCACCGGATTCAAGCGCGCGCCGTCGGTCCTCTGGCGTCAGCACCGCGGACACGAGCACGACCGTGAGGTCAGGCCGCACACGCTTCAGCGCGCGCACGAGGTCGAAGGACTCCACCCGACCCAGCATTCGGTCGACGATGACCAGCGCGTTCTCCGGGACCGCGTGCAGGCGCACCTCCAACCCCACAAGGTCGGTGAACGTCTCGACTTCCAGGCCGGGCGCGACCTGCGCCAGCACCATGCGCGAAATCACGGCGTGGTCGACCTCGTCGTCCACGATCACGACATGCGTGTAGCTCATCGACGCGGCTCCAGCCGCATGGGGCCGGCGAGGGGGAGCGAGAAGACGGTGCGCCCGCCGGTGCAGCGGACGCCGCCGCCCAGCCGCTCGAGGATCACCTGCGCCGCCGCCAGCGTCTGCACCGGCCCGCCGGCGTAGGTCTGGAGCGACCCGGCGAGCGCCGCCAGCGGCTCATCGTCGAGCCCGGGCGCAACCTCCGGGCAGGACAGCACGGCGAAGCCGCCTTCCAGTCGCACGTGGATCTCGACCGGCTCGTCACCCCAGGTCGCATCCAGGTGCTCGCGCACCGCCAGCACATCCACGGCGACGGTACGCCGGCCGAGGTCGCCCTCGTCTGACAGCACGATGTGACCGCCGAGGATCATCTGCAGCGGCGCCGGCGAGGCATCGAGCGGGCGACGGCGCGCGCGAGAAACCGCGGTGAGCGCCTGCAGCATCCGCTCCAGGTCGCGTGTGCCGTGCCGGAGCGCCCCGAGCGCGACGCTCACGGTGGAGGATTCCCCCTGCGCCGCGACCTGCTCGCGCAGGGCATCGTCCAGGAGGTCGGCGGAGAGCGACATGGTCAGCAGCGGTGACCGGAGGTCATGCGAGACGGAGAACAGGAGCGCGTCCAGCAGTGACTGCAGGCTGGCGGCGGGGTCGGCGTCGGTCTTCCCGGCGTCCGGGCGAGCGGTCGACACCTGCGGCGACTCCCGGTGAGCATCTCGGGCGAACGCCCGTGATGATGATGCTCCCGGGAACCGTCCCCTGCAACCGACCTCGATCAGGCGACGGGGCCGAGGGGTGCGCCGCCCAGCACATGCAGGTGCAGGTGATGCACGGTCTGGCCGGCATGGTCACCGGAGTTGATGACCAAACGGTAGCCGCCTTCCACGAGCCCCTGCTCCGAGGCGACCCGGGCGCCCGTGAGCAGCAGCCGCCCGAGCATCGGCGCGTCTGCCTCCGTCGCGGCGGCGGCCGAGACCGGCGGTACCCCGCGCGGGATCACGAGGATGTGGACGGGCGCGGCCGGCGCGATGTCACGGAACGCGACGAACTCGGCGTCCTCGTACACGCGCTGGCTCGGGATCTCGTCGCGAAGGATGCGCGCGAAGACGTTGTTCGGGTCGTACGCGGGTACCGGCATGGTCGTCCCCCTCTAGCCGTAGAGTGTTGTGTCGACGTTATTCGGCATGGTGCGTACAGTTTCGCCCACGTTCCAGACGGCGGACACCGATGACCACGCGCATCACGCCGGCCCCCTCCCCCACCACGGCTCACGCCACGCCTGCACGCGCGCCCCGGCGACGGTGCCCCCGATGATCGAGCGCATCCGGCGCACGGTCGGCGGCGGCGCGCTGAAGTCGCCGCAGTTCCGTCTCCTGATGGGCGCCGGCATGGCGATGCAGTTGGGTCAGTGGATCCAGCGGGTGGCGCTGCTGTGGACGGTGTACGAACTCACCGGGTCTGCCGTGCAGCTCGCCGGCCTCGGGTTCCTCTCCAACGTGTTCGTCCTGGTGCTTTCCCCGTTCGTCGGGCCGCTGTCGGACCGGTACGGCGCAAGGCGGGTGCTGCTGTACGCAGCGCTGGGGCAGGCGGTCGGGGCGCTGGTGCTGGCCGTCGCCGTGTTCGGCGGGTTCGTCTCGATCCCCCTGCTGTACGTGATCGGCATGGGCTTCGGCATCGGCCAGTCGCTCAACGGGCCCACGCGGAACCTGCTGGTGTACGACACGGTCGGGCGCGACCTGCTCCGCAACGGCATCGCACTGAACAGCCTGACCGGCTCCACGATGCGGGTGATCGGCCCCTCGTTCGGCGGCCTCATCCTCGGCCTCCGCGGCGCCGACCTGGCGTTCGGGCTGCAGTTCGTGCTGCTGGTGCTGGCGCTGATGCTCGTGTTCCTGCTGAAGGTGGACAGCCGCCGGGTCAGTGCAACCGAGGGCTCCATGTGGCGCTCGCTCGGCGGCGGAATCGCGCACCTCCGCGAGAACGCCCCGGTGCGCGTGAACGTGCTCGCGGCGTTCATCGCCTCCACGCTCGTCTACCCGTACGTGCAGTTCATGCCGCTGTTCGTCGCCGAGAACATGCAGGGCGGCGAGGGCGAACTGGGCCTGCTCCTCTCCGGCGTCGGCATCGGTTCGCTGGTAGGCCTCTGGTACGTCGCCGCGGGCCGAGGCCACATGGCGGCGATGCTCTGGGCGGGCACCATCTACATGGTGCTGATCGGCGCGTTTGCCCTCGCCACGGAGTTCTGGGTCGGGTTCGCGCTGCTGATCATCGCCGGCGTGGTGCACTCGATCTTCTCGGGCCTGAACCAGGCGCTGGTGCAGCTGAACTCCGACGAGGAGTACCGGGCGCGGGTGCTCGGCATCTACTCGATGAGCGGCGGCCTGGAGCCGTTCTCGTTCCTCGCGCTCGGCGTACTCATGGAGCACATCGGCGCTGGCCCGGCGATGGCGGCCTCGTCCGGCCTTGCCGCGGCGTTCGTGGCCCTGCTCGCGGTCCGCGCAACGATGGGTGCGTTCCAGCCGCGCCCGAGGCCGCCCGCGGCCGGCGCGTAGGCGTCCTAGCGGGCCTGCACCAGCAGCCGCTCCGGGCCGCGCAGCAGCAGCGTCCCCCCGCGCTCCAGGCCCCCCTCGGCGAGCGCGATCGAAGGCCAGCGCGCCAGCAGCGCGCGGAACGCCACGTCCGCCTCCAGCCGCGCGAGCGGGGCGCCGAGGCAGAAGTGGATGCCCTGCCCGAACGAGAGGTGCCGGTTCGGGTCGCGGTCCAGCCGCAGCGCCTCGGGCTCCTCGAACTGGCGAGGGTCGCGGTTCGCGGAGCCGATCATGCACAGCACCACGTCGCCCTGAGCGATGCGCTGGCCACCGAGGTCCACCTCGCGCGTGGTGAAGCGCGCCAGTCCCTGCACCGGGCTGTCGTAGCGCAGGAGTTCCTCCACCGCCGCGGGCACCGCGTCCGGCGTGGCGCGGAGGGACGCCAGCGCCTCGGGGTGTTCGAGGAGGGCGGCGAGGCCGTTGCCGATGAGATTCGTGGTCGTCTCGTTGCCGGCGACGAGCAGCAGGATCGCGAACGCGAGGATCTCCTCCGGCGAGAGCCGCGTGCCGGACTCCTCCGCCGTCACGAGCACAGAGATCAGGTCTTCGCGCGGCTGGCGCTGGCGGTCACGGATGAACCCGCCGAGGTAGTCGACGAGTTCCTGCACCGCGCGGCGGCTGGTCGCGACCATTGCTTCGGTCTGCACGATGTTCGTCGTCGCGGCGATCGCGTTCGACCACTCCTTGAAGCGCATCCGGTCGGCCGCCGGCACACCGAGGAGTTCCGCGATCACGATCACCGGAAGCGGCTGAGCGAGCCCGGTCATGACCTCGAACGTTCCGGCGTCCGGCGCGGCGGCGAGGAGTTCCTGCGTGATCTCTTCGATGCGCGGGCGCAGCGCCTGTACACGGCGCGGCGTGAACGCGCGGTTCACGATGGCGCGCATCTCGGTATGCCTCGGCGGGTCCACGCCCAGCACCGTGGCCACGTCCCCCACCGGCGACTCGCGACGCTGCTGCTGGAGCGCGTCTGCCAGTTGGCCGCGGGCGTTGTGCGAGTCGGAGGAATACGTGGCGTGGTCGCGCATCACGGCGAGGCAGTCCTCGTAGCGCGTGACGATCCAGGCCTGCAGCGCCTGGCTGCGGTGGACGGGGTCGCCCTCGCGCAGCCGCCCGTACTGGAGGTACGGGTTCTTCTTGAAGGAGGGGACGAACGGGTTGAAGACGGGTGCCGTGGTCACGATCCCAGACTATCGGACGCGCCCCTGCTGTCGACCGAAGGTGTAAGGCGGCCACGCTGGACACGTCCGCCCGGACCGATATCGTTGATCGTGAAGCACCGCACAAGCGAGGTTGCCCGTGCCGTCGATCACCCGCCTGCCCGTCGTCTTCCAGCCGACCACCGCCCGCCCGCCATACGGCCGGCTTCGCCGCTTGGTGCCACTCACGGCGACCGTGGCGCGGCTCTGGCTGGACTGGCGCATCCTGCGCCTGAAGCGGCGCTTCTTCGGCCTCGAGCGCACGGCCGAGGCTACTCACCGCTTCCACGTGCAGTCAGCGGAGGCGATCGTCCGCCGCGCCGTGCGCCAGCAGGGGTTGATCATCAAGACCTGTCAGTTCCTCGGCAGCCGCGCCGACATCCTGATGGACGAGTACGTGCGCACGCTTTCGCTGGTCCACGACCGCGTGCCGCCTCGGCCATGGTCGGAGATGCGACCGCTGATCGAGGATGAGCTCGCCGGCTCGGTGGACACGCTCTTCGCGGAGTTCGACACCACGCCCATCGCCGCCGCCTCGCTCGCGCAGGTCTACCGCGCCCGCCTCCACGACGGCACGCAGGTGGCGGTGAAGGTGCAGTACCCGGGCATCGACAAGATCGTGAAGTGGGACCTGGAGATCATCGACCTCCTCACGCGCCTGTGGGCGCGTCTGGAGACGGTGATCGACTTCCGCCCGATTGCGCAGGAGATGCAGCGCAATGCGCCGGATGAGGTGAACTTCGTCCATGAGGGTCGCGCCGCCGAGGAGCTCGCGCGCATCCTGGACGACCGCGACGACGTCCAGATCCCGGGCATCTACTGGAACCTGAGCACCCGGCGCGTGCTGACCATGGACTACCTGGACGGCATCAAAATCACGGACATCCCGGCGCTGGAGGCGGCGGGCGTGCGCACCTCGGAGGTCGCGAACACGCTCATCGACCTCTTCAACACGATGATCCTGACGCACGGCATGTTCCACGCCGACCCGCACCCGGGGAACCTGTTCGTGATCCCGCCGGCCACGCCGGGCGGCAAGCCGAAGATCGGCCTGGTGGACTTCGGCCTGACGAAGCGCATCCCGGACGACTTCCGGCAGCAGATGATCGTCCTCACGAGCGCGATCATTGCCGAGCAGCCGGAACTCATCACCTCCACCATGACGGACATGGGCTTCCGCACCCGCGAGGAGAGCGTGGAGACCTACACCGCCCTCGGCGAGGCGTTCCTCGGCGACGTCATCCGCTCCGGCAGGGCGTACGCCGACCAGGCGCTGATGGCGGAGATCAACCAGCGGCTCGGGAAGGTGCTCCGCGCGAACCCGCTGGTGGACGTACCGGGCGATGTGATCCTGATCGCCCGCGTGATGGGCCTGCTCTCCGGCCTCGGGCGGTCGCTCGATTCGGAGACGGACCTGCTCGCCGCGCTCATGCCGTACCTCGACCCGGACGCCGAGGCGGCCTCCTAGTCGCGGCCGAGCGCACGCAACGTCTCTCGCCTCACCCCTTGACGCCAACCTTTCGATGAGCGAACGTTCATTCCGCTGAACGGACATTCACTCATTCATCGTCCGTTCCCCGAAGGAGTCCAACCGTGGCCAGGGTCAGCGATCGCTACCTGGAGGAACGCCGGCAGGAGATCCTGGCGGCCGCACGTACGGTGTTCATCGAGAAGGGATACGCCGCTGCCACCATCAACGACATCGCGGCCGAGGCCGGCGTAGCCGCCGGCAGCATCTACCGGTACTTCCCGGGCAAGGCCGACCTCATCGCGGAGGTCGCCCTCGACTGCTTCCACGCGGACGCCGACCGCTGGCGCTCGCTCAGCAGCGAACACGACAGCCCGGCGCGCGCCCTCCTCCAGCTCGGCGAGGAGACCCGCGCGCACTTCACATCCGGCAACGCGCACGAGGAGGCGGTCCTCCGCCTCGAGTCCTACCTCGCGGCGTGGCGTGAGCCGGAACTTCGCGACCGCCTGGTCGCCTCGCTCCAGGAGTCCATCCAGGTGATGGCCGGACTGGTGGAGGCGGCGCAGCAGCGTGGCGAGATCGATGACGGGATCGACCCCGTCCAGGTCGCCACGTTCTTCCACACCGTTGGCTCCGGCATCGGGACGCTCAGCGTGCCGATGCAGTCCGCGCTGGACGTGGAAGGGGCGTGGGGCGTGCTCATGCGGCTCGTCCTCCCGCTCTTCCGCGTCGATCCCACCACACTCACATCATCGGAAGGACACACGGATGTCTAGGCTCGGCTTTACGGGCCGCCTCTCCACCTGGAGTGCGCGACACCGCTGGATCGTCATCGGCATCTGGCTGGCGCTGCTCGTCGGCGTCTCCGGCGCGGGCAACGCGCTTGGCGGCGCGTACACCACTGACATCGCGTTCACGAACGAGCCCGAGTCCCAGACGGCACGCGAGTTACTGCGGTCGTTCCGCGGCACCGACCCGCTCTACGAGCAGGTGATCGTCCAGTCTGAGACGCTGACCGTAGACGACCCGGCGTTCCAGCAGTTCGTGACTGAACTGATCGGCGAGTTGCGCTCCCACCCGGAAGCGGTCGTCGCCGACCAGTCCTTCACCTACTACGAGACCGGCGCCGAGGCGCTGGTGTCCGCCGACCGCAGGATCACCCTCGTCCCCGTCCTCCTGAACGCGGACGTGGACACGGCACCCGAAGCGCTGAAGGTGCTGGAGGAGGCCGCAGCCGCCCGCCAGGGCAGCGGCTTCGAGGTGCTGTACGGCGGCTTCGCCTCCTTCAACCACGACTTCAACCGCGCGGCGGAGGAGGACCTGGGCTCCGAACTCACGATCGGCCTGCCGATCGCGATGGTCGTGCTGCTCCTGGTCTTCGGCACCGCGGTCTCCGCCGTCGTACCGCTGGGCATCGCGTTCATGTCGATCGGGATCGCGTTCGGCCTGAACCAGCTCATCAACAACGTCTGGACCATGTCCGCCTTCGTGCCGAACGTGACGCTGATGATCGGTCTCGCGGTCGGCATCGATTACGCGCTGCTGGTGATCGCCCGCTTCCGCGAGCAGCGCCGCCAGGGCCACGACATCATCGAGTCCATCGGCATCGCCGGGGACACGGCGAGCCGCGCGGTGTTCTTCTCCGGCGGCACGGTGGTCATCGCCCTGATGGGCATGTTCATCGTCCCCACCTCGATCTTCCAGGGCTTCGGCGTCGGCGCGAGCATCGTCGTCATCCTCGCGGTGCTCGGGTCGCTGACGCTGCTCCCGGCGCTGCTGGCGGTGCTCGGCGACAAGATCAACCGGTTCGCGCTGCCGTTCATCAAGAAGGGTGGCCTGGACGACGACACCGGCTTCTGGGCGGGCGCAGCCCGCTTTGTGATGGCGCACCCGTTGCCCATGGCGCTGGGGTCCGCGACCTTCCTCATCGTCCTCACGATCCCGTACTTCTCGATCAACCTCGGCGCATCCGGGGCCGCCTCCCTGCCCGAGGAGTACAACTCTCGCCGCGCGTTCGAGATCCTCGACCGCGAGTTCCTGGCCGGGCAGGCGCAGCCGGCCGAGGTGGTCATCACCGCCACGGACGTAACCGCGCCGGCCGTGCAGGGTGCGATCGCGGCGTTCCGCGAGGCGGTCGGCGGTGACTCGACCTACGCGCTGGTCAACGACACTGTCATCAGCCCGGACATGGACATCGCCGTCGTCAGTGTCGCCGTCCCCGGCGACACCGCGAGCGACCAGGCGATCCAGGCGGTGAAGCGCATCCGCGAGGAGTTCGTCCCGGCCGCGTTCGATGGCGTCGATGTGCAGGTGTACGTCGGTGGCGCGACCGCCGGGAACTCGGACTTCTTCGACCTCGTCGGCGACTACACGCCGGTCGTGTTCGCGTTCGTCCTCGGGTTCTCGTTCGTGTTGCTCACGCTGATCTTCCGGTCACTGGTCGTCCCGTTGAAGTCGATCGTGATGAACCTGCTCTCCGTGGGCGCGTCCTACGGCGTGATCGTCGCGATCTTCCAGTGGGGCTGGGGCGCCGATCTGCTTGGCTTCCAGACCGTCGATGCCATTGAGGCGTGGCTGCCGCTGTTCATGTTCACGATCCTGTTCGGCCTGTCGATGGACTACCACATCTTCCTGCTCAGCCGGATCCGCGAGCGGTTCGATGAGACCGCCGACAACACCGGCTCGGTCGCATTCGGCCTCCGGACGACGGCGAACATCATCACCGGCGCCGCCGCGATCATGGTCGCCGTGTTCAGCGGCTTTGCGCTGGGCGACCTGGTGATGTTCCAGCAGATCGGCGTGGGCCTCGCGGTCTCCGTCTTCCTGGACGCCACGATCGTCCGCACGATCCTCGTGCCGGCCACGATGCGGCTACTCGGCGACGTGAACTGGTACATGCCGTCCTGGCTGAAGTGGCTGCCTGACCTGCGCGTTGAGAAGGAGCCGGTCTCGGCGCTCGCCTCGGAGGTCGCCGGGAAGTAGCCCCCGCAGCCCCCTGCACCACCCTCGGCCCCGTCTCGCCACCCGCGAGGCGGGGCCGAGTCGCATCGGGCGGAAGAAATCGCCCGGCGCCCCTTCAGTCGCGCCGAGGTGTGCCGATACTGATGGCGAGCCAGGCGCTCACCGACAAACGGCACACCCGTCGAAAGGCGGGGCCGCAAAGGCACGGGCCTACCCCCTCCGCGCGAGGGCACGGTCGCCGGCCTGCCGAAGCGAGGGCCACCGTCCGAGGTGTGTCTGCACTCACACCCCGGCGTGCCAGCCGCAACGGGCCACCCGGTGAGCCGGAGTGGCCCGTGCGTGTTTCGGCGCGCCGGGGTGTCGCGTCCGCTGTGCCGCCTGTTGGCGGGCGCGGCACCCCGTTTCGCCGACACGCGCGGGCCCTCTGGCCAACCTCCGCATTGCGCTCGCCGAGCACGCTCCGTAGCCTCCCCCTCGCACGGACGTGGGAGGAGCACTGCATGCCGGACCTGGGCCCCTTCTCGATCAGCCTCTCGGTGCGAGACATCGCCGCATCGCGCACCTTCTACGAGGCGCTCGGCTTCGAGGTCATCGACGGCGACGCCGAAGAGGGCTGGCTGATGCTCCAGAACGGCGCGGCGCTGATCGGCCTGTTCCGCGGGATGTTCGAGGGCAACATCATCACCTTCAATCCGCCGGACGTCCGCGCGCTGCAGCATCACCTGACCGACCACGACATCGACGTGGCGCTGCAATACAGCCAGCCGCCCGACCAGATGCCGGTCGAGGATCCCGACACCGGCCCGGCGCACTTCACGATCGAAGACCCGGACGGCAACCTGCTTCTGTTCGACCAGTTCTAGGCCACCGGCCGCCCACGCTTGGCCGCTCGGCCCGGTGCTACGCTCGCCCGCATGACCAACGCGCCGCATCGCCCCGTCCTCGCCGGTCGCACGCCGCCGCCGCAGGAGAGCGTGCACCGCGCGCTGGCGCTCCTGAACGGCCCCGCCGCCGGCCTCGAAGCGCTCGCCGATGACCTGGCCGCCGGACTCGAGGGCGGGCGCGCGGACGTCCTGATCGAGCGCGCCTCGCGGCTGCTCTACGCCACGGACGCCTCGATCTACGAGATGGAGCCGGTGGCGATCGTGTTCCCGCGCTCGACGGCGGACGTGCAGCACGCCACGCGCATTGCCCGCGCCCGAGGCATCCCGCTCCTCCCGAGGGGTGCCGGGACGAGCCTTGCCGGACAGGGCGTGAACCACGCAGTCGTCCTGGACTTCAGCCGCCACCTGAACCGAGTGCTCCACGTCGACGCCGAGGCGCGTACCGCGCGCGTCCAGCCGGGCGCGGTGCTCGACACGATCAGCCGCGCGGCCCGGCCGCACGGTCTGCACTACCCCGTCGACCCCTCGACCCGGAACCGCGCCACCATCGGCGGCGGCATCGGCAACAACTCCTGCGGCGCGCACTCCGTCATCCACGGCAAGACGCTCGACCAGGTGGTCTCGCTCGACGTGGTGCTGGCTGACGGCACCCTCGCGCGGTTCGAGCCGGTGCGGGACGCGGCCCTCGCGGAGCGCCTCGCCGCGCCCACACTGGAGGGCGCCGTGTACCGCGCCGTCCGCCGCATCGCGACCGAGTACCGGGATGAGATCGCGGCGCGCATGCCAGACATCCCGCGCCGCGTCTCCGGCTACAACCTGGACGCGTTCGCCGACCCCGAAGTCATGGACCTCAGCCGCCTCATCGTCGGCTCCGAGGGGACGCTGGCGACGGTCGTTGAAGCGACCGTGCGGCTCGTGCCGATCCCGGCGGCGAAGGGCGTGGTCGCGCTGCACTACGACAGCGTGCCGGCCGCCTGCCACGCCACCCCCGCCGCGCTCCGCCACCACCCCGCCGCCGTCGAACTCGTGGACGCCGTCATCATCGAGCGCTGCCGCGCGAACCCCGGCTACGCCTCGCTCGCCGGCTTCGTGCAGGGCGAGGCCGGCGCGCTGCTCCTCGTGGAGTGCGAGGGCGACACCGCCGACGAGGTACGCGCGCGCCTGGAGGCGGTCGCCGCCGACCTCGGCGGGCCGGGCGGCGCCTACGCCTCCGTCCTCATCACGGACACCGTGGGGCAGGCACGCCTCTGGCGGATGCGCGAGGCTGGCCTCGGGCTCCTCATGAGCGTGCGCGGCGATGCGAAACCGATCGCGTTCGTGGAGGACGCCGCCGTCCCCCCGGAACGCCTCGGTGAGTTCGTGGAGCGGTTCGATGCCCTGGTCGAGCGGTACGGCACGACCGTGGCGCACTACGGGCACGCCTCGGAGGGCTGCCTGCACCTGCGGCCGCTCGTCAACATCAAGCGGGCCGCCGGGCTGGACACGATCCAGGCGATTGCGTCCGAGGTCGCCGACCTCGTGCTGGAGTTCGGCGGCAGCCTCTCCGGCGAACACGGCGACGGCATCCTCCGCGGCGTCTTCACGGAGCGCATGTTCGGCGCTCGCCTGACCGAGGCGTTCCGCGAAGTGAAGCGCGCCTTCGACCCGGAGGGTGTGCTCAACCCCGGCAAGATCCTCGATACGCCCGCGTTCAACGACCACCTGCGCCTGTCGCCGTGGACGCGGAACGCGCACGCGGAGACGCACTTCTCGTGGCAGGTGGAGGGCGGCCTCGCCCGCGCCGCGGAGCAGTGCAACGGCCAGGGCGCCTGCCTGAAGGACACCGGCACGATGTGCCCCTCCTACATGGTCACGCGCGACGAGGAGCACTCGACGCGCGGGCGAGCGAACCTGCTGCGGCAGGCGTTGAACGGCGCGTTGCCGGTTGAGGAACTGACCGGCGACCGCATCGCAGAGGCGCTCGACCTGTGCGTGGAGTGCAAGGCCTGCAAGTCCGAGTGCCCCTCCGGCGTCGACCTCGCGAAACTCAAGTACGAGGTGCTGACGCTGCGCCACGAGGCCCACGGCATCCCACTGCGCGACCGCCTCTTCGGGCGCATCGGGCCGCTCACCCGCCTCGCGACCATGCTCGGACCGGGCGTTGCGCTCCTGAACCTCCTCGCCTCGCTCCGTCCGGCGCGCGAGGTCATGCACGGCACGCTCGGCATCCACCGGGAGCGACCGCTGCCCCGCCTCGCCTCGCGCTCCTTCCGGCGGTGGTTCGCCACGCGGCCGCAGATGGAGCCCGCCCCGAGGGGTGAGGCGGTGTTCTTCGTCGACACGTTCACGGACGCCATCTACCCGCAGGCCGGCCAGGCGGCCGTCGCCGTCCTCGACGCCCTCGGCTACGCCGTGACGGTGGTCCCGCGCCTCGGCTGTTGCGGCCGCCCGCTCATCTCCAAGGGGCAACTGGGCACGGCCCGGGCCTGGGCGCGGCGCAACATCGACCGCCTCGCCCCCTACGCGGAGCGAGGCGTCCCGATCGTGGGACTGGAGCCGTCCTGCCTGCTGACACTGAGGGACGAGTACCTGGACCTGCTCCCCGGCCCGCGCACGGAGCGCGTCGCGGCAGCAGCCGTGCTGCTCGATGAACTGGTCGCGCGCGTCGCCGCCGAGGACCCGGCGGTTGCCGAGCGGTTCGCGGCGCTCCAGCGCACCGCCCTGCTGCACGGCCACTGTCACCAGAAGGCCGGGCCCGGCATGGAGCCCTCGATGGCGGCCCTCGGGCTCGTGCCGGGCCTCGCGACCGCCCTCGTGGACTCCGCCTGCTGCGGCATGGCCGGATCGTTCGGGTTCGAGGTCGAACATTATGACGTGTCCCGCGCGATGGCCGAGCGGAGTCTGCTCCCGGCGATCCACGCCGCCTCGCCCGAGACGGAGGTACTCGTCACGGGCGTCTCCTGCCGCCAGCAGATCGAGCACCTCAGCGGCCGCCGACCGCGCCACCTGGTCGAGTTGCTCGCCGAGGCGCTGCGTCGAGACTGATCTGGCGGAGGTTCCCCAAACCTCAACCGCGTACCCCTCATGCGCCTCCGGAGCCTTCCGATGATCCTGACAGGCGGATCAGGCGGAGGCACGGATGTCGGAGTTGGAAGTCCCCACGCTGCCGGTGGCACATCTCCAGGCGTTCGCGCTACTGCGCGACCTCGATCCCACCGTCCATGAACTCGCCACGCTCGCGGAGACCGACCCGTCGCTGACGGGCACGCTCCTGCGCATCGCCAACTCGGCGACCTCCGCCCCGCTCTCGCGCGTCTCCACCCCGCGCGACGCCATCGTCCGGCTCGGGGTCACCGAGGCACGCCGGGTGATCATCAGCGTCGCGCTGTCGCGCTCATTCGTCGGGCTGCGCGGCTCGAACATCGACGAGCAGGAACTGTGGCGGCACCTCGTCGCCGTGGCGATGCTGGCGGACACGCTCTCCTGGGGCCAGGTCGTCGGCTCCGAGGCGTTCACCGCGGGCCTGCTCCACGACATCGGTCGGCTGGCGATGGCGGCGCAGCACCCGACGAAGTACGCCGGGATCGTGCGCGCCGCGCACTACGGCATCGACACCGAACTGGCCGAGCGCCGGGTGTTCGGCCTCACCCACGTGGAGTGGGGCGCAACCATCGCCCGCCAATGGGGGTTCACCGACGCGCTCACCGAGGCGATCGCTGGCCACCACGAGGGGGGCGACAGCGCCCTCGGCTGGGTCGTCCAGCGCGCGCGTGAGGTCGCCTGGTCGCTCGGCATCAGCGACGGCGTCCGCCCGGTTCCGGGGACGCCGGTCGATACTGCGGAGGCGCTCGACCCGGTCGTCCACGACCTCGGCGGCGTGGAGAACATCCTGGCGCGGGTGGACCGCTTCCGGAGCGCGCTCGCCGCGTAGGCCGCTGACGGGCACCCGCGGGCGATAGCCAGCATCGTCGGGCCGCGCAACAATGGGCCTTCGGCGCGCCGTCGCGCGCATGGAGGGCCACGTGCACTCTGGCGGCATCCGGCGGCGTGGTGAGCAGCTTGGCAACGTCCGCGTGCGCCGCGGTCGCCGCCGCTCCCAGGTGATCGAGGTCAAGCGCCTGCAGATCGCCCGCCCGCGCCACCCCGGCGTCATGGTGCTGATCCTCGGGTTCATCGCACTGATCCTCGCCGGCACGGGGCTCCTCATGCTCCCGATTGCGAGCCAGCCGGAGGGCAGCGCGGGGTTCCTGCGCGCGCTGTTCACGGCCACCTCAGCGGTGTGCGTGACCGGTCTGGCGGTGGTGGACACCCGCGACTACTGGACCGGCTTCGGGCAGGGCGTGATCGTCCTGTTGATCCAACTCGGCGGCCTGGGCTTCATGACCAGCGCCACCCTGCTCCTGCTCGTGTTCGGCCGTCGCATCTCGATGAGCCAGCGCACGGTCGCCGGTGCAACTGCGGGAAGCCTCAGTACCGACTCCGTCCGCGTGGTGATCCGGCGCATCGTGCTCGTCACACTCACAGTGGAGGCGATCGGCTTCCTCGTGCTGACGGTCGCATTCGCGCTCGACACCGGGCGCCTCGGCTGGAACGAGGTGTGGCGAGGCCTCTTCACCGCCGTCTCCGCCTTTAACAACGCGGGCTTCGACATCGAAGGCGGCGGCCAGAGCATGATCGGCTACGCCGGAAACCCGCTCGTCCTCTGGACGCTCGCGGTCCTCACCGTCGCCGGCGGCACCGGATACGCCATCTGGTGGGACCTGAAGGCCACGCGGAAGTGGGCGCGGCTCGCGCTGAACACCAAACTGGTCGCGGTCACGTCACTCATCCTGGTGGTCATCGGGACCCTCGAGATCTTCCTCCGCGAGGGCTTCCGCGACGCCACCCTCGGCGCCCTCAACGCGCCGCAGGCGCTCCTCGCCGCCGGCGCGGAGTCCGTCTACGCACGCACCTCCGGGTTCACGGCGTTCGCGCTGAACGACAAGGAGCCGGAGACGCTGCTCATCCTCATGGGCATGATGTTCATCGGCGGTGCCTCAGGCTCCACCGCGGGCGGCATCAAGCTCACCACCTTCAGCGCACTCGGCTTCGCAATCATCGCGTCCGTGCGCGGCGATGAGCACGTCACGGCGTTCGGCCGGGAGATCCCCTGGCGGCAGATCAACCGCGCCCTGGCAGTGGCGCTGCTCTCCGTCGCCATCGTGTTCGCCTCCACCTTCCTCCTGTCGATTGCGCATGACGGTGACTTCATCGACATCATGTTCGAGGCGGTCTCCGCATTTGCCACCTGCGGCCTGTCGACGGGCATCACCGGCTCGCTCAACGAGGCCGGGCAACTCATCATCATCGTCACGATGTTCATCGGCCGTGTCGGTCCGCTGACCATCGCGCTCGCGCTCGCGGAACGCCTCGGCCGGCCCAGCCGGCTGCGGTACCCGGAGGCAGACCTCAACATCGGCTAGGCCGCGCGGAAGCGGAGGCTCCCCATGAAGCAACAGGTCGCCGTGATCGGCCTCGGCCGCTTTGGCAGCGCGGTCGCGACCGAACTCGTCCGGCTCGGGCACGAGGTGCTCGGGATCGACACCAGCATGGAGACGGTGCAGAGCCTCTCCGCGCTGCTCTCCCACGTCGTCCAGGCGGAGGCGACCGACGAGGAGACGATGGCGCGCCTCGGCCTCGGTGAGTTCGATGTCGCCGTGGTCGGCATCTCAAGCGACCTGGAGACGAGCATCCTCGCGACGCTGATGCTGAAGCGCATGGGCGTGAAGCGCGTGATCGTGAAGGCGCGAAACAACACCCACGGCGAGATCCTGGAGCGCGTGGGCGCCGATCGGGTGCTGTACCCGGAGCGGGATACGGGTCTCCGCCTGGCCCACTCGTGGACCTCCTCCGACATCACCGACTCGCTCGACGTGGTGGAGGGGTACGCGGTCAGCCGCGTGACAGTGCCGCCGGAGATCGTGGGGCAGACGGTGAAGCGCGCCGTGCTGGACCGGAACTTCCAGGTGACGCTGCTGCTGCTCGCGCGCGGCGAGCGCGTGACGGTGTACCCGTCCGGCGCAGAAACGATCCGGACCGGCGACATCCTGGTCATCGGTGGCGAACTGTCGGAGATGGAGCGCTTCTTCGCCTCCATCCACGGGGCTGCCTCGTAACGGCCTAACCCGCCGCCACCGCCGCCGCGACCATCGCCGCCGACTCCTCGATCGTCGGCGGCAGCCGCACGCCGAGGAGCTCTGCGACGCCCTCCGTGCCGTCCACCGCCGGCCCGCCGAGGAATACGCGCGGCGACTGACGTGCCGTGGTCACCGCACGCGCTGAGATCGCCAGTTCCGCCCTCGATGTCGAGGCGATCGCGACAAACACCACCGCGCCCGGTCGGAGTTGCTCGATCGCCGCCAGCAGCGCCTCGCGAGGAACGTCGGAGCCGAGGTAGACCACGTGCAGCCCGGCCGAACGCAGCGCCAGCCAGAGCCCGAGCAGGCCGATGTCATGTCGCTCGGCCGGCGGACACGCGAGGATCACGCTCGGGCCGGCCTCGTGCAGCGGCGTACGTGCCACCTCCGCCATCACCTCGCGGCGCAGCAACTCCGACAGGAAGTGCTCGTGTACCGGGAGCAACTCGCCCCGCTCCCAAGCGTCGCCGGTGCGGCGGAGCGCCGGGAAGATGACGCGGTCGAAGATCGCCGGCCAGCCGTACTGACGCGTGGCCTCCGCCAGTAGCCGCGATACCGCCGCCTCGTCGAACGTCCGCGCGGCGACGACCAGCGCTTCCACGGCAGGGTCGAGCGGTGGGGTGGGCGCGCTCGTCGGCGGCTCGGTGACGATCACCCCCGCCTGGGCCTCCGCCAGCACGGCCTCAGCCGCCTCCGCCGCCGAGACCCCCGCCTCGGTCAGCGCCGCGAGGCGTCGGATCATCGCCAGGTCATCGTCGTCGTACAGCCGCCG
>WBZO01002530.1_pt1 | contig 23474 bp, 26 predicted proteins | sample 5204261 | NCBI WGS metagenome assembly WBZO01 (sample SAMN12412400, study PRJNA552823) | activated sludge metagenome | isolation source: activated sludge from anammox sidestream of wastewater treatment plant... | place: USA: North Carolina | collected 2017-09 | reverse complement strand
GTGCGGGTGTGGGGGTCGCCGTCGGCGATGTCGGGGCTGAGCTTGCCGAGGACGATCACGCCGGTGGGGCACCGGTCGACGCACAGGGCGCAGCGGGTGCAGACGTCTTCGTCGATGAGGAACGCCACGTGGTCTCGGGGGTCGTCGCCGGGCTGCTCGGTGTTGACCGACTCGGCGATGGCGTCGACCGAGACCATGTGGATGCACTTCCACGGGCAGATGTCGACGCAGCCCTCGCAGAGGATGCACTCGGCCTGGTCGATGTGGATGAACTGCTTGGGCTTGACCGCGGCGGTGAGGTAGCCGGGGTCGACCTCGTGGAGCACGTAGTCGGTGGCGAAGTCGGGCTTCGGCGGGTTGGCGTCGGTGCGGGCCACTCGGTTCAGGCCTCCGCGACCGGGGCTCCACCGCTCCGGCGCAGCGGGCGGCCGAAGCGGGAGGTGCGCTTCTTCTCGGGGGCAGCCGGCGCGGCACCGTCGCTGTCGGCGGCGACCGTGCGCTTCTGCCACAGGCTCCAGAGCGCCAGGTTGGCCCCGAAGAAGACCAGGTAGACGACGACGACGATGATGTCGCGCAGCGCCTGGTAGGTGAACGCGAAGGGCCAGTCCCACGGGAGGCCCAGCATGCTCTGGGTCTGCTTCCAGACGAACTTGTCGGCGCTCCACTTGAGGTACTGGTCGGAGAAGGTGATCCACTCGTGGGGGATCACGGCGTAGGCGAGGAAGAACATCGCGAAGACCCAGGTGGCACCGGCCATGGCCTCGGCCCACGTGGCGTCGCGCGCCGGCTTGGGGCGCCGGAGGACGGCCATCGTGACGCCGAGCATGATCGCCATCGCGATGCTGGCCCAGATCAGGCGGCCCGCCGCGGGCGCCCACGGCGCGAAGCCCTTGAACAGGTCCATCACGTTGGGCATCGACCCCGAGTCTCCTCCATCGACCGGCGGTACCCGCTCGGCGGACCGGGCGCGGGCGATCTCTCTATCACGCTAGGGGGAATAGGAGCACATCGCGGGGGACCCTTCGAAGGCCGCTCCCAGGACCTGGCGGGCACGATACTTCGACCCCGGTCGCGGCACCTCGCGAGGCCTGTGCGACCATGGTGCGGTGGCCGACCGCTACGACGTCCTGGTGGTAGGTGCCGGCCCGTCCGGGGCGGCCACGGCGTACTGGCTCGCCGAGGCCGGGCACCGTGTTCTCCTCGTCGAGAAGAAGCGCTTCCCGCGCGAGAAGACGTGCGGCGACGGCCTGACCCCCCGGGCCGTCCGCCAGCTCCACGACATGGGCCTCGCCGGAGAGCTGTCGTCGTTCCATCGCTACGACGGGCTTCGCTCGATCGCCCACGGCATCACCCTCGAGATGACCTGGCCGGAACACCCCTCGTTCCCGCCCTACGGCTACGTGGTGCGCCGCCGCGACCTCGACGAGATGGTCGCCGGGCGGGCCGTCAAGGCCGGCGCCGCCTTCCGGCCGGCCACCGAGGCCGTCGAGCCCCTGGTCGACTCCGGCCTGGTGCGCGGCGCGGTGCTTCGGGACGCGGACACGGGCGAGCGCAGCCCGGCCCACGCCCGCTACGTGGTGGTCGCCGACGGCTCGAACTCACGGTTCGGGCGCGCCCTCGGTACCGCCCGTGACCGGTCGTACCCGCTCGGCATGGCCGTGCGGGGCTACTTCACCAGCCCCCACCACGACGATCCCTGGATCGAGAGCCACCTCGACCTGCGGGACCGGGAGGGCAAGCACCTGCCGGGCTACGGCTGGGTGTTCCCAGTGGGCGACGGGACCGTCAACGTGGGCGTCGGCCTGCTCTCGACCTTCTCGGGGTGGAAGGCCGTCAACACCTCGCGGCTGATGGACGCCTTCGTCGCCACCGCGCCCGAGCGCTGGGGCATCTCGCCCGCGACGTCGTGTGGTCCGCCGACGGGGGGCAAGCTCCCAACCGGTCACTCCGTCCGGCCGCTGGTGGGGCCCACCTGGATGGTGGTCGGCGACGCGGCCGGGTCGGTGAACCCGTTCAACGGTGAGGGCATCGCCTACGGCTACGAGACCGGCCGCCTGGCCGCCGCCTGCCTCGACGAGGCCCTTACCGGCGGTGGCGGCCTCGCGCTCCAGGCCTACCCGCGGCGCCTCGCCGAGGAGTACGGCCTCTACTACAAGGTGGCGCGGATCTTCGTGCGGGCCATCGGCAACCCGGCCGTGATGCGGGAGCTCACCCGGGTGGGCATGCGCTCGCGCCCGCTGATGGAGTGGGTGCTTCGGATCATGGCCAACCTGCTGCGCCCCGACGAGGTCGGGCCGGCCGAGGCCGCGTACCGCGCCGCGGCGGCCCTGGTGGCCGCCGTCCCCTGATCGTCACCCCGCCGTCGCCGCGTTGGGTCAGTTGTCGACGCCCAGCGAACGAAATCGACCCAACGCACGGCGGTTGGGGGTTGGAGATCGGCATCCCCGGCCCCCGTCGCCGGCACGGTCACCCCACCGTCGCCTCGCCCGTCGTGGCTCCCGTCACCCCGCCGTCGGCGCGTTGGGTCAGTTGTCGACGCCCAGCGAGCGAAATCGACCCAACGCACCATGGGGTCGGGGGTTGCCGGGCGCCATCGGTGGCGGGTCAGCGGGAGGCGGCCGAGGCGGAGGCCTCGAACGCCGCCGTGAACGCTCCGGTCGCCGCGTCGACGGTGCGGTCGACGTCGGCATCGGTGTGGGCCAGGCTCACGAAGAGCGTCTCGTAGCCGCTGGGGGCGAAGAAGACGCCCCGGTCGAGGAGCACCCGGAAGAACGCGGCGTAGGCCCGGTGGTCGGCGAGCTGTGCCCCCGCGTAGTCGTGGACCGGGGCGGCGGCGAAGAACAGGCCCACGAGGGTGTGGGCGCGCGTCACCACGACCGGCGGGGTCACAGGTCCGGTGTCGGTGCCGGGTCCGGCGTCGGTACCTCCCAGGCCACCGGTTCCCGCTCCGGACGCCGCGGCGGAGGCGGCGCGGCGCAGGCCGGATGCGAGGCGCTCGGCCCGGGCCTCCAGCTCCCCGTAGGCCGAGCCGTCGAGCGCGTCGAGGACCGCCAGGCCCGCGGCGGTGGCGAGCGGGTTACCCGAGAGGGTCCCGGCCTGGTACACGGGGCCTTCGGGGGCAAGCCGGTCCATGACCGCCGCCGGGCCCGCCACCGCGGCGAGAGGGAGGCCGCCGCCGATGACCTTTCCGAAGACGGAGAGGTCGGGTCCGATCCCGGTGATCCCCTGCATCCCGGCCGGCCCCACCCGGAACCCGGTGATGACCTCGTCGAACACGAGCAGCGCGCCGTGCTCGTCGCAGCGGCGCCGGAGGTGGGCGAGGAAGCCGTCGGCCGGCGGCACCAGGCCCATGTTCGCCGCCACCGGCTCGACGAGGACCGCCGCCACCCGCGGGCCGTGCTCGGCCATCGCGGCGTCGAACACCTCCGGATCGTTGTACGGCACGACGAGGGTGTCGTGCGCCGCGCCGGCGGTCACGCCCGCCGAACCGGGCAGGCCGAGGGTCGCCACGCCGCTGCCGGCCGCCACGAGCAGCGCGTCGACGTGACCGTGGTAGCAGCCCGCGAACTTGACGACCAGGTCGCGGCCGGTGACGCCCCGGGCCAGTCGCACCGCGGTCATCGCCGCCTCGGTGCCCGACGACACGAGGCGGACCTTCTCGACCGTTCCACCGACCCGCCGGACGATCGCCTCGGCCAGCCGGACCTCGCCCTCGGTCGGGGCGCCGAACGAAGTTCCCCCCGCGGCGGCCCGCCGAACGGCCTCGACCACCACCGGGTGGGCGTGACCCAGGATCGACGCACCCCAGGACTGGACGTAGTCGAGGTAGCGACGGCCGTCGGTGCCGACGAGCTCCGCGCCCACTCCCCGCTCGACGAAGAACGGCTCCCCGCCCACCGCCCCGAACGCCCGCACCGGCGAGTTGACGCCGCCGGGGATGACGGCTCGGGCCCGGTCGAAGAGGCTCAACGGGCGAGGCCCTCGGCGACCTCGCGGGCGAGGTAGGTGAGGATGAAGTCGGCGCCGGCCCGCTTGATGGCCATGAGGTGTTCGAGGGCGACGGCTTCGCCGTCGATCCACCCGTTGGCCGTCGCCGCCTTGATCATCGAGTACTCGCCGCTGACGTGGTACGCCGCGACCGGCACGTCGAACGCGGCCCGGACCTCGGCGATCACGTCGAGGTAGGCGAGCGCCGGCTTCACCATCACGATGTCGGCGCCCTCGTCGACGTCGAGAGCCGTCTCCGCCACGGCCTCCCGGACCCGGTCGGTAGCCATCTGGTACGAGCGCCGGTCGCCGGAGCGGGGCGCGCACTCGGCGGCGTCGCGGAACGGCCCGTAGAGGGCGGAGGCGTACTTGGCCGAGTAGGCGAGGATCACCGTGTCGACGAACCCGGCCGCGTCGAGACCGGAACGTATCGCCGCGACCTGGCCGTCCATCATCCCGCTCGGCGCCACGACGTCGGCGCCCGCCGCGGCCTGCGCCACCGCGATCGAGGCGTAGCGCTCGAGGGTGGCGTCGTTGTCGACCTCGCCCCCCGAGGTCAGGACGCCGCAGTGGCCGTGGTCGGTGAACTCGTCGAGGCAGGTGTCGGCGACGAGCACGACCGCGTCGCCGACGTCGTCGCGCAAGCAGCGCAGCGCCTCCTGGACGATCCCGCCGGGGGCGTCGGCCTGCGAACCGCGGGCGTCCTTGGCCGACGGCACGCCGAAGAGCACGACCGCCGGGACACCCAGCGCGGTCAGCCCGTCGACCTCCTTGCGCAGCGTGTCGAGGGTGTGCTGGACGACCCCGGGCATCGACGGCACCGGCTCCGGCTCCGCGATGCCCTCCTTGACGAACAGGGGCGCGACCAGGTCGTCGACGGTGACGCGCGTGTCGGCGACCAGGCGGCGCAGGGCGGGGGTGCGCCGGAGGCGGCGGGGACGCTGCTGGGGGAACGACACGACCGCGATGGTACGACCACGCCCGCCGCGCCCTCCCACCGCCGGGACCGCCGCGGACGCCGGTGGTGCCGAGGCCGGATGTCGCAGGCGGCCGTTACCGTGTGCCGCCCACCAGTTCCACCGCGGCCTGCTTCCCCCGTGCGTTGCCACCACCACGAGAGGGAGCGACAATGACGATCGATGAACGGCACCGCCTCGCACTCGCCGAGGCCGCGAAGCGTGTCCTCGGCGATGACCCCGCCGTCACCTTGATGGAGCTCCTACCGCCCGTCGGCTGGGCCGACGTCGCGACCCGGCGCGACCTCGACTCGCTCCGAACGGGCCTGCAGGCCGAGATCGCGGTGCTGCGCGGCGAGATGCACCGCGAGATCGGGGAGCTGCGCGGCGAGATCGGCGGGCTCCGCGGCGAGATCGGCCGGTTGCAAGGCGAGATCGGCGGGCTGCAAGGCGAGATCGGCGGGCTGCAAGGCGAGATCGGCGGGCTCCGCGGCGAGCTCCGGTCCGAGATGGCGGCACTCTCCCGGCGCCTAGTGCTCTGGCTCGTCACCACCGTCTTCGCCACGTTCGCCGCCTCCCTCGCCGTCCGCCTCGCCTGAACACCGAGGTTCCGGACCGGTCGGGCGGGCGGTCAGGGACGGGGGCGGGCCGCGGCGACGGCGGCGACCACGGCGGCCACGAGGCCGTCGTCGGTGTGGGGGTCGGCCTCGGCGGCGATCGGCACACCGAGCTCCCGGGCCCTCGCGGAGGTGACGGGCCCGATCGACACCGCGACGGCGGCGCCGGACCCACCGGCGAGGAGACCGGCGGCGCCGGACACCGCGTCGTGGAACTGCGAGACCGTCGACGGCGAGGTGAACGTGACCGCGTCGACCTCTCCCGCTCGCAGCCGCTCGACGGTCGGGCGGTCGGGCGCGACGGGAACCGTCCGGTAGACGGCCACGACGTCGACCTCGTAGCCGCGGGCCCGCAGGCCGCCGGGCAGGACGTCGCGACCGGTCTCGGCCCGCGCCAGAAGGACCCGCTCGCCCGGCGCCTCCGGGGCCGGGAACACCTCCAGCAGGTCTTCGGCGACGGCCCGCTCGGGCACCAGGCCGGCCGGAGCCCCGGCGGCCGCCACGGCGGCCGCGGTGGCCGGACCCACCGCCGCCACCTGCACGCCGGGTGGCGGCGGCCACCGGGCCGGATCGAGGCGGGACAGGAAGCGCACCCCGTTGGCCGACGTGAACACCAGCCAGCGGTAGCCCGAGAGATCGGGGGGCTCGGGCGCCAGGGCCTCGAAGGCGACGAGAGGCATCACACGCGCCTCGGCGCCGAGCGCCTCGAGCCGCTCGCACAGGCCGGCGGCCTGCTCGGTGGCGCGGGTGACGACCACGGTGCGGCCGGCCAGCGGGGGTGGACCTCCGGCGGGACCCGGCGCCGCGGTCACGCGACGGCGTCGAGGAGCTCGGACCCGCCGTGGTCGTGGAGCAGGCGGCGCGCCACCTCCCGGCCCAGCGGCTCGGGGTCGTCGCCCTCGGCCTCGGTGCGCAGGACCACGCGGCCGTCGAGCGACGCGATCAGGCCTTCGAGGACCATGGACCCGTCCGGCAACGGGGTGGCCAGGGCACCGACGGGCAGGCTGCACCCGCTGCCCATCGACGCCAGGAAGGCCCGCTCGGCGTCGACGGCACGGTGCGACGGGGGGTCGTCGACGACGGCGAGGAGGTCGCGCAGGTCCGGGCGATCGGCGGCGCACTCGACCGCGAGCGCGCCCTGGGCCACCTGGGGAAGCAGCACCGACGGGTCGAGCATCTCGGTCGCGGCGTCGAGACGCCCCAGGCGCTCCAGGGCGGCCGCGGCCACCACCACGGCGTCGAACTTGTCGAGGCGCGACAGGCGCGTCTCGATGTTGCCGCGCAGCTCCCCGAACACGAGATCGGGTCGGAGGCCGGCGAGCTGGGCCCGGCGGCGAACCGAACCCGTACCGATCCGAGCGCCCGCCGCGAGCCCCGAGAACGTCGAGCCGGCGAGGGCGTCACGGGGATCGGCCCGCGGGGGCACCGCGCCGATGAGCAGGCCGGGGGCCAGACCCGTCGACAGGTCCTTGGCCGAGTGCACGGCCACATCGGCGTCGCCGCGGAGCAGCGCCTCCTCCACCTCCTTGACGAACACGCCGGTACCGCCGATCGCGTGGAGCGGCGCCTTCTGGTTCCGATCGCCGGCCGTCGAGACGATCACGAGCTCGGCTTCCACCCCCAGAGCGCGGACGACGTCGAGGGCCTGCGTCCGGGCCAGCGCGCTGCCCCGGGTCGCGACCCGCAGCGGCGCACCCATCAGGAACCGGGTTCCGACCCGCCGGTGTCGTCGCGGAGCGCGGGCGGGCCGAGCAGGAGCCCGAGGTCGTCGAGGTCGAAGAGCGACGCCACGGCGTCGGTGTAGAGCTCGCCGCGCGCCGACCCCGCCGCCTCCTTAAGGCGCACCGTAGGGGAGTGGAGCAGCTTCTTGACGATGCCCTCCGTCAGGGCCTCCACCGCGCGGCGCTGGGCCGGATCGAGACCGGCCAGCCGGGAGCGGAAGCGCTCCATCTCGGCGCGGCGGACGGCCTCGGCGCGATCACGCAACGCCACCACCACGGGTGCGACCTCGCGGGGCACCGCGATGTCGGCGATGAGCAGCGGCCGGCCGGGCCGGCGGTCCATCACGGCCTCGATGTCGTCGGCGGTCACGTGCACGTTCGAGGAATCGGTGGCCGTCAGGAGGACGTCGGCGCCGAGGAGGGCGTCGAGGACGTCGGAGAGCGAGATGGCCTGTCCTCCCACCCGCCGGGCGAGTTGCACGGCGCGCGCGTGGGTCCGGTTGGCGACCGTGACGGAGCCCACCCCGGCACCGACCAGGCCGTGGACCATCCCCTCGGCCATGTCGCCGGCGCCGAGCACGAGCACCGAGCGCCCGCCGAGCGACCCGAGGCGGTCGGAGGCCAGGGCCACCGCCGCCGACGACACCGACAGGGCGTGGCGGGCGATGCCCGTCTCGGTGCGGGCGCGCTTGCCCACGGCCAGGGCGTGGCGGAAGGCGCGCGACACGACCTGCCCGGCGGCGCCCTCGGCCTCGGCCGCCTGCCAGGCCGAGCGCACCTGGCCGAGGATCTCGCCCTCCCCCACGATCATGGAGTCGAGGCCGGCGGCCACCCCGAAGAGGTGGGCCACGGCGCCGTCGTCGTAGTAGGTGTACAGGTGCTCGTCGACCTCGGCCGGGTCCGCGCCGGAGTGGGCGGCCAGGAAGGCCCGGACGTCGGCGACGGCGCCGTGGAACCGTGTGCAGCGGGCGTAGACCTCCGTGCGGTTGCAGGTGGAGAGGACCGCCGCCTCCGCCACGTGGTCGCCGGAGAGCAGGTGGTGCAGCGCCTTGGGCAGGCCGACGGCGGGCACGGCCAGGCGCTCGAGCAGCCCGACCGGCGCGCTGCGGTGGTTGACCCCGATGCAGATCAGCGACACGTGGACTGTGGCTCCGTCATCAGATCCCCTCCGGAGGAGCTCTTCCGGAGCCCCCTCGGCCCGATCGCCACGGTGAGCCCTCCCGGTGGGCCCCAGGGTGCCGGACCGAGGGTACCCGCGCCAATCGCGGAGCGGCGGCCGTCGGCGGGACCGGCCGGGCTGGGACCTCAGCCCCCGGCCGCCGGGACGGAGCGGCGCGATTGGTAGAAGGCGAGGATCTGGAGCTCGACGGCGAGGTCGACCTTGCGCAGCGAGACCCCGCCGGGCACCGAGAGGAGCGCGGGGGCGAAGTTGAGGATCGAGCTGACGCCGGCCGCGACCAGGTCGTCGGCGACGGCCTGGGCCACGTGCGGCGGGGTGGCGATGATCCCGATGCGCACGCCCCGTTCCGAGGCGACGGACCGGATGGATGCGGCCGGCGACACCTCGAGCCCACCCACCTGCCGGCCGATCTTGGCCGGATCGGCGTCGAAGAGGGCTGCGACCCGGAAGCCCCGGGCGCCGAAGCCCCGGTAGTCGGCCAGGGCCTGGCCGAGGTGGCCCAGGCCGACGATGGCGACCGCCCAGTCGTGGGTGAGCCCCAGGTCGCGCGAGATCTCCGCGAGGAGCTGTTTGACGTCGTAGCCGACGCCCCGGGTCCCGTAGGTCCCGAGGTACGAGAGGTCCTTGCGGACCTTGGCGGCGTTGACGCCAGCGAGCTCGGCGAGGCGGTCGGAGGAGACGGTCGTGACGTCGCGGTCGGCGACGTCGACGAGGGCCCGGTAGTAGATCGGCAGCCGGGCCACGGTGGCCTCGGGAATCCGGCGCGAGGCCCCGTCGGTGCCCGCCGAGTCGTGGCCCACCGCCGCCCTGCTCCGTTCCGTCCGCCGTGCCGTACCGGCGATCTGCCGGCCGGGTCGCCAATCCTAGGAGCTTGTGCATTCGATCACGAAGTCGGCCCGGGGGTGCCCGGTCCGCCGGCGGGCCCGCCGTCGGGGGCGTGGCCGGCCCGGGGGGCACCGGTAGTCTCGGAGGCGGATGGTCACCGGGCTCGCCTTCGCCGCCGCCGCCGTCGCGACCCTCTTCGCCCAGGCCACGCTGGTGCGCTACACGCAGCGCCGGAAGCCGCACGAGCTCGCGTGGACCGTCTCGCTCGCGATGTTCGCCCTGGCCTGCGTGGCCCTCGGCCTCGGCGCCTCGACGGGATGGGACCGCGGGACCTTCCGGGTCTTCTACCTGCTCGGGGCGATCCTCAACGTGCCGTGGCTGGCCCTCGGGACCGTGTACCTGCTCATGAGCCCGCGGACCGGGCGGGGCGTGCAGTGGGGGCTCGTTCTCTTCACGGGCCTCGCGACCGGCGTGCTGCTCGCCGCCCCTATGGGTGAGCTGCCGGCCGAGGGCATACCCGAGGGGAAGCTCGTGTTCAGCGGCTTCCCCCGGGCTCTGGCCGGCATCGGCAGCGGCGTGGGCGCGGTGGTGCTGATCGGCGGGGCGCTCTGGTCGATCGCCCGCCTGCTGCGGAACCGCTTCCCCGGCGCCGGCCGCCTGGCCGTCACCAACTCCCTCATCGCGCTCGGCACCCTGGTGCTCTCGAGCGGCGGTCTCCTCCAGGGCGTGGTCGGCCACGACGAGGCCTTCACGCTCAGCCTGGCCCTCGGGATCAGCGTGATCTACGCCGGGTTCCTGGTGTCGAGCCCGCGGCGGCGCCCCTCCGACGAGTCGTCGTCGGGGAGCGCCCGGCGCAGCACCTTGCCGACGGGGGTGCGGGGCAGCGCGTCGACGATCTCCACCGACGCGGGCACCTTGTAGCGGGCGAGGCGGGACCCGGCCCAGCTCCGCAGCGCCTCCGGCTCGGGCCGGCACCCGGGCTCGGCCACGACCCAGGCCGCGACGACCTCCCCGGTCCGCGGGTCGGACCGCCCGGCCACCGCCGCGTCGGCGACCTCCGGGTGCTCGCGCAGCACCTCCTCGACCTCGGCCGGGAACACGTTGAAGCCGGAGACGATCACCAGGTCCTTGACCCGGTCGACGAGCTCGAGGCTGCCTTCTTCGTCGGCCACCGCGACGTCGCCGGTGACGAGCCAGCCGTCGTCGGTCAGCACCTGGCGGGTGGCGTCCGGGTCGTTCCAGTAGCCCGCGAACACGTTCGGGCCCCGCACCCAGATCTCGCCGGGATCGCCCACCGCCACGTCGCCGCCGTCGACGTCGACGAGGCGGACCTCCAGCCCGGGCAGCGGCCGGCCGATCAGGCCGGCCCGCCGGGCCGGGCCGCCGATCGAACTGGTGACGCTGGGCGACGCCTCGGTGAGCCCGTAACCCTCGTGCAGCTCGACTCCGAAGCGCTCCCGCATGCCGTCGAGCACCTCGGGGGTCAACGGAGCGGCGCCCGACGTCGCGACCCTCACCGTGGCGAACGAGTCGGCGGGCGCGTCGGCGGGCGCTAGGGCGAGCCACGCCGCGTACATGGTGGGCACCCCGGCCAGGACCGTCACCCGGAAGCGCCGGATCAGCTCCAGCGCCCCGGCGGGATCGAAGGCGGGGACCAGCACCACGGGCGCGCCCGCCGCCAGGGCCACCCCCAGGGCCACGTTGAGCCCGAACACGTGGAAGAAGGGCAGCGCGCCGAACCCGACGTCGCCGCGCTCGAGGGAGACCCCGCTCTGGCTCAGGACCTGACCGATGTTCGCGGCCAGGTTCCCGTGGGTGAGCATCGCCGCCCGGGGCGCGCCGGCGGTGCCCGAGGTGAAGAGCAGTGCAGCCAGGTCGGAGTCGGCACGCTCGACGGACGCCCGCGGGGTGTGGCCGGAGCCGTCGGTGTCGGACGCGTCACGCAGAACCGCCGACGGCGAGACGGCGGCGAGCTCGCGGTCGAGCTCCGGCGCCGGTGATGCCGGGTTGAGCGGCACGGCCACCGCCCCGACGCTCAGCACGCCCAGGTACCCGACGACGAAGGCGTCGTCGTTGCCGAGGACCAGTGCCACCCGGTCGCCGGGACCGACCCCGCCGTCGGCGAGCCGGCCGGCGAGGAGGGCGCCGCGCTCGGCGAGCTCCCCGTAGGTGACCGCGACGGACGAGCCCAGCAGGGCCGGAGCGTCGGGCGACTCCTCGGCCGTGCGCAGGAGCAGCGACGCCAGGTTCACGGGCCGTCAGTGTGCCAGATCCCGCGCCGGTGGCACCCGGGCCGGCCGGCCGCTCGGGGACCGGGTCAGGCCGGCAGCGCCCCGCGCGACCCGAGGTCGGCTCGAAGCTCCTCGACGTCGACGTCGGCCACCGGCACCCCGGACCGGGCCGCCCGCGAGGCCGCGATGCCAGCGGCCTCGCCCACCGCGAAGCTCGGGCCCATCACGCGCAGGGAGGCGAGAGCGTCGTGGTCGGCCGAGATGCAGCGTCCGGCTACGAGGAGGTTGGGCGCGCCCGGCACCTGGAGGCTGCGGTAGGGCACCTCGTAGTGGACGCCGGGGTCGAGGAACCGGTACTCGGTCGACCGGCCCGCCACGTGGTACTCGCGTGGCCACGCCCCCGCGGCCACGGCGTCGGGGAAGCGGGCCCCACGCTCCACGTCGTGACCCGTGAGCACGTAGCGGCCCTCGATCCTGCGGGTCTCGCGGATCCCCAGCGCGGTCGCGGTGTCGGAGAGGAAGGCGTCGGCGAAGCCGGGCATCCACTCACGCAGGAACTGCGCGGCCTCCACCGCCCGGCGGCGACCCTCGAGCTCACCGGCGGCGGCCTGGCGGACGTCGGTGGAGTCGATCGGACTGCCGTCGGGGTTGGTGATGCGGGTCATCGCGCCCAGCACCTCGCCGGGCCGGAGCGTCGGGATCACCGCGCCGGAGTCGCGCGTGAGGTGGGCGCCGTGCTCGGCGACCAACTCCGGGAACCGCGCCATCGCCGCCACCGCGGCTTCCACCTCGACGTTCTGCATGAAGAACTGCATCGACGCGTGCTGGCGCGCGCCGGCCGGCCCGATGACCGTCGGGAGACCGGAGTGGGCGGCGAGGTCGGCGTCGCCGGTGCAGTCGACGAAGACCCGGGCCCGCACCGCCTGAGGCCCACGCTTGGTGGCGATCACCACCGCATCCAACCCGTCGGCGCCGACGATCACGTCGGAGACCAGGGCATGGAAGAGTACGTCCAGGCGCTCCTCGGCGGTCACCATGTCGTCGGCGAGTCGCTTGGCGGCCCAGGGCGTGTACACGAAGACCGCCGTCTCCTTGAACGGCACGGGACCCAGCCCGGCACCGGCCGAGCTCAGGCGCTCCACCACCTCGTGCCCGACACCGCCGACCACGGGGGTGAACTCCCCCGGACCGTCGGTGCGGTAGAGGCCGCAGATCGTGCCCACCGAGGCGACGGTCAGGTTGCCGCCCAGGAACCCGTAGCGCTCGCACAGCACCGTGGCCGCGCCGTCGCGGGCGGCCGCCAGCGCGGCGGCCAGGCCCGCGGGACCGCCGCCGGCGACGACGACGTCGGCGTCGGCGAGCAGGGGCGCCTCACGCGCGGGGATCCGCACGCCCCGGACTGTACGCCGAACCCCGGGGGCTACCGACCGCCGGGGACGCCCCGACCCGACGCCGCGAAAAAACGCGCTCAAGGAATCCCGGTCCCTTTCCGATGACCCCTCTACGACCGCATCCGCGGCCGGGACGGGGAACGGGAAGGGAGGATCATGCGACGGCTCTTCGTGGCGATGCTGCTGGCCATCACGTCGGTCGCCCTCCTGCCCGCGCCCGCCCACGCCGGCGACGTCGGCTTCGCCGGATGGACCAACCAGGTGCGCGCCGGCCGGGGCCTCCCCTCGCTGCAGTGGAACGGAGTCCTCGCCGCCAAGGCGCAGGGCTGGGCGCAGCACATGGCCAACGGAGGCTGCGGTGGCGCCCGCATCTGCCACTCGACGCTGTCGTCGGGCAACTCGCTGAACTGGACCAAGCTGGGCGAGAACGTGGGCGTCGGGCCGGCGTCGAACGCCTACGGCATCCAGCAGGCCTTCGTCAACTCACCCTCGCACTACGCAAACATCGTAGATCCGGGGTTCCGGTACATCGGTGTGGGCGTCGTGAACGCCAACGGGACGTTGTACGTCGCGGTGGAGTTCATGGCACTTGCCTCCCAGCCCGCCCCGAGCACGCCCGCACCGGCGGCCGGAACCCCGTCTTCGCCCCCCGCGACGAGCGGCCAGGCCGCTCCGGCGCCGGGAGCATCCGGTGCGCCGGTGGCGGACGCGACCCCCGCGCCCGCACCGCCGCCCCCACCCCCACCTCCGCCGCCGCCTCCCCGCGTGACGGAGGTCATCCTCCAGCTACGGGAGCTCAACCTGTAGCCGAGGAGGATCCGGCGACCGGCCCCGGTGGTGCGTTGCACCCCGGGGCCGCGGCGCGTCCGCGGCCGGGTCCGAGGGAGGTCGCGGCTCCTGGAGACGTCGCCGTTCCGAGGGGGGTCGCCTGTCCGACCGCGGTTACCCTGCGGCGGTGCGCCCCATCACCGCGCTGATCATCGGCGCGCTGCTCCTCATGATCCTCGGGGCGGCCTTCGTCCAGTTCGTGATCCGCCCCATGCCCTGACCGGCCCCGGCGGCCACGCCCTGTTCCCGACCCGTTCCCGACCCGTTCCCGACCAGGCCCCGGCCCGTCCGGCGGGGTGTCAGGAAGCGGGGTGCACGGGGATCGACGGACCCCGGCGGGGCACCTCGAGGGTCACCCCGCTACCGGCGTGGACGCCGCACTCCGCCGCGGCGGAGCGCCGGTCGAACGCGAGCGACAGCAGCCCGTAGGAGTCGACGAGGACGACCAGCTCGGCCGGCCGGGCCTCGGCGTACGAGGTGACCCAGCGGGCCAGCCGCGTTTCGCCGCCGATCCGCACCTCCACCGGCCCGCCGACCTCGCCGCCGCGGGCTCCGAGCTGCGCCGGGTCGATGTTGAGCTGGCAGTTGCCGAAGCGGTCGACCCACCAGACCTCGCCGGCGATGCCGGCGTCGTCCTCGTGCGGCAACGACACCGTTCCCGGCACCAGCCCGAGCGGGTCGACCTCCTCACCGAGGCCGGAAAGGGGAACGCCGTTGGCGACGACCGCCGCGACGGGCGCCATGACGTCGCGGCCGGCGAACGTGGGGCCCGGAGCCTGGAGGTGGTACTCCTCGTTGGTCAGCGCCACGACCCGCCGCGCCCCGCCCAGCATGGCCACCGCCGGGGCGAGGAGCCCGTTGTCGGGCCCGACGAGCACCGAGCGCTCCACCTCCACCGCCACCAGCCGCCGGTCCGTCGCCACGCCCGGATCGACGACCGCGAGCACCACTCCACCGGGCAGGTACTGGACGGCGCGCACCAGCGTGAGGGCTCCACCCCTGACGTCGTGCGGGGCGACGTTGTGGGCGATGTCGATGACACGCGCGGCGGGGGCGATGCCGGCGATGACCGCCTTGCACACGCCCACGAACTCGTCGTCGAGGCCGTAGTCGCTGAGGAACGAGATGACGGGGCGCGGGCCGCCGGACGGGTCCATCGGGCCCGAAGCTACCGGCCGCGGGCCGCGCTACCCCGCCTGGTTGTAGCGGGACGAGACGTAGGCGTCGACGTCGACGTCGCGGACGCGGAACGACCGGCCGACACGGATGGCGGGGAGGTCGCCGGCCTTGATCAGGCGGTAGACGGTCATGGTCGAGACGCGCAGCAGCTCGGCCACCTCCTGGGCGGTCAGGAACCGAGCTGACGCGTACGACTGCGACACGAGACCCCTCTCCTCCGCGGGCGTGTTCAGGGTACGCCAATGTGGGAGCTGTTGTCTATGCGCCGTGTCGCCGGGCCTTGGCGTTGATGCCCGATTTATTCCCTTCCACCGGAGACACGGCGAGCCAGCTCGGCCAGGCACTCGTACGCGGCGGGGGCCTGCGTGTCGGTGCACGGAACGAGCGTCACGGGAAGGCCGTCGTCGACGACCAGCCCGAACGCCAGCGCGTCGAGGTCGGCGAGGGCGACCGTCTCCACGTCGATCGCGACCGCGCCACCGGCGAAGCCGTGGTCGGCGACGACCAGGTCGGGGCGGGGCAGGTGGAAGAACAGCTCGCGCGCGGCCTCGACGGCGTCGTCGGCGAGGAGCGAGCGCCCGTCGGTGACGACGGCCACCCCGCCGAACCAGCGGATCCTCCGGGCCGTGGGGGTGCGACGGGCGCCGGGCGGGAACGGCGGGCTCTCGGTGTCGGCCAGCACGTCGCCGCCCGCGGCGGTGGCGAGGACGGCCACCTGCTGGTAGAGCGGGAGGAGCGACGCCGGGCGGCCGGTCGCGAAGATCAGCCGGCCGCCGCGCGACGCGACGTCGAGGACCCGGTCGACGGCCGTGACCCAGGCGGCCAGGGTCAGGTCGGGGTCGATGAGCGGCGTGAGGCCGTCCCAGCGCAGGCCCCAGTGCCGCTCGGCCAGCGCCAGGACGTCGTCGACGGACGTGGGCACGGGGGGAACCGATGCGGCCGGCAACCCGAGCTGCGCCCGGGCGTGCCCGGACACGACCCGGCGGGCCAGGCCGAGGACCTCGTCGCGGCCGTAGCGGGGGTGTCGCCCCGCGACCCGATCACGGGAGATCCGCTGCCGGGGGGTCGGGTCGGGGCGGCGGCGGGGGGCCCGGGGAGCCGGCTCGGGCGGGGCCTCCAGCCGGCGGGGGCGCCGGCTCGCCGGCCGGCGGGTCACGACCGGCCCCCCCGGACCGGCCCATCGCGGCCGACGGTCGTCACCGCGCTCACCGGCCCAGCTCCCGGGACCGGCGGGTGGCGGCGGTGACGGCGTCGACGAGCGCGGCCCGTACCCCGGCCCGCTCGAGCACCTGGAGGCCGGCGGCGGTCGTCCCCCCGGGTGACGTGACCGCGGCCCGGAGCGCCTCGGGCGGCTCGTCGCCCGAGGCGAGCAGCTCCGCCGCTCCCCTCAGCGTCTGGACCACCAGCTCCCGGGCCGCAGGGCGCGGCAACCCGTTGAGGACCCCCGCCTCGACGAGCGCCTCGACGACGAGGAAGACGTACGCCGGCCCGGATCCCGACAGGCCGGTGACGGCGTCGAGGAGCGACTCCGGGACCCGCACCACCGTCCCGACCGCGCCGAGCAGCCGCTCGGCGGTCTCGAGGTCGGCGTCGGTGGCCGACGTACCGGCCGCGATCGCGGCCGCCCCGCACTGCACGGTGGCCGGGGCGTTGGGCATGGCCCGCACCACCGGACGGCCGGGCACGGCCTCCTCGAGGGCCTCGATCGTCACCCCCGCGGCGATCGACAGGACCAGGGCGGACGGCCCGAGACCCGTCGCAGCCTCCCGCAGCACCTCGGCGACGTCGGCCGGCTTGACGGCCACGACCACGACGTCGGCGTCGCCGGCGGCCCAGGCGGCGGTGGGCGCGACCCGCACCCCCGGGAAGCGGCCCTCAAGGTGATGGCGGCGGTCGGGGTCGGCTTCGGCGACGGCGAGACGCTCGGGATCCCAGCCCGACGCCAGCAGGCCGGCCACGAGGGCCTCACCCATCCGCCCCCCACCCAGAACGGCGACGATCCCCACCGGGGCAGGCTAACCCGGGCCCGGAGCGGTACCGCGGAACCGTGCGTCACCGGACCACCGGACCACCGGACCACCGGACCAAGGGACCGGGGAGACCCGGCGGTGCGGGGTGACGCGACGCGGGCCCGAGGAACCATCGGCGCCCCGGACTTCCCCGACCGGAGCGCCTCCCGCTTCTCGGGCCCGCAATGGTCAGGATACGACGTCAGGCACCTGTACGCAACTGCACGTACCACTACACAACGCGAGGCTCAGGAACGAGGACCGTAGGCGACCCTCACCGCGGCCGGGAACCACGACTCGACCGCCTCGAACACCGATCCGAGCATCCGGTCCAGCTCGGCGGTGTCGAGGTGCTGGAGCAGGATCCGGCCCATCAGGTACGCGTCGCCGTCGGGGCCGACGGAGAAGTGGACGCCGTGGAGCCCGTGGTTGCGGCGCATGAGCATCTCGACGACCTCGGACCGCCGCGTGCCGTCCTCGGGCAGCGGCAGGAAGTAGAGCTCGAAGCGGAGGCTGCGCTGGCGGAGATCGACGTAGACGGTCGCGGCGTCGCGCCCCTCGCACCCGAACCGGACGTACCAGCGGTCGAGCTCCGGGTCGAACTCGACGTGCTGGACGGCGCTCTCGGCGCGGACGTCGCCCTGGAGGTGCGCGTCGACGAGGTCCCGGGCGGCGTCGCGGTCGGGCAACGCCGTGCCCGTCACCTCACCGCGGCACCGGTCGGGCTCACGAGCACTGGACCGGAGCCCGGCTCGAGAGGTCGCCGTAGAGGCGTCGGAGGCGGGCCGCGGCCAGGCTCCAGGAGTAGCGGCGCGACCGCATCTCGGCCGCGGCACCCATCGCCCTCGCGTGCTCGGGGTCCGAGAGGACGTCGCGCAGGGCCGAGGCCCACGCCGCGGGGTCGCGCTCGGCGACGATGAAGCCGGTGGTGCCGTGGTCGACCAGGGAGCGGAGCCCGGCGGCGCCCGAGGCGACCACCGGCGTCCCCGACGCCGCGGCCTCCAGGGCCACCAGGCCGAACGACTCGCTGTGCGACGGGACCAGCACCACGTCGGCGGCCCAGTAGAAGAGCGGCAGGCGGTGGTGGGGCTGCGCGGCCACGAAGCGCACCCGCCCGGCCAGCCCCGGCGAGCGGGACAGGCGTTCCAGGCGGGCCAGCTCGGCGGCGCCGTCGGCGCCGCTCGCCCCGCCCACCACCACCAGCGTGAGCGACGGATCGTCGAGAGCGGCCACGGCTTCGAGCGCCAGGTCGGCGCCCTTGAGCGCCTGTATCCGTCCGACGAACAGCGCCACGCGGCGCCCGGACAGCCCCAGCGACGCCCGGGCGGCGGCCCGGGTGGCCGGCGTGGCGCAGTGGAACCGGCCGTGGTCGACCCCCGGGGGCAGGACCTCGACGCGCTCGGGGACCGCGCCGTACAGCTCGCTGAGCTGATCGCGTTCCGTGGGGGTCGACGCGAGGACGAGGTCGGAGCAGCCGACGACCTGCTCCTCGGCCGCGGCGCGCCGGGGCAGGTCGCCGGGCACGCCGTCGGCCGCCTTGACCCGGCTCAGAGTGTGGAAGGTCACGGCCAGGGGGAGGTCCAGCTCGTGCTTGATCTTGTGCCCCACGGCCGCGGCCACCCAGTAGTTGGCGTGCACGGCGTCGTAGCCCCGACCGCCGTCGCGGACGTGGCGGACGGCCGCGCCCACCAGGTCGTCGACGAGGTCGGCCAGGTCCTCCCTCGAAAGAGGCCCTCGCGGACCGACGGCCAGCTCGACCATCCTCACGCCCGGTTCGAGTTGCACGACCTCCGGTGCCCCGGGGGCCTCGCGGCGGGTGAGGACGTCGCAGGCGACGCCGGAGCGCGCCAGCGCACCGGCGACGGACCGGACGTACACGTTCATCCCGCCGCCGTCGCCGGTTCCGGGTTGCGCGAGCGGCGACGTGTGCAGGCTGAGGAGCAGGACGCGGCGCAGGGACATGCGTCGAGGCAGCCTAGCGATCGCCCGCCGCGGCGCCGCCGGCCGCGACCTCCTCGCGCATGCGGAGGTAGGCGTCGGTGAGCGCGCGCTTCTGCTCGTCGCGGAGCATGGGATCGCGCTCGATGGCGTCGGCGACGCCGGCGACCCGCTCGTCGTCGAGGATCCCGGCCCTCACGTAGAGGGTCTCCGACGAGATCCGCAGCGCCCGGGCGATGGCCTGGAGGATCTCGGCGCTCGGCTTCCGCAGGCCCCGCTCGATCTGGCTCAGGTACGGGTTGGAGACGCCGGCCAGCTCGCTCAGCTTGCGCAACGAGAGCTGGTCGCGTCGGCGCTGGTCACGGATGAACCCGCCCAGGTCGCGAAGGCGGGCCTCGATCCCCTCGGCCGCCATCAGGGGCCGGGCGGTCCCGGCGACGGAGAGGTCGCGAGCCGCGCCGCGATCTCGCCGTCGACCGCGTCGATGACGCGGTGGAGGCGCCGGCGGCGGTCGGACACGTCGTCCTCGAGCTCGCGCAGCTTGGCGATCCGGGCCGCGATCTCCTCGACCGCGAGCACGGGCAGGTTCACGAGGCTGTCGTCGGCGACGTATCCCTCGAGCCCGCGGCGCAACCCGAGCTCCGACGACGGGGCCAGGCGCCCGACCACGCGGGTGTCGGCGGGAGCCGAACGCGGCCCGTCGCCGCCGAGGATCCCGGGCAGGTCGGCGATGAGCTGCTCGATGGAGCCGCCGGACTCCCGCCGGTCGAGCTCGGCACGCAGGATCTCGATCCGGGCCTGCGCCAGCCGGCGGATGAAGGACAGGTCGGTCTCGACGTCGGAGCAGTCGCTCCGCATGGCGCGCAGCTCGGTGTCGGTGCGCTGCTCGAGGCCGTCGGCGTAGCCGTCGGAGAGGATGCGGTCGATCCGGCGCTCGGGATGATCCATGGGAACACCAGGCTACCCCGGTGACGCAGGCGGTCGACCGACTCGGTACGGTGGCCCCGGGGTAACGCACCGTAGAAGGAAGGACATCCGTACATGGCCGAATACACGCTCCCCGAACTGCCCTACGACTACGCGGCGCTCGAGCCGCACCTCTCGGGCCAGATCCTCGAGCTCCATCACGACAAGCACCACGCGGCGTACGTCGCCGGCGCCAACACCACCCAGGAGAAGCTCGCCGAGGCCCGGGCGAACGACGCCTTCGGGACCGTCAACCAGCTCCAGAAGAACCTCGCGTTCCACGTCTCCGGACACGTCCTGCACTCCCTGTTCTGGCAGAACATGGCCCCCGACGCCGGCGGCAAGCCCGAGGGCGACCTCGCCGCCGCCATCGACGACGCCTTCGGCGGCTTCGACGCCATGAAGTCGCAGCTCAACCAGGCCGCGCTGGGCATCCAGGGATCGGGCTGGGGAGCGTTGAGCTGGGACCCCACCGGCGGGTCGCTGGTGGTCGAGCAGATCTACGACCACCAGGGCAACAGCGTGCAGGCCGGGACGCCGCTGCTCGTCCTCGACATGTGGGAGCACGCGTTCTACCTGCAGTACAAGAACGTCAAGGGCGACTGGGTGAAGGCGTTCTGGAACGTCGTCAACTGGCCCGACGTGGCGGCGCGCCTGGCCGCCGCTCGCTGAGCGGGGGCGTCCCCGGGGCGCCGGCCGGAAGCGACGGAGGGGCGGGGCGCCGCGGCGCCCCGCCCCTCCCGCGCTCTCAGCCTCCGCTCACCGGCGGAAGGACCGCGACTTCGTCGCCCTCCCGCAGCGGCGTGGCTGCCCCCTGCTCCGGCTCCTCCCCGCCGATCCAGACCCTCGACCCGTCGAGGACCGCCGAGAAGGTGGCCCCGTAGCGCTCCCGCGCCGCGTCGAGCAGCGCGCCGAGGGTCGCGGCGTTGAACGTGTCGTCGCGGCAACCCGCCGCCTCGCGCGCCGAGGCGAACAGGAGGAGGCGAACCGGCGGTGCGGCGTCCACCGACACCCGATCGGCCCGTCAGGCCGAGATCTCGGCCCGGCCGTCCTTGATGACCACGTCGCCGTCGGAGTTGGTGGTCTCGAAGCCGTAGACCTGGTTGCCGCCCTCCTCGCCGAGCGACCACACGCGGGTCGTGATCGTCTGGCCCGGCAGGACGGGGCGGGAGAACCTCACCACGAGCCGGCGCAGGCGCGAGGAGTCGCCGCCCGCGAGCTGCTCCACCACCCCCCAGCCGAGGAACGCCATCGTGCACATGCCGTGGATGATGATCCCGGGCAGGCCCACCGACTTCGCGACCTCCTCGTCGAGGTGGATGGGCATCCGGTCCCCCGAGGCGTCTGCGTAGCGGTAGGTCTGGTCGGAGTCGAGGGTCTGGACGACGGTGGCGACCGGCTCCCCGGACTTCACCTCGCCGGGGAGCTTGTGGGCGGGCGCCTCCTCGCCGGCGCTGTCGCCGTCGGAGACGCCCCGGAAGAACGAGGTCATGTACTGCTCGACCACGAGGTCGCCGGTCTGGTCGCGGGTGTCGACCTTCACCACCACCGACGTGCCGTTGGGCTTCACGTGCACACCGATGGGCGCCGCCTTGGAGCGCAGGACCGTCCCCGGCGTGATCGGCTTGTGGAAGTACATGTCCTGCTCGCCGTGCACCACCAGCAGGAGGACCTCCGGCGGGGTGACGCCGGCCATCGCCCCCGCCATGGTGTCCCAGATCGGGACGATGGCGAAGACGGGCGGGGCCACGGTTCCGTCGCGGTGGGCGGCGATCGGGTCGTTCGTGGCCGCCGCGTAGGCCTTGGAGCGCTCCGCCTCCACCTTGAACTCGGGTCCGTCGGACCACTGCCCCACCTTGTCGACCGCGAACGCCACGGGAACCTCCTCCGGCACGCCGTGTGGGGCGCGCCTGCAACGGGTCGGGAGCCCGGGCGGACACCCGGGCCGTTCTTGGTGGGCCGATTGTCGCGTGCCGGCAGCCGCGGCGTCGCCCCGTGCCCCCTAGGGGCCGGGCCGTCGGCTACTGCCGAACGGCTCCGGGTGCGGGCGGGTCGATGTTGGTGCGGGCGGTGGGGACGGCCTCGAGCCGCTCGGCGCTGATCGGCTCCCCGGTCCGCTCGTCGACGCCGTAGGTGCCCTTCTCGATCCGGTCGAGAGCCGCCTCCACCTCGGCCAGCTCGGCCTCGAGGCCCGCGAGGATCGAGAAGTCCTTCTCGCGCTCGAAGGTCTCCGAACCGGTGTCGGCGGGGTGCTGGTCGTAGCCGGACAGCTCGGCGGTGGAGTCGCGCGACGCGCCCTCCCCCATGTCGGTGCGCACCCCATCGATCAGCTCGCTCACGCGCCGGGCCTCGCCCTCGAGGCGCCGGCGGGCGGCGTCGCGGACCTCGTCGTCCATGGCCGCAGGCTACCCCCGGTAGGCTCGGCGCGTGTCTACGGCGTCGACCGCTCGAGGCCCGCGGGACGTCCCCGCCACCGATGAGGCCGACCGACGGCTGCGGTCCGTGGGCCGGCGCCTCACCCCCAACCGGCGGGCGCTGGTGGAGCTGCTGGGGCGCTCGGTCCGGCCGCTCGCCATCCCCGAGATCCTGGTCCGCCGGCCCGGACTGGCCCAGAGCTCGGTGTACCGCAACCTCGTGGCGCTCGAAGAGGCCGGGGTGGTCCACCGGGTGGTGACGGGTGAGGGGTCGGCCCGGTACGAGCTGGCCGACGATCTCGCCGGGCACCACCACCACCTGGTCTGCCGGGCGTGCGGAGCGGTCGAGGACGTGCCGGCGACCCGCGCGGTCGAGGCGTCTCTCGAGGCGATGGAGCGCGACCTCGCCCGGCGGCGGGGCTTCCGCTCCGAGAACCACCGCATCGACCTGGTCGGCGTCTGCCACGACTGCGCCTGACGGCCGCCCCTGCTCCCAGCGCTTCGCGCCTCTCGACGCCGCGTCCGGCCCGCGGGGCGATCCGCCCGGCCGGGGGACCCGGTGCCACGATTGGCCCATGGTCCGGGTGCACCGCGGCGTCGTCGCCGCCCTGATCGCCTTGGGCACGGTGGCGGTAGGGGCGACCCCGGCGTACGCGCACGGGGCGGGCGGGGCGCAGCCGACCAACTACAAGACGACGATCAGCCGGATCTCACCGAAGGTCGAGGGCCTGCGGGTGCGCCCCGTCGACTTCGGCGCCCGGCTGGAGCTCACCTACACGGGCCCGGGGACGGTGACCGTCGAGGGGTACGACGGCGAGCCGTTCCTGAGGGTCGGCCGCGGCGGCGTGTTCCGCAACGAGCGTTCGCCGGCGACCTTCCTCAACCGGTCGTCGGTGCCGGCCGTGGCGCCGCCGGCCCGCTTCGACCCCGAGGCCCCACCCGAGTGGCGGCGCGTCTCCACCGGGCGGACGGTCCGCTGGCACGACCACCGCGCCCACTGGATGGCGAGCGAGCCGCCCGACGCCGTGAAGGCCGACCCGTGGTACTGCCAGGTGGTGATCGACGGATGGGAGGTCCGCCTGCTGCACGGGGACCGGCGGGTGACGGTGACCGGCGACGTGACGTGGTTCCCACCCCCGCGGCCGTGGCGCTGGGCGGCCGTGGTCGCGGCCGCGACCGTCGCGGTCGTCGGCGCCGGGTTGACACGGCGGTGGCCGGCGGTCCTGCTCGTC
>WBZO01001944.1_pt3 | contig 23475 bp, 20 predicted proteins | sample 5204261 | NCBI WGS metagenome assembly WBZO01 (sample SAMN12412400, study PRJNA552823) | activated sludge metagenome | isolation source: activated sludge from anammox sidestream of wastewater treatment plant... | place: USA: North Carolina | collected 2017-09 | reverse complement strand
GAGCTTCGCCTCGGCTTGGCGGGCGTAGGCGACGTCAACGTAGCGCGAGCGCGGGAAGTCGGCCAAAAGCCGGTCAAAGAAGGATAGGCCGCGCAAAACCTCGCCACGCTGCGCGAGGGCCGAGCCGAGATAGGCGAGCGTTTCCGCGTCCAGCGTCTCCATCGGAAAACTGCTGGCAATGCGCTCTGCGCCGTCAGAAATGGCGTCCGCATCCTTCTTGCTCCACCGCAGTTGCGCCACGCTCAAACGCGCCAGAAGGGTGTATTGGTTGCCCGCCCGCGCGTTGCTGACCATCTTGTCCATGGCTTCGGTCAGCGCCTCTGGTTCTCCTGGATACAGCTTTCGCAAATCGTCGAGCATCGGGCTCATGCCGTCCCACGCGCGGTTGTTGCCGTAGCGCTCAATGACCGAGAGGTAGAGGCGCCGCGCGTCGGCTGTCTGGCCCACCTGGCGCAAGGCCCAGCCCGCCTGATACGCGGCTTCGACCGAGTTGGGGGAATCCGGGTGTTCGCGCAGATAGCGCTCGAAGGCCGACTTCATGGTCAAATAGGCATCTTTCGTGTCGAGCGCCTTGAATACCTTGACCGCCTGTTTCAACGCCATGAACTGGAAGGGTTCCGCCGTTGCCGGCACTCGCAAATAGGCGGCCTGCGCTTCTTCCAGGCGACCCTCCGCGGCCAGCGCATCGCCCGCCGTCACGAGCGCTTCGCCATAGAACGGATGGTCTTTGTGCTTGCTCACCCAATCGAGGAGCTGATCGCCCGCCTCGCCAAAGTTCTCCATCGCATAGTTGCAGAGGGCCACGCGATATTCCGCCTCGGGGGCATACACGCTTTCGGGGAAGTCCGCCGCATAGCTCTTGAACTCGGGAAGCGCCTTCTCGTAGTCGCCGTTGAAAAAGCGCGCGATCGGCAGCCAATAGAGCACCTCCGATCGCATCGCGTTGTCGGGATAGGCCTTCAGCCACGCCTCAAACTTCTCAATGGCCTCATCGAAGCGCTCCATCATCGCAAGCGAAAGACCCTGATAGAACTCGATGCGCGGGCGCTGCGGATGTTCCGGATAGTCTCGCACGAGCGCGGCCATGGCCGGTTCGGCCTCTTCAAACATTTCGCGATTGATGAACGACTCCGCGCGCATGAAGGCAACCGAAGGCACGCGCCCGCGCTCAATGTAGGTTGCGTCTTTTCCGTATGCCGCGAGGTAGCGATCCGCCTCGGCCACCAGATCCTCAAAGCGGCGCAAGCGGTTGAGGGAGAGAATGAGGTCGTAGTGCCCCGCTTCCTTAATAGAGGGATCGGTGGCTTCTTTTTGAACGCGTGAAAAAGCGACGATTGCCTCCCAGAAGCGATCTACCGAGAAGAAACAGCGACCAATTCTGTGGAAGAGGCCGCCGTCGTAGTCCGGAATATCCTGAAGACGCTTCACCGCATCCTTTGCCAGATTGATCGCCTCCTGCAGGCGGCGCTCTGCGCGGAATCGGGCCGCGGCCTGCTTGGGATCCATCCGCTGTTTCTGCAATTCCGCCAGGGTTGCCTCGCGCTCGGCCAGGAGCCGAGACTGAACGCGCGTCAGCGCGGCGCGCGTGCGGACGCGGCGATAGGCGCGCAGCGCGAGATCGTAGTCGGTCTCGTCAAACGCGGCATCGCCAATCTCAATCGCGAGGAAGTTGGCATAAACAAGGTGGTCCAAGCTGTTGCCCGTGAGCGGGAGCTGCTCAATTTGCTCAAGCGCTTCCACGAGCTTGTTCGCGGCGAAATAACCGCGCGCGAGATGGAGGCGCGCCTGCGGAATCAGCTCTGAGTTGGGATAGGTGGAAATGAAGTTTTCCAAAGCGGGCATCAGATCGGCCGTGCGCTCTTGAATGCGATAAATGAGCGCAGACTGAAACGCGGCGTCCTCAGCAAACACTGAATTGGGCCACTGCTCAACGAGTCGCTTGAATTCCGTCAACGCGCCGTCGTAATCCTCTTGGATAAAAAGGGCCGAGGCGACGCGGAAAACAACCTCATCGCGCAGCTCTGCATTCGGGAAGCGCTTCAAATACTCGTTAAAGGATTCGATGGCCTCCGGGTAGTTGCCGAGATTGTAGTAGGCCGAGCCGAGCGCGTAGAAGACGCCCTCCATCTCTTTTTGCAGCGAGGGCTCATTGCCGAAAATGCTGCTCAGTTGAGCAAAGGCCGCCGCCGCTTCAGCAAAACGGCCCGCGTTGAAGTTGGCGAGACCCGAAGCGTATAGCCCCTCCGGTGAATCATCTGTCGGCGCCTGCGCCATTACCGACAACGCGCCAGACAGCAACGCAACCCCGAGAATAACAGTTAATCGCCGCATTTTTAAGTATCAGGCACCTACAATCGCCCGCCAGATTATTGACGATATAGCAGCGCTTAAAATTTGTCAGCTCAAAAGTTGTAAGCACTGAAAAATTGAGGGATTTCAGGAGGCGACAGGGCGGCGGCGCAGGTGCGCTCGCGGACGCCTCTGCGCCCGCGATCAGGCGGGCGAGTAGGTTGAGGCGGCCTCTGCAAAAATGCGCAAGGCCTCGCGCGCATCGGCCTGCGTGATATTGAGCGGCGGCAGCATGCGGATCACGTTGTCTGCCGTCGCAATCGCAATCAGCCCTTTTGCCAACAACGCCTTCTCAAATGCTTTCGCCGGATGATTCAGCACCACGCCGAGCATGAGCCCGCGCCCGCGAACATCCACGATCCATGGATAGTCCGCCGCCAGCGCGCGCAGCTCTGTCTGAAGTAGCTCTCCGACGCGAGCGACGTTATCGAGCAGGCGCTCTTTCTCAATAATGTCTATCACAGCCAGCGCCGCCGCGCAGGCTACGGGGTTTCCCCCAAATGTGCTCGCGTGCTGGCCGGGCTGAAATATCTCCGACGCCTTCGGCCCGACAATGAACGCGCCTATCGGTAAACCGCCGCCGAGACCTTTCGCGAGGGAGCAGGCATCCGCCTGTACGCCGTATTGCTGAAAGCCGAACCAAGTCCCCGTCCGCCCCATGCCGCACTGAACTTCATCGCACAAAAGCAGAAGATTCTTTTCGTCGCACAGCGCGCGGAGGCCCTTGAGAAACTCCGGAGTCGCGGGAACCACGCCACCCTCACCTTGAATGGCCTCCACCAGAATCGCAACGGTCTTGTCCGTGATCGCTGCGCGCACAGAGTCGAGGTTGTTGTACTCGGCGTATGCAAAGCCCGTGGGAAGTGGCTCGAACCCCTTTTGATACTTCGTCTGCCCGGTCGCCGTGATCGCCGCAAGCGTGCGCCCGTGAAACGAGTTCTTCATCGAGAGGATTTCATAGCGGCCCGATGCGCTGCCCCACAGGCGCGCGAGTTTGATGAGCCCCTCGTTCGCCTCCGCGCCGGAGTTGCAAAAGAAAACGCGGCTCGGAGCGGCAAACTTTTCGACGAGCTTCGCCGCGAGGCGCGGTGCGTTCTCATTGTAATACAGATTTGAGACGTGCATCAGCGTTGCCGCTTGCTTCTGGATCGCCGCGACGAGCTTGGGATGGCAGTGCCCGACCTGCGCAACGGCTATCCCCGCCAGAAAATCGAGATACGAGCGCCCCTCCGCATCCCACACACGGCACCCTTTCCCTCTCGTTAACAAGAGGTTCGGAGCGTAGGTGTTGATCACATACTGCTTGTTCAATTGTATGAGATCGCTGGCGTTCATGTTGGGCTCCGCGTTTCTATTTTTTCACAATCTCGGTGCCGACGCCCCGGTCGGTGAACAATTCGAGCAGCAGTGAGTGCGGCAGCTTTGCGTCAATGAAGTGCACCTTGCGAACACCTGCCTTGATCGCGCGTACCGCACCCAGCACCTTCGGAATCATCCCGCCAGAAATGACGCCCTGTGCCACCAATTTGTCCACATCGGCAAACTTCAGGGTGGAAATCAGCGTGGTGTTGTCCTCGGGATCGCGCAAGAGCCCCGGCACGTCGGACAGATAGACCAACTTGCGCGCCTTGAGCGCCTGTGCAATCGCGGAAGCCGCATCGTCCGCGTTGATGTTATACACCTTCTCGTCAGGCCCCCACCCCAACGGCGTGATGACCGGCACGATGTGCGCGTGGAGATAGGCCAAAATCGGATCGTCGTCCACCTCCACCACATCGCCGACAAAACCCCAGTCGAGCGCCCCGCCCGTTTCTGAATCCAGTTCGGTGTGCTTCACTACGTCGAGGATGTCTTCGCCATGGATGCCGCGCGCTGTGCAGCCGAGTCGCTCCAGCGTGCGGACAATTTCCGGATTCACCTCGCGATTGAGCACCTGCTCCACCACATCCGCCGCCGCCTCGTCGGTCACGCGAAGCCCCTTCACAAAAGTTGCGGGGAGCCCCTTCTCTTTCATCGCGCGCGAAATGGCCTTGCCTCCGCCGTGCACCACGACCGGACGCAGACCCACGCACGCCATGAACGCGATGTCGGTCAAGACGCGCTCGACGCCCGCCTTTTCCTCCATCGTGCTGCCGCCCACTTTCACGACGACGATTTCGCCGCGAAACTTCTGGATGTGCGGCAAAGCCTCAATGAGGACATCCGCCTTGCGAATCATATCTTTCATGTCATTTCCGCGCCGCGGGTCAGGTCGGTTCCCGGCCGTCTGGCATTTTGATGTAATCCACGTTGATGCGCACGTATTCTTCGGAACAGTCACAGGTGTACACCTCGGCCTGCCCTTTTCCAAGATGCAGATCAATCCGGATCGTGAATTGTTTCTGCTTCTGCACTGCGCTCAGCGCCGCGATGGAGGTGCGCGTCGCGAGGCCGCGCCGAACGGCCTGCCGCGCATCGTAGAAAATGTCCACCTTCGACTCGTCCACTTTTGCGGCGGAGTAGCCAATCGCGTCCATGATTCGGCCCCAGTTGGGGTAGTCGCCATTCCAGCAGGTTTTGACGAGCATCGAGTTGGCCACAGCCCGCGCCGCAGCGTCTGCCTCCGCATCCGACCGCGCACCCTCGACCCGCACCGTGACCAGTTTTGTTGCGCCCTCGCCATCGGCGGCAATTTTCGTCGCCAAGTCCAGCGCGATCACAAACAGCGCTGCGGTGAATGCGGGCCAATCCTTGTGCTTCGGCGTCAGCGGCTTGTTGCCCGCAGCGCCATTCGCGAGAAATAGACACGTGTCGTTTGTGGACATGTCGCCGTCCACGGAGACGCGGTTGAAGCTCGCATCCACCGCTTGTTTCAGCGCGTGTTGCAGCGCGCGCGGCTCCACCGCCGCGTCGGTGAAGAAGAAGCCGAGCATCGTCGCCATGTTGGGCTCGATCATCCCCGCGCCCTTCGCAAAGGCCGTGAGGGTCACCGGTTTCCCGTCCACCGCGAGTCGAACCGTCGCCGTCTTCTTGCGCGTGTCCGTCGTCATGATCGCCAGCGCCGCATCCGGTCCGCCGTCGGCTGAAAGCGCCGGAACGATTTGCTGGATGCCCGCGCGAATGGTGTTCATCGGCATCGGCTTTCCGATTGCGCCCGTCGAGCAAACGAGAACCTCGCCCGCCTTGACCTTCAACAGCTTCGCCGTCTGAGCCTGCATCGCCTTCGCATCGCGCAAGCCACTGGCTCCCGTGCACGCATTGGCATTGCCGCTGTTCACAACAATCGCTCGCGCGGATTGCTTCTTTACCACTTCGCGATCCAATTTTACCGGTGCGGCCTGAACCTGATTGGTCGTGAAAACGCCCGCACAGGCCGCCGGCCGATCGCTCACCACCAGCATCAAATCCCGCTTGCCGCTGCGCTTGATGCCGGAGGCAATTCCCGCCGCGCGAAAGCCCTGCGGCAGCGCCACATCGTCAACTAATTCAATCTTCATGCGTTATCCTCACTCGCACCCCCAAAAGGAGGTCAAAAGAAAAGCCCCGAGAGTCCGCAGACCATCGGGGCTTTCCGCCAAAGTGCCAATCTCGATTAGCGTTTCGAGAACTGGAACCGCTTGCGTGCGCCCGGCTGGCCGGACTTCTTGCGCTCTTTCATGCGCGGATCGCGCGTCAACAAGCCCGCTGACTTCAGCGGTGCGCGCAGCGTTTCATCCGCCAGCGTCAGTGCGCGAGCGATACCGTGGCGAATCGCGCCGGCCTGGCCCGTCGGGCCCCCGCCGTTCACCGATGCCGCCACATTATATTTCTGTTCCGTTCCCGTTGCCTTGAAGGGTTGCCCCAACAAACTGCGCAGCGACTCGAGCGGGAAGAAATCTTCCACATCCCGGCCATTCACGGTCACCTTGCCCGCTCCCGCGGAAAGGCGCACGCGCGCAACAGAGGTCTTACGGCGGCCCGTCGCCGCATATTCGAGAGTTTTGGTAGCCACGATTATCGTTCCTCTTTAAGTTAAGGTTAGACGGCCAGCGCCTCAGGCTTCTGCGCCGCATGCGGATGCTGTTCGCCCGCGTACACCTTCAGCCGCGTCAAGCGCGTGCGCTGAAGATTGTTCTTCGGCAACATCCCCTTCACCGCCTGCGTGATGATGCGGGTCGGATCCTTCTCGCGAATCACAGACGCCACCCGCTCTTTGAGGCCGCTGGAGTATCCGCTGAAATCCTTGTAGATCTTCTGCTCATCCTTGCTGCCGGAAAGCTTGATCTTCTCCGCGTTGATCACCACCACAAAGCTGCCCATGTCCACATGGGGCGTGTAGTTCGGCAGATCCTTGCCGCGCAATACCTCGGCGATCCGAACCGCGAGTCGCCCCGCCGGTTTGTCCGCCGCATCCACAATAAACCATTTCCGAACCACATCGTTCGGATGAACTGCTGTCGTCTTCATGCCAATCCTTTTCCCAAACAAAGGCGCGGAACATACCGGAGCTTCGGCCCTTGTGTCAACAACCGTTCCGAAAACAGTTTCAAGCGACAGGCCGCCCGACGCAATGCGCCGTGCCGCGAGGGATCGCAAGGCGTCGCTCAAGGGACGCGCCCGCCCGCCGCGCTGACCTCGGTATTATTGAACGTCGAGCTGAACGTAGTCGTCGCCGACGCTCGTGCACGGGCACATCTCGAGCCGATAGCGAATCTCATCGCGCATCACGTCAAGCGCGTTCGCCGCGCTCAGCCCCGTTGTGCTCAACCCCAGCACCTCGCACGACGCGACAAACTGCCCGTCCTCGCCCTGTGCCACGCTGACTGCGTATTTCATCGCACTACTCCTGTCGCAACTATACACGGGAGCCATTCATAATTCCATCGCGCCAATGCGATCCGGCCCATCTTCCTCCTTCATCCCGCAGCCGCTATTTGATAGGAGTGCGCACATGGCCTCCGATTTCGACACAATCGCCGCGATTGCCACCGCCCCCGGCGAGGGCGGCGTCGCGATAATCCGAATTTCCGGCCCGCGCTGCTTCGAAATCGCCGACGCCGTCTTCTCGTGCCCCGAGCCCCCACCCTCCCAGCGCGCTGCCGGCACATTTGTATATGGGCGCGTGATTGAGGCCGATGGCGTGCCCCTCGACGACGCACTCCTTCTCATTATGCGCGCACCCAGGAGTTATACGCGCGAGGATACAGTCGAAATCCAGGGCCACGGCGGGCCCATCGTCGCCCGGCGCATCCTGCAGCGCGTCCTGGATCAGGGTGCCCGTTCCGCAGAGCCCGGCGAGTTCACAAAACGTGCGTTTCTCAATGGCCGACTGGACCTTACGCAAGCCGAAGCCGTCCTCGATTTGATCCGAGCCCGCTCCGACCGCGCCGCCGCCGCCGCCCTGGACCAACTCGAAGGCGCCCTCTCCCGCCGCATCAACGCGCTCTATGACCGACTCCTCGGCGTCGCGGGAAACCTCGAGGCAACACTCGATTTTTCAGATCAGGAAATCCCTCCAAACGTGCTCGACCCCACGATAGACGAGCTGGATGCCTGCCTGGCCGATATCAACGCCCTTCTCGCCACATGGAACGAAGGACACCTTCTTCGCGAGGGCGCGACCGTCGTCATTGCCGGAAAACCCAATGTCGGCAAGTCAACGCTGCTCAACGCTCTCGTCGGCCGCGACCGCGCCATCGTTTCCGATCAACCCGGCACCACGCGCGACACCATCGAAGAGACGCTCGTCCTCGGCGGCTATCCCCTCATCCTTGTTGACACCGCGGGCATCCGGGAAACCGCCTGCGGCGTCGAGCGAGAGGGCATCCGCCGAACCGAACAAGAGCTCGCCGAGGCCGACATTTGCCTCTACCTGATCGAGGCCGAAAAGGGCCCCGATCCCGAAGACCGAGCGCTACTTGCCAAGCTCGATCCCCGAAAAACCATCGTCGTCGCCAATAAATCGGATAAAACGGTATCCATATGTGCCGCAGATGTTTGCGTATCATCTCTTACAGGCGATGGACTCGGATCCCTCCGGGCTGAACTCGTTCGCCGACTCGATACGGGAGCCCCCCACTCCATTCAACACGCATCCATTTCAACCCGACACAAGTCACTCCTTGCCGCAGCCCGAGAAGACGCCGCCGCGGCGCTTGTCGGGTTGCGCGATGCGTCCTCCGCGCGTCCGCTCGACCTCATCGCCGCCCAGCTTCGCGACGCTCTGGAAGACCTGGGACTGATCACCGGTCGCGTCTATCACGATGCGCTCTTGGACACCATCTTCAGCCGGTTTTGCATCGGAAAGTAATCGCCCAAGCCCGCCATCCTTCAGATTGACTCCACCCGCCCTCCGGGCATAGTTCGGCATCAGTTTATGGAATACGACGTACTTGTTATCGGAGGTGGCCACGCCGGCTACGAAGCGGCCCTCGCATCGGCGCGAATGGGCCGCCGAACCGCCATGATCACCATGGAGAAGGCTGCTATTGGCCGAATGTCCTGCAATCCTTCGATTGGTGGCATCGGTAAGTCCCATATCGTTGTTGAGGTTGACGCGCTGGGCGGAGAAATCGGAAGAAACGCCGACTACACCGGCATACAGTTTCGAGTGCTCAACCGGCGAAAAGGTCCCGCCGTTCAGGCCACCCGCCTCCAATGCGACAAAGAATGGTTCCCGGGTCGAATCCAGGCCGTTATCGGCAGAACCGCGAATCTGGACATCATCGAATCCACCGCATCCGGCTTGATTCTGAAGGATCGAGTTCGCGGCGTTCTATTGGCCGATGGCACCCCCGTGAAGGCAAAAGCAGTCGTTTTGGCCACCGGAACCTTCCTCGGCGGCAAGATTCATGTGGGCAAAACAAGCTGGGAAGGCGGAAGAATTGGCGAAAATGCGGCCAATTCGATGAGCGCGACGATCAAAGATGCCGGATTTCGCATGGGCCGCCTGAAAACCGGAACGCCGCCCAGATTGCACAAAGACAGCCTGGATTATGCCAAAATGGATCTTCAACCCGGCGAAAACCCGCCTCCGTTCCTTTCGTGGGCCGCAGCGAGAGATTTCTCCCAATGGTTCCACGTGGAACAATCGGGGGGCTCGCGGACGCAGTCTGGCGAATTGTTCCACGTGGAACAGGGCGGAGGCGGCCACGATTCAGAAGGCGGGGTGTTCCACGTGGAACACCCCAGAGGCAGTGAGGCGCATTCCTCTCCGCCCGATATCCGCGGATTGCCCCGCGCCGATGTTTCATCCGGGTCGGCGCTGCGCTTGCCGGGCAATGACCCGGTTGACCCCTTGCGCCCTTGGGCGCCGGGTTGGGGGCAGATGACGTGCTGGTTGACGCGAACGACGGAGGAGACGCATGACATCATTCGCCGCCACCTCGGAGACAGCGCCCTGTACGGCGGAATGATCGAGGGGACAGGCGTCCGGTATTGTCCGTCCATCGAGGACAAGATTGTAAAGTTTGGGCAGCACGATTCTCACCACATCTTTGTCGAGCCGGAGGGTAGGGGATCAATCGAAATCTATCCGAATGGAACTTCAAATAGTCTTCCGGAAGACGTTCAGCACAAAATGATTAGAAGTATACCAGGATTCGAGCGCGCGGAGTTTCTAAAGCCCGGATACGCAATTGAATACGATTATTGCGATCCGACGCAGCTCGGGATGTCGCTGGAGTCGAAGCTTGTGGAGGGCTTGTTTCTTGCAGGACAAATCAACGGAACGACGGGCTATGAAGAGGCGGCGGGGCAGGGATTCGTTGCGGGCGTCAATGCGGCCCGAAAGGCGTGGGGCGAGCCGCCGATGCTGTTTGGTCGAAATGAGTCGTATTTGGGGGTGTTGATTGACGACCTCGTGACGAAGGGCGTAGATGAGCCGTATCGAATGTTCACCTCGCGCGTGGAGCATCGCTTGGTGCTCCGGCAGGACAACGCCGCGCTTCGGATGGAAGATGCGGCGCTGAGTCTAGGAATTGTGTCAAAAGAGCGCCTGGCGGAAATCGCCGAGACGCGCCGGGCAATGGCTGTCGAGGAGGAGCGGTTGCGCAATTCCTATAGAAACGGCGTCTCGCTCTGGCAGCTTCTGAAAAGACCGGAGGTGTCTCACCAACGTGTTGCGGCAGAGGGTGTTGCGATTGATGCCGGGGTGGCGCAGCAGCTCGAGATCGCGGCGAAATACGAGGGGTATATCGCGCGGGAGGCGGAGCGGATTCAGCAATCGGCCAAATTGGAGTCTGTTCGCATTCCGGCGGGTATTGAGTATCGTCAATTGACGGCGCTTCGGTTTGAGGCGCGCGAGAAGTTGACGGCGGCGCGACCGGAAACACTTGGACAGGCTTCGCGCGTGCGGGGGGTGAATCCGGCGGATATCGCGATTCTCTCCGTTTGGGTCGAGCGGATGCGGAGGCAGGGCCCGTGATTTTTCCGCAATTCCTGTGGATGCTGCGCTTCGCCAGGAGTTCGACCGCCTGATCAATCTCGCTTTGCGGTTTGGGTGTGTCGCGTTTATCGTGGCTGGGTGATTTATGCCGACAATAACGCGACGACGCGGTTGGACCCGAACGCGTGGGAGGCGATGCGACCGTTTTTGACGGACAACTATTTCAATCCGTCGTCGCCCTATACGCCTGCGCGCTCCATTGCGCTGGCGATTTCGGATGCGCGGGAGCAGGTGGCCAGGCTGCTTGGGGCGGAGGCGGATGAAGTTGTTTTCACCTCGGGCGGGACGGAGGGGAACACATCGGCGATTCACCTCGCGCGCGAGTGGCATCCGGAACGTCGGCATTGGATTTGCAGCGCGGTCGAGCATTCGGCGGTGTTGGAGCCTCTTGCAGCGTTGGAGCGGGCTGGCCATCGCGTGACGCGGCTTCCGGTGGATTGCGCGGGACGGATTGATCTCGCGCATCTTCGCGCAGCGCTGACGGAAGACACGGCGCTGGTCAGTGTTATGGCGGCGAACAACGAGACGGGCGTCTTGTTTCCCATCGCGGAGATTTCGGAAATCGCGCGCGCGAAGGGCGTGCCCGTTCACACCGATGCGGCGCAGATCGTGGGGCGATTGCCGGTTTCTTTTCGCGAATGGGGCGTCAATTTCCTGACGTGTTCGGCGCACAAGTTGCACGGGCCGAAGGGGGTGGGGGCCCTTGCGATACGACGAGAGGTCCCGAGGGCGCCGCTATTTCTGGGGGGTGGGCAAGAGGGCGGCTGGCGAGCGGGCACGGAAAACGTCGCGGGCGTTGTGGCATTTGGCGCATCGGCGGAGGTTGCCTTTCGCGAGCGGGACGAGATCGCAGCTCGAATGAGGCGGCTGCGCGACGTTGTGGAGTTGGGCGTGCGCGAGGAGCTTCCCGATATTGTTCTGGTCGGTGGAGAGGTGGAGCGACTGCCGAATACGACGATGTTGCTGGTTCCGGGAATCAATACGGATGTGATGTTGGCGCAGTTGGACATGGAAGATGTCTGCTGTTCGTCGGGCAGCGCGTGTTCATCCGGCTCGGCTGAGTTGTCGCACGTGTTGCGAGCGATGGGGTGGGTGAGCGCCGAAGAGCGGGCGGCCGTTCGAGTGAGTTGGGGCCGATTCAGCGCGGAAAATGAGGCAAATGAGCTTGTTAGGCGGCTCTGTAATAGTGTAAGGGTCGTGCGCGGCCGATTGCGGTCGAGCGGAAAGGATTTTTAGAGCGGATCCCCTATGTTGGATGAACTGCTGAGAAAGTTTCGTTTTGCGACGCTTGCGCTGCTCGTCGGCCCGCCCCTTGTTTTTCTCCTCATTTTTGCGGTCTTGCTCTTGCGGTCGCGCGTCAGTGCGCACGAGGCGGAGTTCGAGGTGCGCGCGGCATCGCGCGTGGGACAGTTGTCGCGCATAGTGCAGTTGGAATCCGCGCGCTTGGCCGCGGTTTCTCGTATGCCTTCAATCGCGGCGGTGGCGCTTGCATCCCAGCGGCGCGATGTGCAGGTTTTGAGCGAGAAGAATCTGGAGGAGCGTTGGGCGCAGAGTTCGCGCGAGGACATGATGGTTCGCGGCGTTGTTGACAACGATGTCTCGGCGCAGTTTCGCGATTTGCAGGCGGCGGATCCCGCCCTCCTGGATATGCGCCTGACGGACACGCAGGGGTATCTCCTCGCATCGCCCGCGAAGCCAGATCGCTATATCCAGCGCGATGCTCCGTGGTGGCGAGCGGGGCGGGATGCGTTGCCGGGAACTGTGGCCGCGCCGGGCATTTCCACGGATGGCACCGTGGATTTTGCCGCAGCGGTGATTCGAGTGGGGCGCCAAAGTGTTGTGGATGGCGTTCTCTATTCGCGCGTGGACCTTGCGGCTCGCGTGAGAGATGCACAGATCAAGCTTCCCGATGGCGAGGTTCTTTTCGTTTTGGGCGGCGTGGCACCATGGGTTGTGGCGAGTGCGGAGCGCGGGAACGATCGCGCGGCGGCGTTTGTGGACAAACTGCATTTGCGCGCCGAGGCGAGCGGACACGAAATGGGCTATCGCTATCTCGCGGTTCCGCTCGATGCCGGTGTGGCCTGGACCAATCCGGTGCGCGCGGTGGTCGCCGTTTCGGAGGCCGCGATTCCTCTTTCCGTTCTCTATTTGCCCGGCTTGATTTTTCTCCTTGCGGTTGCAGGGCTTGCGGGCTTGGCGCTGCTGATTGCGCCGCTCGCGGGCAAGTTCTTCTTCGAGCCGCTGCGCGAAACAACCGATGCGGGGACGTGGGTGCTGCGAACGGCCTTCGCTCGGGGCGGGGTGGGGGGGCGCTCCACGCCGATTCAGAAGGAGCTGGCGAGCTGGTACACCAAGATGCAGCAGGAGCTGCAGGCGCAGAGCAGCGCGCTCGCGGCGGATGTCACACGCGACTTGGAATTGGCGACAGAGTTTCAGCAGGCCTTCCTCTCGCGCCCTCTTCCTGAAATACCCGAGGTTCATTTGCAGGGCCGATTGCGACTGGAGTTCTATCATCGCTATCAACCCGCGATGGCGATGGGCGGCGACTTTTTCGATGTGACGCCGTTGGCGACAGACACGGCAGGCATTTTCATTGGCGACGTGATGGGGCACGGAACGCGCAGCGCGCTCATCGTCGCCATTTTGCGCACGCTGATTGACGACCAGTCGCGGCGCGGGCGGAACGCTCCTCATTTTCTTCGCGAGCTGAACAATGAGTTTTGCAACATGCTCAAGGTTCTCCCGCAGCCGTTCTTTGCCTCGGCTGCCTATTTTGTCGCAGATACCACGTCGCGCGTCGCCACCTATTCTGTGGCGGGGCATCCGCCGCCGTTCCACCTGCATCGCGCATTGGGTCGCGTGGCGCGGCTCGATATGCCCAAGCCGCAGGGCGCGGCGCTGGGGCTCGTGCCGAACGAAGAGTTCGGCGGAAGCACCGTGCGCCTGAATGATGGCGATTCTTTCATTTTCTTCACCGATGGCGTTTATGAAGCGGCCAATGCGCAGGGGGAGGAGTTTGGGTTCGCCCGCTTTGAGAAGGTGCTTCGCGCGAATGTGTATCGCAGCTCTCGCGACATTCTCGATGCGGTGATGGACGCAATCACGTCCTTCAGCGGCTCGCAGGCACTGGCGGACGATGTGTGCCTCTTCGCCGTGGATGTGACGACCACTGCGCGCTGAGCGGACGAGGCGATCCGGATCGTTGGCGTTAGGTGGCCGACATCGCGCGCGCCTTTGCCGGTGACCGGGTAACGCAAACGAGCCGCCCTCGGTAGAGGGCGGCTCGCAAGAGCGGAACCGATTGGTTGCGCGGTGAGGAAGCTAGCGCACCTTGTTCTGTTCGATGCGCTTCTTGCGGATTTCTTCGGCGATGCCGGAGGGAACCGCTTCGTAGCGCTCGAATTCCATGCTGAATCCTGCGCGGCCCTGGGTCAGGGTGCGAAGATCGTTGGCATAGCCGAACATTTCGGAGAGGGGAACGAACCCGTCCACGACTTTCTGGGCGCCCTTCTGCTCCATACCTTCGATGCGGCCGCGGCGCTGGGCGATACTGCCCGTGACGGGACCCATGAAGTCTTCCGGGGTGACAACTTCGACGTCCATGACGGGCTCGAGAAGCTGCGGCCCCGCGCGATGGAAGGCCTCTTTGAATGCGATGCGGCCCGCCTCTTGGAAGGCGATATCGCTCGAATCCACCTCGTGATAGGACCCGTCGTAGAGCGCAACCTTCACGTCCACCACAGGATAGCCGGCGAAAGGACCCGCTTGCATCGCTTTGACAATGCCCTTCTCAACGGAGGGGATGTAGTTCTGCGGAATGCGTCCACCGACAACTTCATTGATGAACTCGAAACCGGCTCCGGCCGTGTTGGGCTCGATGCGAATCTTGCAGTGTCCGTATTGCCCGCGTCCGCCGGACTGTTTGATGTACTTGCCTTCCTGTTCGACTGTGTTGGTACAGGTTTCGCGATAGGCCACTTCGGGGCGACCGACATTGGCAACAACGCCGAACTCGCGCTTGAGGCGGTCCACGATGATTTCGAGGTGAAGCTCGCCCATTCCGGAGATGATGGTTTCCTTTGTTTCCTCGTCGAGGCCGACGGTGAAGGTCGGGTCTTCATCTGCCAATCGGCGCAGGGCTTCGCCCAGCTTGTCGCTGGCGGCCTTGTTTTCCGGCTGAATGCTGATCGAGACGACTGGCGCAGGGAACGTCATGGCCATCAGGTGAATCGGATGGTCCTCGGTGCAGACGGTATCGCCCGTCTTCGTGTCGCCAAAGCCGACGATGGCGACGATTTCGCCCGTGAACGCCTCTTCAAGCGCTTCCTGCTTGTTGGCGTGCATGCGGAGCAAGCGGCCAATGCGCTGGGTCTTGTCGCGCGTGCTGTTGTAGACTGCCTCGCCCTGCTTGATGGATCCGGAGTAGATGCGGACATAGGTCAAGCGTCCGGCGTGTTTGTCGGAAACAATCTTGAATGCGAGGCCGCAGAAGGGCTCGCTGTCGTCCGGCTTGCGGATATTGGTTTCTTTTTCCTCCGCATCCGTAACCGGCGGAATATCGAGCGGCGAGGGGAGATAGTCCACGGCCGCATCGAGGAGGAGCTGCACACCCTTATTCTTGAAGGACGAGCCGCAGAGCACGGGTACCATGGAGCGCGCGATGGTCGCCTTGCGAATCGCGGCCATGACTTCTTGGGTCGAGAGTTCTTCGCCGCCGAGATATTTCTCGAGCAGGGCATCGTCCTGCTCCGCCGCTTTCTCAATGAGGTTGTGGCGCCACTCTTGAGCCGATTCTACCAGGTCAGCCGGGATTTCGCCTTCGATCATTTTGAGGCCTTGGCTGCTTTCGTCGAAGGTGATTCCCTTCATCTTGACGAGGTCAACAACGCCCTTGAAGTTGTCTTCGGCTCCGATCGGAATCACCAACGGCACGGGATTTGCGCCGAGGTATTCTTTCATTTCTTTCAAAACGCGGAAAAATTCGGCGCCTGTGCGGTCCATTTTGTTCACGAACGCAATTTTCGGCACGCCGTATTTTTCGGATTGGCGCCATACGGTTTCGGATTGGGGCTCTACGCCGCCGACGGCGCAATAGAGCGCGACGGCGCCGTCGAGTACGCGGAGCGAGCGCTCCACTTCGACCGTGAAGTCCACGTGGCCGGGAGTGTCAATCAGGGAGACCTGGTGGCCGCGCCACTGGAACGAGGTGGCGGCGGACATGATCGTGATGCCGCGCTCCTGCTCCTGCACCATGAAGTCCATTTGGGCTTTGCCGTCGTGCACTTCACCGATTTTGTGCACTTTGCCCGAATAAAAGAGAATGCGCTCGCTGGTTGTGGTCTTTCCTGCATCAATGTGCGCCATGATGCCGATGTTGCGAACGTTTTTCAGGGGTGTTGCTCTTGACATACGATACCTCACAAGGCCCGTGGCTCGACTCACCGGAATCGCGCCACGCGGCATAAACTGCTATAAAGGCCGCGGAATATGAAGGAGGGGCGCAGCTTTCGCAAGCGTAGAAAAGGGGAAAATGAAGGCCACCCCCTTCTCGGTTGCCGCGCGGGGAGGCGAGTCTATACTTTCGCCCATGACTAAAATTCGCGGTTGGCAGGAACTCCCCATCACTCAAATCCGTCCGCGCGGCTGGCTGCGCTCGTTTTTGCAACGCCAACGCGATGGATTGACCGGGCACCTCGAGGTCGCGGGTTATCCTTTTAATACAGACGGCTGGCGGCGCGACACCCTCCCGCGCGGGCCCGGCACGCTCGCCTCGTGGTGGCCGTTCGAACAGTATGCCTATTGGGTGGATGGCATGGCGCGGTGCGGCTTGCTGCTCGACGACCCGCTCTTGCTGCGCAAGGCGCGCCGCCAATTGGACCCCATTTTGGCGAAGCCGGATGCCGACGGCTATCTCGGGCCGGCGTCGCTAAAAACGCTCAGCGACTCGGGCCATCGCGCGTCGGAGCGCTGGCCGCACGCGGTCTTCTTCCGCGCGGTCATCGCTGATTTCGCTGCGCGGCCTTCGCGCGAGACGCTGAAGAAGCTGGTTCGCCACTATCTCTCCAACACCGCGCCACACGATCGAACACGCAATGTCTGCAATGTCGAGATCATGGCATGGCTCTACGAAAAGACCGGCGACCGCCGGATGCTCGACGAGGCCGTTCGCACATACGAATCGTTTCAGAAGAATCACCCCGATTCTGGCGCGGCTGTGAAGAATATGCTCAGCGACGAGCGCGCGGGCGACCATGGGCCGACCTATATGGAGCTATTCAAGCTCGGCGCGCTGCTCTACCGCGTCACCGGGCGTCGCCGCTGGCTGGATGCGTCCATCAACGCACACCGGAAGCTCGTTCGCGACCATGTCTTGGTGGATGGCGTGCCCAGCACGACGGAACACTTGCGCGGAAAATACAGCACGGCGGGGCACGAAACGTGCGTTGTTTCCGACTATCCATGGGCGCTCGGCTATCTGCTGCTGGCCACGGGCGATGGCATTTATGCCGATGGAATCGAGCGCGCAATTTTCAACGCGCTCCCCGGTTCCGCGACGCCGGATTTCAGGGCGTTGCAGTATTTTTCCGGACCCAATCAGGTGATTGCCTGCGCAGGCTCTAATCACCACCCTCACGGGAAAGGGGGGAAGCACATCACCTATCGCCCCAATCCGGGCACGGAGTGTTGCCCCGGCAATATCCACCGCGCCATGCCCAACTACATCGCGCGCATGTGGATGTCCGACGGCAAGGGCGGAATTGTCGCTGCTTGCTATGGCCCCTCCGAGGTGACGATCGGAGCCGGGCGCGCGGCGCTGCGTATCGAGCAGGCGACAAACTATCCCTTCGATGATCGCATCGCGTTCCGATTCCACGGAAAACGCGCGGCTCCGCTGCGCTTTTCCTTCCGCATTCCCGCCTGGTGCAAGAACGCCAGCCTCGCGCTGAACGGAAAACCGCTGCGCAAGGCGCTCCGCGCGGGATCGTTTGCGAGTGTCACGCGCGTCTTTCGCGATGGCGATTGTTTGGACCTGCATCTGCCCCGCGAGTGGAGGGTGGTTTCGGGACCGGAGAGCGGCGTGAGTATTGAATGGGGCGCGCTCGCTTTTGCGGCCGGTATTTCTGAGAAATGGACGCGGGACGATGCCGACGAGAAGTCATCCGCGAAATTTCCCGCCTGGAATCTATTTCCCGCGCGGCCGTGGAACCACGCGTTGGTCTTGCCGCGCGCGAAGAAGCCGCTCCCCGTCGAATTTCTCGAAGCGCCGATGGGCGAGAATCCGTGGGATCCGGATGAAACGCCGTATCGCATCTATCTTCCATCCCGCCTGGTGCCCGGATGGGTTGTGGAGCGCGTCGCCAAGCTGGTGAAAGAGCGCGATGGGAAAAAGGAAATTGTGAAAGGTCCCTTTGTGTTCACACCTCTCTTGCCCTCGCGCAAAACGCTCGCGCGCGCCAAACCCAAGCTGCAGAGCGTGGAATTGATTCCCTACGGCGCGACGCGATTGCGAATCGCTGTCTTCCCGCGCATCGCGAAATAGCGAGTGGACGATTTCCGCGCCGCGTGCGCGGCTCGCCCAGGTTCAGGCGGAGAGCAGGATCGAGCGCGCGCGTTCCGCGTGGGCGTCGAGATTCTCCCAGACGTGCGCTGCGCCCGCTGCGGCGAGCTGTTCGGCTGTGTAGATGCCCGTGGCCACGGCGACGGACACCGCGCCAATCGCATGGGCGGCGGCGATGTCGGATGGCGTGTCGCCGATGAGGAAGCAGCGGTCGTGGCGGTGGGAGCGCTCGGCTCGCTCGCGAGCGAGCCGAGCAATCTCGCGGCGGTCCGCATGTTCGTGGCCGAACGCGCCGAGGACAAAGTGTTGGTGGATGTTGCAGGCCTGCAATTTCACGCGCGCGCAGGTCTCGATGTTGCCGGTCACGAGCCCGAGCGTGCAGTGGGCCTGTGTCGAGAGGTCTTCGAGGATATCTGAAACGCCGGGATAGAGATGCGGCGGCTCCTTTTGCAGCTCCTCCGTCAGGAGCCCGGGCAGGATGTCGAAGAATAGGGCGCAGTCGTCGCGCGTCGCGCGTCGGCCAAAGCGCAGCGCCATTTTTTCGAAGAGATCGAGATCCGTCGCGCCAGCGAAGGAGACGTCGGCCAAGTCGTCTTGCCCGCCGAAAATATGCCGTATCGCGCGCGCAAACGATCGGCGTCCCGCTCCTCGCGTGTCCAACAAAGTTCCATCAATATCGAAGAGAATAAGCGTTCGCATGGGCGCGCGCGGGCGGTTGCCCAAGCTAATGCGCAAACCCTTTCCGCAGGTGAGAGGGAAGAATCTTCAGCTCCTCGCGATATTTCGCGATGGTGCGGCGCGCCACGTTGAATCCCTGCTCGCCGAGGCGCTTGACGATTTCCTGGTCGGAAAGCGGATGCGCGGTGTCCTCTTCCGCGACGAGCTTTGCAATGGCATCCTTGATGGCCTTGTTGGAAACGGATTGCCCGTCCGCAGTGCGGAAACCCGGAGTGAAAAAGTATTTCATCTCGAACGTGCCGCGCGGCGTCTGCATGTACTTATTCGCAATCGCGCGACTAACGGTCGTTTCGTGAATCCCGACGATAGCCGCTACCTGCGCCATGGTGAGTGGGCGCAGATGGGTGACGCCGTGGTCGAAAAAGTCGCGCTGTGTTTCCACGATTTCTCGCGCGATGTTGTAGATCGTTTGCTGGCGCTGATTGATGCTCTTGATGAGGAAGAGCCCCGCGCGGACTTTGTCGCGAATGTACGATTTGACCTCGCTGGTGGTCCCCTGCGTGCTCATCAACTGGCGATAGTGTTCGCTGATGTGCAGGTGAGGGATTTGCTCGTTATTGATGATGATGACGTAGTCGCCATCTACGCGCTGCACGAGTACGTCTGGGGCGACATAGGAAGGGATTTCATCCGTAAATACGCGGCCCGGCTTGGGCTCCAGTGTGGCGATGAGGCGCGTGGCTTCGTTGACCTCTTCCATCGAAATCTTCAGTGCGCGCGCGATGTCGGCGTAGCGCTTGGCGCCCAACGCATCGAGATGTGCGCTCACGATGGCGGCCGCAGTGGAGTCGCCCTTGTCGAGGCGGCGCAGTTGGAGGAGCAGGCATTCGCGCAGATCGCGAGTGCCGACGCCAACGGGGTCGAACTCCTGGATGACATCGAGAACGCGATCCAGTTCGGATGAAACGAACCCCGTCGTTTGCGCCAGCTCTTCGAGGGGCGAGGCGAGATAGCCGTCCTCGTTGATGCTTCCGATAAGCAGTTCGCCGATCAGGCGGTCGGTGTCGGAGAGCCCCGCCATCGCGAGCTGATTCATCAGGTGTTGCTGCAGCGATTCGGGCTGCGAGATCGAGTCGAAAAAATGCTGGCGTCGCGCCGCCGCTTCAGCGGAATGGCGATGCGAGGACTGGTTTTGGTTGAAGTAGTCGCGCCATTCGTCGTCCATGTGGGCGAGCTGCTCGAACTCCTCATCAAAGCTCGCCTCATCGTTGGAGGGTTGCTCCGCGGGCGCCTCCATCTCGACCGGCTCCATCTCCAGCGGCTGCTCTTCGAGGGTCGGGTTTTGCTCCATTTCCTGTTGGACCAACGTACGCAGTTCCAAGATGGGCGCCTGCAGGAGTTCGAGCGACTGGCGCATTTGGGGCGCGAGTACCTGCTGCAAGCGCTGCTGCTGAGATAGACCTAGATGTTGAGCCGACATGGAATGTTTCTTGCTGCGACTTTATCGCTCGCCCGATTCAAGCGCAATCGAATGCGCTTCGATTTCGCGCTGCGCGCTGGGAGTGCGTGCTGAACGCGGCCGAAAGGGTGGGGCAAAGAGGTGGAGAAGAGGTGGGCGACGGGCGATTCAGCCCTTTTGCCTGCGCGTATTGACGCCGAGGTCGGAGAGGATTACTTGGGTGTCCTGGCCGAGATTTCGCTGCGGGAAGTCGTATTCCGTTTCGAAGAGTTCGACGAGACGCTTGCACTGATCTTCTTCGTCGGGGCCTTCCACGCGAACGGAGATTTGGGTTCCGGCTTCGAGGCAGAGCGCGATGAGCCCCATGATTGAACGAGGATCGCAGTCGCCATCGGGCGCGACGACCGTGATGGTGCCGGGATAATTCGCCACCGCCTTCACAATGCACGCCGAAGGGCGGCAGTGAATGCCAGCGTGATTCCGAATGATGGCGGGCATCTCAACCACGAGTTCAGTGTAGGAGAGAATCTCGCGGGAGGCAAAGAAAAGATTGTTGCGCGAGCGAGACCGCCCCCCCCTTGGAGACGACCACGCCCTACCACGCACGATCCGCCCCTGAACCTCAAAAGGTAGGGCGGTTTGGCTCAAACCGCCGGCAGGCGTGGAGACTTGATGCTCGGCCTCTTTGTTTCAGAACAGCTCAAGGCCGACATGTTTGGCCATCAATTGAAAGTGTTTATCGCGAGTAAACAATGCCACCCCATGGCTCTTGGCGTTTTGCGCGATTATCAAATCGGGAATCCCCACCTTGTTGATGCCGTGTCGAATGCAGCGAACTTGGTCTTCGATCAGTCCCGCCCAATTGATGTTCAGTGGCAGTTTGGGAACCGCGCACAAGAGAGACGCCAATTTTGTGTGTTTCCGAAAGATCAGCGGAGGGATTAATTCTGCCAGAATTAGCTCGTTTGTCGCAATCAGGCCTTCGGTGATCAGCCCCTCGATCCGATCATCTGCTTGTTCTTCATCTCTGAAGTATTCGACCCAAACGGAACTGTCAACCAGCACACTCATGATCGCTTGCGCAATTGGTTGATATCCAAGTTGATGTCAACCTTGCCGCGAAAAGCTCGGAGCTGTTGAAGTCTATTCTTCCTGATCAAGTCGTTCAGCGCCGTGATGATTACGGCTGTTTTCGTTTTCTGGCGAGAGACCTTCATGGCTTCATTTAGAAGTGATTCGGGGAGATCAAGTGTTGTTCTCATGGCTGCGCCTTTGTATGCATAAAACACTCTCTTTATGCATATAGATTACGCCTCGTCAACCGAGCGGTCAATAGATGTTTGGCCGCGTGCGTTGATGGAGGCGCCCCTGAACTGCGGAATCGTCCATGACTCCGAAACGGTAGGGCGGTTTGGCTCAAACCGCCGTGAGTGTCTCCGGCTAAACGACTACGATTGGATCCGAACTGATCGGGCGCGTTGGGTCCGTGCGCGGGATGGGGGGCAAGTCCGGCTACGCTATTCGGGCTATTGATCCTGAGCGTCGAGGTCGTGCAGTTGCGAAATCAGCGCGACCAACTTCTCTCCCTTTGAGGTCAGGGCATACTCTGTTCGCGGCGGCAGTTCAGCGAATGTCTCTTTGTTCAATAGGCCATAGGCCGTCAGTTTTCTCAGCCGTTCAGAAAGAACCTTTGTTGATATGCCGGAGATGGCTTTTTCCAGGGCGCCCGGTCTGTGGGATCCCGCTCTCACTGCCATCAGAACGGAGACAGACCACTTGCACCCCACGACTTGCTCAAGGCATTCGTAGTCTTTTCTGAAAATTTTGCGATTTATTTGAGCCATGGTTACCAAGAATTTACACCATTTTGTGCCCTGCTCACCAAAAGGTGCCCGGTTTCGCGGCAGATGTCTTAATGCCAATGTTCATGCGTCGTTCCGAATGAGTCGGCGCGGCATTGTACTGAAACAGAAAGGATGAGACGAAATGAATAAAGCGATATTCTACCATGCTGGGTGCCCGGTTTGCGTGGAGGCTGAACAAAGTGTCGCCCATGCGCTCGATAAGGCAAAATATGCCGTCGAAATCGTTCACTTGGGCGAGGAAAAGCACCGAGTCAGCGAGGCGGAAAAGGCGGGCGTCAAGTCTGTCCCGGCTTTGGTGCTTGATGGGGTGCCATTCCACATCAATTTTGGAGCCGACCTTGCCGCATTGAAGTAGGCTTGCCATTTGCCTGTTTGAGGGCCCTCTCCGGCGCGATCCGTTGAGGGCCTTCATCGTCTATTGTCAGGCCCCTCTTGCGCGCGCGGGTGATGTTGAGTTGGGCCACCCGCGCATGAGTGTGGGCATGGCGACTATTTGCGCCAGTAGTTGTTTGCGGCGGCGACGGTTTGGAAGTTGATGGCGATGACTTGCGATGCGGCGGTGAGGGACTGCGCATCATTGGCATAGTCCGGGCGCAATTTGTGAAGGACCGCCGTGTCGGGTTGCGTGTACTTGACGCCGCGCCGACTCAGCGTGATTGCGAGTTCGAATCCTTCCTGCGGGGTGGCCGTGATGAGGGATGTGAGCCATGTGTCAGACATTTTGTATCTCCTTCTTCTTGAAGGGCGCGGTCACGTTTTGAGCGCGCCCGAGGCCGATACTGGACCTGTTTCTGTCTAAACGCCAGCTTCCTTTTGGAGTGCCGGTTAGGGCGCTGCGTCAGGTTGTGGCGATTCGGCGGTGAGGAGGAACTTGATCATGACTCCGAACCAGATCAGCAGTCCCGCGATCCAGGTTATCGCCGCATAGGCGTAGTGGGTGTATTGGCGGGTGGGGATCCAATCGGCCGCCACGCGGGTGAGCATGGCCAGTGTGATGAGGGCGAATATCCACCAAAGGACGCTCCATTGCGCGCGGAAGAGTCTTTGGAATCCGCCGTGTGCGACGATGACGCGAGAGGCTACGGAGAGGATCAACAGCGCGAGGCCATTAATGTAGAGGATGTGAAGCCACGAAAGCTTGATGTTGCTCCAGATTGGGATG
>WBZO01002529.1_pt1 | contig 23494 bp, 20 predicted proteins | sample 5204261 | NCBI WGS metagenome assembly WBZO01 (sample SAMN12412400, study PRJNA552823) | activated sludge metagenome | isolation source: activated sludge from anammox sidestream of wastewater treatment plant... | place: USA: North Carolina | collected 2017-09 | reverse complement strand
GAGCGCCGGCACGCCCGGCTGGATGATCGGGCCGCCCGCCGACAGCGCATAGGCGGTCGACCCGGTCGGGGTCGCCACGATGAGGCCGTCGGCGCGCAGGTCGTAGAGGAACTGCGCGTCGATGCGTACCGTGAGCTCGATCAGGCGGCCGCTCGCGCCCTTGCTCGCGACGACGTCGTTCAGCGCGTTCAGCGCGAGCACCGTCTGCCCGCCGCGCACCACGCCGGCGGCGAGCATGGTGCGCGACTCGGTCGCGTACTCCCCGGCGACGATCCGCCCGACCGCCTCGGTCATGGCGCCGAGCGCGATGTCGGTCATGAACCCGAGCCGCCCCTGGTTCACGCCCACGAGCGGGATTCCCGCCGGCGCGAGCGTGCGCGCTGCCGCCAGCATGCTGCCGTCCCCGCCGAGGACGACGGCGAGGTGGGCCTGCGCGGCGATCGCCGCGAAATCGACCACCGGGAAATCGCCCACCCCCGACTCCGCCGCGGTGTCCTGGTCGATGAGGACGGTGCAGCCGCGCTCGACCAGGTACCGCCCGAGGACGCGCAGCGGCGCGGCGACGTCGCGGCTCTTGTAGCGGCCGACGAGCGCCACGGTCTTGAAGGCAGCGGGCATGGCGCCAAATTTACACCACTGCGGGGGCGCAACCGCGGCGCGGGCGCGCCCGGCTGCGGCCCGCCGAGTTTGGTTAGAATGATCCGCATGCTGGACCAGCGCGCGCAACTGCTGCTCAAGACCCTGATCGAGCGCTACATCGCCGAGGGCGAGCCGGTGGGTTCGCGCGCGCTGTCGAAGTTCTCGGGGCTCGACCTCAGCCCGGCCACCGTCCGCAACGTGATGGCCGACCTCGAGGAGCTCGGCTTCATCGCCAGCCCGCACACCTCGGCCGGGCGAGTCCCGACCCCGCGCGGCTACCGCTTCTTCGTCGACACGCTGCTCACCATCCAGCAGCTCGACCGCGACGCGCTCGATCGCCTCGAGGGCAACCTGCACCCCGACCACCCGCAGCGGCTCTTGAGCCAGGCCTCGCAGGCGCTCGCCGACCTCACGCGCTTCGCGGGCGTGGTCGCCGCGCCGCGCCGCCGCAGCCCCGCCTTCCGCCACATCGAGTTCCTGGCGCTGTCGGAGAAGCGGGTGCTGCTGATCATCGTGGCGCCGGACGGCGACGTGCAGAACCGCATCCTGGTCACCGACCGCGCCTACTCGCCGGCCGAGCTGACGATGGCGGGGAACTTCCTCAACCAGAACTGCGCCGGCCTGACCTTCGACGAGATCCGCCACCGCGTGCACGACGAGCTGCGCCAGCTGCGCGAGGACATGACCGCGCTCATGACCGCAGCGCTGCAGGCGAGCGACGAGGCGCTCTCGGAGAGCACCGAGAGCTACGTCATCTCGGGCGAGCGGCGCCTGCTCGACTCGGCCGACCTCGCCTCGAACATGAAGCGGCTGCGCGAGCTGTTCGAGCTGTTCGAGTCGCGCACCCTGCTCATGCAGCTCCTCGACGTCTCGACGCGCGCGCAGGGGGTGCAGATCTTCATCGGCGGGGAGTCCGGCATCGCGCCGCTCGACGAGTGCAGCGTGGTCACCGCCCCCTACGAGGTCGACGGGGTCGTGGTCGGGACGGTGGGCGTGATCGGCCCGACGCGCATGGCCTACGAGCGGGTGATTCCGATCGTCGACATCACCGCGAAGCTGCTGTCGAGCGCGCTCTCGCAGCACTAGCGTCCCGGGTCGCCACGCCGGCATGGGCTTCGCGGACGAGCCGCCACACGCGCACGGCGCCCTCCCCCGCACCGGCATCCTGCTCGTCAACGTCGGCACGCCCGCCGCCCCGACCGCGCGCGCGGTGCGGACCTACCTGCGCGAGTTCCTGGGGGACCCGCGCGTGGTCGAGATCCCGCGCCTCGCGTGGCTCCCCGTCCTGTACGGGCTCATCCTGCCGGCGCGGCCGCGCGCCTCGGCGCGGCGCTACGCGGCGATCTGGACGAAGGACGGCTCGCCGCTCGCGCTCTACACGGCGCGGCAGGCGGCGCTCCTGCAGGGCCTCCTCGGCGAGCGCCTGCGGACGCCGCTCGTCGTCGCGCACGCCATGCGCTACGGGGAGCCGGCGATCGCCGCGGCGCTCGAGCGCATGCGCGCCGCCCAGGTCGAGCGGCTGCTGGTGCTCCCGCTCTACCCGCAGTATGCCGCCAGCACGACCGCCACCGCGCTCGACGCGGTGGCCGCCTGGATGCGCCGCGCGCGCAACCAGCCGGAGCTGCGCGCCGTGAAGCACTTCCACGACCACCCGGCCTACATCGGCGCGCTCGGCGACCTGCTGCGCGACTTCTGGCGCGCGCGCGGCCGCCCCGACAAGCTCGTCATGAGCTTCCACGGCGTGCCGCGGCGCACGCTCGACCGCGGCGACCCCTACCACTGCGAGTGCCAGAAGACCGCGCGCCTGCTCGCCGCCGATCTCGAGCTCGCCGACGGCGCGTGGCAGATCGCGTTCCAGTCCCGCTTCGGCCGGGCGCGGTGGCTCGAGCCCCACACCGCGGAGGCGCTCGCCGCGCTGGGACGCGCGGGAACGCGGCGCGTGGACGTCGTGTGTCCGGGCTTCGTCGCCGACTGCCTCGAGACGCTCGAGGAGATCGCCCTGGAGGCGAGATCGATCTTCCTCGGCGCGGGCGGCAAGGAGTTCAACGCGGTCCCGTGCCTGAACGACCGGCCGGGCTGGATCGAGGCGCTGGCCGCGATCGCCCGCGACCACCTCGGCGGATGGGCCGCGGAGGGCTGGGACCGCGGCGCCGCGGAGGCCGCCGCGCGCGACTCGGCGGCGCGCGCGCGGCGGCTCGGCGCGGCAAGCTAGGAGGTTCACGATGAAACTCGTCCTGCGCTGGATCGTCAGCGCGCTCGCGCTGCTCGCGCTGCCGCACGTGATCGGCGGCATCGAGCTGAAGAGCTTCTACTTCGCGCTCGTGGCGGCGGTTCTGCTCGGCCTGGTGAACGCGGTGATCCGGCCGGTCCTGATCGTGCTGACGCTGCCGGTGACGATCCTGACGCTCGGGCTCTTCATCCTCGTCATCAACGCGCTGCTCTTCTGGTTCGTCGGGTCGTTCTTCGACGGGTTCCGCGTGGACGGGTTCTGGGCCGGGTTCTTCGGGGCGATCCTCTACTCGCTCATCACCTGGGCGGCGAACGCGCTCCTGTTCGAGGAGCGGCCGCGCACCTAGGCGCCGGACAGGGCCCGGCGCGCGTTCCCGAACAGGGCGCCGGCGTCCTCCTCCGGGAGCGCGTCGAGCGCGGCCTGCCAGCGCGGGAACAGGTTCGACTCCTCGCGGTGCTCGTGCTTGGCGAGCGTGCCGGCGAGAATCGCGACGAAGGGCTCGACCTCCCACGCCTCGGGCGCAGCCTCGGCGAGCGCGTCTTCGACCGCGCGAAGCTGGACGACGAGCTCGTCGTGCTCGCGCAGCATGACGGCCGCGGGATCCTCCTCGCCCGCGGCGGCGCCCGCGGGCAGGCGCGGCGCGAGCAGCTCGTTCTCGACCCGCAGGTGCGCGGCGAGGCCGGCGGCGAACGCCGCGACCAGCGGCCGCGCCCCGGCGAGGTCCTGCGCGTTCACCCGCCGCAGCGCGACCGCGAGCAGCTCGTCCAGCCGGCGGTGGTCGCGCACGAGGAGGTCGATCACGCCGCTCGGCGCGGTGTCGCTGCGGCACCGGACCACGGTGCGCCAGCCGGACGCCTCACGCGCGATCTCCCAGGCGATCGCGTCGCGCAGCTGGAGCCCGAGGCTCGCCATCATCAGCTCGGGGGAAGCTGCCGTGAGCAGCGCGACGCTCTCCCCCGGCTGCAGCTCGCGCACCGCGTAGAACGCCGCGGTCTGGACCCGACCAGGGGCCTCGGAGCGCAGGTCTATGGTGCCCGGGTTCATCGTGCAGGTCCTTGATCGGACGGGATTCTCGCATGACCCTTGAATTCCGCGGCAGTGCCCCAATTACCCACCCGACCAACCGGAAAGCGCGAGTGCGATGACGTCCGATCCGCTGCACGACCTACCCCCCGCGGCGAGCGCCGAGGCCGCCGAGGCCGCGCCGAACCTCGAGGAGCAGCTGCGCGCGGCCGAGCTCAAGGCCGCCGAGCACCACGACGCGTGGCTGCGCGCCAAGGCCGAGGCCGAGAACGCCCGCAAACGCGCCCAGGACGACGTCGCGAAGGCGCACAAGTTCGGCATCGAGCGCTTCGCCACCGACCTCCTCGCCGTCCGGGACAGCCTGGAGGCCGCGCTCGCCGCCGAGAACGCCACCGCGGAGAACCTGCGCAACGGCGTCGAGCTGACGCTGCGCCAGCTCGAGGCCGTCTTCGAGCGCCACCAAGTGCGCGAGATCAACCCCGCGGGCGAGAAGTTCGACCCGCACCGGCACGAAGCGATCAGCATGCTGCCCTCGGACAAGGATCCGCACACCGTCATCAACGTGCTGCAGAAGGGCTACGCGCTGAACGAACGGGTGATCCGGCCCGCCCTGGTGACCGTCGCGCAGCCGAAAGAGGCTTGAGTTCCCGGGACTTAGCCCCACATCCGACGCAAGAACCGCATTTTCGACAGGACCACGTCCATGGCAAAGATCATCGGCATCGACCTCGGCACCACCAACTCGTGCGTGGCGATCATGGAGGGCGGCAAGCCCAAGGTGATCGAGAACGCGGAAGGCGCGCGCACCACCCCCTCGATCGTCGCGTACATGGAGGACGGCGAAGTCCTCGTGGGCGCGCCGGCCAAGCGCCAGGCGGTCACCAACCCGAAGAACACCCTGTACGCGATCAAGCGCCTGATCGGCCGCAAGTTCGAGGAAAAGGAAGTCCAGAAGGACATCGGCCTGATGCCCTACCGCATCGCCCGGGCCGACAACGGCGACGCCTGGGTCGAGGTGCGCGGCAAGAAGATCGCGCCGCCGGAGGTGTCCGCGCAGGTCCTGCGCAAGATGAAGAAGACCGCCGAGGACTACCTCGGCGAGGAAGTCACCGAGGCGGTCATCACCGTCCCGGCGTACTTCAACGACTCGCAGCGCCAGGCGACCAAGGACGCCGGGCGCATCGCCGGCCTGGAGGTGAAGCGCATCATCAACGAGCCCACCGCCGCGGCGCTCGCCTTCGGCCTGGACAAGGGCGGGGCGAAGGACACGAAGATCGCCGTGTACGACCTCGGCGGCGGCACGTTCGACATCTCGATCATCGAGATCGCCGACGTCGAGGGCGAGAAGCAGTTCGAGGTGCTCGCCACCAACGGCGACACCTTCCTCGGCGGCGAGGACTTCGACCAGCGCCTGATCGACTACATCGTCACCGAGTTCAAGAAGGAACAGGGCGTCGACCTCGCGAAGGACGTGCTCGCGCTCCAGCGGCTCAAGGAGGCCGCCGAGAAGGCGAAGATCGAGCTCTCCTCGACGCAGCAGACCGAGATCAACCTGCCCTACATCACCGCGGACGCGTCGGGGCCCAAGCACCTGACGATGAAGATCACGCGGGCGAAGTTCGAGAGCCTCGTGGACGAGCTGATCGCGCGCACGGTGGAGCCGTGCCGCATCGCGATCAAGGACGCCGGCGTGAAGGTGTCGGACATCCACGACGTGATCCTCGTCGGCGGCATGACGCGCATGCCGAAGGTGGTGGACTCCGTGCGCGAGTTCTTCGGCAAGGAGCCGCGCAAGGACGTCAACCCGGACGAGGCGGTGGCGGTCGGCGCGGGGATCCAGGGCGGGGTGCTGCAGGGCGAGGTGAAGGACGTGCTGCTGCTCGACGTCACGCCGCTCTCGCTCGGCATCGAGACGCTCGGCGGGGTGATGACCAAGCTCATCCAGAAGAACACCACCATCCCGACCAAGGCGCAGCAGGTGTTCTCGACCGCGGACGACAACCAGTCGGCGGTGACCATCCACGTGCTGCAGGGCGAGCGCGAGATGGCCGGCGGCAACAAGAGCCTCGGCCAGTTCAACCTCGAGGGCATTCCGCCGGCGCCGCGCGGCATGCCGCAGATCGAGGTGACCTTCGACATCGACGCGAACGGCATCCTGCACGTGTCGGCCAAGGACAAGGCCACCGGCAAGCAGAACAAGATCACCATCAAGGCGAGCTCCGGCCTCACCGAGGACGAAATCCAGCGCATGGTGAAGGACGCCGAGGCGCACGCCGAGGAGGACAAGCGGCTGCACGAGCTGGTGGACGCGCGCAACCGCGGCGACGCGCTCGCGCACTCGGTGAAGAAGTCGCTCGCCGAGTACGGCGACAAGGTGGGCGCCGACGAGAAGACGAAGATCGAGGCCGCCCTGAAGGAGCTCGAGGAAGCCCTGAAGGGCGACGACAAGGCGCGCATCGAGGCGAAGACCGACGCGCTCGCGGCCGCGGCGCAGAAGCTCGGCGAGAAGATGTACGCCGACGCGCAGGCGGCGGGCGCGCAGGGCGCGGCGGGCGGCGCCGAGCAGGCGGCCGGCGCCGGCAGGAAGGCCGACGAGAACGTCGTGGACGCGGAGTTCACCGAGGTCAAGGACAAAAAGGGTTAGGCCGCCACGCGGGAGCGCACGAGGTCGATAGGCGCCGTGCGCGCGTGACGTCCCAACTGGCCGCGTTGAAGCGTCGCGGATGGCGCGACGCTTAACGCGGCCGCGTCTTATCGGGGAGCGGGGCTCGGAGGATGGCAAAGCGGGACTACTACGAGGTGCTGGGGGTCAATCGCGACGCCGACGAGGAGGCCGTCAAGAAGGCCTACCGGAAGCTCGCGATGAAGTGGCACCCCGACCGCAACCCCGACAACCCCAGGGCCGAGGAGCACTTCAAGGAGGCGAAGGAAGCCTACGAGGTGCTGTCCGACGACCAGAAGCGCGCCGCCTACGACCGCTTCGGCCACGCGGGCGTCAATCCGCAGGCGGCCGCGGGCGGGGCGGGATTCTCGAACTTCGCCGACGCGTTCGGCGAGATCTTCGGCGACATCTTCGGCCAGGGCCGCACGCGCTCGGGGGTCTATCGCGGCGCGGACCTGCGCTACAACCTCGAGGTCGCGCTCGAGCAGGCCGCGCACGGGACCGAGACCAAGATCCGCGTCCCCACCTACGAGGACTGCGCGACCTGCGGCGGCACCGGCGCCAAGCCGGGCACCAAACCCCAGACCTGCGCCACCTGCCACGGGCAGGGGCAGGTGCGGATGCAGCAGGGGTTCTTCTCGATCCAGCAGACCTGCCCGCGCTGCCACGGGACCGGAAAAATGGTCGCCGAGCCCTGCGGCGCCTGCCAGGGCGCGGGGCGTTCGAAGACCCAGAAGACGCTCGCGGTGAAGATCCCGCCCGGGGTGGACGACGGGGACCGCATCCGGCTCGCGAACGAGGGCGAGCCCGGGATGAATGGCGGGCCGCCCGGCGACCTGTACGTCCAGATCCGCCTCAAGCCGCACGCGGTCTTCCAGCGCGACCACGACGACCTCCACTGCGAGATGCCGATCAGCTTCGCGTCCGCCGCGCTCGGCGGCGAGATCGACATCCCGACCCTGGACGGCGTCGCGAAGATCAGGATCCCGGCCGAGACGCAGAGCGGGAAGGTGTTCCGGCTCCGCGGCAAGGGGATCAAGGGCGTGCGCTCGAGCACGCACGGGGATCTCTTCTGTCACGTCGTGATCGAGACGCCGGTGAACCTCACCGAGCGCCAGCGCGAACTGCTGCGCGAGTTCGACGCGATCACGCAGAAGCATGGCGATCGGCACAACCCCCGGGCCAAGTCCTGGATGGACAAGGTGCGGGAGTTCTTCGCCTCCTAGCCGGGGCACCCCGCGCGCGTTGCATCCCCGCAACGGCGGGGCCGCAGGATCCCCGGCGCGGGCCGGTTCGGCGGACGACCCCTGTTCATTCCTTAGGTTTTCCCCTAAGATCCGGTCATAACCCGTTGATCGGAGGGGAGGATGTGGGTCAGCTGGATCCGCACAGGCACCTTTGCGGCGCTCGTCGCCGCCTTCGTCTGCGCGCCCGCGTTCGCGGATCAACCTCTTGATCAGGCGAGGAAACTCCTCGAAGAGAAGCGGCCGAAGGAGGCGTACGACCTGCTGCGCCCGCTGGAAGCGAAGCGCGCCGGGGAGATCGAGTACGACTACCTGCTGGGGATCGCGGCGCTCGACGCGGGCGACGCGCAGGCCGCCATCTTCGCCCTGGAGCGCGTGCTCGCGGTCAACCCCAACTACCTGCAGGCCCGGGCCGAGATCGCGCGCGCGTACTTCGTGCTCGGCGAGCGCGAGAACGCGCGGCGCGAATTCCGGACGGTGCGGTCGCAGAACCCGCCCGACGCCGCGCGCCAGACGATCGACCGCTACCTGTCCGCGCTCGAACCCCAGACGACCCGCCTGCGCGCGTTCGTGGAGGCCGGTCTCGGCTACGACACCAACGTCAACAGCGCCACCTCGCGCAGCACGATCGCGATCCCGGCCTTCGGCGGCGCGATCGGGCAGCTCTCGGCGAACGCCCAGGCGCAGTCGTCGTGGTTCGCGGCCGCGAGCGCCGGCGCGTCGATCGACCAGGCGGTCTCCGACGAGTGGTCGCTGCTCGCCGCGGGCACCTACGCGGGCAAGTTCAACCAGGACTACAGCGAGTTCAACACCGGCACGCTCGACGGCAGCGCGGGCGTGCGCTGGACGCGGGGCGCCAACCAGCTCGTCGCGCTCGCGCAGGGACAGATGTTCTGGCTGGACAACGACCGCTACCGCAACCTCTACGGCGGCACGGCGCAGTGGCTGCACAACCTCAGCCCCACGCAGCAGGTCACGGTCTTCGGCCAGTTCTCCGCGCTGCGCTACCCGCAGCCCTCGCAGTCGCCGCAGGACGCCAACCGCGCGATCGGGGGGGTGGCGTATTCGCAGGCGTTCGCCGGCCCGTACAGCCCGGTCGCGTTCGTCTCCGGCTACGGCGGCGACGAGCGCACCACGGCCTCGCAGTACGAGTACCTCGGCTACACGCCGTTCGGCGCGCGGCTCGGCGGACAGGCCACGCTGACGCCCCAGGCGGTCCTGTTCGGGTCCGCGGCCTACGAGCGGCGCAACTACAACGGCGTGAACCCGACCTTCCTCGTCACGCGCGAGGACAACCAGTACGACCTCCGGCTGGGACTCGCGTACACGTTCCTGCCCAAGTGGACGCTCACGCCCCAGGTCGCGTACACGAAGAACGACTCGAACATCGAGCTGAACGAGTACGACCGCACCGTGGCCACCGTCACGGTGCGGCGGGATTTCTGAGCGGCGGCGCCGCACTCGGGGTGCGGAACTTGCTAAGGTGAGGAAGCGCGGCCAGCCGGGTCGGCCCATTGCGGCCGGAGCCCCCGCGCGCGACGGAAGGCCGTCGGCCGGCGGCGAGATTCCGTCGCGCACGGCGCCGACCATTCGGGAGCGTTGAGCATGGATAAACCGAACTCGCAGTACGCCGGGCGCAAGCTCGCGCTCGCCGCCGCGATCGCGGCGCTGCTCGGCACGGAGGCGCACGCGGCGCCCGCCGGGTCGGTGGATTTCTCGATCGGCAACGTGGTCGCGACCGGGGCCGACGGGCGGACGCGGCCGCTCGCGAAGGGGGCCGAGCTCAACTCGGGCGACCGCATCGTCACCAACGACGGCCGCGCCCAGCTCCGCTTCGCCGACGGCGCCTACGTGTCCCTGCAGCCGAACACCGATTTCGCGATCCGCGAGTACCGCTACGACGGGCGCACCGACGGCTCGGAGCGCGGCCTCTTCGGCCTGCTCAAGGGCGCGATGCGCGCGGTCACCGGGGCGATCGGGCGCGTCAACCGCAGCGCGTACGAGATCCAGACCCCGACCGCGACCATCGGGATCCGCGGCACCGGCGGCGTCCTCCAGGTCTTCGACGACGGCCGCACGCTCCTGCGCGGCACGAGCGGGGTCTGGACGATCAAGGGCCTGGACGCCAAGACCGTCGTGGAAGTCCCCGCCGGCCAGGCGGCGATGACGTTCCCGGATCCGAATCGCGGACCGGACATGGTGTCCGAGGGCCCGGTGCTGCCGCCGCCGCCCCTGCTGCCGCAGGGCGAGGCGTCCCCGACGCTCCTCGGCGGATCGGGTAGCCCGTCCCAGACGCCGATCTCGGGCGACATCGTCGAGGCAGCCGTGGCGTCGAACTGGCCGATCCCGCCGGGGACGATTCCGCCGGGCATCTTCGACAATGCCGCGACCGTCGTGCCGCCGGCCGTTCCATCGAACCCCAACCCGCCGCTCGCGAGCGGATCGGGGTACGACCTCTCCTACGCGTCGGGCGGAGCGAGTCCGTTCACGGCGAACGACGGCCAGGTGAGCGCGACGTTCGACGCCGCCGGCAAGCTGACGAGCTGGACCGGCGCGAATGGCACCGCGACCCTCAACGGCACCCAGGCGGAGTTCGGGACGGCCGGGGGCGCGCTCGCCTGGGGGCGGTGGACAGGACCGGTCGCGTCCACGATCGCCGCGATCCCGCCCCAGACGTACGCCGCGAACGACGGCCTGCACTACGTCGTGGGCAATCCCGCGCCGATCGCCGCCCTCGGCGGGTCCGGCACGCTCACCTTCAACCTGATCGGCGCGACCGCGCCGACCAACGGGATCAGCCCGCCGGGAACCGTGACCGGCGGGCAGCTGGTCGCCAACCTGGGCCCCGCACCCACGGTCGACCTGCAGAACTTCACCTTCACGCACGCGGGCAACACCTACGTCATGAACAAGCCCGGGATGGCCATCACCGGGCCGTTCACGCCGTTCAACGGCACGCTCGGCACCGCGGAGTTCGCGGGCAGCACCGGGGCGTGCCAGTTCACGACCTGCTCGGCGCAGGTCAACGGTCACTTCTACGGCGCGAATGCCTCGCACGCAGGCTTTGCGTACCAGGTCACCGGCGGCGGTCCGACAGTCTCGGGCGCGGCGGCCTTCGCCCGTTGACCGCGCGTTGTCCGATCCGGAAGGTTCGCGCTCGCTCGTCGCCGCGGCGCTGCGGCTGATCGAGCGGCGCGAGTACGCGGCCGCGCTCGGCCCCCTCGCGCAGGCCGCGCACGCCGCGCCGCGGGAACCCGCCGCACACTTCCTCCGCGGCGTCTGCCATCACGGCCTCGGGCAGCTCCCCGCAGCCCTCGCCGCGTTCGACGCCGCGGCGTCGCTCGACCCGACCCATCGCGACGCGCGCTACGCCGCGCTCGCCGTCCTGTGCCAGGCGGGGCGCGCGGACGAAGCGCTGCGCCGGTGCGACCGCCTCACCGCGGATTTCGCCGCCGACCCCGACGCCTGGTTCAACTGCGGGCTCGTGCACGAGGCGCGGGGCGATCTCCCCGCCGCGCTCGACCGCTACGACGCGGCGCTCGCGCGCGACGCGCGCCATCGCCCCGCGCGCCTGAACCGCGGCCTCGCCCTCACCCGCCTCGGGCGGCTCGAGGAGGCCTACGCCAACGACCGCGCGGCGGCCGAGGCGTATCCGGACCTCGCCGACTCGCACTACAACCTCGCGGAAGTCGCCCTCGCGCTCGGCCGGGCGGAAGCGGCGCTCGCGCACTGCGACCGCGCGCTCGCCCTGAATGCCCGGCATCCCGGCGCCCTCTTCGACCGCGCGCTGGCGCTCGCCGTGCTGGAGCGGTTCGCGGAGTCGGCCGCCGCCTGGGCCGCCGCGCGCGCCGCCGACGCGGCGAGCGTCGATGCGCGCTGGGCGAGCGTCGCGGGAGGCGGCGTGCCGCCGCGCTTCACGCCGGAGACCGTGTTCCTCGCCCGCATGAGCGCACGCCTGCGGGAGTGCGACTGGGGCGTGCACGACCGGTTCGTCGCCCTGCTGCGCGACCTGGCGACGCGTCGCCCGGACGCGCTCCCGACCGAGCGTGCGCTGGCGTTCGCCGCCGCGACGCTCCCGGTCGACCCGGAAGTCCGCCTCGCGCTGGCGCGCGCCGTGGCCGCGCACGTGCAGCGCGGCGTGGGGGCGACGCTGGCGCCGCGCCCTCCGCGCGGCGAGGGAAGGCTGCGCGTCGGCTACCTGTCCGCGGACTTCCGCAACCACGTCGTGGCACGCCTGTCGCGCGCCCTGTTCGAGCAGCGCGATGCCGCGCGCTTCGAGACGTACGCCTACAGCCTCGCGCCGAGCGACGGCAGCGACCTCCGGCGCGCGCTCGAGCGCGCCGCCGACGCCTTTCGCGACCTGTCGGGACTCGGGTATCGCGCCGCCGCGCAGACCATCGCCCGCGACGGGATCGACGTGCTGGTGGACCTGGGCGGCTACACCGACGGCGCCCGTCCCGAGATCCTCGCCCTGCGCCCGGCGCCGGTGCAGGTCGGCTACCTGGGTTTCCCGTCCACCCTCGGCGCGGATTTCGTCGACTACGCGGTCACCGACCGCCGGGCGACGCCGCCCGGCTGCGAGCGCGAGTGGCACGAGCCGCTCATCTTCCTGCCCGACACGTGGTTCCTCTACCCGCCCGATCGCGCCGACGGCGCGCGTCCGGACGCGCGCCGCGATCACGGGCTGCCCGACGACGCGGTCGTGCTCTGCGCCTTTCACGCCGCGCACAAGATCGGGCCCGCGGCGTTCGGCGCCTGGCTGCGCGTGCTCCACGCGGCGCCGGGGAGCGTCCTCTGGCTCGCCGACAACGGCCCGGCGTGCCGCGCGAACCTCCTGCGCGCGACGGCGGGGGCCGGCGTCGCGCCCGAGCGCCTGCGCTTCGCGCCGCGCGTGCCGCTCGCCGCCCATCTCGCGCGCCTCGCGCACGCCGACGTGTTCCTGGACGCGTTCGACTGGGGCGCGATCACCGGCGCCTGCGACGCGCTCTGGGCGGGCGTGCCGGTGGTCACGCGCCACGGGAGCTCGCCGGTGGCCCGCACCGCCGCCGGCATGCTGGCGCTCGCCGGCGTGCCCGAGCTGGCGGTGGTCGGGACCGAAGCGTACGTCGCCGCCGCGATCCGCCTCGCGGCCGACCCGACGCAGCGGGCGGCGATCCGCGCCAGACTGGCGGCGTCCCGCGCCGCGAGTCCGCTGTTCGACGCCCGGCGGCGCGTCCGGCAGCTCGAAGCGGCCTACCAGGTCATCGCGGACCGGGCGCGCAGCGGGCATCCTCCGCTCTCGTTCGCCGTTCCGGAAGCGGTCGCGTGAGTATTCCACCCTGTGGGCGCCGACCCTTGCGCGCACCCCCGGGATCGGCAATTCTTCCTGGACCCATCGGGGGTTAGCCCCGATTCTTTGCGCTTGACCTGACCCGGTCCCCAGGGAGCCCGATGATGCATCGCAGAACGTTCGTTGCCGCAGTGCTCGCCACCGCCTTCGCGCTGCCCGTGCTGGCCCAGAAACCCGACTCAAGCGGTCCGATCGTCATCGGCCAGTCGGTGCCGCTCAGCGGCATCAACAAGGACCTCGGCGAGGACATCCGGGAGGGGGCGCTCGCGTACCTCAAGAAGGTGAACGAGGCGGGCGGGGTGAACGGCCGCAAGATCGAGCTCGTGTCGCTCGACGACGCGAACGACACGAAGAAATCGGAAGCGAACACCAAGACGCTCATCGACCAGGGCGTGATCGCGCTCTACGGCTACGGCAGCGCCACGCTCAGCCGCCCGGCACTGCCGCACGTCGAGGCGGCGCGCATCGCGTTCGTCGCGCCCTTCACCGGCGCCGACCCGATGCGCGTCTTCAACCGTTTCGTCTTCAACCATCGCGCGAGCTACGCCGACGAGATGGAGAAGGTGGTCGATCACTACACCACCTTCGGCATCAAGCGCTTCGCGATCGTGCACTACGAGGACGCGGTCGGGAAGGCCAACCTGGGCGCCGTCGAGCGCGCGCTGAAGTCGCGCAACCTGACCGTGGTGGCGGTGGCCCCGTTGCAGCGCACGCAGGCCGACATCAGCAAGGAGGTCGCCAAGGTCCTGCAGGCCAACCCCGACGTGATCATCACCACGACGCTCTACAAGCACGCCGCGGACTTCGTCAAGCTCGCGCGCAAGCAGGGCTCGGGCGCCCAGTTCATCAGCAACTCGTTCCCCGGCTCCACCGCGCTCGCGGGCGCGCTCGGGGCCGAGGGGCTCGGCGTGGCCATGACGCAGGTCGTGCCGACGGTCTCCAAGCGCTCGATCCCGATCGTCAAGGAGTACCAGGATGCCGCGGAGAAGCTGACCGGCAAGAAGAGCTTTTCCTACCAGTCGCTCGAGTCGTACATCGCGATGAAGGTGCTGGTCGAAGGCATCCGCCGCGCCGGCCCGCAGCTCACGCGCGAGAAGCTGCTCGTCGCCCTCGATTCGATCCAGAGCTACGACCTCGGCGGGTACATCGTGAGCTTCACCCCGACCAACCACAACGGCAGCAGCTTCGTCGGGCTGACGATCCTCGGGCACGACCTAGCGTTCAAGGACTGACCGGGCCGCAACACACGGAAACGGGCGCCCGGGCGCCCGTTTTCTTTTCTGCGCGGGGCGCGCCGCCTAAGCGCGCCGCCAGGTCGTGCCCTGCGGGCCGTCCTCGAGCGCGATCCCGGCCTCCAGGAGCGCCTTGCGGATGCGGTCGGCCTCCGCGTAGTCCTTCGCCTTCTTCGCGGCGGCGCGCGCCGCGATGCCTTGCTCGATCCGCGCTGCCGTCCAGCCCTCGGGCAGCGCGCCCTGCAGGAACGCCTCGGCCGGCCGCCCGAGCAGGCCGAGCACGCCGCCGAGCTGCTGCAGCAGTCCCGCCGCCCCCGCTCCGCCCGGCTTGTTCGCCTCGTTCGCCAGCTCGAACAGCACCGCGATCGCCTCGGGAGTATTGAAGTCGTCGTCCATCGCCGCCCGGAACTGCGCCGCGCGCGCGTCCTGCCAGTCGATCGGGGAGCCGACGGCGGGCGCCGCCTTCAGCGCGGTGTACAGGCGCGCAAGCCCGCTCTTCGCCTCCTCGAGGTGCTTGTCGGAGTAGTTCAGGGGACTCCGGTAGTGGGCGCGCAGGATGAAGAAGCGCACCACCTCCGGGTCGTACTTCGCCAGCACCGCGCGGATGGTGAAGAAGTTGCCGAGCGACTTGGACATCTTTTCGTCGTCGACGCGCACGAAGCCGTTGTGCATCCAGTAGTTCACGAACGTCCCGCCGTGCGCGCCCTCGGACTGCGCGATCTCGTTCTCGTGGTGCGGGAACTGCAGGTCCTCGCCGCCGCCGTGGATGTCGAAGTGCTTCCCGAGCAGCGACGCCGACATCGCGGAGCACTCGATGTGCCAGCCCGGCCGCCCGCCCCCGTACGGCGAGGCCCATTCCGGCTCGCCGGTCTTCGCGCGCTTCCAGAGCACGAAGTCGAGCGGGTCCTGCTTGTCGCGGTCGACCTCCACGCGCTCACCCGCACGCAGCTCGTCGAGCGACTTCCCGGAGAGCTTCCCGTACCCCGGGAACTTGCGCACGGCGAAGTTCACGTCGCCGCCCGCGGCGCGGTAGGCGAGCCCGTGGGCTTCGAGGGCCCCGATCATGGCGAGCATCTGCGGCACGTATTCGGTCGCGCGCGGCTCGTAGTCCGGGGGCTGGACGCCGAGCGCGCGCTCGTCCTCGTGCATGGCGCCGATGAACTCCTCGGTCAGCGCGCCGATCGCCACGCCCTTCTCGGCCGCGCGCTTGATGATCTTGTCGTCGATGTCGGTGATGTTGCGCACGTAGGTGAGCGCATAGCCGCTTGCACGCAGCCAGCGCTGCACGACGTCGAACACCACCATCACCCGCGCGTGCCCGACGTGGCAGTAGTCGTAGACCGTCATGCCGCAGACGTACATGCGCACCCGCCCCGGCTCGATCGGGACGAAGTCCTGCTTGCTGCGCGTCAGCGTGTTGTAGAGCCTGAGCATGTCGGCAGCGGCGGCGCGCGGCGCCGGACGAGCGGTCTCGTCGCTGTCTATCGCGAGGGCTTCTTGCTAGAATTCAACGTCTTAAGAGAGCGCCGCAGTATATCCCACTATGCGTCTCGCGCCCATCGTCGCGCTCGCCTTCGCCGTGCTCGCCGCTGCGGCGAACGCGCAGGACGACGACCTGCGCGCCGCGCGCGCCGCGCTGCGCTCCGGCGATCCGCGCGCGGCGCTCCCGCTCGTGGACAAGCACCTCGCCGCGCGGCCGCAGGACGCCGACGGCCGCTTCCTGCGCGGCGTGATCCTGACCGAGCTCGCGCGCCCGGACGAGGCGTTGGCGGTCTTCCGCGCCCTCACCCAGGACTATCCCGAGCTGCCCGAGCCGTACAACAACCTCGCCGTCCTGTACGCGGCGCGCGGCGACTACGAGCGCGCGCGCGAGAACCTCGAGATGGCGATCCGCGTCAAGCCCGATTCCGCCACCGCCTACGAGAACCTCGGCGACGTCTACGCGCAGCTCGCGGCGCACGCATACGAGCGGGCGGCACAGCTGGACGCCCGCAATCGCACGGCGCCCGCCAAGCTGAAGCTGGCGCGCCAGCTCACCCGCTACACGCCGCCGGCGCGCCCCGCCGCGGCGCTACAGTGACCCCCCTCCAGACGAAAGGAACCGCCTTGCGCAAGCTGCTCGCCCTCCTCGCTCTCACCGCCCTCGGCGCCCAGCCGGCGCTCGCCGCCGACCCGCGCGTCGAGCTGAAGACCAACCGCGGAACGATCGTCATCGAGCTGAACCAGGCGAAGGCGCCGAAGACGGTGGCGAACTTCCTCCAGTACGTGAAGGACGGGCACTACAACGGCACGGTGTTCCACCGGGTGATCGACGGCTTCATGATCCAGGGCGGCGGGTTCGACAAGGACATGCGGCAGAAGCCGACCCGCGCGACGATCGAGAGCGAGGCCGCCAACGGGCTGAAGAACGACTACGGCACGATCGCGATGGCGCGCACGCCCGACCCGCACTCGGCGAGCGCGCAGTTCTTCATCAACGTGAAGAACAACGACTTCCTCAACTACCGGGAACCCACGCCGCAGGGCTACGGCTACACCGTCTTCGGCAAGGTCGTCTCCGGCATGGACATCGTGGACCGGATCGCGAAAGCCCCGACCGGCAGCGCGGGCCCGCACCAGAACGTCCCGCGCGAGCCGGTAGTGATCGAGTCCGCCACCATTCTCCCCGCCAAGTAGAAGGATTCCCATGGTCAAGCTGCACACGAACTATGGCGTCATCGCGCTCGAGCTCGACGCCGCAAAGGCGCCGGAAACCGTCAAGAACTTCCTCGGCTACGTCGAGAGCGGCCACTACGCCAACACGATCTTCCACCGCGTCATCGACGGCTTCATGGTCCAGGGCGGCGGCTTCGAGCCCGGCATGAAGCAGAAGCCGACGCGGGCGCCGATCAAGAACGAGGCGGCGAACGGCCTGAAGAACGACCGTTACACGATCGCGATGGCGCGCACCGGCGATCCGCACTCGGCCACCGCCCAGTTCTTCATCAACGTGAAGGACAACGACTTCCTCAACCACACCGCCCCGACGCCGCAGGGCTGGGGCTACTGCGTGTTCGGCAAGGTGACCGAAGGTCAGGACGTGGTCGACCGGATCAAGGCGGTGCAGACCGGCCGCAGCGGCATGCACCAGGACGTGCCGCAGCAGGACGTGCTGATCGAGCGGGCCGAAGTCGCCTAGGCGGGCCGCGCCGTCCCGGGGTCGCCGTGGACCGCCCGGCGCTCTTCGTCTCCGACGTGCACCTGGCGCCCGCGCGGCCGGCCATGGCCGCCCGGTTCCTGCGCTTCGTCGGCGAGGAGGCGCGGGACGCCGCGGCGCTCTTCATCCTCGGCGATCTCTTCGACCACTGGCTCGGCGACGACGACGCGGACGACCCCTTCAACCGGCCGGTGCTCGGCGCGCTCGGCGCCCTCGCGGCCTCCGGCGTGGAGGTGGCGCTGCTCCACGGCAACCGCGATTTCCTGCTGAGCGGGCGGGTCGCCGCGCGCGCGGGCCTGCAGCTCCTCCACGACCCGACCGTGCGCGAGTTCTTCGGCGCCCGCACGCTGCTCGTCCACGGCGACACCCTGTGCACCGACGACGTCCGCTACCAGCGCTATCGCGCGCGCGTCAGGCGCCCGGCCGTCGTGCGCACGTTCCTCGCGCTGCCGCGCGCCCTGCGCTGCGCGATCGCGGGCGGGCTGCGCTCGGTGAGCGAAACCGAGAAGGACGCGAAACCGCAGGAGATCATGGACGTCGCCCTGCCCGCGGTCGAGGCGGCGCTGCGTGCGCACGGCTATCCGCGGCTCGTCCACGGGCACACCCATCGTCCGGGCCGCCACGCGCACGAGGTCGACGGGCAGAGGTGCGAGCGCTGGGTGCTCGCCGACTGGTACCGGCGCGCGAGCTACCTGCGCTGCGACGCCCGCGGGTGCGCGAGCGTCGACCTCGAGTGAGGCGCGCGAGCTAGCCGTCGAGGCCGCGCGCGAGGTCGGCCTCGAGGTCCGCGACCGACTCGAGCCCGACCGCGACCCGGACCAGCCCCTCGCCGATCCCGGCGGCCGCACGCGCCTCGGCGCTGATGCGGCCGTGCGTGGTGCTGGCCGGATGGGTGATCGTGCTCTTCGTGTCGCCGAGGTTGGCGGTGATCGAGAGCAGGCGCGTCGAGTCGATCACCCGCCACGCGGCGGCGCGCCCGCCGCGCACGTCGAAGGAGACGATCGCTCCGCCCGCCGACTGCTGCCGCTGCGCGAGCGCGTGCTGCGGGTGCGAGGCGAGGCCGGGGTAGTAGACGCGCTCGACGCGCGGATGCGCCTCCACCCAGCGCGCGAGCGCGAGCGCGCGCTGCGACTGCGCTTCCATGCGGATGCGCAGGGTCTCGAGCCCCTTCAGCAGCACCCAGGCGTTGAACGGCGAGAGGCTCGGCCCGGCGGTGCGCAGGAAGGGGAACACCCCGTCCAGCACGAGGTCGCGCCGGCCGACCACCGCGCCGCCGAGGACGCGCCCCTGGCCGTCCAGGTACTTCGTGGCCGAATGGATGACGAGGTCGGCGCCGAGCGCGAGCGGCCGCTGCAGCGCCGGAGTGCAGAAGCAGTTGTCCACCGCGAGGACGGCGCCCGCGCGCCGGGCGATCGCCGCGAGCGCGCCGATGTCGGCGACCTCGGTGAGCGGGTTGGACGGGGTCTCGAGAAACATGAGGCGCGTCGTCGGCCGGAGCGCACGCGTCCACGCGCTCGGATCCGCCCCGGCGACGAAGGTCGTGTCGACGCCGAACCGGCCGAGCACGGTGGCGAAGAGCTGCACCGTCGCGCCGAAGATGCTCGAGGAGGACACGATGTGGTCGCCGCTCTTCAGCAGCCCCATCGCGCAGGCGAGGATCGCGGACATGCCCGAGGCGGTGGCGACGCAGGCCTCGCCGCCCTCGAGGGCGGCCAGCCGCTCCTGGAACGCGGTGACCGTCGGGTTGCTGAAGCGCGAATAGACGTAGCCCGGCTCCTCGTTGGAGAAGCGCGCGGCGGCCTGCGCCGCGTCCCGGAACACGAAGCTCGAGGTCAGGTAGAGCGCCTCGGAGTGCTCGTTGAACGCGCTGCGCTGGATCCCGGCCCGGACGGCCTGGGTGTCGAAATCGAACTGTTCGCTCATGCTCGTGACGTCCGCCGGAAAAGCAAAACCCGCTTTGGCCTGCGCGGCGCAAAGCGGGTTGCCCACGCTTTAGCCGGATTTGTTTGTCGCGCGGTGTCCCGGGATCGATGTCCGCAGGACCGCGGGCGCCCGCAAGCTGTGCTTCAAATCGGCGCAGGTACCCACCTTACCGGGTCGGTCGGCGGCGGTCAAGCGGCGCCCGCGCGCCGTTCAGGCGGTCTGGTTGATGTCCGCGGAAACGGCGTCGGCGTCGTCGGGGTCTTCCTGCCGCCGGTCGTCGCGGCGGTGCTCGACCGCGGCCAGGTACTCGGAGGTCACGTCGCCGGTGATGTAGTTGCCGTCGAAGCACGAGGTCTCGAAGTGCCGCAGCGCCGGGTTCGTCTGCCGCACGGCCGCGCGCAGCGCATCGAGGTCCTGGTAGATCACCGCATCGGCGCCGAGCACCGCGGCGATCTCCTCCTCGGTGCGCCCGGTGGCGATCAGCTCCGCGCGCGTCGGCATGTCGATGCCGTAGACGTTGGGAAAGCGCACCGGCGGGGCCGAGGACGCGAAGAACACCTTGTTGGCGCCGGACTCGCGCGCCATCTGCACGATCTCGCGGCCGGTCGTTCCGCGCACGATCGAGTCGTCGACGATCAGCACGTTCTTGTCCCGGAACTCGAGCGAGATCGCGCTCAGCTTCTGCCGCACCGACTTCTTGCGGATCGTCTGGCCGGGCATGATGAAGGTGCGACCGACGTACCGGTTGCGGACGAACCCCTCGCGGTAGGTCACGCCCAGCCGGGTCGCGAGCTGCAGCGCGGACGGGCGGCTCGTGTCGGGCACCGGGATCACGACGTCGATGTCGAGGTGGCGGTACTGGCGCCCGATCTTGTCGGCGAGCCGCTCGCCCATGCGCAGGCGCGCCTCGTACACCGACACCCCGTCCATCAGCGAGTCCGGGCGCGCGAGGTACACGTACTCGAAGATGCAGGGCGAGAGCGTGGGCGCGCTCGCGCACTGCCGGCTGTGGAAGTTGCCGCCCTCGTCGAAGAGGATTGCCTCGCCGGGCGCCACGTCGCGCACGAGCGCGAAACCGAGCGAGTCGATCACGACGCTCTCGGACGCCACGATCCACTCGGTGCCGCCCGCGGCGTCGTTGCGCCCCACGACGAGCGGCCGGATGCCGTACGGGTCGCGGAAGGCGAGCACGCCCGCACCGGCGATCATGGCGACCACCGCGTATGCGCCGCGGCAACGCCGGTGCACGCTCGCCACGGCGGCGAAGATCGCCTCGGGCTCGAGACGCGGGCCGCGCGCGGCCTGCTCGAGCTCGTGCGCGAGCACGTTGAGCAGGACCTCGGAGTCCGAGTTGGTGTTGATGTGCCGCAGGTCGGTGCGGAACATCTCCTGCTTGAGCTGCTCGGCGTTGGTGAGGTTGCCGTTGTGGCCGAGGACGATCCCGAAGGGCGAGTTCACGTAGAACGGCTGCGCCTCGCCGCCGGAGAACGCCGAGCCCGCGGTGGGATAGCGGCAGTGGGCGATGCCGAGGTGCCCGGGCAGCGAGCGCATGTCGCGCGTGCGGAAGACGTCGCGCACCAGGCCGGGACCCTTGTGCATGTGCAGCCGCTGGCCGTCGCTCGTGACGATCCCGGCCGCGTCCTGCCCGCGGTGCTGCACCAGCAGCAGCGCGTCGTAGAGCAGCTGGTTCACCGGCGTCTGCGCGACTGCGCCTACGATTCCGCACATGGGATCACCTCACCGTTCGTAGCGCACCCGCGCGGCGAGCGGCGGGGGCAGATGGGGTTTCAGCGCCACCACGGCGGTCTCCAGCGGCCCGCTCAGGGTCGCCTCGCGCCAGAACGGCTCCTTCGGCAGCACGGTGAGGCCGGCGACGAGCACCGCGAGCAGGCAGATGAGCGCGCCGCGCGCCAGTCCGAAGACGCCGCCGAGCGTGCGGTCCGCGAGACCGAATCCCGCCACGCGCAGCGCCTTCGCGAGGAGCACGCCGGTGAGGCCGCCGACGATCAGCACCACGACGAAGATCGCGACGCCCGCGGCCAGCCCGCGCGCGAACGGCGTCGCGGAGGCGGCGGGCAGCCATTCGCCGGCAGGGCCGCCGAACGTGAGCGCGGCGAACGTCGCGACGACCCAGGCGCCGAGCGCGAACACCTCGCGCACGAAGCCGCGCCAGAGCCCGATCAGCGCGGACAGGGCGAGCACGGCGAGGACGGCGTAGTCGAACCAGGTCATTGCCGCGCGATCACCGGACCGGGCCCGAAGCCCATGCCGCGCAGCTTCTCGCGCGCCTGCTCGGCCGCCTCACGGGTCGGGTACGGGCCGGCCCGCACCCGCGTCTGCTCCTTGCCGGCGACCGTGACGCTCTCCGTGTAGTGCTTGACGCCGGCCTTCGCGAGCCGCGCCTCGAGCTTGGCGGCGTTGTCCTTCTCGGCGAACACGCCGAGCTGCAGGACGAACGTCTCGGCGTTGAGGATCGCCTCTGCGCGCTTCGCATCGGCGCCCTTCGCCGCCGGCGCGGCGCGCGCGACCGCGTCGCCCTTCGCGGCGGGCTTCGGCGTGTCCGCCCCGGACGGGTCGCGGGCGGGCGACGGCGCAGCCTTCGCTGCGGCCGCCGGCGGCGGGGAGGCCTTGGGTGCCGCCGCAGGGGGCGCGTCCGGCTTGCCCGCGGGCGGTGCGGCTTCCGGCCCCGTCGTCACGGCCGCGGGCGGCTTGAGCCGGTTGGTGTCCTGCGGGGGAATCTCGACCCGCAGGTCGGTGGTCACCGGCCGCGGCTCGAGGTCCATGATCCACGGCGGCACGATCACGAGCGCGAGTACGAGCGCGATGGCGCCGATCAGCCGCCGCCGCGCGCGGCGCCGCAGGTCGAGCGCGGCGTCGTTATCGGCCATCGACAGGTCGGAAAGGCGCGGCGCGAGCGGCCATCACATCCGCGACGGTGAGGAAGGAACCAAACACGACGATTCTATCACCTTGGTTCGCGGCTTCCTCCGCCGCGGCGAGCGCCGCGCGCGGGCTTGCGCACCGCTCCACCGCCGCGCCGGGTCGCACGCGGCCGATCGCGGCGGCCACCTCCTCCGCGGTCGCCCCGCGCGGGCCGTCCAGCGTCGCTGCGTACCAGCGGTCGATGTGCCCGGCCAGGCGCCCGACCACGCCGGCGAGGTCCTTGTCGCGCAGCATTCCGACCACCCCCAGGGTGCGCGGACAGGGCCCCATGTCCGCGAGGTTCGCCGCGAGCACCGCGGCGGCCTGCGGATTGTGGGCGACGTCGAGGATCACGGTCGGACGGCCCGGGAGCACCTGGAACCGCCCCGGCAGCTCGGCCCGCGCCAGGCCGTCCCGGATCGCCTGCGCCGGGACGGGCAGCGCGCCCCGCAGGCTGTCCACGGCCGTGATCGCGGTCGCGGCGTTGGCGAGCTGCGGCGCGCCGCGCAGGGCGGGATGCGCGAGGCCTGCGCGCGTGCCGCCCGGCCCCCAGTAGCGCCACTGCAGGCGATCGGCCTCGTAGCCGAAGTCGCGCCCGATGCACAGGAGCTGCGCGCCGATCCCGCGCGCGTGCTCGATCACCGTCGCCGGCGGGTTCGGGTCGCCGACGATCGCCGGCCGGCCGGGACGAAAGATGTGCGCCTTCTCCCATCCGATCCGCTCGCGCGTGGCGCCGAGGTAGTCCATGTGGTCGAGGTCCACGCCGGTCAGGATCGCGCAGTCGGGCTCGAACGCGTTCACCGCGTCGAGCCTGCCGCCGAGGCCGATCTCGAGCACGAGCGCCTCCAGGCGCGCGCGCGCGAACGCCACCCAGGCGGCGAGCGTCCCGAACTCGAAGTAGGTGAGCGGCGTGTCGAGCCGCGCGCGCTCGACCTCCGCGAACGCGGCCACGAGCGCGGCGTCCCCGAGCTCGCGGCCGGCGACGCGCACGCGCTCGGCGTAGCGCAGGAGGTGCGGCGAGGTGTAGCAGCCGACGCGGTAGCCGGCCGCGCCCAGCATCGCCTCGAGCAGGGCACAGGTCGAGCCCTTTCCGT
>WBZO01002528.1_pt1 | contig 23511 bp, 18 predicted proteins | sample 5204261 | NCBI WGS metagenome assembly WBZO01 (sample SAMN12412400, study PRJNA552823) | activated sludge metagenome | isolation source: activated sludge from anammox sidestream of wastewater treatment plant... | place: USA: North Carolina | collected 2017-09 | reverse complement strand
AGCCCGACCTCACCTACGCGGTCAGTTACATGATGCGTTCGCGCAAAATTGACCGCATCGTGCCGCTCGACGATTACGATGTCGAAGTCGCGGCGAACCTGCGCGAACATTTACGCATCCCCGGCATGGGCGAAACCACCGTGCGCCATTTCCGCGATAAACTCGCGATGCGCGTGCAGGCGCGCGATGAAGGCGTCAACGTCCCCGATTTTTCGCCCGTCCTGAATTACGACGATTTGCGCGAATTTATGGCGCGCGTCCCCGCGCCGTGGGTTTTGAAGCCGCGCTCGGAAGCCGCGTCGTTTGGCATCAAAAAATTAAACGATTCAGAAGAGTTGTGGCGCGCGTTGGACGAGCTCGGCGACCGGCAGTCGTATTATGTGTTGGAGCGCTTTGTGGCGGGCGACGTGTTTCACGTGGATTCCGTGCTTTGGGAGGATGAGGTAGTATTTTCGATTGCGAGCGGTTACGCCAAGCCGCCGCTCTCGGTCGTTACCGGCGGAGATGTATTTCGGTCGCGCGTTTTACCGTACGCTTCGGCGGACGCAGCCGCGCTGCGCGCCTTTAATCAAAAAGTGATGAAAGCGTTACGCATGAAACGCGGCGTGACGCACGCGGAATTTATCAAGGGCGACGCGGACGGCCAATTTTATTTTCTGGAAACCGCCGCGCGCGTCGGCGGGGCGAATCTCGCGGAAATGATTGAAACCGCCTCAGGCATCAATCTGTGGAGTGAATGGGCAAGCGTCGAAGTGGCGAACGCGCGCAAACAGACGTACCAACTGCCGCCCGTCAAACAGGATTACGCGGGCATTATCGTCTGTCTCGCGCGCCAAGCGTGGCCCGACATGGACGCCTATAATGACCCCGAAATTGTGTGGAAATTGAAAAAGGAACATCACGCGGGCTTGATTTTACATTCGCAGGACAATGCGCGTATTCTCGAACTGCTCAATCAGTACGGCGAACGGTTCGCGCGCGACTTTCTCGCGTTCATGCCGCAGTTGGATAAACCGGCGGATTAAAAGAAACGCCCCGCGACGAGCGGGGCGTTTCTCGTTTCACGCTCTTATGCGGCGGCGCGCCGCGCGTTACTTATTTGCAATTCGGTCGTCGTTTTTACTTGACTAAAAACGATATTGGTGTGAATGCGGCCGACGCCCGGCGCAGGCGTCAAAGTTTCCACGAGAAATTGTTCCAGCTCTTGGCGATTGCGCACGACCACTTTCAAGAGATAATCGTATTCGCCGGTGACGTGAAAACATTCCAACACTTGCGGCATGGTCTGAATCGCGGCGCGAAATTCTTGGACGCGTTCGCGCTGATGCTGCGCGAGCGTGACGTGAATCAACGCCATTAAATCGTAACCGAGCCGTTCTTGGTCGAGCAATGCCACAAAGCCGCGAATGATGCCGCGTTCCTGCAAGCGTTTCAAACGCGCGTGCGCGGCGGGCGGCGACAGATGAATTTGCTGCGCGAGGTCCGCGTTCGTGATGCGGCCGTCGCGCTGCACGATGGCGAGGATTTTTTTGTCGAGGTCGTCCAATGTATTTTCCATAGCGCGCATGGCTCGAGTCGGTTAGCGCAAGCATTGATACAACAATGCTTTCCATTTTGCCGCGTCGAGTTCGTGATGCGCCAAAACGTTTGGCTGCCGCACCGCCCATTCGTCGGTGAAATACGCTTGCGTGCCGACGGTATGCCGTTCGTCCACCACCGTCATGCCGCGCGTGAGTTCGCCGCGCGTTTCCACATCCACGCGATATTTGCCGCGCCGTCTTGAAACGGACGGGTCGAGCGCCACAGCCATTGCGGTCGGGTCGTGCAGCGTCATGCCCGGGTCGCCCTGCCAATGTTTGGCGAGCTGGAGCGCGTGCGCGTTACATTCCATCGCGAATTTTGCAAAAGGCGTATTGAACGCATACACCGCCGTGATTTCTTGGTCCGTCAATGCCGCCGCGCCGCGCCCCGCTTCCCATCCCACCATTTCCAAATTCATGCCGCTGCGAAACACAATGCGCGCGGCTTCGGGGTCGCACCAGATATTGTATTCGGCGGCGGGCGTCACGTTGCCGACGACGTTCGCCGCGCCGCCCATCACGATGCAGCGCGAAACCATTTTGGCGATTTCGGGCGCGCACAGCAACGCGCCCGCCACATTGGTCAAGGGGCCCAATGTCACAAGGATTACATCGTTTTCATGCGCGCGGATATTTTCAATCAATGCCTCGATGGCGTGTCCGTTTGCCGCGCGCAATTTCGGTTCGGGATAATTCATGCCGCCCATGCCGTCCGAGCCATGATACCAATACGCGTGCACGGGTTCGCGCAGCATTGGACGTTCGCAGCCAAGATAGACCGGCGTTTGCGCGCCGCATAATTCAATCGTATAGCGCGCGTTGCGCGAACCATCCTCGACGCGCATGTTGCCCGAAACGACCGTAACCGCCAGCGGCTCGACGTCGGGATACCGATGCGCCATCAATATCGCAACCGCATCGTCGGATGCGGTGTCGGTATCAATGAGCATTTTGCGTTTGTACATATTCCAAAATTTTGGCGGGGCGTTCCATGGAACGCCCCGCGCTTTATTGCACCGTCACATTGAGCGTGTAATTTACCGTACCGTTGCCGAACGGCACGACTTGAATCACATAATCTTGCGTCATGGGTAATTGGCCCGTCCAACTCGTCGCGCCGCTTTGCGAACGAATTAACGGTTGGCCATCTTGCATCCCGTAAATGGTAATGCCCGCGCTGTTGGGCGGCGCGTTCAAAACGACGGTCATGGTTTGCCCGCCATTCGCCTTGAGCAAGTACGTCACGACGCGACTTTCGGCGGTAACGCCTTGCACTTGGGCGGAAACCGCGCCGGGCGCAAACGTAATGCGAACCGGAATCGTGACATTCAATCCAAAATTGGCGACGGGCGCGGCATTGCCCGCCAACACTTGGATAATATAATTGCCGCTGGCGGTTAGTTCGCCTTGCCAATATGTCCCTTCGGGATTGCCGCGTTGCGGCGCGAGCGGCACGCCCATCGGCGAAAGCACCGCCAGACGCGCGCTGGGACTATTGGAGGAAAGCGTCAATTCCATAGATTGCCCCGCTTGCGCGTTGATGGAATAGGTCGCAATTCCGTTCGCGGGGATTTGGCTTTGGACGGCGACTTCGGTTGCGCCGGGCGCGAATTGAATCGGCTGCGCGGGCCCAGGGCCTGGCCCTGGCTGCACGGTCGGCGGCGGAACGTTTGTGGGCGGCGCTACGGCTTTGACGTTAATGACCGCCGAAAGGGGCGAATTGCCTTGCGGTACGCCGATGAGCGTACCGTCATCCGCGCGCAGTTTCCAATTGCTCTTGTACGTGCCGGGCTGCGCGGGCGCGGTCATTTGAATTGAAAGGTCAGCGGTGACGCCGGCGGGAATTGGATTTGGAATCGGAACCAGATTGGGCGCGCCGAGCGGATTGCCGCCGACGAATTGTAGATTTTGCAAGCCGCTGCCGGGACCCCATGAACACGAACCGGTATTTTGCACGCGCCACGTCTTGATAAATTGCGTATTGGGCAGCATCACCTGTCCATCGGGAATGGTAATGTCTTCGACATATTTCGCGCTGAATACGCACGGCGCCGGCGCGGCGGTCGGTTGGATAAATGCGGTGGGCGTGGGAATGATGGGAACGACGGTCGGTTGCGCTGCAACTTGGGTCGGTTGTTCGGCGGGCGGCGGCGTGGTTTGACCAATGATGCCGAACGTCCAGCCAAAGTCCACATTCAATTTGTCCGCGCGGCGCAGTTTCACATTGTCCGTGATAGCGTTGACCGCTTTTTGCGGCATGGTCCATACGCCCGCGCCGAGCACGGCGGTATTTTGCGGCGACGCGGCGTCAATCGAGATGCAATAATCGCCGCCATCCAGATTTTCAAATTTATACGTCGGTTGATTGGCGGTCGTGGTCGTGACGGCTAGAACGCCGGCGGGACATTGCCCGACGCCGATTTGAACGGCGACGCCCGCGATGAGCGGTTCGTTGTCGTCGCGTTTGCCGTCGCCATTCGAATCATTGAAAACATCGCCGCCAATCGCGGCTTTGCCTTCCATCGCCGCGGGCGTCGCTTGCGCGGGGACGGTGGCGACGACGACGGCTGTTGGCAAGGGCGGCGTTGGCGTTGGATTCGCGGGGGGATTGCCGCCCAAACCGCCGCATCCGCTGAACGCGATGACGGCGAGTACAAGAATGCCGCAGACGAACCAATGTGAGTGTTTCATGTTCTGCTCCCTGAACCGAGCCCAAAATTTGGACGCGCCAATCTCGGGGCTCGGTCTAGTCCTCAAGCTCTAACCTTAAGATTCCTTCGCGCTGCGCCAAAATTTTTTCGCGCGACCACCATAACGGATGATATTCGCCATTCAGCCACAACGGCAGCATGTCGGCGTAATGCCGACTCGACGGATGGCCCGATTGCCCGGTCGGATGGATGCCGCGCGAGGCGTCCCAATCGTTCACATCCAAGATTTGACGCCACGACGCGGAAGAGACTGCATTATCGGGAATGGGCATCTGCGGCACAAACGCGGCTTGCCATACCGTAGAGGTATCGCCGCCGTACGGAAAGGGGCCGCGACTGAAAATTTTATCGAGCGGTTTCATCGCGCCCAACACATGTGGAAAGACGACGCGATGCAGTTTGCCCCACTGCCATTGGCGCATATCCAAAGCGACATGGGTTTCCAAAAATTTTAACGCGTCGCCCAGCGCGCCCGCCAAAATATCAACGCTCGTCAATCTTTTCCCGGACGCATCCGTCATCCATTCCGTTTCTTCATTTTCTAAAATACGCAGCGCGATGAGATACGCGCGGTCCAAATAAGGACTGTTGACGGGATGCAGTAACGGGTGAGCGCCGACGCCGATGAAACTATCGGTCAACGCGCCGAGCCACGGTTTGAACAAGCGCTGCATCGCAAAATAAAGCGTCGTCTCGTACAACGCGCCTGCGACCGTATCGGCGGTGAGTTGACAATCCCACGCGTCGAGCAGCTGCAGCGCGTCGCGCGCGGACGCGCCGCGCCCGTGCAGCGCGGGATGGATAACGATTTTGTCGCCGTATGCGCGCGTCAATTTTTGCAAAGTCTCGGCGGGAATGCAATGCACATCCGTCTGGATGCGCGCAAAATCGTCGGCGGACAATTTTTCTTGCGCCGCGAGCAACGCGATAATGCGCTGCGCGCGAAAGCCATTCATGGTGTCGAGCGAGAGATGATGCTTGTATTCTTTGCCGACGACGGTATTGTTGGCGGTGGCGTAAAAATGCGCGGCGCCATTGTAACTGTGCGGCAATTCGTCGAACGGGACCCAACCCGTCCAGGCGTAATCGTCCGTCCACCCCGGGACCGGCGTCGCGCCTTTGCCCTTTTTGCGAAGCGGCGTATTGCCCGCGAGACGATAGCCGATGTTGCCCGCGCGGTCGGCGTACACGAACGATAACGCGGGTTCGCTCCAATCGCGCAGCGCGGCGTTGAACTCGCTCCAATTGCGCGCGCGCATCAAATGCAAACCCGCGTGCAGAGTGCGCGAGGCGTCATGACCCACCCATCGGAGCGCGAGGCGTAGGGGCTGCGCGTCGCCCGTGTGGATTTGCCAATCGTCCATCACGGGCCCGTGCCGCGTAATGGTCACGTCCACGCTATGCGGCTGCGCGCGCCCCTTGACGCGGATTTCTTCGCGCGTCACTTGGGCGGTTTCCCAACCGTCGTTCACACGATACCGTGTCGGGTCGTGCGCGTCGAATTGTTCAATGTACAAATCTTGCGTGTCCACAAAGGCGTTTGTCACGCCCCAGGCGAGGTCCTGATTGTGACCGATGACGACCAGCGGCACGCCCGGCAGCGTTACGCCCGCCGCCTGCCATTCCGGCGTAATCAAATGCGCTTCGTACCACAGCGACGGCATTTGCATCGGCAAATGCGGGTCGTTTGCCAGTAGCGGTTGCTGCGTTGCCGATTTCGCGCCGTCCACGACCCAATTGTTGCTCATGCCGACGGGCGCGCTCAAATTCAAAAATTTTTTCGCGTCGCGCAATTCGGCGACGAGGCGCTCAAAACCGGGGATGGGCGTGTGATTCAAGATGATGGGGTTTGTGTCGGCGAGGTCGCTGCCCAAAAGTTTCGCGGCGCGTTCGGGGCCGAGTTTATCCAGAATCGCCGCGCGCAAAAGTTCTCCGTCCCAATTTATGCCTTGCCCCCACGCCATCATTTTGATCCACGCGAGCGAATCGAGCGGCCGCCACGGTTCAGGTTTGTAACGCAGCAGCGTAAATTCGATCGGCAATTTATTGGAATGTGTATTCAAGAACTCGTTCACGCCGCGCGCGTACGCGTTCAACGCCGCCACCGTTTCAGTGGACGCGTGCATCCAATCGTTCTTGGCTGCGCGCTGCAAGCCGACGCGGCGCATCAAGGTATCCGCGCTCAAAGCGAGGTCGCCAAAAATTTCGCTCAGGCGTCCGGCAGGCAAACGGCGATTCATTTCCATGTGCCACAAACGGTCTTGGGCGTGGACGAAACCTTGCGCGAAAAAAACATCCTCGTCATTCTGCGCGTAAATGTGCGGCACGCCCCATTTATCGCGAATGATTTCGACGGGCGCGTTCAAGCCGCGCAATTTCAAACGGCCGTTGATGATGGGTAGCGGCCGCCGCCATAGATAGGCGAGGCCCGCGATGGGCGCGATGATGGCGGCGGCGAGCGCGCCGACGAGTATCAGATTTTTATTGGACATAGATTTAGAGTGGATGGTCGTAATAGAGCGCTTTGGGCGCGCGCAAGCGTTATTCGCAATTAGCCCTCTGCGGCGTCTGAGCCGCGATTTGCGCCCGACGCGTTACGCCACCACGTTATCACAAACGCGCGCGCGTGTCAACGAAATTCGGCGCAGCGATTATCCGCAGCGCGTAGGAAGCGTTCTCTAACGCTGACCGTCTCTGCGCGTATTCCCAAGACCCCAAGTGTTTCCGCAAACATTTGGGGTCTTGGTACTTTGCGCGAATTCGAGAGACGCCAAATGTTTTCAGCATGTGGCGCGACGCGATAAATTTTTTTGGTTGCAAACACTTGGGGTCTTGGGGTCTTGGTCTCGCAGGCGGGGGCTTGGTATAATTGCCCTGCCACAATCGGCATTTTTTGGAGGAAAACCGATGCTCAACCCCTATTTTTTAATGACACTGTTGTATGCCGCGCTGGCAATTCTGGCGGCGTTGGATTCGGCGCTCGTTTCGCTGAATCTTTTGCCCTGGTTCAATGGCTTGGGCTGGCTGCGCGTCCATTTCATCACGCTCGGTATTTTGACCCAAATCGCGTTCGGCGTGTGCGCCGCGCTCGTCGCCGCGCGGTCGGAACACGCAAAACCTAAAACGCGCTGGGATATTTGGCTGGCGCTGAATTTGGGCATCCTTACGCTCATGGTCGGGATTCCGTTGCTCCACGCGGCGCTCATTATCGTCGGCGGAATGTTCGTTTTGGTTGCCGCCGCGCTGTTGTTGCAACAATTGTTTGCTTTGCGCGACAAATCTGTGCGTGCGCCGAGCGGATTCGGCGGCGGACGCAAATTTTATCTCGTGGGCTTGATTTATTTGCTGCTGGGCATTTTTGTCGGTACGGGATTGTGGCAGGGCTGGAATCAGGCGCTCCAAATGCGCGCGCCGAGAGAAGTGCATATTCATGCCAACATTTGGGGCTTTGCGATGCTCGTTTGCGCGGGCTTGCTGGTGGATTTGTATCCTGGATTCGCCGCGCGCGCGCTCGCCTGGCCCCGTTCCCTCACGCCGATTTTTTGGATGTTCACGCTTGGCGCGTTGGCGCTCATCTTGGGACCATGGTTCGACAACAACGCGTTTACCGTGCCGGGCATTGGTTTGGTCGTTGGCGGAATGATTTGGCTGCTGCTCAACGTCATCAAACCGCTGCGCCATGAACGCGCGATGTGGCGGACGCCGGGGCTTTGGAGTCTGGTCACCGCGTACGTGTGGCTTTTGGCGCCGGTATTTGGCGCGCCGTTCGTTTTATTTTACGCGGTCCGCTTGCCTGACGCGGGCATTGTGGAGAATGTGCCGCAAGCGTTGGTCTATGGTTGGATTCTATTGTTCAGCTCTGCGCTGGCGCCCTATCTTTTTACGCGTGTCTTTTTGCCCGCAGAACCGGCGCAGCTCGGCGGCAGCTGGTTCGGTTTGGGCGCCGTACATCTTGGCGGAATTTTTTTATGGGCCAGTCTTTTTATCGCAGAGTATCAAACGGCGCTGTACGGGATGGCGTATCTTTTTTGGACCGCATCGCTCATTCCTTTTGCTATGACGTTGTGGCGCAGCGTGCGCGCGGGAACCTGGCGGATTGAGACAACCGATTCGCTTTTATAGAAAGTTCATCCTACTCCCAACCACGCGTTCATGGGTTTGCAACTATCCACTATAAGACGCGTAAAGTTCTACCATCGCGCCGCCAATCAAGCTGTTCCTACCGCGCCTCAAACGGCGCGCCGAAAATTTTGCGCCATTCTCCGCGCGCAGGCGGCGCAATTCCGCGTGTATAATAAAGCCGCAATTTGTCACAGGAATGCCGTTTGACGTATGGCGTGTGACATTTCACATTCTGCGTTGCTTGCGTGAGAGAGCGCTGGTTACGCATACAACATTTTTGACGCTTGACGTTTCACAATTGACGTCTCGCGTCGCGGTTTTTTTCCTATGCAAAATCCTACCTCTTCCAATCACGCGCCTTTTGACCGCGCGGGCGATGTTTTGAAATTTGAAGCGAATCCGCTCGACGCGATTTTCGCGCCCAAAAATGTCGCCGTCATCGGCGCGACGGAAACACAAGACAGCGTCGGGCGCACGATTCTTTGGAATCTCATCTCTAATCCGTTCGGCGGCACCGTCTTTCCTGTCAATCCGAAACGCCCTTCCATTCTCGGCATCAAGAGTTATCCAAAAATTTCCGACGTGCCTGCGCGCGTGGATCTCGCGGTCCTTGTCACGCCCGCGCCAACCGTTCCCGACATTATTAGCGAATGTGTGGACGCGGGCGTGCGCGGCGCAATCATTATCAGCGCGGGTTTCAAAGAAATTGGCTCCGCAGGTACGGAACTCGAACGCCGTGTGCTGGAAAATACGCGGCGGGCAGCGACGGAACCCGGCGGCGCTGCAACATCACGCGCCCCCTTACGCATCATTGGCCCAAATTGTCTCGGCGTGATGAATCCCATTGGCGGTTTGAACGCGACCTTTGCCGCCGCGATGGCGCGCCCGGGCCATGTCGCGTTCCTTTCGCAAAGCGGCGCGTTGCTCACGGGCGTTTTGGATTGGAGTTTCCGCGAAAATGTCGGATTCAGCGCGTTCGTTTCCGTCGGTTCGATGCTCGATGTCGGGTGGGGCGATTTGATTCAATATTTTGGCGACGACCCGCGCACCCAAGCTATCGTCATGTACATGGAAACCATCGGCGACGCCCGCGCCTTTTTGTCCGCCGCGCGCGAAGTCGCCTTTGCCAAACCCATCATTGTCATCAAACCCGGTCGCACCGAAGCCGCCGCGCACGCCGCCGCATCGCACACCGGTTCCTTGACGGGCAGCGACGACGTATTGGATGTGGCGTTCAAACGCGCCGGCGTGCTGCGCGTCAATTCCATTTCCGATTTATTTTATTCCGCCGAATTGTTGGGCAAACAGCCGCGCCCGAAAGGTCGGCGGCTTACGATTTTGACGAATGCCGGCGGCCCCGGCGTTTTGGCGACCGACGCGCTCGTAGGCGGCGGCGGCCAACTTACGCCCATTCACCCCGAGACGCTGGAACGCTTGAATCGGCTCTTGCCTGCCGCCTGGAGTCATAATAATCCGGTGGACATTCTCGGCGATGCCAGCCCGGAACGCTACGCGAAAACTTTGGAACTTACCGCGCAAGACCCGCACAGCGACGGCTTGCTCGTCATTCTCACGCCGCAAGCCATGACCGACCCGACCATGACGGCGGAGCAATTGAAACCGTATGCAAAAATTCCGGGCAAGCCCGTGCTGGCTAGTTGGATGGGCGGCACCCAAGTCGAAGCGGGCGAAGCGATTTTGAATCGCGCTGGAATCCCCACGTTCGGTTATCCCGACACCGCCGCGCGCATGTTCAATTATCTGTGGCAGTACGCGGAAAATTTGAAACAGCTGTACGAAACGCCGTCGTATGCCGATACGAACGACCCCGACCATACGCGTGCCGCCGCGATTATTGACGCGGCGCGCCAAGCGGGGCGCACGCTTTTGAACGAGTACGAATCGAAACAACTGCTCGCCGCGTACGATATTCCCACCGTCGAAACGCGCGTCGCCAAAACTGTGGAGGAAGCGGTTCAGGCGGCGGACGCCATCGGCTATCCCGCCGTCTTGAAATTATTTTCCGATACGCTGACGCACAAGACCGATGTCGGCGGCGTTAAATTGAATTTGCAGGACGCCGCCCAAGTGCGCGCCGCGTTCGCGGAAATCCAAGCTGCGGTGACGACCAAAGCGCGCGTCGCAGATTTTGGCGGCGTCACCGTGCAGCCAATGTTGAAACTCGCCGACGGCTATGAGCTCATTCTCGGCAGTTCGCTCGACGCGCAATTTGGGCCCGTGATTCTATTCGGTCTCGGCGGCCAATTGGTCGAAGTGTTCAAGGATCGCGCGCTCGGTTTGCCGCCGCTCAATACCACGCTCGCGCGGCGCATGATGGAGCGCACCAAAATTTATACCGCGCTGCAAGGCGTGCGCGGTCGCGTGCCGTTCAACATCGAACAATTGGCGCAGCTCTTGGTGCGCTTTAGCGCTTTGGTCGTCGAACAACGCTTCATCAAAGAAATTGACATTAACCCGCTGCTCGCCATTCCGCCGGAACATGTCGGCGGCGACAATCGGTGCATCGCGCTCGACGCGCGCGTGATTTTGTACGGACCCGAAACGACGCGCGAACAATTGCCGCGTTTGGCGATTCGCCCGTATCCGTTGCAATACGTCAAAACTTGGACCACCCAAGATGGCGTCACGCTTTTGATTCGACCGATTCGGCCCGAAGACGAACCGCTGATGGTGGAATATCACAAACAGATTTCCGAGCGCAGCGTCTATTTGCGTTACATGCACCCACTCGCGCTCGACCAACGCATTACGCACGAACGGCTCGCGCGCATTTGTTATAACGATTACGACCGCGAGCTGGCGCTCGTCGCGGAATATACGCCGCCCGCGCCCGGCGTCAAACAAATTGTTGGCGTCGGACGGCTTTCCAAAATTAACGGCACGCGCGACGGCGAATACTCGATGCTGATTGTGGACGCGTTTCACGGCAAAGGGCTCGGCGCCGAATTTTTGAAAATGCTTGTGCAAATCGGCCGCGATGAAAAATTGCAGCGCATCATCGCCTATATCGCGTCCGAAAATTACGCGATGCAAGCCGTGTCCCGCAAATTGGGCTTTACGCTGCGCCGCGACCCCGACGACTTGACGACGTTGCAAGCTGCGCTGGCGTTGTGAACGAATGGACGAACGGTATGCCGTTCGTCCGTTTTATTTTGGGGTAGGGCTGGCGCATTGTCCGCAAGACTCCAAGCGTTTTTGCCGTGTTGACAACGCGTCCAAAATAGTATATACTTAAACTATATGGCTCAAGTGCAAGCGTCGGTTTTGGCGTGGATTCATCTCCTCCGCGTACACCATCAGATTCAGCGGCGTGAAACCGCGCAGCTGGCGCAGTACAATCTCACGCTGCCGCAGTTTGACGTTTTGGTGCAGTTGAGCCGCGAAGAAGGCATCACGCAGCAATGTCTCGCCGACCGGCTGCTCGTGACCAAAGGCAATGTGTGCGGCTTGATGGATCGCATGGTCGAGCAGGGTTTGGTGGAGCGTCGCGCCGACCCGCAAGACCGCCGCGCGTACATGTTGTACCAGACGCCCAAAGCCCGAGCCCTGATGCAAAAAGTAGTGCCCGCGCAGAGCCGCTTTATCGCCGCCCAGCTGGGCAAGCTGTCGCCCGTCAAACAGAAACAATTGCTCGCGTTGCTCAGCGAACTCGACCGCGCGTTGGCGGCGGAATAGGCGCGGTTTTTTTTATCTTGATATAGTTTATAGTTAAACTATATCGAACGTGTGCGTCGTTGGCGGCGACGTTCGCCGCGCAAAGCTAAACCCGGATGAATGGTCCGGCAAATCCAATCCTTTAGGAGGGAAAGTATTATGACTTGGCAAGTAGATTATTCGCATACCGCGATTCAATTTTCGGTGCGCCACATGATGATTTCGACGGTGCGCGGAGAATTTGAAAAATTCAAGATTGAAACCGCGCTCGACGACCCGCAGATTGAAAAATTGCATGCGGAAAATACGCTCAGCGAGCAAGATTTTTTGGATGCGCATCTGACGGTCGAGATTGACGCGGCAAGCGTCAATACGCGCGCCGCTGACCGCGATACGCATTTGCGTTCGCCCGATTTTTTTAATGCGGCGGAATATCCGACCATCGTCTTCAAGGCGACGCGCGGCGAGAAAATTGACGACAAGCACGGCAAACTTTATGGCGCTCTGACGATTCGGGGCATAACCAAACCGGTGGTTTTGCAGGTCGAACATCTCGGCGCGGCGAAATCGCCCTGGGGTACGCACAGCGTGGGTTTCAGCGCGACCGCCAAAATCAACCGCAAGGACTGGGATTTGAATTGGAACGTTGCGTTGGAAACCGGCGGTTGGTTGGTCAGCGACGAAATCAAAATCGAAATTGACATCGAGTTCACCAAGGTTCCCGAAGCGCAACCGGCTGAACCGGCTCTGGCGACGGCTTGACGGCTCACGTAACATTTTTCAAGCGCGCGTCACATAACAGGGCGCGCGCTTGACATTGCCGCCAAAATTTGGCGCCGAGCCATTTTCCGTCCGCTGCGCGCGGATTTTTTGAAAGTAGAAATCCAGTGCAAATGTCTTTTCCCAAACCGCAGCCGCGTCCGATTTCGCTTGACGCGCAAACGACGCTGGGGCATGTGCGGTTGACCGTGCCGAACCTAAAACGTTCGCTCGCGTTTTATCAAGAGGCGTTAGGATTCCGTTTGCAGCGCATGGAAAAAAACGCGGCGCATCTCGGCGCGGGCGGCGCGGCGTTACTCGTCCTCGACGAAAATCCCGACGCGCACGCGCAGCGCTTTGCCACCGGCTTGTATCACTTTGCCATTCTTGTGCCGTCGCGTTTGGAGTTGGCGCGCGCGCTGCGAAATTTTATCCAACACGATATCGAGTTGGGTTTTGGCGACCATATCGTGAGCGAAGCCATTTATTTCAGCGACCCTGACGGCAACGGCATCGAAGTCTATCGCGACCGCCCGCGTAGCGAGTGGTATGACAAGAACGGAAATTTTGTGATGGGCACCCTACCCGTAGACGTGCGCGGCGTATTGCGCGAGTTGGACCAAGAAACGGACGCTTGGTCGGGCTTGGCGCGCGCTACCGTCTTGGGTCACATGCACCTCAAAGTCGCGGACGTGGATCGCGCTGCGGCGTTTTATCGCGACGTCATCGGTTTGGACGAAATGGCAAATATGGGCAGCGCCGCTTTTTTGTCGGCGGGCGGTTATCATCATCATCTCGGCATGAACAATTGGGAGAGCGCGCACGCGCCCGCGCCGCCGCCCGATTCTGTCGGTTTGCAGTATTTTACCCTCGTCCTGCCCAATGCCGACGAACTCGCGCGCGTCGCCACGCGGGTGCGCGCGGCGGAGTTTGTTTTGCAAGAAACGGACGCGGGGCTGTGCGTCCGCGACCCATCCCAAAATGGGATAATTCTGACAACCAATAATCAATAAACTATGGATGATCCAATTCGTATTGACGTTTGGTCGGATTTTGTCTGACCTTGGTGTTTTGTCGCTGGCTTGAGTCTCAAGCAGCTCGGTGAAACACATTCGCTTACATTGCATTGGCGCGCGTTCGAGCTGCGCCCGGTGGGCGCGCCGCCGCTGCCGCCGGAATATCGCGCGCAAATTCTTGCCAACCGTCCGGCGTTCGCCGCGCGCGTGCAGCGCGATTATGGCGTCGCCATTCAACCGGGGCCCTTTGACGTAAATACGCGCGCGTTACATCAATTGAAAAAATTCGCGGACGCGCAAGGCAAGGGCGCTGAATTTCACCAAGCCGCGCTCGAGGCGTATTGGCTGCATGAAATGGATGTGAGCGCCGCCGCGATTCAACAAGCATTGCTCGCCCAAGTGGGTTTGACGACCCCTGTTGCGGAGGTATTGGCGGACGAAAATTATTTGCGCGCAGTGTTGGCGGACGAACAGATGGCGCACGCCAATAATATCAACGGCGTACCCGCGTTGGTATTTGCCGAAAAATATTTGGTCGTCGGCGCGCAACCGCTGCATATCTTGCGGCAAGTGGTCGAACAGGTGCGGGCGGAACAAGCATGACGCTCGCGCCGGTTCAATTGTTGGATTATCTTGAATATGTCAAGGCCGACGGACGCGCGCATACGATTGTCGGTGATGTGCGCGTCCTGCCGCAGGTGTGGATTCCGCAGCTCGAGACCAAGCGCGATATTTTGATTTACGCGCCGCCGTCGTACAACACGAGCGCCAAGCGGTATCCGGTTTTGTACATGCACGACGGTCAGAATTTGTTTGACGAAGCGACGGCGTACGCGGGACACGATTGGCGCGTGGACGAAACGATGCAAGCGTTGAGTCAAGCAGGATTCGAGGCGTTGGTGGTCGGCATCTGTCACGGCGGCGAACAGCGTTTGACCGAGTACAATCCTTTTCCGGGCAAATGGCCCGGGCGCGGCGCGGCGCATGTGGCGTTTGTTTGCGACACTTTGAAACCTTTTATAGACAATACTTTACGCACGCGTCCCGAACACGCGGCGACGGGCGTATTCGGTTCTTCGATGGGCGGCTTGATTTCGTTGTATGCGTTTTTCAGCCGCCCTGATATTTTTGGCATGTGCGGCGCGATGAGTCCATCGTTGTTTGTGAGTCAAAACGCGATTCTCGACTATGCGCGCGCGGCGGCGTGGAATGAAGGACGGATTTATCTGGACAATGGCACGTACGAACCGAGCGCGCGCCCGCTGTATCAAGCGCTGCGCGCGAAAGGATATAAAGCGCGGCGCCATTTGAAATATGTGCGCGAGCGCGGCGCCAGACACACCGAGAGCGCATGGGCGCGTCGTCTGCCCAATGCGCTGCGCTTTTTGCTCCAAGATTTTCGCGACCCGCAAATCGCTTGATCCAAAAATGAACGAACCATTTGTGCTCGGCGTAAATTATTGGCCCCGCCGCCAAGCTATGTACTGGTGGGCAAATTTTGACGCGGGCGAGACGCGCGACGAATTCGCGTTGCTGCGCGACTTGGGCTTGGCGGTCGTCCGCATTTTTTTATTGTGGGATGATTTTCAACCGACACCCGATGCCGTCGCTAAAAAAACTCTGGCGCATTTGGAAACAGTGTGCGACCTGGCTGCCGCCGCCGATTTGAAACTCGACCTGACATTTTTCACGGGCCACATGAGCGGGCCCAATTGGGCGCCGCGCTGGCTGCTCGGCGCGCCGCGCGTCCAGACGCCGCTCCAAGTCGTGAGCCGACAGCGCGTTGTCGCTTCCGGGTATCGCAATCCATTCACCGACCCGATTGCTTTACGCGCGGAAAAATTATTGTTGCGGACGGTCGTTGGCGCATTGAAACAGCATCCCGCCGTATGGTTGTGGAATCTCGGCAACGAACCCGATTTGTTCGCGCAGCCGCCGACGCATGAAATGGGCCGCGCGTGGATGCGCGCAATGACAAACGTGATTCGTGAAATAGACGACGCGCATCCCGTCACGTGCGGTTTGCACACGGATAGTTTGGCGCAGGATAACGGTTTGCGCGTGAATGAGGTTTTTGCCGAAACCGACCTCGCGGTGATGCACGCGTATCCGATGTATGCGCGTTGGGCGCGCGGACCGCTCGACGCGTGGTTCGTACCGTACGCGTGCGCGATGACGCATGCTTTGTGCGGCAAGCCGGTGTTGATGCAAGAGTTTGGCGGCTGCACTGCGCCGCCCGGCGAGAATTCGCAAACGTGGCTGTGGTCCAGTTACGGCGCGCCGCGCGCCCAGTTCATGGCGTCGGAAGAAGCGTTAGCGGAATACGTGACGGCGTCGCTACAAAACTTGCACGCCATCGGCGTTACGGGCGCGCTGTGGTGGTGTTTTGCCGATTACGCGCCGGAATTGTGGCGGCAGCCGCCCTGTTTTGAATCGCGTCACGAACGCCATTTCGGTCTGGTGCGGCCCGACGGTTCGCTCAAACCGCACGCGCGGGCGCTCCAAAAATTTGCGGCGACGCGACCGCGCGTCCAAGCGCTTCCCGCGTGGGCGCAAATCAAAATGGATGCGGACGCGTATTATCAAAATCCGCAGACGCATTTGATTGAAACGTATGCTCAATTTTTGGCGAACGTACCGCAAAAATAAAACCGTCGGTCGCAAATTTGCGACCGACGGTTTTTTTATTTCACGCGCTCGCGCGAGCGAATTTATTCTGCCCGCGCCAAACTCTCTGGCACGCTCGGCACAAACGTTCCCGCGCGAATTTCGGCGAGCGTTTGTACAATTTCTTCGCGTGTGTTCATTACAAACGGCCCGTACGGAAAAATCGGTTCGCGGAACGGCGCGCCCGCCATCAACATGAAACGCGTCGGCGATTCATGCCCCGTTTTCACGCGCACACAGTCGCCGTCTTGAAAGACGAGCATGTGAACGGCTGGAACCCATTCGCCGTCATGCGTATCGGCCGCGCCGAACGCGCCTTCGCCTTGAAATACGTACGCAATCACAAAATGACCCTGCGGCGTAGCGAGTTCAAAATTTGAATCGGGCGCGAGCGTCACGTCCATATACAACGGCTGCGCGGCGATTTCCGTGACGGGCCCTTGTACGCCGCCGTAGGCGCCCGCGACGACGCGCACGGTGACGCCGTTTTGCGCGACGACGGGAATAACGCTGGACGTCACTTCTTGATAACGCGGCGGACTCATTTTTTGCGCGGCGGGTAAATTGACCCACAATTGAAAGCCGTTGATGGCGCCGGTCGGCCCGCGGCGCGGCATCTCTTCGTGCAAAATGCCGCGCCCGCTCGTCATCCACTGCACATCGCCGGGGCCAATGAGTCCCGTATTGCCCAAACTATCGCGATGGCGCACGTTACCGTCGAGCATGTACGTGACGGTTTCGATGCCGCGATGCGGATGCGTCGGAAAACCGACGGGCGCGCCTTCGCGCGGTTTGTTGAATGCAAAATGGTCAAACAATAAAAAGGGGTCGAACAGATTGCTCGTGTGAGGTCCAAACGAACGGCGCAATAAAACGCCCGCGCCTTCAACGACCATTTGCGGTTCGATAATCTCTTGAATCTGGCGAAAAGTTTTTTCGGTGGATTGGGTACGCATATCGCTTGTAGGTGTCGCAAGCCGCGCAGAGCTTACGTTACGCCGTCGCGCGCGCGAGGACAAATTCAACCCGTCAGAATTTCGGCGTACACGCGCGCGTCCACATTGCCGCCGCTAATGACGCAGCACACGCGTTTGCGGCGAAACGTTTCCGGCTGCGTCAACAGCGCGCCGATGGCTAACGCGCCGGTCGGCTCGACTTTTAAATTGGCGTACGTGAAAAGCAAACGCACGCCCTGCGCGATTTGTTCGTCCGGCGTTTCGACGATGGAATGAATCCCGTCGCGCAAAATTGCCCAATTGTGTTTGCCGATGCTGAGCGTGCGCGCGCCGTCCGCAATTGTTTGCGGTTCGCGCTCGTTCGCCACAATTTCGCCCGCGCGCAGCGAACGGGCAGCGTCATTGCCCAACAATGGTTCCGCGCCGACGACAGGAGTTTGATTGCCTTGCGCGCGCAATCCCTGAATGATGCCCGCCGAGAGACCGCCGCCGCCAATCGGCGCGAGAATGAAATCGAACGCGGGCGTGTAACGCGCCAATTCCGCGCCCAAACTCGCGTTGCCCGCAATCACCAACGGGTCGTCGTACGCGCTCGCCACATACGCGTCGGGATGTTCCGCCGCGAGCTGCGCGACGCGCGCCGCGCGGCTCACCGTATGGACGTCAATCAAATCCGCGCGCGCGCCGTATGCGCGCACGGCGTCAATTTTTACTTGCGCCGACGTTTGCGGCATGACGATGATGGCTTGTTTGTCGAGGAGTTGGCACGCGTACGCCAGCGCTTGGCCATAATTGCCCGATGACGCGGCAATGATTTTGGTTTGCGGCACATTGCGCGCGAGATGATATGCCGCGCGAAATTTGAAACTGCCGGTGTATTGAAACGTTTCTGCGGCGAGCGTCACGTGCGCGCCCAGCTGTTCCGAAAGGCGCGGCATTTCGAGCCACGTGGTTGGACGCGCAAGCGTTTGGATTTGAGGCATGGACTTGGACATGCGACGCATTGTACAAGACCTGAAAGGTTTTCCCAAAACCGCGCGCGCCCAAGACCCCAAGACCAAGTGTTTTCAGAAACACTTGGTCTTTTGGACAATGGGTCAGCTTGACCCTGAGATGGATTCTCGTTGACGCGCGCGCAAAAGAAATTTATACTGCCGCCGGAGAAGAATAATGGATGGAATTGTAACGGCTGTGAGTTTGAGCGCCACGCATACGATGATCAAGCCCAATCAAGAATCAATTTTTTTGCTGACGGGTTTGGGAGTGGACGGCGACGCACATTCCGGCGTGACGGTAAAGCACCGTTCGCGCGTGGCGCAGAATCCGCATCAACCCAACTTGCGCCAAGTGCATTTGATTCATTCGGAATTGCACGACGAGTTGCGCGCCAAAGGATTTATCCTCGCGCCGGGCGAAATGGGCGAAAATATCACGACGCGCCATCTGGATGTATTGAGTTTGCCGACGGGGACGCGTTTACATTTGGGCGCCAGCGCGATTGTCGAAATCACGGGCTTGCGGACGCCTTGCGCGCAATTGGATGGCGTGCAACCCGGTTTGCTGCAGGCGGTCTTGGCGTTCGACGCGGCGGGAAATTTGATACGCAAAGCGGGCGTGATGGGGATTGTGCGGCATGACGGCGCGGTCAAACCGGGCGACGCGATTCGCGTCGAATTGCCGCCGCCGCCGCATCAGGCGCTGGGTCCCGTCTAGCAATCGGCATCCTTTTCAAAAGCTTGCGGGTTTTATCCTTGCGTCAAATTACGCGTTTATGTACGCGGCCAAAAATTCGCAGCCACGCGATTTCTCCCGCGTCGTCGCGCAAAAATTCGGCGTGCGTTTCTTGAAAGGGTTCGTCGCGCACAAAAATTTTATCGTCCGCATACAACGCGGCGCGCACGGGCGGCGGTTGTGTGGGTGGCGGTGGGTCGGCGGGCGTGGGGAAACCGCCCTTGGCCGTCACGTGTAAAATCAATGCGCCGTCGTTCACTGTAACCGTCACATCGTCCGCGCGCGCGGTATAGCTGCCGACATATTCTTGCAAGCGTTCGGGCGTCGCCGCAAGGGGCGAATCTGTTTGCGGCAGTATTCCCAAATACTGTTCGAGAATCGTTTTCGATACGTTGTTGATGAGCGTGCCGCCTTGGTCGCCGTTCGTCAAAATCACAAACGCCAGCTGGCGCGCGGGAATGATATTGAAACTTGTGACCTGGCCATTCGTTCCGCCGCCGTGCCGCAAAATTTTTACGCCATCCATCTCGCGCATGTACCAGCTCAACCCGACCCATTCGGGGTCCGTCGCGCCAAAACGCGGCGCGTGCATTTCGTTCAACGATTCTTTGGCAAGTAAACGCGCGCCGTTTTGCGCGGCGCCATCGCCCATGTGAAATCGCGCGTAGCGAAATAACGCGGGGATATTGGTTACGATGCCGCCCGCCGGATTTGCCGTGCGCGCCAAAGCCCAAGGGCGCGCGACGATGGGTTTATCCTTTGCCGTTTCGTGACCCACCGCGAAATTGTGCGTAATGACCTCTTCGGCAAAAAAATACGCGTCGTTCATCCCAAGCGGCGCGAAAATATATTCCTGCATCGCCGCCTCGAACGGTTTGCCCGTGACCGCTTCAATCACGCGTCCCGCGAGATAAAACCCCGCGTTGTTGTACGACCACACCTTTCCCAACGGCGTCAATTGTTCCAACTGCGCCATCGCCGTCACCATGCGCGCGAGCGCGTCGTCGCCGCGTCCGAAATCGTCAAAGTAATCGCCGTCCCAGCCGCCCGTGTGCGTGAGACAATGAAACATGGTCGCGTGGTTTGTCGCGTCCGCGTCGCGCAATTTCAGTTCGGGCAGATAATTTTTGAGCGGCGCGTGCAAATCAATTTTGCCCATCTCTACCAAACGCATCACGAGTGTGCCGAGAAACGTTTTGGTGATAGAACCGATTTGATAAAGTGTGTCGCGCGTGACGGGCAAAGGATTTTCGATATTGGTTACGCCCAAGCCCGCGCTGGTTTCCACGTCGTCGTACAAAACGCCGACCGCCACGCCGGGAATCGGCAGCCGATTCATTTCTTGTTGTACGGTTTCGTACACGCGTTCAAAACGGGAATCGTTCATGTCTTTTTCCATTTCGCGTTAAATTTTTTCGCGTTGGCGCCGTGTAACGCTTTGCCGTGTCCGAAACAAACGGTATCGAAATTTAGCGCCGCGAGTTGGCGTAAGGATGCGCGGCCTTGCGCATAGTCTTCGTACACAATGCTTGGACCCAAGCCCAACACATTCGCGCACGCATCCGCCGCGAACAATAAATTGCCGTCGCGTTCCAATAGAAACGCGCAATGGCCCGCGCTGTGTCCCGGCGTGTGAATCACGCGCAAGCCGCCGCCGATGGGCAAGCGCTGTCCGTCGGCGATTTCGTTTTCGATTTCCGCGCGCGGTATCGCGTTGGGCATTTGCCGGTTCAGCGCATTGAATAACAGCCACGGCAACAAACCGGGCGACGGCGTCACGCGCGGCAATGGAATGGCGCCGCGCACGACTTGGGCATCGAGCGGATGTATCCACGCGGGCGCGCCGGTTACTTGTTTTAGCGCCGCATAACCGCCCACATGGTCGGGATGCGCGTGCGTGAGGAGGATACGTTTGATGTCGTTTGGTTTTTTACCAAATGCGGCGAGCGCGTCGAGAATGGTCTGCTCTTTGTTGGGATAGCCCGTATCAATGAGCGTCCAACCGTCATCGTCGGCGATGAGCCAATTGTTGACGATGCCGTTGGCGAATTCATACACGCCGGGAAAAATTTGTTGAAAAGGCATATCGAAGCTGTCCGAAAACCTTGCGGCTCGCGTCAATAAAGAATTGGCGCCAGCGCTTTAACATTATGAAATTGCGTGGTGCGGATGCATAGTTCTCTAACGCCGCATTGGCGAATGCGGGCTAGGCAATTGCATGTTGGCTGAGAACTAGGACGCGCGTTTTTGCGCGCGTCGGCGTAAAAGCAAGACGACCAATCCGACTGCGCCAAGCCCCAATAACGCCGCCAGCGCGAGTTGCGTGAGCGTCAAGGTCACGCTCGGTTCGGCGGCGGCGGCGGACGATGGCGCGGCGGGCGGAGAGAAATCTTGACCCAACGCCGTATCGGGTGCGAATGGCGGCGATGGCGGTTGTGTGAAATCAAACAAGTTGGTCAAATCTTGCGCGCCGGCGTCGCGCGCGGACAGCGGCGCCAGCTGCCAACGCGTCTCGATAAATTTCAACAACGCGGTGGTATCGTAAAAGTTGCGGTCAATGAATCCGTGTTTCGCGTACGGCGAAATCACAATGAGCGGCACGCGTCCGCCGGGGCCCCAACGGTCAATGGTCGGCGGCGGCACATGATCGTACCAGCCGCCAAAATCATCGTACGTAATAAAAATAGCCGTGTCGTTCCAATAGCTGGAAAGCATCAACGCCTGAATCATCAAGACCGCGTGTTGTTCCGCCGTTTCGATAATCGAATAGCCCGCGTGTTCGTCAAAGGGCGGCGCGGGTTTTACAATCGAAACCGCCGCGAGCTTGTTATTTACCACATCGCCGATGAAATCCGCGCTGTCGCGCAAATGCGCGCGGCCCGGCATGTCGGGCCCATACGGTTTGAAATAAACGTGCGAAGAGAGCGGCGGCATCGGTACGAGGGGAATCGGTTGTTCGGGCGCATGATCCAGCGCGTCTTGCCAACCGCCATTGTATTCGTTCCACGAGATATTTTTTTCGCTCAAGCGGTCGCCAAGCGTCGGCAGTTCGACAGGCGGCATCAGATGGTCGGCAGGCGTTTTGAGACTGTGCGGCGGATAAAATGATTCGATGCCGGTGTTGATGCCATACCCGTCGGGTGAAACGAGTTGAAATTCGCTGTCGTCCACGCCAATCAATTTACCGTTGGCGTCAAAAACCGGTTTGCTGATAAATTCGGCGGGCGCGTTGGGCCAGGGCGGCGTACACGCGCACACGAGCCACATGTGATTGAGCCACGAGCCGCCGAACGCGGCGGTAAAAAAGTGGTCCGCGAACGCATAATGCTGCGCGTACGGAAACAGCGGCAATTTTGTCGTGTCGTAATAACCCATCACTTGGCCGCCTACATCCGTCCACGCCACATACTTGTTCATTTTGCCCACACACCCCGGCGTCCCCAGCGCGCACGTTGCGCCGGGCGTGACGGGCTGTAAATTCATTTGTAAAATGTGTTCGTAATAACGATGCACCGGCGTGCCGAGCAGTTGATTATTTGGCACGTATTGGTCAATCAAAAAGGGCTGATTGGGTAAATCTTTTGGAAAACGCGGGTCGGGCAGACCGGGCAGTTCGTCAATCGGGCGGCCCATCCCCGCATATTCGAGACTGATGAGGACCGGCGGCAAAGTTTCATAGGGCTGGTCGTTTTTATCCACTTGAATAATGTGTCCGTCAGGTCCGTTCACGCCGTTCACGCCCTGCATCAAGCTGTACAAATTATCGGTGGTGCGATTTTCGAGATAGAGAATGACGACATGTTTGATTTTGTCCAAACCTTGCGGCGTTTGGGCTTGCGCGACGGAACGGCCGAGCAGCAGCAGCGCGCCAACGCATAGAGCGGATATAATTTTTTTCATATAGAGCGACTCCTTGTGGCGCAATGATAAACGCGCGGAAAAAACGTGTCAATGGGGGGACTCGGGCCAGGGCAGTGCGCCAGCCCTGGGACTCGGGCGCTCTGGCGCGGCGCGACAGACAATTGCACATTCTTTTGTTACAATAAGCGCGCGCAATGCGCGGCAAACCAGAGAGAGGAGCGTGAGGATGGACATTACCATCGGCAAAGAAAAAATTGTCGAGCTGCTTTCGCCCTTTAGCGCCGACGCCATTCATGACAAGGCGAATGTGAAACGCGTGGATGCGTTTGGGCAGCTGGTCAAATTTATGCAGCGTCCCAAACTCGACGAAGTCGAAATTGTCGCCGTCGAAAAACGGTACGAGCCGTTTTGGTTTGGCGCCGCGCACGCGTTT
>WBZO01002527.1_pt1 | contig 23542 bp, 17 predicted proteins | sample 5204261 | NCBI WGS metagenome assembly WBZO01 (sample SAMN12412400, study PRJNA552823) | activated sludge metagenome | isolation source: activated sludge from anammox sidestream of wastewater treatment plant... | place: USA: North Carolina | collected 2017-09 | reverse complement strand
CTCGGGATGCCCGCCCTCGATCGAGGAGCGCAGGTCGGTGAAGGCGCCGCTCGATTCCATCCGGGCGCGCACGGCGGCAGTGGCCGCCTGCAGGCGATCGAGTTCGTATCCGGACAGGACGACCTCGAGCGGCGTCGACAGCGTGAACAGGGCGGGGCGCGAGAATTCGTACTGCACGCCGGGCAGGGCATCGAGCGCCGTGCGCAGTCGTGCCATGGCCGCGGCTTCCTCGCGCGGGCCGGCCGGCTGCTTCAGGCGCACGGCCATCTCGCCGACGTTCTCGCCGGCATCGACCGGGTTCGCGTCGAGGCGGTTGCCGGTACCGGAGACGGCATAGGCCTGGTCGAGCCCCGGCAACTCGAGCGCGGCGGCCTGGGCCGTCCGCAGCACGCGATCGGTCGCGTCGAGTGGCGATCCCGCGGGCAGCCGCAGCTTGACGTTGAACTCGCCCTGCGCGAGCTGCGGAATCAATTCCGTCGGCAGGCGTGTCAGCACGGCGCCCGTGACGGCGAGCAGCGCGAACGCGACGCCGAGCGTGAGCGCGCGGCGGCGCAGCGCCCACTCGAGCGCGGTGGGGTAGAGCCGGTCGAGCTGCGCAAACGCGCGCTGGGTCACGTGCACGGCGGGCGCGAGGAGGAGGCCGCACAGTGCGCCGATCACGCCCGCGAGCGAGCGCACAAGCCGGATCAGCGTGACGAGCGCGAGCCGCAGCGGCCAGGCGGCCCAGCCGATGATGCGGCGCACGCCGCGCGCGGCGGGCGGGGCCGCAAATTCGCCCGGACGCAGCGCGCGACCCACCGTGCGCAACCGCTCTGCGAGCCGCGCACCACGCAGGCGCAGCTCGGTGCCGAGGGCGCCCTGCGGCTCGTGCCGCTCGCCGTCGTCGGCGCGCCACGCAGCCATCATCGGCACGAGGGTCAGGCTCACGAGCAGCGAGAGGATCTGCGCGAAAGTGACCGTCAGTGCCTGGTCGCGGAACAGCTGGCCGGCGATGCCGCTGACGAACACCATCGGGAAGAACACGGCGACGGTCGTCATCGTGGAGGCGGTGACCGCCATCGCGACTTCCGCCGTGCCTTCGCGCGCGGCCTGCACGGCCGGCAGCCCCGCTTCGCGCTTGCGGGAGATCGCCTCGAGGATGACGACCGAGTTGTCGATCAGCATGCCGACCGAGAGCGCGATGCCCCCGAGCGACATGATGTTGAGCGTGAGGTCGAAGCCGTACATCAGCACGAAAATGCCGATCACGGTGACCGGGATCACGATGCCCGCGACCAGCGTCGCGCGCACATCGCGCAGGAACAGGTACAGCACGATCACCGACAGCAGGCCGCCCCAGATCGCCGCATCGCTCACCTCGCCCACCGAGTTCGCGATGAACGTCGACTGGTCGTAGACCGTCTGCAGCTTCGTGTCGGGCGGCAGGCTCTTGCCGAGATCGGCGAGCCGCGCGCGCACGGCCTCGGCGAGCTGCACCGTATTGGCATCGCCTTCCTTGTAGACCGCGAGCTCGACGCACTCGCGCCCGTCGAGGCGGGTGATCGCCGTGCGGTCCTTGTAGCCGTGTTCGACTCGCGCGATGTCGCGCAGATAGACGGGCCGGCCGTCGACGGTCGCGATGACCGCGTTCGCCATTTCCTCGAGCGAACCGAACTCGTTCAGCGTGCGCACGAGGAAGCGCTGCGTGCCCTGCTCGAGCCGCCCGCCGGAGAGGTTGACGTTCTCGGCACCGATGCGCGCGGCCACCTGGCCGACGTCGAGCTTCAGTTGCGCGAGGCGCTGCTGGTCGACGTAGACGTGGACCTCGTCCTCGAATCCGCCGCTCACCTTGACCGCCGCGGAGCCTTCGGTCGCCTCGAGCGCGGGCTTCAGGCGGTCGTCCGCGAAGCGCCGCAGCGTCTTCAGCCGTTCGTCGCGCGTGGCACCGCTCGCGGCGAGGTCGACGAACGCCAGGCGCAGCACGGGCTCGGTCGAGGGGTCGAAGCGCAGCAGCAGCGGGCGCCGCGCATCGACGGGCAGTTGCAGCAGGTCGAGGCGCTCGCGCACCTCGATGCCGGCGATATCCATGTCGGTACCCCACGCGAACTCGAGCACCACATCCGACTGCCCGGAGCGGGACACCGAGCGCACGCTGCGCACGTTCCTGATCGTGCCGGCCGCTTCCTCGACCGGCCGCGTCACCAGGTTCTCGACCTCGAGCGGCGCGGCGCCCGGCAACTCGGTGCGGATGGTCAGCGTGGGATAGGACAGGTCCGGCAGCAGGTTGACCTTGAGGCGGGAGAGCGAGACGACGCCGAACAGCGTCACCGCGACGGTCGCCATCGCGATCGTGACGCGACGGCGCAGAGCCAGATCGACGAGACGCATGGCGACCCCCTTGCCCGGTTCAGCGCTGGGCGGCGCGCGCGTCGGCGGCGGCTTCGCGCAGCGCCGCGGCCGGCTTCGCATCGAGCGACACGACACGCACGGCATTGCCGCTCTTCAGGCCGTTCTGGCCGACGACCACAACGGTCTCGCCGTCGGCGACGCCCTTCGTGACCTCGATGTTGCCGCCGTCCGCGAGGCCGGTCGTGACCGCGCGCTGCACCGCCTTGCCGTCCTCGACGACGAACACGCTCGCCGCGCCGTCCGCCTCGATCAGCGCCACGCGCGGCACCTGGAGCGCTGCGGGCTTGCGTTCGAACACGATGCCGACCCGGGCGAACATGCCGGGCTTCAGTGCGCCCTGTGCATCTTCGAGCTCGAGCGTGACCTTGAAGGTCGCCGTGGCGGGATCGATGGCGGGGGATACGAGCGTCACACGGGCGGGAAACGTGCGACCGCCCAGGGCATCGATCTGCGCCACGGCATTCTGGCCCGGTGCCAGGCGAGCGAGTTCGCGCTCGGGCACGTAGACGCTCGCCTTGAGCGGCGTCGGATCGGTGATGCGGAAAGTCTTCGCGCCCACGGGCACGTTCTGCCCGACGCGCACGTAGCGCCCGGCGACCGTGCCGGCGAACGGCGCACGAAGTTCGGTGTACGACAGCTGCAGCTCGGCGAGCTGGTAGGTCGCACGCAGGTTGTCGAGATCGAACTTGAGGTTCTCGAAGGCGCCGGCCGAGACGAGTCCCTTCTCGTGCAGTTCGAGCTGGCGGCGATAGTCGCGCTCGGTCTTGGCGTACTGGGCGCGCGCCTGCGCGGCTTCGAGCCGCAACTGCCGGCCGTCGAGGACCGCGAGCACTTCACCCGCGCGCACCGTATCGCCTTCCTCGACCAGCACGCGCTCGATCTCGCCACCGACACGCGCGGTCACGTCCGCGTCGGCTTCGGCCTCGAGCGTCGCAGTACCCGTATAGCGCGCGAGCATCTCGCCGCGGTGCGCATTCGCGACTTCGACCGGGATGGCGGCGGCGCTGTCCTTGCCCGTCGCGTCGGCCGCGGAACCTCCGCTGCAGGCGCCGAGCACGGCACCGAGCGCGGAGAGGGTGAAGAGAACTGCAGTGGTGCGCATGGCGGATCGACCTCCCTGACTTCAGGCGAGGCGATCCTACTGCCGTATGGTGTTGTAGTCAACTACAACACCATACGCATTAGGAAACAACAACTTATGGAGTGCGCGAGACCGTCTTCGGTGCCATCTTGTCCGCGGGTCCGCCGATCATGTCGGCCATCACCTCGGAGGCCTGGTGGAGCACGATGTCGGGCGCATCGTCGGTCTTGATGTCCTCCACCGAAGCGAGGGCCGGTTGTCCGAGCGCGGCCCGGCGCGTGTTCTCGCGCGCGAGGCGCGCACGATCGACTGTCGCGCGTTCCTCGCGACGGACCTTGAGGTTGAGCGATACCGCGGTCTGCTTGCGCGCCTGCCGGACCGCGGCGATATCGGCGACGAGCCAGCGATAGTCCGGATCGGCCGCGGCGCGCAGCCCTTCTTCGCTCGCGAGCACCGTGGGGACGACACCGTCGCCCCGTGCGGCGCGAAATGGCACACCGGGAATGCGATCCCAGGGCAGGGCCTCGTCGAGTGCGCTCTCGCCGACGTCGTCGAGATCGATCATCGATGCGAGTGGCACGTCGGGCGATACGCCGTGGAGCTGCGTGCTGTCGCCCGTGATGCGGTAGAACTTGCCGATCGTCACGGTGAGCTGCCCGTTGACCGGCTTTTTGGCAAAGCCGTCGAGCGGCACGAGATTCTGCACCGTGCCCTTGCCGAAGGTCTGCTGGCCGAGCACGACGCCGCGCCGATAGTCCTGGATCGCGCCCGCGAAGATTTCGGACGCCGAGGCGCTGAAACGGTCGACCAGCACCGCGAGCGGCCCGTCGTACACGACACCCGGGTCAGGGTCGTCGAGCACCTCGGTGCGTCCCGCCGCGTCGCGCAGCTGCACGACGGGACCCCGGTCGATGAACAGGCCGGTGAGGGCGGTTGCCTCGGGCAGGTAGCCGCCCCCGTTGCCGCGCAGGTCGAGCACGAGCCCGTCGATCTTCTCCTTCTGCAGATCGTCGATCAGGCGGTGCACGTCGCGGGTGGTGCTGCGGAAGTTCTCGTCGCCGGCGTTCTGTGCAGCGATGTCCTGGTAGAAGCCCGGCACCGTGATGACGCCGATCCGGTAGCTGCGGCCGCCGCGCTCGATGGTTTCGAGCGACTTCTGCGCAGCCTGCGCCTCGAGCGTGACCTTGTTGCGCGTGAAGGCGAGCGTCTTTTCCGGGGTGCCCGGTGCCGCGCCGCCCGGCAGCACCCGCAGGCGCACGAGGGTGCCGCCCTTGCCGCGGATCAGTTGCACGACATCGTCGATGCGCCAGCCGATCACGTCGGTGAAGGCGCCGTCCGCGCCCTGCGCGACGGCGACGATGCGATCGGTCGGCTTCAACGTGCCGGCGACGGCGGCGGGGCCGCCTTCGATCACGTTCATCACGGTCACGAAATCGTCGATCAGCTGCAGCGAGGCACCGATGCCCTCGTAGTTGAGGCTCATCTGGATCCGGTATTCCTCGGAGTTGCGCGGCGAGAAATAGCTCGAGTGCGGGTCATAGGTGCGCGCGTAGGCATTCATCAGGTTCTCGAAGACGTCCTCCGCCGACACCTGGTCGACGCGCTTCAGCACCCGGTCGTAGCGCTGCTCCAGTGTCTTGCTCGCCTCCGCCCAGCTCTTGCCGGCGAGCATCAGGCTGAGCGCGTCGTTCTTGACACGTTTGCGCCACAGCTCGTTCATGTCGGCCACGTTGTCGACCCACGGCGCCTTCGAACGGTCGAATTCGAAGCTCTCGTCGACGGTCCAGTCGGGTTCCTTCGCGAGCTGCGACAGCGCGAAGCGGATGCGTTCGCGGTTGCGCTGCTGGAAGCGTGCGAACATCAGGTAGGCGGGTTCGATCTCGCCGGTGCGGATCATGTCGTCGAAGCGCAGCCGATAGCGGTCGAACTCGGCGATGTCGCTCGCGAGGAAGTAGCTGTGCTGGCCATCGAGGAAGTCGAGGTAGCGGTCGTAGACCTGTGCGGACATGCGATCGTCGATGTCGACCCGGCGGTAATGCGTGTCCTCGAGGATCATCCCGACACGGCGCGCCACCATGCGATGCCGCTCGGAGGGCGCGAGCGCCCCGGGCGGCAGCGCGGAAGTGCCGGCCGGTGCCTGCGAGGAACTCGCCAGCACGGCGAGCACGGCGGCGAGGGCAGTGGCGAAGAAGCCGGCGGACAGGCGGCGGTTGGGCATTCGGCGCTCGTGGGCAGGGTGGCTACAATGCACAGTTTAGGCTAGATCGCGCGGCCGCAGGCGGCAAGCCTGCGGCCGCCATGAACCGGGCTGGAGACCATGCGACCGCTCGCCATGCTCATCGGAATCGTGATGGGATCGACACTATCGATCTCCGTGGCCCTCACGCTCACGGCCATCGTGATGCTGTTCCTGCCGGAGCATGCGGACCGTTTCGCCGAGGAGCGGGGGCCGCTGCTGCAGGCGATCGCGATCGCCGCGGGGCTGACCGCGCTCGCGGCCACGAGCTTCGTCGGCGAGCTGCGCACGCGGCGCTGGCGGTTTGCGGTGCACGTCGTGCTGCTCGCCGCGTTGATCGGCGCCGGCTGGGTGTATTGGCCGAAATGAAAGGGCTCCATCTGTCGTTCGACCGCGCCTGGCTGGCACTGGTTCCGGCACTGTGCCTCGTGCCCGCGCTCGTCCAGTCCGGTGGCACGGAGCCGGCGCGTACGGTGGATCGCGGCCTCTACGAGCGGCACATCGCCGTGCTCGCATCCGACGGGTTTGCGGGCCGCAAGCCGGGCACGATCGGCGAAGAGAAGACCGTCGCCTACCTTGTCGATGAACTCCGGAGGCTCGGCGCCGTGCCGGTCGGCGAGGGTGGTTTCATCCAGCCGGTGCCGCTCGTCGAGATCGCACCGCAGCCGGAGCCGCAGCTGTCGTTCAGCACGCCGCGCGGCGCGCTGCCAATGCGCTTCGGCACCGATGCGGTCGTGTTCACGAAGCGCCAGGTGACCGCGGCCGAGGTCGAGTCGAGCCCGGTCGTGTTCGTCGGCCACGGCGTCGTCGCGCCCGAGTACGGATGGAACGATTACGCGGGCATCGACATGCGCGGCAAGACGGCACTGATCCTCATCAACGACCCGGGCTTCGCCACCGGCGACGACACGCTGTTTCGCGGTCGCGCGCTCACGTACTACGGCCGCTGGACCTACAAGTTCGAAGAGGCCGCGCGGCAGGGCGCCGCGGCGGCGATCATCGTCCACGAGACCGAACCGGCGGCCTACGGCTGGGCGACGGTGGTCAACAGCTGGGCCAATCCGCAACTCGACATGCAGGTCGCGGACAAGCGTGCGGGACGCGTGGCAATCGAGGGCTGGATCACGCACGAGCGCGCCGCCGCGCTCGTCGCGGCAGCGGGCCACGATTTCGCTGCCCTGAAGAAGGCGGCGAGCACCCGTGGTTTTGCGCCGGTGCCGCTCGATGTGCGCGCGACTGCGAGCGTGCACAACACGCTGCACCGGTCGAACTCCGCGAATGTGCTCGCGATGATTCCCGGGACGAAACGGCCGGGCGAGTACGTGTTCTATGTCGCGCACTGGGATCACCTCGGGCGCACCCAGGGCGGAGAGGGCGACCAGACCTTCAATGGCGCGGTCGACAACGCGACCGGTACCGCAGGCCTGCTGGCGATTGCTGCGGCCTTTGCGGGCGCGCGGGAGCGGCCCGAGCGCTCGATCGCGCTGCTCGCGGTGACGGCGGAGGAGCAGGGACTGCTCGGCAGCGAATACTACGTCGCCCATCCGCGCGTGCCGCTCGCGCAGACGGTCGCGGTGTTCAACATGGATGCGCTGTACTTCGGCGGGCCGACGCGCGACGTGCGCGTCGTCGGTGCCGGCGCGTCGGAGCTCGAGCGCTATCTCGCGGAGGAAGCGGCGCGGCGCGGCCTCGTGCCCGTGCCGGAGGCGCAGCCCGAGAAGGGACACTTCTACCGCTCGGACCACTTCAATTTCGCGCAGGCCGGCGTGCCGGCCCTGTACCTCAAGACGGGCGTCGACGACCTCGATGGTGGCGTCGCGCATGGCATGGCGCGCGAGGCCGACTACGTCGCAAGGCGCTATCACCAGGTCGGCGACGAATACACCCCGGGCGAGCGCCTCGAAGCGGGTCTCGAGGTGGTCGACCTGATCTACGCGATTGGCCGGCGCATCGCGAACGAGACGAGTTTTCCGAACTGGAACGCGGACAGCGAATTCCGCGCGGCGCGCGACGGCAGCCGCGGCACCGCGCACTGAGCGTGGCGCGTCAGCGGCGCGACCGCTCCCGGTTCCAGACCGCCCCGCGACCGATGCCGCTGCTCGAGTTGTAGGGGTCGGTGCCGCGATTCACTTCGTCGATCTCGAGCGTGCGGGTCAGTGCGACGTTGATGCGCTTCAGCGTGTTCTCGCGCGTCGCCGTCGGGGTTGAATCCCGCTGCGCCGCGTCCACGGGCATCTGCCGCGCCCGTTGGGTCGTGTCCTTCATCTCATCCCCGGTCGTAGTCGTTATCCAGCCGCGATCAGTGTCTCACTACGGGCGCCCGCGCTGGGCTCGCCGCGGAAAAACGTGACGCAGTTCACACTCGGGCTCCTTGTCGCCAGGCCGCGTGTGCTCCACGAGCCAACATAATGAGGGCATACGGGCCGAGGGCCAGCACCCACCACGCGCGACCCCCGTGGGCAAGGCCCACGAAGAAATCGCCCCAGAAGCGCAGGAAACCGCCGTTCGTGTAGGCGCCGAGCACGTCGCGCCCGGTGAGGTACACCGCGAGCGGCAGCAGCGTGATGCCCGCAAGGAGCGCCACCGCGACCAGCACGGCCTCCCGCACGAGCGGGGAGTGCGCGCGGAACCTGGCGAGCGGCGAGGGCATGGGGTCAATGATAGCGCATGGCTGATCGCTGGTAGCTGACCGCTGACCGCCAGATCGCTTGCTGTTCGCTGTACGCCGTTCGCTGTAGGCTAGTTCGATGTCGCTGTTACGCACCGCCGTGATCGGCACCGGGTACCTCGGGCGCTTCCACGCGCAGAAGTATGCTGCCGCGCACGGCAGTCGACTGGTCGCAGTCGTCGATGCGAACGAGTCGGCACGCACCCGGGTCGCCGCGGAAACCGGCGCCCGGCCGGTCGCGGATTATCGAGAACTGCTCGGCGCCGTCGATGCGGTCAGCGTCGTGACGCCGACGCCGGCGCACCATGCGATCGCGCTCGATTTTCTGCGCGCCGGGGCGCATGTGCTCGTCGAGAAGCCGATCACCGAGACGGTCGAGCAGGCACGTGCGCTGATCGATGCGGCGCGGGCGGCCGGCCGCGTCCTGCAGGTCGGGCACCTCGAGCGCTTCAACCCGGCGGTACTCGCCGCGGAGCCGCATATCAGGAGCCCGCGCTTCATCGAATGCCACCGGCTCGCCCCGTATCGCGAGCGCGGCACCGACGTCAATGTGGTCCTCGACCTGATGATCCACGACATCGATATCGTGCAGTCGATCATCGGCAGTCCGATCGCGGCGCTCGAGGCGGTCGGTGCGCCGGTCTTCTCCGACGAGATCGACATCGCCAATGCGCGGATCCGTTTCGAGAACGGCTGCATCGCCAACACGACGGCGAGCCGCGTGAGCCTGAAGACCGAGCGCAAGCTGCGCCTGTTCGAGAACGACGCATATCTGTCGATCGACCTTCACCAGCGTATCCTGACCGTGATCAGGAAGCGCGACGGCGGGGTTGTCGAAGGGCAACTGCCGGTGAAGATCGAAGAGCAGAGCTTCGAGCAGGGCGATGCCCTGCGCGCCGAGATCGAGTCGTTCCTCGACTGTGCGCGTCACGGCAAGCCGCCCATCGTATCGGGCGAGGATGGCCTCAACGCGCTCGAGACGGCCATCCGCATCACGCGTGCGGTGACGGCCGGTGGTTCGGCAGCGACACCGCCTTGAATTGATCCGGGGGCGACCCCATGTTCGCCGCATGAGCGAACCCCGAAACTGGCCGGTCGTACCGGCGGGCAGCCTCGACATCGACCTCGTCGGGGACTTCTCGTGCCCGTGGAGCTTCCTTGGCACGCGCCGGCTCGCGCGCGCGCTCGAGCATCTCCATGGGGTGACGGTGCGCGAACTGCGCTGGCATCCGCTGCGCCTGCTGCGGCCCGATGCGCCGGGGGCGCCGGTCTCTGCGCCGACGGGGTGGCGCGAACACCTGGCGCTGCGCCTGCCGAAGGGCGTCAGCGTCGAACTCGCCGAATCGAGCCTGGCCGAGGCTGGCGAGTCGCTCGGCATCCACTTCGACTTTGCGCGGCTCGACCGGCTGCCGGACACCACGGCCGCGCACCGCCTCGTCAAGCTCGCCGCCGAGGAGGGGCTCCATGGCCCCGTGCTCGATGCGATCTTCCGCGCCTATTTCGAGCAGGGTCGCGACATCGGCGACGTGGACGTGCTCGCGGAGCTGGGCGCCGGCTGCGGGCTGTCCGAGGCCTTGCTCGCGAAGTTTCGCGATCCGCAGGCGGGCTACGCCGAGGTCGTCGAAGACGAGCGTCGCCTGCTGCTGCTCGGTGTCAATTCGATCCCGAACCTGCTGCTGAACCGCCAGGTGTTCGTTCCCGGCCCCGTGGACGAGCAGATCTACGTCAAGGCGCTCGATCACGCGCTCTTTCCGGGCAGCGGCCCGGAAACGAAACACTGAGACGGCAGGTCGCCCGGGGCACCGGGCGCGCGACCGGAAGTGTCTGCACGCGCGGGCGCGCTCCGGCTGTCGGCTGCCGGTCATGGGCTATAAGCTATCCGGGATGAAGCCAGCGCATCTCGACATCGTGTCCCGGCCCGTCACCGTCGCTGCCACGCAGTTCGCGTGCAGCTGGGATCGCGCCGCCAATATCGCGACTGCGGAGCGGCTCGTGCGCGCGGCGGCGCGGCGCGGCGCACAGGTGATCCTGTTGCAGGAGCTGTTCGAGACGCCGTATTTCTGCATCGAACAGGACACGCGCCACCTGGCGCTCGCGACGACGCTCGAGGACAACGCGGCCGTGCGGCACTTTGCGCCGATCGCGCGCGAACTCGACGTCGTGCTGCCGGTCAGCTTCTTCGAGCGTGCCGGCCATGTGTTCTTCAACTCGGTCGCGATCATCGATGCCGACGGCCGCGTGAGCGGCGTGTATCGCAAGTCGCACATTCCGAACGGGCCCGGTTACCAGGAGAAGAACTACTTCTCGCCGGGCGACACCGGTTTCAGGGTGTGGAATACGCGCCATGCGCGACTCGGCGTCGGGATCTGCTGGGACCAGTGGTTTCCCGAGAGCGCGCGCTGCATGGCGCTGCTCGGCGCGGAGATCCTCCTCTATCCGACTGCGATCGGCAGCGAGCCGCCGCCCGCGTTGCCGGTGAATTCGCGCGATCACTGGCAACGCACGCAGCAGGGGCACGCGGCGGCGAACATGATGCCGCTCGTCGCCTCGAATCGTTGCGGCATCGAGCGGTCGCTGCAGGATCCCGAGCGCCTGTGGATCCGCTTCCACGGTTCCTCGTTCATCGCGGATCCGACCGGCGCGAAGGTGGCCGAAGCGGGCGAGGAAGGCGAGGCCGTGCTCACGGCCACGTTCGACCTCGCCGAGGTCGAGCAGGTGCGCAACAGCTGGTTCGTGTTCCGTGACCGGCGGCCGGATCTCTACGGACCGATCACGACGCTCGACGGGGCCCTGCCGGGCCGGTCGCAGTAGGGGCGAATCGAGGAGGAGTTCCATGGGCAAGTATGTCGATGGGTTCGTGGTGCCGGTACCGCGGCGCAAGCTCGCCGCCTACCGTGCCATGGCGCGCAAAGCGGGCAGGGTGTGGCGCGAGCACGGTGCGCTCGAGTACCGGGAATGCATCGCCGACGACGTCAAGAGCGGCAGGTACACGTCGTTTCCGCAGAGCGTGAAGCTCAAGCCGAGCGAGGTCGTGTTCTTCTCGTGGATCGTCTACCGGTCGCGCAGGCAGCGCGACCGGGTCAATGCGAAGGTCATGAAGGACCCGCGGCTCGCCGCGATGATGAACCCGAGGAAAGTGCCGTTCGACGGCAAGCGCATGTTCTGGGGCGGCTTCAAGGTCTTCGTCGACGTCTGACGCGAACGCGGCCGTGGCGGGCTTTGCCGATCATTTCAGCGGCGTTGCGCGCGACTACGCGAGCTTTCGGCCGGGCTATCCGGCGGCGCTCTTCGACTGGCTCGCGGCACGGGCGCCGGCGCGCGACCTCGCCTGGGACTGCGCAACGGGCAACGGCCAGGCCGCGCTCGCCCTGTCGCGGCACTTCGCGCACGTCGTGGCGACCGACGCGAGCGAAGCGCAGATCGCGGCGGCGGAGCGACATCCCCGCATCGAATATGTCGTCGCGCCAGCCGAGGACCCGGGACTCGAGGATGCCAGCGTCGACCTGCTGACGGTCGCGCAGGCTGCCCATTGGTTCGATCTGGAACGCTTCCATCGCGAAGCGCACCGGATCCTGCGCGTCGGCGGCCTCATCGCCGAATGGTGTTACGGCATCGCGGAGATCGACGGCGCATCGATAGACGCTTCGATGCTGCGTTACTACGACGGGACCGTGGGTCCGTACTGGCCGCCCGAGCGGGTGCAGATCGAAGTGGGTTATCGCGACCTGCCGTTCCCGTTCAGGCGGATCGATCCGCCCGGGCTTGCGATGGAGGTCGAGTGGACGCTCGCGCAGTGGGTGGGTTACGTGCGGACATGGTCGGCGACGTCGCGCTTCATCGAGGCCCGTGGCGTCGATCCCACACCCGAGCTCGAGCGGCAGCTGCTGCCGCTGTGGGGTGAATCCGGCGCCGTGCGTCGCGTGCGCTGGCCCCTTGCGTTGCGGGTGGGGCGCGCCTGACGCACCCGGCGGGCCGGCCTGCGGCGCAGAATTGATCGAGATCAAGGTCATTGCGGGCGCTCGCGCCTAGTCTCGGGACGATGACACGCCTCGACTACACGCGCGACGAACACTCCCGCCGCTACGGCCGCGTCGCTCGGCTGATGCCCGAAATGGAGTGGGATGCGCACTTCGACACGGTGTGCGCGATCGAGGCGCTCAAGCGCGAGCGCAACGCCATCGTGCTTGCGCACAACTACCAGCGGCCCGAGATCTTCCACGGCGTCGCGGACGTGCAGGGCGACTCGCTCGCGCTGGCGGGCGCCGCGGCGCGCTCGCGCGCCGATGTCGTCGTGATGTGCGGCGTCCACTTCATGGCGGAAACGGCCAAGCTGCTCGCGCCGCAGAAGACGGTGCTGCTGCCCGACACGAGGGCCGGTTGCTCGCTGGCCGATGCGATCACGGCCGACGACGTGCGCGCGCTGCGCGCGGCCCATCCCGGCGCGCCGGTGGTCTGCTATGTCAACACGAGCGCGGCGGTAAAGGCCGTCAGCGACGTCTGCTGCACCTCGGCAAACGCGCTCGAGATCATCGAAAGCCTCGGCGAACCCGAGGTGATCTTCGTGCCGGACCAGTTTCTCGCGGCATGGGTCGCCAAGCACACGCGTGTGCGGATCATTCCGTGGGCGGGACGATGCGAGGTGCACGAGCGCTTCACGGCCGCGGAGATCGAGGACTATCGCCGCGACACCCAGGCCTTTGTGCTCGCCCACCCGGAATGCTCGCCCGAAGTGCAGAGTGCCGCGGATTACGTCGGTTCGACTTCGGGCATGATCGCGGCATTGCGGCAGGCGCGTCCGGCACGCGCGGTGCTCATCACCGAGTGCTCGATGGCGGACAACGTCTCGAGCGCCTTTCCGGAAACCGAGTTCCTGCGGCCCTGCAACCTGTGCCCGCACATGCAGCGCATCACGCTCACGGGGATCCATGCCGCGCTGCGCGACCTGAGTCCCGTGATCGAGATCGAGCGCAGCGTGGCGCCTGCAGCGCGTGCGTGCGTGCAGCGGATGTTCGAGCAGACCTACCGGCTCACGGCATGAGGACGCGCGACACAGATGTCGCGATCATCGGTGCCGGGGCAGCAGGGCTCACGACTGCATTGAACGCGCGCGGACGGCGCGTGCTCGTGATCGCGCCGGGTACATCCTCCGGGGCATCGAGCGATCTGGCGCAGGGCGGCATCGCGGCTGCGGTCGACCCGGGCGACAGTGTCGAGCAGCATTTCGAGGACACGATCGCCGCGGGACAGCCGCTGGTCGCGCCCGCGGCGGCGCGCTACCTGTGCAACGAGGGACCGAACGCGATCCAGTGGCTCGCCACGCTCGGTGTCGCGTTCGCGCGCGACGGCCATCGCTGGTCGCTGCACCGTGAGGCCGCCCATTCCTGTGCCCGGGTGCTGCACGTCGGCGGCGCCGCGACCGGAGCGGCCATCACGGCCACGCTGCGCGGGGCGAGTGCCGCGTCGACCCACATCGAGACAGAGATCGGGCTGCGTGCCGTGCAACTGCTCCTCGACGGCAACGGCGTGTGCGGCGTGCTCGCCTGCGATGCCACGGGCAGGGCGATCGCGATCCGCGCACGCGCCGTCGTGATCGCCACCGGCGGCATCGGCGGCCTCTACGCACGCACCACGAACCCGCTCGGTGCCTGCGGCGACGGCCTCGCCATCGCGCTCGCAGCGGGTGCGCGTGCCCGCGCGCTCGAGTTCGTGCAGTTTCACCCGACGGCACTCGATGTCGAGTCGCAACCGCTGCCGCTCATCACCGAAGCCCTGCGCGGTGCCGGTGCGCGCCTCGTCGACCTCAGCGGGGCACCCGTGACGGCGCGCATACCCGGTGGCGACCTTGCGCCGCGTGATGTCGTGGCGCGCGCGGTGTTCGCCGTGCAGCAACAGGGCGGGCGCGTGCGGCTCGATGCGCGGCGCCTGCGTGGCGGCAGCGTGAGCGCGCAGTTTCCGCAGATCGTGCGCGTGTGCCGCTCGTTCGGCATTGACCCGGAGCGCGAACCGATCCCGGTGACCCCGGCGGCCCATTACCACATGGGTGGCATCGCCGTGGACCTCGACGGCCATACGAGCCTGCGCGGGCTGTGGGCGGTCGGCGAGGCGGCCTGCAATGGCGTGCATGGCGCCAACCGTCTCGCGAGCAACTCCCTGCTCGAGGCGATCGTCTTCGGGCGCCGAGTCGGGGCGCTGCTCGCGCGTGCGCCGCTGCGGGCGTTGCCGGGAGCCGGTGACCTGCAGGTCGCGCCGCATGCGCCCCCTGAAACGACCGCGCCGCAGGAACTGCGCGCGCTCATGTGGCGCGCGGCCGGTGTCGCGCGCGACGGCGCCACGCTGTCGCGCGGCCTCACGACACTCGCGGGCCTCGAGCGCCGGGCGGCCACGGACGATTGCCTCGGCCGCGCGCGGCTGCTGCTCGCGCGGCGCATTCTCGAGGCGGCGCTCGCCCGGACCAGGAACTGCGGGGCGCACTGGCGCGGCGACGCACGCCCCGAGGCGCTCGCCGCGAGCGCCTGACGGGTGCCGGTGCGGTGTATATGCTGTGCCGGTGGCGAAGCGGTCGGCCAGTGATGTCGCGCGCATAACCCGCGCCGGGCTGCTCGCCCTGTGCGGCGCCTGCGTGTCGTCGCATGGATACGCCGACGCGCCCATCCCGCGCGACGCGGCAATCGAGGCCAGGGTCCGCGACATCGTCGCGGGCATGACGCTCGCGCAGAAGATCGGCCAGATGACGCAGGCCGAGATCAAGTCGGCGACCCCGGACGATGTGCGGCGGTACTTTCTCGGCGCGATCGTGAATGGGGGCGGCTCCTGGCCGGGCGGCAACAAGCACGCGTCGGTCGCGGACTGGGTCGCGCTGGCGGACCGCTACTACGACGCCTCGATGGCAACCGGCCTCGAGGTCCCGATACCGGTGGCCTGGGGCACGGATGCCGTGCACGGCCACAACAACGTCTACGGCGCGACGATCTTCCCGCACAACATCGGGCTCGGAGCCGCGCACGACGCGGCGCTCGTCGGGCGCATCGCGGCGGCCACGGCGCGCGCGGTGCGTGCGACCGGCATCGACTGGATCTTTGCACCCGCGGTGCCGGTGGCGCAGAACATCCGCTGGGGCCGCACTTACGAAAGCTGGTCGGAGGATCCCGCGCTCGTGCGCGCGTACGCGGCGAGCTTCACGCACGGCGCGCAGGGCCGATTCGCCGACGATGCGAACGCCATCGCGACCGCCAAGCATTTCATCGGCGATGGCGGCACGACGGACGGGCAGGACCAGGGCGTCACGCGCGCGGGTGCGAGGGAACTGCTTCGCCTGCACGGGGCCGGGTACCAGGGCGCCATCGGCGCCGGTGTTCAGGCCATCATGGCTTCCTACAGCAGCTGGGTCGATGTCGCGCGCCATGTCGACCACGGCCGGATGCACGGCAACGCGGCGCTCATCGGCGGCACACTGAAATCGACGATGGGCTTCGACGGGCTCGTCGTGTCCGACTGGAATGCCATCGGGCAACTGCCGGGCTGCACCGATGCGGACTGCGCCGCGGCGGTGAACGCCGGCGTCGACCTGTTCATGGTGCCGGACGACTGGCAGGCGTTCATCGCCCACACGATCGCGGCGGTCGAGTCGGGCAGGATCCCGCAGGCGCGCATCGACGACGCGGTCCGCCGGATCGTGCGCGTGAAGCTGCGCGCGGGCCTCTTCGACGGGCGCAGACCCTCGATGAACCGCTACGCGGGGCGCAGCGATGCCGTGGAGGATCGTGCGCTCGCGCGCGAGGCGGTACGTGCATCGCTCGTGCTGCTGAAGAACGAGCGTGCGGCGTTGCCGCTCGCACGCGGCGCGCGCGTGCTCGTCGTCGGCAAGAGCGCCGACAGCGTGCCGAACCAGACCGGCGGCTGGTCGCTCACGTGGCAGGGTACCGGCAACACGAACGCGGACTTTCCGCACGCAGACAGCCTCCTCGCAGGAATCCGCGCCATCGCCGGCGCGGGGCATGTCACCTACAGCGCCGGCGGCGACGGCGTCGATGTGGCCCGCTTTGACGCCGTGATCGCGGTGATCGGCGAAACGCCCTACGCCGAAACGAACGGCGATTTCGTCCCGTCGGCGACGTTGCGGCACACCGAGCGCCATCCCGAGGATCTCGCGGTGCTGCGCACGGTGTCGGGCAAGGGCCCACCGGTCGTCACGGTGTTCGTGTCCGGACGACCGCTGTACGTGAACGACCTGCTCAACCTGTCCGACGCGTTCGTCGCGGCGTGGTTGCCCGGCACGGAAGGGGCGGGCGTCGGCGACGTGCTCTTTGCCGGCGCCGACGGCCGACCGGTGCACGACTTTCGCGGCCGCCTGCCGTTCGGCTGGCCGCGCATCGCCTGCCCGCGATCGCGCGCGTTCGGGCCGAACGGCGAGTCACCGCTCTTTGCACGTGGCTATGGCCTCACCTATGCACACGGGTCGCACGTACCGCGGTTGCCGGTCGATGCGACGCGCCAGTGCGGCAAGGCCACTGAACTCTCGATCCTGCCCGGCGCCGATTCATCGATCGAGTGGCCCGCGCCATCGCCGGCGCTGCGCGTGCGGAGCGTGCGCGCGGGCGCCGGGGAGGGCGCCGGGGAGGGCGCCGGGGAGGGCGCCGTGGAAGTCACGTGGCACGGGCCGGCAAAATTTTTCGCGCGCAGCGTGCCACGCAGGAACCTCGTCGCTTTTGCCAGGGCCAGGGCTGCGCTGCGGTTCGACGTGACGCTCGCGACGGCGCCGACCCGGCCCGTATTCCTCGAGATGCAATGCGGGCCGGCCTGCGGCGGGACGCTCGACCTGACATCGATCCTCGCGCCGCTGCCGCCGGGCGGAACGCGCACGGTGACGATACCGCTCGCGTGTCTCGCCGCCCGCGGCGCCGAACTCGAAGGGATCGATGTTCCTTTCATGATTACGGCCGATGCGCCGTTTGCTGCCACGTTCGCGCGCGTCCGCATCGTGGCCGGTGCGGCGGGCGAGGCCATGGATTGCGGGAACCTGTAGGCGGGTTTGGCACTCCGACCCCATCTGGACTGCGGATGAAAGCCATCGCCGTCATTCCCGGCGAGCGAGATCTTCGCTGCGTCGATCGCCCCGAGCCTTCGGTCGAGTCCGACCGGGACGTCAAGATGCGCATCGTGCGCGTCGGTATTTGCGGTACCGATCGCGAGGAGGCCGCCGGCGGGCGCGCGCTTGCGCCGGCGGGCTGCAAGGACCTCGTCATCGGGCACGAAATGTTCGGCCGGGTGACCGAAGTGGGCGCCGATGTGACACGGGTGAAGGCGGGCGACTACGCCGTGTTCACGGTGCGCCGGGGCTGCGGCAAGTGCCGTCCCTGCAACCTGAACCGGCCCGATGTGTGCCTCACCGGCGAGTATCGCGAACGCGGCATCTGGGGACTCGACGGCTACCAGGCCGAGTATGCCGCCGATCACGAGCAATACGCGGTACGCGTGCCGCCCGAACTCGCGGCGGTCGGTGTGCTGTGCGAGCCGCTGTCCGTCGCCGAGAAGGCGCTCAATGAGGCGATGCTCGTGCAGACCGCGCGCATGCCCGAGGACGCACCGGGGCGCGCGTGGTTCACGGGGCGCCGCTGTCTCGTCGCGGGACTCGGGCCGATCGGCCTGCTCGGCGCGCTCGCGCTGCGCCTGCGCGGCGCGGAGGTGTGGGGACTCGACATCGTCGATGCCGGCAGCGCACGCCCGCAGTGGCTCGAGAAGATCGGCGGCCGTTACCTCGACGCGCGCAGCGTCGCGCCGGACAAGGTCGACAGCACACTCGGCGAGATGGATCTCATCTTCGAGGCGACGGGCGTTCCTTCACTCGTGTTCAACCTGCTGGACGCACTCGGGCAGAGCGGTGTCTATGTGCTCACCGGCATACCGGGCGGCGCGCGCTCGATCCAGGTCCCGGGTGCGGAACTCGTCCGCCAGCTCGTGCTCGACAACCAGGTGATGATCGGCAGCGTCAATGCGGCGCCGGCCCATTGGGAAATGGCGGTGGGCGACCTGGCCGCAGCGCACAGGCTGTGGGGCGATCACGTGGCGCGGCTGATCTCGCACCGCCACCCGGCGGACGATTTCGAAGTCGCGCTCGATCATCACGGGACCGACGAGATCAAGGTCGTACTGGAATGGTCGACGTGACCGGGGCGTCCGCATTCGCCCCCGGGTGGCCCGGTTCGGAGCCGCGTTGGACTTCGAGCGCCAAGACCGGGATCGGCACGTCCCTGTCCGCGATGAGCCGCGTCTGGTTCACGCTGAGCCACGGGATCCTGAACGAGGTGTATTACCCGCGCCTCGACACGCCCTGCACGCGCGATCTCGGCCTGATCGTGACCGACGGGCTCGGTTTCTTCTCCGAAGAGAAGCGTCATGCGCGCTCGCAGGTGCGCTATCCGTTCGACGGCGTCCCGCTCTATCGATTGATCAATACCTGCGACCAGGGGCGCTACCGCATCGAGAAGGACATCCTCGCCGATCCGGTGCGCGACGTGGTGCTGCAGCGCGCGCGGTTCGTGCCGCTCACGGGCCGGCTCGACGATTACCGGCTGTACGTGCTCGCCGCGCCGCACCTCGGCAACCGTGGTCGCGGCAACAGCGCCTGGCTCGACGACTGCAAGGGCGTGCCGATGCTGTTCGCGCAGCGGGACGGCTACGCCTTGGCGATCGGCCTTTCCACGCCGTGGCACAAGCGATCGGCGGGTTTCGTCGGCGTGAGCGACGGCTGGCAGGACCTGTCGCGACATCGCGAAATGACCTGGCAGTTCGAGCGCGCGGAAAACGGCAATGTCGCACTCGCCGGCGAGGTCGATCTCGACGCCTGCGCCGGCAGTTTCGTGCTCGCCCTCGGCTTCGGGAGCACACCGGCGGAGGCGGGACATCGCGTGCTCGCGAGCCTCGCCGACGGCTTCGAGATCGCGCAGGCCGCCTACGTGCGTGAGTGGCAGGAGTGGCAGCGGTCGTGCCTGCGCATCGTCGATGATCATGGCGCGGGCTTCGATGCCTATCGCACGAGCACGATGGTGCTGCGCGCACACGAATCGAAGCGCCTGCCGGGCGGATTGATCGCGAGCCTGTCGTTTCCGTGGGGCTTTGCGAAGAGCGACGACGACATGGGTGGCTACCACCTGGCCTGGCCGCGCGACCTCGTCGAATCGGCCGGGGCGCTGCTCGCCGCCGGTGCGCACGACGATGTGCGACGCGTGCTGCGCTATCTCGAGACCACCCAGGAAGCTGATGGCCACTGGCCGCAGAACATGTGGCTCGACGGCACGCCGTACTGGAACGGCATCCAGATGGACGAGGCGGCGTTCCCGATCCTGCTCGCCGATCTTGCGCGCCGCGAGGGGGCGCTGTCCGAGGCGACACTGCGGCAGCTGTGGCCGATGGTGAGGCGCGCAGCCGGGTTCCTCGTGCGAAACGGCCCGGTCACCCAGCAGGACCGCTGGGAGGAGGATTCGGGCTATTCGCCGTTCACGCTCGCGGTGGAAATCGCCGCGCTGCTGGCGGCAGCCGATCTCGCGGATTCGAGCGGCGAGCACGCGATCGCAGCGTACCTGCGCGAGACGGCCGACATCTGGAACGGCCAGATCGAGCGCTGGATCTATGTCACCGGCACGGATCTCGCGCGACAGGTGGGCGTCGACGGTTACTACGTGCGTATCGCCCCACCCGACGACTGTGTGGCCGCATCACCCGCGCAGGGCTTCGTGCCGATCAAGAATCGTCCGCCCGGCGAGGGCGCCGCGCGGGCCGGCCAGATCGTCAGTCCCGATGCACTGGCGCTGGTGCGTTTCGGCCTGCGCGCCGCGAACGATCCGCGCATCGTGAACACGGCCAGAGTGATCGATGCGCTGCTCGAGGTGCAAACACCCGCAGGTCCCGCGTGGCATCGCTACAACGGCGACGGCTACGGTGAGCACGAGGACGGCAAGGCGTTCGATGGCACGGGCCGTGGGCGCGCCTGGCCGCTGCTCACGGGCGAGCGCGCGCACTTCGAGCTGGCCGCAGGGCGCGCCGAGGCGGCGCGCCGGCTCGCGCGGGCGATGATCGCGTTTGCAAACGACGGGGGCATGCTGCCGGAACAGGTCTGGGACGCGCCCGACATCGCGCGTCGCGAGCTGTTCTTCGGTCGTCCCTCCGGCTCGGCGATGCCGCTCGTCTGGGCACATGCGGAATACATCAAGCTCGCGCGCTCGCTGCGCGACGGGCGCGTGTTCGACATGCCGCCGCAGACGGTCGCGCGCTACATCGGCAGGCATGCCGAGTCGCGCCACGCGATCTGGCGCTTCAACCACAAGTGCCGCTCGCTCCCTGCCGGCCGCGTGCTGCGCATCGAAACCCTGGCGCAGGCCACGGTGCACTGGAGCGACGACGGCTGGCGCAGCGTGCACGATGCCGTGACGCGCGATACCGGCCTCGGCGTGCACGTCGTGGACCTTCCCGGCGAGCGACTGCAGGTCGGGGCGACACTGCGGTTCACGTTCTACTGGCAGGAGGCCGCGCGCTGGGAGGGAGTGGATTTCGAGGTGGGTGTTGAGTGACGCCGACGTCATCATCATCGGCACCGGAGCGGGCGGCGGCACCCTCGCGAGGGCGCTCGCACCGAGCGGCCTGCGGGTACTGCTGATCGAGCGCGGCGATTTCCTGCCACGCGAGAAGGACAACTGGCGCGCGGACGCCGTTTTCCGGCGCCACCGCTACCACAACGCAGAGCCCTGGATCGATCGCACAGGGCGCGCATTCCGGCCGGTCGCCGGCTACCACGTCGGCGGCGACACCAAGTTCTATGGGGCCGCGGTGCTGCGGCGGCGCGAGCGCGACTTCCAGTCCGTGCATCATGCAGGCGGCCGGACCATGCCGTGGCCGATCGCCTACGCCGATCTCGCGCCGTTCTACGACACGGCCGAGCAGTGGTACTTCGCGCATGGACAGCGCGGCGAGGATCCATCCGAACCGCCCGCAGGCGGGTTTCCGTATCCACCGGTGAGGCACGAGCCGGCGATCGAAGCGGTGCATGCACGCCTCGTGGAAATCGGACTGCACCCGTTCCATCTGCCGCTCGCGCTGCATCTCGACGAGTCGGACTGGAGTCGCAGTCCCTGCATCCGCTGTGACACTTGCGACGGGTTTCCGTGCCTCGTGCAGGCGAAGGGCGACGCCGAGATGTGCGGCGTGCGGCCCGCGCTCGCGCATTCGAACGTCACGCTGCGCACCCATCTCAAGGCGGTGCGGCTCGCGGCATCGCCCGACGGCCACCGCGTCGTGGCGGTGCAATGCGAAGGAAGCGGTGCGCGGGAAGCGCTGAGCGCGCGCGTCGTCGTCGTGGCGGCCGGCGCGGTCAACTCGGCGGCATTGCTGCTCGCGTCGGCGAGCGAGCGGCATCGGCAGGGCCTCGCCAACGGTTCCGGCCAGGTGGGGCGCAATTACATGTGCCACATCAACTCGGCGATGCTGGGTCTTGCGCCCTGGCGGCGCCACGAGACCGTGTTCCAGAAGACGATCGGCGTGAACGATTTCTACCACGAGTCGGGCGACCCCGATTTCCCGTGGCCACTCGGCCATGTGCAGCTTCTCGGCAAGGTGACGGGCGAGGTGTTGAAGGCCGAGCGCCCATGGGTGCCGCGCACCGCGGCGAACTGGTTCGGCCGCCATTCCGTGGACTGGTGGCTCACGACCGAGGACATCGCGAGTCCCGACAATCGCGTGACCCTCGCGGACGATGGCCGGATCCGCCTGACGTACGCGCCGAACAACATGGAGGCACATGTGCGGCTGCTCGCGCGCTGGCGCGCCGTCCTGCATCGCATCGGGTTCCCGTTCGTGTTCACGCAGACCATGGGCATCGAGGCGGTGGCCCACCAGGTCGGCACTGCGCGTTTCGGCGCCGACCCCGCGACGAGCGTGCTCGATCCCTGGTGCCGCGCCCACGAGCTCGAGAACCTCTTCGTCGTCGACGGCAGCTTCATGCCGTCGATCGCCGCGGTGAATCCGTCGCTGACCATCATGGCGCAGGCGCTGCGCACCGCCGCGCACATCACGGCGCGCTTCGCCCAGGGGGACTGGGCGCAGGCGTGAACGCGGGGACCCGGGAGCGATGACCACGCGTGTCCGCCGCTGGGCCCGTGTCGGCACGGTCTACGCAGCCGGCCTGCTGCAGGGATTCGCATTCGTCCTCATTCCCGCGCTCGGGGGCGTGCTGCAGAAGGCCCCGTTCAACCTGTCTGCAGGCAGCTACGGCGCGCTCTTCCTGCCGGAAACGGTGGGGGCGATCGCGAGTGCGCTCGTCGCGGGGCAACTGGAGCGGCGTTGGGGCGGGCAGGGTGTCTTTCGCCTGGGACTCGCCTGCAATGTGGCGGCGGCGGCCCTGCTCGCCGGGAGTGCCGCGGCCGCGGGCGCCGCGATGGCGGGCGGCAATGTCGCCTATGCCATGCTGCTCGCCGAGACCACGCTGCTCGGCTTCGGCTTCGGTCTTAACCTCTCGGTGACCAATCACTTCGCGGCCGCACTCTTTCCCGGCAACGACATCGCCGCAGTCACGGTGCTGAACGCCGTGATCGGCGGAGCCACCGCCGTGTCGCCGCTCATCCTGCAGGCGATCGAGACATCGTGGGCCTGGTGGGTCTGGCCCTTGCTGATCGGCGCGGCTTTCCTGCTGCTGCTCGCGTTGCCGCGAGTCGCAAACGATCGCGAGGCGCCTGTCGTGCCCGGCAGGTCGGGGCCCTCCGGTGTGAGTGCGCAGTCCCCGTCCATCCGGCGACGGCTCATGCTGTTTGCCATCGCGGTCCTCATCTATGCGGTTGTCGAGGGAAGTTTCGGCAGCTGGGTGAGCCTCTACGGCGGAGTGTTGCATTTCGCGCCACGCGATGGCGCATGGGCGCTCGCCGCATTCTGGGGCGCCATGACGGTGTTCCGCTTGGTGCTCGGCGCCGCGCCTCGCCGCTGGCTCTCACCGCGCGTGCTTTACCTCGTCTCGCCGGTCGCGATGGCCGCGTGCTTCATCGCGGCTTCGCGAGTGACGACGCCCGCGGGGCTCGTGCTCGCCTTCGCGGCCGCCGGCGCCGCGTGCAGCATCTACTACCCGTTCAGCATGTCGTTCGCGCTCGAAGCTTTCCCCGATGCGCAGACCAGGACCGCGGGCGTGCTGGTC